>Ga0207146_10307_pt1 | contig 11675 bp, 8 predicted proteins | sample Alteio_BWMinHeat_36_FD_153539 | JGI IMG/M metagenome (GOLD analysis project Ga0207146, IMG submission 153539) | Enriched cells from forest soil in Barre Woods Harvard Forest LTER site, Petersham, Massachusetts, United States -... | ecosystem: Environmental > Terrestrial > Soil > Temperate forest >...
GCAGCAGGAACGCACTGACGTTTCGCGCATACATCTGGCTGGCGTGGTACGGCACGGTGCTGGCCAGATTGAACCACCCGATGATCGTCACGCCATGCTCCACAACGATTTCGCCGGGGCGCGTCAATTCACAATTTCCTCCGCGCTCACCAGCCAGGTCCACGATCACAGAACCGGGCGCCATGCTCGCCACCATTTCCTTGGTCACCAGAATCGGCGGTTTCTTTCCGGGAATGACCGCCGCGCTGATCACCACGTCGCTTTCCGCGACGACTTTTCCCAGTAAATCCCGCTGGTGCTTGTAGAAAGTTTCGTCTTGCGCGCGTGCATAGCCGCGGGCATCCTCAGCGTCTTTCACTTCGATGGGAAGTTCGACAAACCTTCCACCCAGGCTCTGCACTTGTTCTTTTGCGGCGGGCCGGAGGTCGTATGCGGAAGCAACGGCGCCGAGACGGCGCGCGGTGGCAATCGCCTGCAATCCCGCCACCCCTGCGCCGATTACCAAAACGCGGCCTGGCGTGATGGTTCCTGCGGCCGTCGTAAGCATCGGAAAAATTCGCGGCGAAGTGTCCGCAGCGAGCACCACCGCTTTGTAACCGCAGATGGTAGCCATCGAGGAAAGCACGTCCATGCTCTGCGCTCGTGTGGTTCGCGGCATCAGTTCCACGGAAAACGAGGTCACGCCCTTCGCGGCAATTTCCTTGATCGTATCTATCGAGCCCAGTGGCCGCAAGAATCCGATCAACACTTGATCGCTTTTGTAGAACGCCACATCCGCTTTGCCGGTCTTGTCGTTGGATCCGTAGCAGAGAATCTGCACCACGATGTCGGCGGCGCGAAAAACTTCGCTGCGCTCCGCGAGAATCTTGGCGCCCTTGGCCGCGTAGTCGGCATCCGGATAACCCGCTCCGATTCCTGCTCCCGCTTCCACCATCACTTCCAGCCCCGCCTTTACCAGGTTGGGAATCGCCGCAGGCACCAGCGCCACGCGCCGCTCTCCGGGAAAACTCTCTCGGGGCACACCCACAATCATCGAACCCTCTCCGCTTTGCAGGAACAAACACGCTGATTGAGACTCGAAACGATCGAGGAGAGTTTTTCAAACGGTCTCAAAACAAAGATCCTCTCTCCGGCAGGCTTGACGACCACAAAGCATACACTTACCCGCCGCAAATTCGTTAGCCCCGGTACTATTTTGTTTTTCGAATGGAAGCTTCCGCCCGCAAGCTGCGTGGGAGGCTGCGAAGCCAGTGATTCACGTTATAATTCTCCATGCGATTTCGAAGCTTCTTCCAGCGAACTTTCCTCCTCACATTCCTTATATTGTTCATCACGCTCTCATCCATTCCAACTTTCGCGCAGGACCCTTCCTGGGAAAAAGATCTCGCCGCTTGGCGCACTCAGTACGTCGAAAACCTCTTGAAACCGGACGGCTGGCTCTCCCTTACCGGCCTCGAATGGCTGCAGCCCGGGGACAACTCACTGGGTTCCGCTCCGGACAATAAAATTCATCTGGCCGCCGGAAGCCCCGCACATCTCGCGATTCTCCACCTCGGAGGCGAAACGGTCACGCTCAACGCGCCTCCCGGCGGTTTTCCGCCGGACTTTCTCGTCGCGGGCGCATCCGCGAAGCCGCAAACCCTGCGCGTCGAGCCCAACAACGACAAAGTATCTCCCCATCTCACTGTCGGCACGCTCAACATGTACGTCATCCGCCGCGAAGAGCGTTTCGCACTGCGCATCAAGGACTCCCATTCTCCCGCGATCGTGGGATTTCACGGACTCAAGCTGTACCAGCCGGATGCTTCCTATCGCGTCACCGCCAAGTGGATACCCTACTCCCCGCCAAAAACCATCACGCTCGCCACATTGGTCGGCACCAAGTACGATCAGCCCGTGCCCGGAGTAGCCGAATTTGCTCTGCAAGGAAAGACTTTTCGTCTCGAGCCCGTCCTTGAAGATCCCGCGGTAGCGAAACTTTTTTTCATTCTCCGCGACACTACCAGCACTACGACCACCTACGGCGCCTGCCGCTTCCTGTACACCGGCTTCCCCACCAACGGCCTCGACAAACCCGGTGACTTGAGCCTCGATTTCAATCGTCTCGAAAACCCTCCCTGCGCCTACACGCCGTACTCCACGTGCCCGTTGCCTCCACCAGGCAACCGGCTCCCCATCGCTCTCCCTGTGGGCGAGCAGCGCTATCACTAGGCTCCTGATTTTGAAATTGTTCGCGGACTGTCGCACAATAGATTGGTTAACGGAACAATGGCTTCTCCAAACTCCAATCTACCCTCGTCGAACAACGATTCCGCGGCCCGCGAGAAACTGATTACTCTCCGCCTTGCGCTCCTCAAGCTGCACAAGACCCTGCTCAACATGGAGCGCCGCGAGTACGAACGCGAGCATGGCTACGTGAACACTGGCGAGCTCTTCCGCCTGGTGATCGACCACGCGCAGTTCGCATGGCTCCACAACATCTCCGAGTTCGTGGTGCGCATCGACGAAACTCTCGCCGCCAAGGAGCCCATCACCGCGGAATACACCAGCGGCTCCATCGCGCTCGCCCGGAAAATGTTCGTGCCCACGGAATCCGGCGACGCCTTTCAGAAAAAGTATTTCGACGCCATTCAGAGTGATCCCGCGGTGGTCATCGACCACGCCGAACTCGCCCGCCTTTTCAACAACGAGCCGCCGGATTCTTCTAACCCATAAATACTTGCTGCCGTGAAAAAACTTAGCGAACAACTCCCTGTCCGCCGCCTGCGCCGCTCGGAGCTTCCCCCAGACACCGTGGCTCTCGCACGCTTTTTAATCGGCAAAGTGGTCGTTCACGATCTTCCCGCCGGGCGCCTAAGCGGACGGATCGTGGAAACCGAGGCCTACCCGCCGGGCGATCCCGCCGGCCATCATTTCCGCGGCCCCACACCGCGCATTCGCTCCATGTATCTCGCGCAAGGCCATGCGTACATTTTTTTCAACTACGGCGCGCACTTCATGCTCAACGTCGTGAGCGAACCCGCCGGGACCGCCGCGGCGATTCTCATCCGCGCTCTCGAACCCCTCGATGGAATCGAGCTGATGCAGCAAAACCGCAACGCTGTTCGCCTTCTCGATCTCACACGCGGCCCCGGCCGCCTCGCCGCCGCTTTTCAAATCGACCGCCGCCACGATGGCATAGACCTCTGCACTTCTGGCTCGCTTTGGCTCGGCGCGACTAGGCATCCACGCGGTCCCATTGGCAAGACCGTGCGCATCGGCATCTCTCGCGCGGCCGGCAAGCTCCTTCGTTTCTACGAACGCGGCAATCCCTTTGTCAGCGGCCCCAAGCGCCTGCTCCTCCCGCTTCGGGCGCCCAGGAAGCCCTCATCCAAATGAGTCCGGCTGAAAACCGTAGACCTCCGCCCGCTCAACGCGGTCTATCTTGTTTTGTGGCAAGTATCTGCCGCCCGTTCAATCCTTCTTGCTTAGTACTTCTTTGCCCTCTTCGACGGCTTTCGCACGCCGCGCAATATAACGCCCCAGCAAGTCATCGAGTTCCTGAGGCCGGATCGGCTTCGTGAGATACTCATCCATTCCTCCCTCGAGGCATTTCTCGCGGTCACCTTTCATGGCGTGCGCTGTTAAGGCCACGATTGGCAGGTGCTTCCCGGTGGACTTCTCTTTCGCCCGAATTGCTGTGGTGGCTTCGAAACCATCCATCTCCGGCATCTGCAGGTCCATCAACACCAGATCAAAATTCTCTTTTTCGAATGCCGTGACCGCCTCTCGTCCGTTGGCGGCCAGTACCACAAAGTGGCCTCTCTTTTCCAAGAGGCGGGTCGCCAACCTCTGATTCACCAAATTATCTTCCGCAAGCAGAATGCGCAACGAAGCCGACGGCTCGCGCGCATCGTGCAACGAGTACCGCATGATCAGCGGAATCGCGCCTTTCTGTTCCCGGGCCCCCAGCACCCGGGCAACCGCCTCTCGCAATTCGGACTGCCGTATGGGCTTCAACAGATACCCACAGACTCCCAATTCCTGGCAGCGCGCGGCATCCCCCCGGTGACCCGCCGAAGTCAGCATCATGATGGTGGCGGTTGTGAGCTCCGGCTTTTGCCGGATGCGTTCCACCAGCGCAAACCCGTCCATCCCCGGCATGTGCATGTCCGTTAAAACCAGCCCGAATGACCTTCCTGCTTCACGAGCGGCCCCCAGCTCCGCAAGCGCTTCTTCCCCTCCCTCCGCACACGTCACCTTCATGTCCCAGCGCTTCAGCATTCCTTCCAGGATGCGCCGGTTGGTGCGGTTGTCGTCCACCACAAGTACTCGGACGCCGCGCAGTATTTCTGACGGGGCAATCGTTCCAATTTCGATGGTCTTCGAATCCGCGACTCGCAGCTGTAGGGTAAAGTGAAACTCACTTCCCCGGCCCACTTCGCTGGTTACCCAGATTTCCCCGCCCATCATCTTCACCAGGCGCGTGCAGATGGTCAGCCCCAAACCCGTTCCTCCATATTTTCGCGTGGTGGAGCTGTCCGCCTGCGTGAACGGTTCGAAAATCGAATCCCGTTTTTCTTCAGCGATGCCAATCCCCGTGTCCGCAACCACGAAGTGCAGCAGGAGATCATCGCCCTCGCGCGCCTCAATCTTCACTTTCAAGGCCACTTCACCCTTGTTCGTGAACTTAATGGCGTTGCCGATCAGGTTGATGGCCACCTGCCGGAGCCGGCTCGAATCTCCCCGCACCATTTCCGGCACTTCCGGCGCCACTTCGCAGAGCAGTTCCAGCCCTTTTTCATCCGCCCGCAAGGCGAGGGTCTTCAGAGATGTTTCCAGGCAATCGCGGAGGCTGAAGTCAGCGGCTTCCAGGTCAATCTTTCCAGCTTCGATCTTCGAAAAATCCAGAATGTCGTTGATTACCGTGAGCAGCGAATCGCCGGACATCTTCACGGTTTCCAGATACTCGCGCTGTTCGGGGGTAAGCTGGGTTTCCAGCGCGAGGTCGGTCATCCCCATCACGCCATTCAGCGGTGTGCGAATTTCATGACTCATGTTGGCAAGAAATTCGCTTTTTGCCCGGCTCGCTGCCTCCGCTGCTTCCTTGGCTTTGACTAAGTGTGCTTCCGCTTGCTTGCGGCTTGTGAATTGTCCCACCTGACTGCCAAGCGCGACGCAAAGGCGGAGCATATCGGGGTCAGGTTCTTGAGCCGTTTTGCCGAACAGTTCCAGCAATCCTCCAAGTTCGGCATTCCTAAAGATCGGCACAACCAGGCAGCTCCGCAGTCCTGAGGAAACAGCTGCTTCTGTCCAGACAAAATCGGCGTCCTTCGTCAGGTCCGCGATCCACACCGGTTGCTGGATGAGCCATACCCGGCATGGAATTCCCGTGCAGGTAGGCAGGGAGTTCTTGCGCCTCTCTTCCAGGAATTCTTCGGCCGACGCCTCGGGTCCTTGCCAAACGTGGGTGCATCGTAGCGTGCTGGTCGTCTCCTCCAGTTTCCAGATGGCCGCGGCTTCTTGTCCCATTCCTTCGCAGATGATTTGCAGGATCTTGGGCATGGCCTCTTCGGCGGTATCTGACTCGGATAGCAGGCGCGTCGCGTCATAGCCAATGCGTTGCAACTGCTCAGTTCGCTTTCGCTCGATGACTTCCAGCTGCAGTTCCCTGGTCCGCGCCTCCACCCTGATTTCCAGTTCTTCCTTCGCGCTCTGCAGCGCCACGTCGCGCTCCTGAATCCGGACCAGCATTTGGTTAAAGGAGCGCACTAGTTTTCCCAGCTCATCCTTGCCTCCCTCGGTTGCCCGCAGGGCGTAGTCTTCTTTGGTCGAAACTCTTTCGGCCAGCGCCGCCAGCTGGAGGACAGGCTCGCTGATCAGGCGCACGAGCCGCGAGGACACCAGAAACGTCGCAAAGGCACAAAGTAGAAGCACCAGCAGGGAGATCTCCCGGTAACTCACCATCTTTGCGTGTAACTCGGAGAGATCCGAGACGATCACGATGGACCCAATGCTCTCCCCTCCCTGCATGATTTTCTTCGAAAGCGTAAGCTCCTCGCTTCCGAACGTCGCTCCCTCTTCTTTCCAAATCGGAGACTTGAAGCCTGGATCGAGTCCCGGGCGGCGGTACTCCGCGAAAACTTCGCCGCTTTTGTCATACAGCGTGGCGATCACAATGTAGTGTTCGGCCCGGATGGTGGCCAACAGCTCCGCTGCGGATTTTCGATCGTTAAACGTGAGGGCCGCAGCCGTCCCCAGTCCCAGGGTATCGGCATCCGATGCCAGACCACTCACCATCGATCCGCGATAACTCGACCGTTCGAAAATCTCGAACGCCAGGCAGGCAATCGCCAGGCCCAGGATGCTGGTGCTGAAGATCACCAGGAACAACTTTCGATGAATCGATGCGTCGCTGAATTTCCACATGTCAGTTACCCCGCTGGCCGCCGATGACCGTCTTCGCCAGCGCCAACAGCCGCGAGCTGATCTTCAATTTGGCGTGCTCCGCAGCTTCCAGGTTGATCTCGAAGCGAATTTTGTTTTCCTCCAGCAAAAAACCAATTATCCCGCCGTCCTGTACGAAGTGTTCAGACTCCCCCACGGTCAGCACCGGGTTTCCTTGAAACCTTGTCCTTAGCGAAGGCACGAGCTTCTGCTCTCCTGCCCCGATGAAGAGAATCTGGCACCCCCGGATTTCCTGCGGCTGTTTGAGATGCTGCACTTGCAGCGCGCGCCCCCCTACCGTTTTTCCACTCAGGCTCACGTCCAGCGCTCCGCGAAACGGATCCTCGCCAAGTGTGCAGTAGATGATCGGGCTGTTGGCCTCCTTAAAGGTTCCTTCCGGCCATTCCACAAATTGCGAGAAGTGATACAGGAAGGCGGCCTTGACCTGATACTCGCCCGTCGCATTCTCCTGCGCGGGTGCTTCGCGGCCACCCGCCAGGAAAATTAGCGAAACAAGCGCGCCCACTCCAAACCTCGGAAGCTTCTGACAAAGTCTTATCCTTCGGGTTTTCGTCCCATCCTCACAAGGGCTGCGCAACTTCATCTCCGTGGCGTCCAAACGACCAGCTCCACTCTCAGAATCGCCAGGTCAGCTTGGCGTACGCGCTGCGTTTGATTTGTGAGGAATTCACGACTTGAAACATATCGTTAAACTCCATGTGGCGATCCTTCAGCAAATTCTGCCCTACCACGCTCAGCGTCAGTTCCTCTGCAATCTTCCAGGACATCTGCGTGTCCAGCCGGGTGTAGGAAGGGACACCTTGTGCCGGTAAGCGGCCCACGAAATAGGCGTTGGCGTCCCACGCGAGCCCGTGGAGTAGTTCCAGGTGGGATCGCAATTGCGCTTGATTCCCGGGGTTGGACCCTTCGCCATCTGCCACGCTCACGCTGTCCAGACTAGTAGGATCCAGCCGAAGATCCATGTGCAGGAAGGAATAGGCGGGACTGAGCGTCCACAAGTGATTGACTTTCCAGTTCCCATGCACTTCCAAGCCGTAAGTTGTGCCATTCATTTTGTTGCTCAGTTGCATGGGGATAACCGTGACAGGGGGATTGGTATTTGTGAACGGCGGGAGCGGCTCTATGCTCTCCAAATCTCTATAGGTGTTAATGAACGCGGTCGTTCCGAGAGACAGCCGTGGGTTTAGTTGTGCCCGGTAGCCCAGCTCATAGGCATTCACGTGTTCGGATTTAATCTTGGAGTTGCCTTCCAATAAGATTTCGGTAGGTCCCGGCAAGGCTGCGAGAGCGGCTTGCAGTCCTTCGCTCCGCCGAGTCGGGGTTCGAGCCGCGCGAGAAACGGCGGCCCAAAAGGTTTGGCGCTTGTTCGGCGTCCACGCGATGCGGATGCTTGGATCAAAGTCGAATCCGGCAAAATAGTTGTTCTCGAGTTTCGTGCCAACGGAAAACAAGACCCGGTCCGGCTTCAGTGTGATTTGATCTTGCACAAACGTGTTGAAAAGAATGCCATTCCAGTTAGCGGGCACGAAGGACCCATCGATGGTCCCCACGGTCTGATCGGAGCTGGGGCGGAATCCCACACCCCAGATGAGATCCTGGCGGCTGCCCAGGGCCAGATGATTCTGAAATTCAAAATCATAAGTGTTCCTTGTTTCGTGAGCCGATGGACCGGATCTCGTGTAGCGGTCGAAGTAAAACTGGAATGTCGTATCCGCCCGGCTTGAAAAAATGTGACTCCACCTGCCTAAGACATTTCCCCCCGAGAATTCGGAAAGCCTTTCAATCACCACGTTCTGAGGAGGAAAGAGGATGGTATGAACGATGGTCCCTCCCTCGCTCCCGGCGTAGATGTCACCCTCCGTCATCAGCGAGTCTTTCTCTGTGAGCTTGGTGTCCGCGCGGAATCCTCCGTGCAATAGATGCCACCCATCCTCGCCGTTTTTCCCGTCCAGCTTGGGCAAATGATTGTTGTTGAGATATCTTGTGAAAATTCGGTAGCTCGTCTCTTTTTTGACTTTCCCGCCGTACTGCACCGTGCCGGATTCCAGGCCCGCCGTTCCGCCCCCACCAACGATCAAGCCGCCCAATGTGTCGGCGGTTTTCTTGGTGATGACATTGATGATCCCGTTCACCGCATTGGCTCCCCAAATCGTTCCACCTGGGCCGCGAATCACCTCGATTCGGTCGACGTCCTCCAGCGGGACATCAAACGTGTCCCAATTCGCTCCGCCGAGAAGTTGCGTATATACCGCCCGGCCATCGACTAGCACCAGGAGCTTGTTGGCAAATTCCGAATTGAATGCTCGCGCGGAGATCGCCCAGGTGTTGGCGTTGATCTGCGCTACGTTCAGGCCGGGCACCATTCGCAATAAGTCTGGAATGCCAGTGGCCCCGGAACGCGCAATGTCCTCCTGGCTGATCACGAAAATCGCCGCCGCCACTTGCGAAAGCTTCTGCTCCTTCTTCGAGACTGACGTCACTTCCACATTCATCAAGTTTTCCAGACTAACCTGTGTTAGATCACCCGATGCCGCTTGTGGGCTCTGTTGGGTTTGCGGAGCTTGCCCCCACGCCGCATCGCATACCATCAGCACAAGCAAAAGGCTTGCCCTTTTCGCGGGGGCGCAGGTCAGCCGTTTCCATCGTTTTCCGCCCATGGAGCACACCCTCACTTCCACAAAAGTGATTCGCACGTCGTCCGCCAGTTGCAGTCGCGCGTTCGTGCACCAACTCTTTTGCAATCAGTCTTCTTGGGTTCGCGGAGAGAGTGGAAAGGAAGGGATTTTTTTCATTAGAGGAACCCTGTTCCGGATTGGAACAGCCTCTCGCCTCTTTGTGAAGCGTCTTACTCCGGTTTCTTAGGAGTATTCAACGGCGGCAATCGAATGTGGGCTGGAGAAACGGGGGCCAATGCTTATCGCGCTGCGCAACGAGTTCTTGCACATCTACCGCGCCGGGAGGAACCTAGCGCCTTCTTTCCCGCTCAATCTCCGCTGGCTACCGCCACCTGGTCGCACGTCGCGCGGAACTTTTCATACCACGTCTCCGTGAAGCTGGTAACGAGATGCTCCGCCGAACGCCCTGCAATGGTCACGCCGGAATGCACGATGTCTCCCCAGGTGTGCACCCGCGTGCCTCCTCCGACGAGTTCCTCGAAATGCACCCACTGTGCCAGCACCACTCCGAGCGAGTGGTCGATCCAGCCCACCTTGTGCGCCGGCTGGCAATTGGTAATCACATGGCTCACCACCGTCGCTACCGGCTGCCGCAATTCGATCTCCATGCGGCTGCCCGCTTCCCACGGTTTTCCTTCACGCCAGTGCAGCTCTCCATATACGTCGGCGAACTCGTTCCAGCGCCGCCAGTTGGAAAAAATCTCCCAGGCCCGGCCGCGGCTGGCTCTGGTTGTCACGGAATACTGAAATCGATACATAACTCCTCTTCGAGCTTTCCAGTCTGTTGGTAGTGCTGGGGTGGGCCAGCCGGGGAACGACCTGTGCTCAATTATTTATACATTGTTGGTTTAACGTTGTAAAGGATATAATTCTTTACAAGCTGTACCTGGAAGGTTGCCCCATGCCCCGCATTGCTGATGCCCGTCTGGAAGGCCGCATTCTCGACGCCGCCTATCGCCTATGGAGCGAACGTGGCGAAGATGCCCTCACCATGCGTGCCGTCGCCCGCGCCGCCCGTACAACCACTCCCACCCTCTACGAACGCTTCTCCCACAAGAGCGATCTTCTCGCGCTCCTCCGCCGCCGCTCCCGCCGCAATCTCTTCGCCGCCATTCGCTCCTCGCGTTCTCCCGTGGAAGCTTGCACCTGCGCGCTCGATTTTTTCACCGCTCATCCCCACGACTTCCGCCTCATTTCCGAAGACTGGGCCATCGCCTTCGCGCGCAAAGAGCCCATGCCCTCGTTCGAATTCATCAAGCGCCGCCTCGCCGCTCAACTCGGCGGCCCTCCCGATTCTCATACGCACCTCGCGCTTTCGCTGGTCGCCCTTCTTCACGGCACCGCCACCTTGCTGCACTCCTCAAATGCTCACAAGAAAATCTTCCGCGAATTTCGCCGCGCCTGCACTTCCGCTTGTACCGCTCTTATCCGCGGCGCTTCCTTGAGGTCCCGCCGCTCGAAACGCTCTTCCGCCGTTTAGCCCGAGCGCCCCATGCGGAGGGCCCCCGCCTAGGCGCCTCTATAACCGATAGGAACCTCTCTCCCCCTCTTCCCCCATTTCGTGCCAGAATGAGGGCGACGAGCGCCCGGCCCCAGGCGCCTGCGATTCACTCGATTCGACGCTCCAGCCCTGACTCAGACGCCACGGTGCTCTTTTGGCGGTCTTGAACCGTGCGAACGGAAGTGTCCCGATTCGCCGGTTGTATGAATTTGCCTGCGGGGGTGCAACATGACCGATATGTGGAAGCAATTCGAAGGTCAACTCGTCGACGACGAGTTTCCGCTCCAGCAACTCTTATCCGGCGATGAACACTGCGCCGTGTTCCTTACCCAGCGCGGCGATTCCAAGCCGCAGAAGGCCGCCATCAAGCTCCTTCCGCTGGATCCCGCCACGCTCGATCTCCAGCTCTCACGCTGGCGCCTCGCCGCGCAACTCGCTCATCCCAATCTTCTCCGCCTCCACGACTTCGGCCGTTGCCGCCTCGGCGACGCGAATTTTCTCTACGTGGTGATGGAATTTGCCGAAGAAGATCTCTCGCAGATCCTCCCCGAGCGCGCGCTCGCCGCCGCGGAAACTCGTGACATGCTCGGGCCCGTTCTTGATGTCCTTGTCTATCTCCACAGCAAAGGGCTCGTTCATGGGCATATTAAACCTTCCAACATTCTCGCCACCGCGGATCAGCTAAAACTCTCCAGCGACACGCTCTCTTCGATCGCCGAGTCCCACGCGCCGACCGCCCGGCCCACCCCTTACTCTGCCCCCGAAGTTACGACTTCCGGCCTCACTCCGGCCAGCGATGTCTGGTCACTGGGAATCACGCTCGTCGAAGTCCTCACGCAACGCGTCCCCGCCTTGCCTCCCGGCGTCGATTCCAATTTTGTGCTTCCAGACACGCTTCCTCAGCCATTTCTCGATATCGCCCGCCACGCTCTGCTCCGCGAACCCCGCCGCCGCTGGACCATCGCGGAAATCGCCGCGCGCATGAATCCCACCGCCGTCGCAGCCGCGGCCGGCCACTCGCAATCCTCTTCCACCGCTTCGCCCCTGGCCGT
>Ga0207146_10308_pt1 | contig 11631 bp, 11 predicted proteins | sample Alteio_BWMinHeat_36_FD_153539 | JGI IMG/M metagenome (GOLD analysis project Ga0207146, IMG submission 153539) | Enriched cells from forest soil in Barre Woods Harvard Forest LTER site, Petersham, Massachusetts, United States -... | ecosystem: Environmental > Terrestrial > Soil > Temperate forest >...
ATGTTTTGAAGAATTCGAAGTTGGCGACGACCGCGTCCGACCGGGTTACCAGTGAAGAGTTGCGCAAGTGGCTGGAAGGGTTGAATGACGAGGACTTGGGCCGGTATAAAATGTAGCGTTGGCGCAGACCAAAGGCGTCGGTCGACCACAAAGGACACGAGGTTCACGAAGGAAATTCCACGACCGCATCATGCTGTGTGAATGATGCCAGAGTCATGCATTGACATCAATCTAAAACTATAGCATCATAGTGCATGCGGACGACACTTAGTCTAGACGATGACGTGTTCCAGGTGGTGCGACGTTATGCCGAGAGCCGCTCCTTAGGCCTGGGCAAGGCAGTTTCCGAACTTGTGCGCAAGGGATTGGCTGCGCCCGTACCCACGCGCACGGTGAATGGAATCCAAGTGTTCGACCTACCTCCAGATTCCCCACGGGTCACGACCAAGCGGGTGAAGGAACTCGAGTCCGAATTGGAATGACTGCGTTTTTGCTGGACGTAAATGTGCTGGTCGCCCTAGCCTGGCCCGGCCATGAGGCTCACGAACAAGTGCAGGTTTGGTTCGCACGCAAAGCGGATCTGGGTTGGGCCACCTGTCCGTTTACGCAGTCTGGCTTCGTTCGAGTAATCTCCAATCCAGCTTTTTCTACGCGTGCGGTTTCGCCGCAGGACGCTCTCCGGGCGTTGAACACCAGCATCAAGCATCCGGCGCACCGTTTTTGGGCCGCTGACATTGGCTTCGGCGAGGCAGTGCGGCGTTTTCAAAGCCGGCTCGTGGGCCACAAGCAGGTCACGGACGCCTACCTACTGGGGATAGCCCAGCACAAGCGCGGTAAAGTCGTCACCTTGGATCGGAGTCTAACGGCGTTGCTGGATCCAAAGAGCGATAACCGGGATCTGGTTGAGCTCATTCCGAAGAGTATTTGAGGACGAAGGGTTCGCGGCGTCGGTCTTCGGCGTTACTTTACATAATACCTATTATCGGACGTTGCATAACAATAACCAGGCTGTTCGGTTCACCGCTTGCTGTTGTTGGCCAGTTGCGGGCTGGGCTCTCCAGTCAGGACGATCTTGGCGTGGAACAGGGTGCCGGCTACGCGGGTGGCTATGGCGATCAGTTCCCTTTGCCCCACAAATACTTTTACCAGCTTGGCTTGGGAGAGTTCGGGCAGGTTCACCGCTCTGCCGGTGCGGATGCGGAGGGCCATTTCGTCGCTGGCGGTGACGCACGGAAACTGTGGTAGGAGTTTCCGAGGATGGATGAAGAGATCCTCGACCGTTCCGGTCTTAACGGCTGATTCCAACTGATCTAAGGAATGAGCATCTCCCAACCCGAGTTCGGCGACTGCGGTGCGGCGCAATAAGTCCAGGTGGGCACCGCAGCCGATTCGTTGGCCGAGGTCGTGAGCGACCGAGCGCATGTAAGTTCCGGAGGCGACTCGGGCGCGGAAGCTGGCTCGGTCTTTCTCCAACTGCAAAATCTCGAAGTCTTTGATTTCGACCTGCACCGGCTTCAGTTCGACTTCGATGTGCTTGCGAGCCAGCTTGTAGGCGGGCACGCCTTGGATCTTCTTGGCGGAAAACGGGGGCGGCATTTGTTCGATCCGTCCTCGGAATGGGGCTGCTAGTTCGCGGACCTGGTCCAAAGACAAGTCAACCGCCTGGGCCGGGCTGGTAGGTTCCCCGTCGGCGTCGTAGGTGTCGGTGGAAAAACCGAAGCGGATAGTGCCCTCGTAGGTTTTCTCGGATGAGGTATAGAACTGAGCCAGCCGGGTCAGATTGCCAATGACGAGGGGCAATACTCCGGTGGCGAGCGGATCGAGCGTTCCCAGATGGCCCACAGACCTTTCTTGCAGAATACGGCGCACCCGGTTGACCACGTCGTGTGAGGTCAGGCCGGCGGGCTTGTCGATGATGAGGACCGCGTTCATGGAGAATTTAGTAATTGGGTGATCGGGTAATTTGGTAATTTAGAAGCTCGGCGGGGGAATGCGGTGGTTTGCGCACGAGCGCCGTGGTTCAATTACCCGATTACCAAATTACCAGATTCCCTAATCACGCATGATTCCCATCCGCGATGACACGCCCCGATTCAGTGTTCCGTTCGTTACGTACTTCATTATCGCGCTCAATGTAGTGGTGTTCCTGTTGGAATTGTCGGTGGGAGGGCAAGATCATCGGGCTTTGAACAGCCTGATGTACCAGTTCGGGGTGGTGCCCGCCCACTTCGAACGCGCGTTGACGGCGGGGTCCCCGGCTTCCCTGCCCGGGCTTTTTCTTCCTATTCTCACCTCGATGTTCCTGCATGCCTCGTGGCTGCACATCATCGGCAACATGTGGGTGCTTTGGATCTTCGGCGACAATATTGAAGACTATCTCGGACACTTTACGTATCTGCTTTTTTATCTGGTCAGTGGCTTCGCGGCGGCGATCGCTCACATCCTTCTGAATGCGGGGTCGAATGTGCCCAGCGTGGGAGCCAGCGGCGCCATTGCCGGCGTGATGGGGGCTTATTTCGTGCTCTATCCACGCGCCCGGGTGCTGGTTTGGTTTCCTCCGATTTTCTTTTTTCATCTCCCTGCGTGGCTGGTGCTGGGATACTGGTTCCTGGTGCAGTTTCTGAGCGGAACAGCGACCTCGATCGCGGAGACGAGCCAGACCAGCGGGGGGATCGCGTTCTGGGCTCACGTCGGAGGATTCGTCGCGGGTATCGTGTTGATCAAAGTGTTGCCAGAGCGGCCGCGACGGTATCGGTATGCGGCCTGGTAGGAAGCCGTGCTTTGCGCTGGACAGAGCCAGGGAGGTTCGGATGTTGCAGTCATTGAGATTGAACACCACCCGGGAGCGGCTCGCAGCGGCTGAAGCCGCATATTTATGCGCCACGGGCGGCACGGCTGAAGCCGTGCCCTTCCACAGCCGAGCCGGAACTGACTTAATCAGAGGTTCCCTAGCCTGCACGGGCGAGGGCGCCCGCGCCTACATATGATTGCTCCGACTCTACAGACCGATCGGCTGCTGCTTCGGCCTTACGTGTTGGAAGATGCGCCCGAGCTGGCTCGACTTGCGGGTGCGCGCGAGGTCGCAGCCACTACGCTGCGCATTCCCCATCCTTATTCGGTGGCGGACGCCGAGACCTTTATCGCTCAACGCCAGAGCGGCGCTGACGAACAGGTGGGGTTCGCCATTGTGCTTCGCGAGAAGTCGGCGTTATTGGGAGGCGCCGGCCTTCGACTGACCAAGGAGCACTGCCGGGCCGAGCTCGGCTACTGGATCGGGGTGCCTTACTGGGGAAACGGTTACGCCACGGAGGCGGCGCGGGCCGTGCTGCGCTATGGATTCGACGGGCTGAAGCTGCATCGCATTCGCGCGGCGCATTTCTCGAACAACGCGGCGTCGGGACGCATCCTGCGCAAGATCGGGATGAAACACGAAGGGCGGCTGCCGCAGCACATTTTGAAATGGGGATCTTTTGTGGATCTGGAGCTTTACGGCATGCTTGCTGGCGATGTGGTGGCTTCCGACTGAGGTATCAACCTCAGGGGCTAAAGCCCGCGTTTTTTCCAAAAATGACAACGGCGCGGCTGACGTGTGTGCGCAAGAACTCGGTCGTCCCACGGGACTGGAATCATTTCTTCCACTTTTCCCAGCGCTGCCGCGCTGGGCTAAGCTGGCCCGTCCCTGCGGGACTGGATTCTCGGGCATTGTGGCTGAGAATGGCTAGCTACGCTTGCTGCTCATTTCCGGGGTTGGGCGGACGAGGCGTCCGCCGGTACGTGTTTGGTGTTTACAATCTCGTGACAATGGGAGGGCCGCTTATCCCGATATAATGTGGTTTGTGAGTCAACGATCGGTTCAGCAGGTTGCGTCGGCCGAGTTCCCTACCCGCTGGGGTAAGTTCCGCATTTTCGGATTTCAGGGGGCGTTCGGAGAAGGAACTCTTCTGAACGACGCCTCGCGCAAGGAAGAGGCGGTAGCGCTGGTGATGGGCGACGTGCGCTCGGTGCCGCCGCTGGTTCGAATCCATTCGCAATGCCTTACCGGAGATGTCTTTGGCTCACTGCGCTGCGACTGCCGTCAGCAACTGGAGATGGCGCTGGCCATGATCGCGGAGCAAGGCGCGGGTGTGCTCATCTACGAACAGCAGGAGGGGCGCGGCATTGGACTGATGGCCAAGTTGCAGGCCTACGAGTTGCAGGACGCTGGACTGGATACGGTGGAGGCGAACGAACGCCTGGGATTCAAGGCTGATCATCGGGCGTTTGCCATGCCGGCGGGAATTTTGCAGGCGCTGGGCGTATCCAAAGTGCGATTGCTATCCAACAATCCCGACAAGGTCGCGGCGCTCGAACGGGGTGGAATTGAGGTGGTTGAACGGGTTCCCTGCGAAGTGACTCCCAGCAGCCATGCGGAGGACTACCTCAAGACTAAGAAAGAGAAGATGGGGCATTTGTTTACCTCGCGGTAGAGGGGATGCGAGAATTCTTGCCTGTAGTAAAAAATCCAATCCCTGGCTCAGCGCCTAAAGGCGCTCTCAGAACTCAGCACTGACGGCATGCCTGAAGGCATGCCCTGATACGAATCGGGAGTTTTTCTGCAGCCTGTGAAGGCATGCCCTGATACGAATCTCAGTTGCGCCACGGATGCTAGGCGGCCGGCCAAATCCCTAGAGCTGTCTTGCTCAGGATCTGTTGTTGGGTCTCTTGCGGTAAGGGCAGCGCGCGGAACTCGTCGAGATTCTGCTTGATGTCAGGAACGCCCGGGCCGGGCCAGTCCGTGCCGAACAAAGTTTTGTGGTCGACCTCCTGCAAGCGCGGAAAGTATTTCAACAGCGTCTTCGGTGGAATTCCGCTTATATCTAAGAATACGTTTGGGTGCCGTCGCACCAGGAAGAATGCGGTGTGCATCCATAGCGGGCGGCCGCCGTGGGCGAGCAGGATTTTCAGTTTGGGGAAATCCACCGCGACGTCGTCAATGTAGATGGGATCGCCGTATTTGTTGCGCGCGCCGGGAAAGACCGACGTTCCGGTGTGGAACATGACTGGAATGCCGTTGGCTTCAGCGGCGCGATAAATGATTTCCAACTCTGTGACCCCGGTGAGGTAATCATTGGGAAAGAGAAGCTGGTGCGGCGGGTGAATCTTGATCATCTGAATGCCCAGGCGGAGAAGCTGTTCCACGTCGGCCATGATGTTGGAAGTGTGCCGCGGATGCAGGCTGCCGCAGGAGAGCAGGCGCCTGGGATTCTCTTTGACGTAGCCGGCGACGAACTGATTGACGCCGGACGTGAAGCCGATGACTTCGGGCGCCACATAATTGATGAGCACGGCCCGATCGACTCCAGCCTGGTCGAGGTGCTTCAGAAATGCTTTGGGGGAACGGCAGAACTCGGCGATTTCGTCGTAGTTCGACCGCTTGCGCTTCATCAGTTCAAGGGCTTGAGGCTTGAACATTTCAAGCGGCTGAATGTGGATGTGGCAGTCTGTGATCAAGTTCGTCGTTGGTCGTTGGTCATTAGTCGTTTGATCGTTCGTTCCTGGTCGTTGCCGATCGTTCAATTCTGTTCGTTGGCGGCCTGGAGGATCACCCGTTTGCTAAAGACGCGAATCATCTCACGGCGATACTCTGGCGTCAGTGCCGACGTGGTCAGTGGCTTTGCAGTTTTTGCTGCCAAGTCGCCGACCGCTTCGGCGAGCGCTTCATCCATTATTTTTCCGGCGAGCAACTCGCTTGCTCCTTTAACCAGAAGGGGCGCGGGGTTTACGGCTGTGATCGCCAGACGCGCATCGGCGATGTGGCCGTTCGAACGCTTGATGACGACGGCGACTCCGGCGAGCGGATAGTCTATCGATCCTCGAACGCGAAGCTTGCGATAGACACCGCGGTAGTCGGCGGAAGATTCCGGCAGGAACACTCGGGTCACCAGTTCATCGGCTTGCAACTTGCGATAGGTTACGCCGTCGCCGGTGTAAAAGTCGCGTAGCGGCAGCCGCCTCAAACCGGACGCGCTGGCAATTTCAATCTCGGCATTCAAACACAACAATGCCGGAGGAGTGTCGCCGGAGAACGCTGCCCAGCACTTGGTTCCTCCGGGGGCTACATGACACAGGTCTCCGTCTTTCTTGATGCAGAAGCCGCAGCCTTTGCGCCAGGTCAGGGACTGGTTGTACCAGAGGCAGCGGGTGTCGAGGCAGATATTTCCGCCGATCGTACCCATATTGCGGAGCAGGGGCGAGGCGACGGTCGATGCGGCTTCGGTCAGCACGGGGTATCGTCGCCGCAGCAGATCGGAGTGCTCGATGGTTGTGAGGGAGGTCAGGGCTCCGATCTCGACGACGCTTCCCTGCTGGCGAATGCCTTTCAGTTCCGCGATGTGGCGAATGTCGAGCACGTATTGAGGCTCGAACAACTTTTGTCGCATGGAGGGAATGAGGTCGGTGCCGCCGGCAACGATTCGGAGGTTGTGCGCAGGCGGGTCAGCGCTGTGTTTCGCGAGCAGCGAAAGGGCCTCGTCGAGTGTCCGTGGGCGCAGCAGCTTGAATTGCGGGAGGCTCAATCGTCACCTCCGGCTGGGGCGGTGGTTTCACTGCGCGAGGGATCCAGGGGATGCCGCTGTGGTCCTTTGCCGCGATACCAGAGAGATCCGCCATGCTCGCGAAATCCTGCGGGCGCAGTCGGATCGATTCCTTCAGTAAGGTTCATCGCCTTCGCGTTCTTCTTGGCGCGCAGGGCCGCGAGCACGCGCTCGGGCGTGAATGGACACTCGTGCAGACGGACTCCAACGGCGTCGTAGATCGCGTTTGCAATTGCTGGGATGGTCGCGGCAAGCGAGCCCTCGCTGCACTCTTTGGCGCCGAATGGGCCTTCGGGGTCAATGCTCTCGACGATGATGGGTTCAACCTCGGGGGATTCGACCGACGACGGGCTGCGATATTCGAGCAGGCCGGGATTCATCAGCATGCCGTCTTTCCAGATCATTTCTTCGGTGAGCGCCTGGCCCATGCCCATCCAGACCGAGCCGATGATCTGGCCTTCGACTGAGACCGGATTCAGGGCGCGGCCACAGTCATGCGCGGCCCAGACTTTGTGAACGGTTACTTCGCCGGTGTCTTCGTCGACAGAGACTTCAGCCACCTGGGCGGAGTAGGAGTACGCGGGGGATGGTCCGACTCCGGCGCCTTTGTGTTTGCCGCCGCGTGCTTCGGGAGGCGGGGCGTAGGAACCGGTTCCGGTGAGGGCACCGTGGAAATCGATGGCGGCGACCACGGCTTCTTCGAAGGTCATCCAATCTTTCGGGCCTTCGTCTTTGCGTTTTTGTTGCAGCGACCCGCGGAGGATTTGTCCTTCGACGCGGCCACTGACCGAGGCGCCCGACTGAGTGATATCGTCGTCTGCGGTTTTAGAAACGATTGGCGGGACGCTTCCCTGCTTGTAGACGAGGTCGTTCCGAAAGATCAGATCTTCCGGCGCGCAGTTCATCTTGCGGGCGGCCGCCAAGGCGATTTGCTTCTTTACTTCCGCGGAGGCGCGCAGCGTGGCATTGCCTGCCATGAAAGTCACGCGGCTGGAGTAGGAGCCGATGTCGATGGGAGTGAGGTCGGTGTCGGCGGCGATGATCTTGATCCGCCCGAGAGAGCAGCCCAGAACTTCGGCGGCGATCTGGGCCGTCATGGTGTCCGAGCCCTGGCCGATTTCGGAGGCGCCCGTGTACACGACGACTCCGCCGTCGCGATCGATTTTGATGTTGACCGTGGAGTGGGGCATGTCGGAGCGGATGATCGAATTAGCAGCGCCGCTGACGTAGTGGCTGCATGCGATGCCTAAGCCGCGGCCCTTGGGCAGCTTGCCCTTGCGTTGTTTCCAGCCGGAGCGGTCGACAGTCTTTTCTATGCACTCCGGCAATCCGTAGCTCTGCACGCGCAGTCCGTTGACCGTGATGCAAGGCGGCTGGAGGAGATTGCGCTGCCGGATTTCGGCGGGATCGATTCCTACCTTGGCGGCAAGTTCGTCCAGTTGCGACTCAAAGGCAAACCGCACGTTCACTGTGCCATGCCCACGCATCGCGCCACACACAGGCTTGTTGGTCAGAACGCGGTAGCCGTCGTATTGAATGTTGGGGATGTCGTAGAGCGCGCCCAGCAGAGCGCCGGAATAGAGAATGGTTACGACGCCGTAGGAGCAATAGGCTCCGCCATCCTGGATCACGCGAGCTTTGACGGCGGTGATGCGGCCGTCGTTTTTGATTCCGGTTTTCAGATCAATAATCGTGCGCGGGCGGCCGCGGTGGGCCCAAAAGACTTCTTCGCGGGTGTAGGTGATCTTCACTGGGGCTAGCGCTTTTCGTGCGGCGATTGCGGCGATGATTTCTAGCGGGATGACTTCGCTCTTTCCGCCGAAGCCGCCTCCTACCAGGGGCTTGATGACGCGAATTTGCGCCATCGGCATTTCGAGCACCAGCGAGAGCTTGTGTTGCAGGTAGTACGGAACCTGGGTGGAGGACTGAACCGTCAGGCGTCCTCGGTTGCCAGTGTGGGGATCGATTTCGAATGCAGCCAGGGTCGAGTGCGGCTCCATGGCGGCGTGGGTTACTTCGTTGGCGATGAAGCGGGCTTCGGCTATCTGGTCGGCTTCGGCGAATCCTTTTTCAGGATCGCCGAAAACGTGGTGATAGTCTTTTTCGAGGTTGTGCGGTTTGTTGTCGTGAATGAGGTCGGTTTCCGCCTTCATCGATTCTTCGGGATCGAAGTGCGCGGGCAAGAGCTCGTATTCAACGTCGATCAACTCGAGGGCCTGATCTGCCGTGGCCTCGTCGACGGCAGCGACACAGGCGACGTTGTCGCCAACGTAGCGGACCTTATCCAAAGCGAGCGCGTATTCATCGTGGCCGACGGGCAGAATGCCGTAGGGATTGGGCGCGTCCTTACCGACGACCACCGCGACCACGCCTTCTAACTTTTCGGCGCGGCTGGTGTCGATGCGCTTGATGCGGGCGTGGGGGTACGGCGAATGCAGGATTCGGCCGACGAGCATGCCGGGCAGGCTGAGGTCGTCGGTGTACTTGCCGGCGCCGGTGGTTTTGCCGGCGGCGTCGACCATGGCTATGGGCTTGCCGATTATCGAGAAGTCGTTGGTCATTGGTCGTTGATCGTTGGCAAATGCAGGCTCATTGCTTTGCTAGCGCGAATGCCTTTCCGCATTTCTGGCCGTTCTGGCATCTGCGAGGTCCTTCGACTTCGTGGATGACAGAATTCTGGTCGATGAATCTTCATTTCGTTGCTGCCATTCCCTTCTGCTCGGCATCAATCGCCGACTTGATGGCCTGATACATTTGGCTGTAGCCGGTGCAGCGGCAGAGATTTCCGCTTAGCGCGCTACGAATTTCTTGCTCTGTCGGTTCTGCGTTTTCTGCCAGCAGATGCTTGACGGTCATGATGAATCCCGGGGTGCAATAGCCGCACTGCGCTCCGCCCCAGTCGCCATAGGCTTTCTGAATGGCGGCCAAGCTTCCGTGCTCGCTCACGCCCTCGACCGTTGTGATCTCTTGCTCCTCACAACTGGCAGCGAGCAGGGTGCACGACATCATCGGAATGCCGTCAACGAGCACGGTGCAGGCGCCGCAGGAGGAATCGTCGCAGCCGCGCTTGGATCCGGTGAGGTCCAGATCCTGACGCAACACATCGAGCAGCAGCTTACTGGGCTCGAAAGCGAGCTCGTGAAAGCGGCCGTTGATCGTGAGTTCTATTAGTTCTTTCTTCATTTGTCCGCGAGCACTTAGCACTTGGCAATTAGCATTTGGCCTGTCAGCGTTTTATTCACGGGACTAAACGGCCAAATGCCAAGTGCTAACTGCTAACTGCTGCCTTTCAGTAGCCAAAATCCGCTTGCGCTGCGTACGCGTGCTGCTTCACGCCTAGTTCTTCCACGCGGCACGCTCCCAATTGGTTCATATACACGCGCCGATCAGCCGCGCTGTATACCCAGCGATCGAGCCACGCATCGCTGTCGGCTTTCGTTTTGGTCTGCTCGTGATATTGGCGGAAGAATGCGTCGTCGCGCTTGTAATATCCCTGAACCGGCGAGGGATGTGCGCCGTAGGGACACTCGACCACGGCGTTGACGAGGAAGCCAGGAATCACGGTGCGATTGGGATCGCTGGCAATCACTTCGGGCTCGACTATCTCTTCCGCGACTACGATTACTCGCTTGGCGGCTCGAACGCCGTCGATCATCACGCCGAAATTGCCCCAGCAGTGGGTATTGCCTTCGCGATCCGCGCGCTGCACATGGACGATAGTGACATCGGGATTCAGGGCGCGTACTGCGTGCAGGCGCTCCAGCGGCGGCCGAGGTTCGCTTGGCCTGGACCCTTCGACTTCGCTCAGGGCAAGCTCGTGAGGGCGCCCGTCTCCACATGAGCCAGGCGGCTCGAACGGCGACTCGATAACGGCGAAGAATTCATTATCCTTTGCGACATCACTGCCTAATGCGGTTCGAGTCGGAAGGAACGGCACGCCCATGGCGCCGGCTTGCAGCGCCAGCGCTACGGTGAAGTTGCTCATGTTGACAACCTTCATTCCATTCTGCTCGACGGCGCGCCGGAAGTTGTAGGCGGATCCCATCATCACATTTCCCACCCAGGCGGCGATGACTTGGTCGACGCAGCCCGCGGCGATGATCTGATCGAAGAGGACGTCAGAGATCGGTCCAATCAGGGTCAGACCGCGTTTCTTCTGGCGAATGATCTCGTGCCCGGCGGCGAACGGGATCATCTGCTCCATCTGCAGTCCGAGAGCGACCGATGCACCATCCGGCACCAGATCGGCAATCGCTTCGCGCATGCTGAGGAGCTTCGACATTTCTACTTACCCTTCCACGCCGGCGACCGTTTCTCAAGAAACGCGTTGATTCCCTCGCGCGCGTCTTCCGTTTTCATCAACTCGTCAAAGTAAATCTTCTCCGCTCGGGCAAGGCCCTTATCGAAATGAATCGAATCCCAGGCGTAGATCGCTTTTTTGGTGATGGCCAACGCGGCCGGGCTGAGTTGCGAAAGATGATGAACCGAGTCCTGCACGGCATGTTCGAGATCGACTTCAGGCATAACGGAGTTTGCCAGGCCGATGCTTGCCGCTTCCCTGCCCGTGATGCTACGCCCGGTAAGCACAAGATCGGCCGCATGTTTTTGCCCCACGAGCGCCGCCAGCGCGGTGACGGCGACAGGTGGGTAACATCCCAGCTTGATTTCAGGAAATCCCCAAGTGGCCAGCTCCGATGTGTAGGCCAGATCGCAGACCATGGCAAGCTCAGCACCTCCGCCCAGGCAATTGCCATGCACCGCGGCAATGCTCACCTTCTTCGAGCCAACTAAAGTACGGATGACTCCATGAAACTTCGTGAGCATCTGCTCAACCTTGTCGGGAGTATGAGCCGCCACGTCGACCCCGGCGGAGAATGCCTTGTGAGAGCCGCTAATCGTCAGGATGGAGATCTCAGGCCGCGCCTCGATCTCGGCCAACGCGTCGGCCAATTCCTCCATCATGGGGATGTCGATAATGTTCAGCGGTGGATTGTGCAGAGTGATACGCGCCACCGGAGCTCGATGCTCGATGGCGATGCGCGAATACTTCGTAACCGAT
>Ga0207146_10283_pt1 | contig 11601 bp, 11 predicted proteins | sample Alteio_BWMinHeat_36_FD_153539 | JGI IMG/M metagenome (GOLD analysis project Ga0207146, IMG submission 153539) | Enriched cells from forest soil in Barre Woods Harvard Forest LTER site, Petersham, Massachusetts, United States -... | ecosystem: Environmental > Terrestrial > Soil > Temperate forest >...
ATCGAGACGCGCAAATACGAGATGCGGTGGCCGAAGTGATCTTCCATTGGGCGCAACGTTACGGTCAACGCGGTGTTGAATCAAGAAAGCGGCATGATTGACTCGGGATACGGCGGCGGTATGATTCTTCCGATGAAGCGTCAATTTTTTTCCTGGGCGCTGACAACTGGCCTTCTCGCCGGCGCATTAATTCTCACGAGTTGTTCTACTACCGAAACACGGATTTCCAGGCACCCGGAAATTTTTCAAAGCCTTTCCCCTGGCAATCAAGCGCTCGTGAGCCGGGGTCAAATTCGCGATGGAATGTCGCAAAATGCGGTTTGGCTGGCCTGGGGTTCACCCGATCGGAAAATTGTGGGCAATATGCGCGGTCGTCCAACCGAAACCTGGATTTATGTAGATTACGCGACCTACCCATATCCTTATTACGGGCCTTACGGGCCCGGATTCGGTTACGGTTTCGGATTTTCCGGCGTCGGTTTTGTAGGCACGCACCATCATCATGGCCGCTCTTTCGTGTTCTTTGGCGACCCCTTCTACGACCCATTCTACTATTCTTATATTCCGCCGAGCATTCCTTATCCGACCAAGACGGTCACCTTCGCAAATGGCCGGGTCAGGGCGTTCCAATATCTCGTGCCGCCGTACCGCTAATTTAGAATTCTCTCGCATTCTACCACAGAACTAATCAGAGTCGCGGCACGCCCGACAAATGGCTTACCGCTCATTTCGAAAGTTCCTCGACGCTCTTGACGAAGCGGGCGAACTGAAACGCGTCGCTGTTCCGGTCGATACCGATTTGCTCATCGCGGAATGGTCCGACCGCGAAATGAAATCGCCCGCTGGCGGGAAGGCGCTTCTTTTCGAGCAAGCCATTGTCGATGGAAAGAAAACAGAATTTCCCGTCGCCATAAATACGATGGGATCGCGCAAGCGGATGGCACTCGCTCTCCAGGTCGCGGACGTAGAAGACATCGCGCAAGAGATTCAGCTCATCCTCAAAGCGAAACCGCCCACTGACCTGCGCGAAGGCTGGAGTTTGCTCAAGCAGGGAATTCACCTGCTGCATGCGCGGCCAAAACAGATAAAGGAAGGTCCATGTCAGGAAGTGGTTCACAAGATTGACAATGGAAATGATTTTTCATTGGCGAATCTGCCAATATTAAAATGCTGGCCGAAAGACGGCGGGCGTTTCATCACCTTGCCGAATGTGCATACGCGCGACCCGGAGAGCGGCGCGCGAAACGTGGGTGTTTACCGCATGCAGATTTATGATGCGCGGACAACGGGGATGCATTGGCAAATTCACAAAGTCGGTGCGCGCCACGGGAAGCGATACTACGACCGCGGCGAACGCATGCCGGTTGCCGTAACCCTCGGCGGCGATCCTGTCTATACCTTCGCCGCAACCACGCCATTGCCGGACGGCTTGGATGAAATTCTTTTCGCGGGTTTTCTGCGAAGAAAATCAGTCGAGCTCGTGCGCTGCAAAACAATCGATCTCGATGTGCCGGCGGATGTCGATTTTGTCCTGGAAGGTTATGTGCAACCAGGGGAGATGCGCGCGGAAGGTCCGTTTGGCGATCACACTGGTTTTTACACCGCGGTCGAGGATTATCCGGTTTTTCATGTGACGGCGATCACGCATCGGCGGGAGGCCGTTTATCCGACAACCATCGTCGGCGTGCCGCCGATGGAAGATTTTTATCTGGGCGACGCCAGCGTGCGTATTTTTCTACCGGTCTTCAAAATGAACTTTCCGGAAATCGTGGACATGACGCTGCCGCCGGAAGGTGTTTTTCACAATCTCGTCTTCGTCAGCATTCGGAAACAATATCCGTATCAGGCCTTCAAAGTAATGCATGGGCTTTGGGGCATGGGCCAAATGATGTTCAGCAAATACATCGTGGTGGTCGATGAAGACTGCGACGTGCACAACACGAGTGAAGTGCTCTTTCGCTTATGCGCCAACACCGATCCGGCGCGCGACACGACTGTCATTAAGAACCCGAGCGACTCGCTCGATCATGCGCCGACTGAGCAGAACGTCGGCTCGCATATGGGTCTTGACGCCACGCGTAAATTACCGGGCGAAAACTATCACCGCCCCTGGCCGGAATTGCTGAAAATGACGGAGGAAGTGCAGGCGCTCGTGGATTCGCTGCAAGCGCAAACGCGCTAATGGTTCCAAACCGCACGGAACCTTATCAAACAGCTGGCGCTCGGTTACGGCTTTCGGAAGAGCTCACCGGTGTCGACGTCGCGAGTGAGTCCGCCGCGCGCGGAACGCCGCGGAGATCGTAGAGACGATCGGTGTACGGGCTATAGAACAGTCCCGACCTGCCGCTGAATTGGCCATACGGAAAGCCACCCGGCGGCGGACGGTAGCGTGCGGCTTGATCCTCCTCGACCGCGGCGCCGATTAACGCACCGGCCGCAGCGCCAGCCGCGGCGCCGATGGCCGCGCCGCGAACATGACCAGTGGCCGCGCCGCCAATGATTGCGCCGGCCGCAGCACCGGCTCCGGCGCCGGGTGTCACACAAACTAAGAACAAGAGAACTCAGGGCCACGATCGAAGCGATTATGAGAAAATCGGATCTCACGAACATCTTCGTTGGTGAATTGAACCGCGCCAGTGCGGGGAGGTTGCGCGGCGATACTAAAAGACCTCGACGTCTTTTCTTCCCGACCGATCGGTGAATCCCAATTTATGGCCTGACAAACACTTTGTTTGTACGTGTGTCGAGAACAAGCCCACCGTGCGCGACTTTCGAGCAGTCAAACTCCTTATGCGGCGGATATGGGCTAGTGATGACGCCAGAGCCTTTATGGGGATCTCTTTCGCCAATGGGATATCTTCCATTGGGTGCGGGGTACTTCTTCGAAGCTTCCTCCGGAGTGATCGGCGTTGCCACGGGGACGCCACCCGTAGCCTGAGATCCAGGAGATGGCGCTGCGCCAGCTTGGTTTGCGCCAGAAGGTGGTCTTGCGTAATCACCTCCGCTTCTCCCCTGTCCGACCGCCGTGTTGGAGAAAATTAGAGCAAGCCAACTCACCGCCACTACAGAAACAACTGTGACCAATTTCGTTTTCATATTCATGATTAAGCTTTCGTAATGAAAAAGTCAGACGGATGCTTGACGCGGCAAATTCACAATGACTTGAGCAGTTGCGCCGCGATCCGGCCGGCTTTCTCCAGTTTGTTGAGCCGGTATTCTTTCTCGAAAACGCGAAATTTGTCCAGCTCCATTTGGCGAAGCAGGCCGCGATAAACCGAACCCATGATCTCGGCCGCGACCATCGATTGTCGATCTTCGCGCGGAAGCAGCGACGCCGCGCGGTTGAAAAACTGCCGTGCCCGCGTCGCTTCGAACTCCATCAGGCGAATGAAGCGCGCGTTATATTGCCGGTCTTGCAGTTCCGTTTCGGAATAATCAAACCGCGCCAGATCTTCCCGAGGCAAATAAATCCGGCCGTCCCGCAAATCTTTCCCGACATCACGAATGATGTTCGTCGTTTGCAAGGCTAGCCCGAGCTGGATCGCATACTCTTTGCAGGCGGGGTTGCGATATCCAAAAATCTCGATGCTAACGAGACCCACGGCACTAGCGACGCGATAGCAGTAAACGCGAAGTTCATCGAAGGTCGCATATCGCGAGATGCTCAAATCCATCTCTACTCCGGCAATAATTTCCTCAAGCATGCCGGGCGAGAGTGAGTATTTGTCGATCAAACTTCGCAGGTCAAGAGCGAGTGATGGTTCGTCGGGAGTCGCACTCCGCAACCACCCGCGCCATTTGGCAAGTCGTCGTCTTTTTTCCTCGGCAATAAGATCGACATCGTCAGCGATGTCGTCGATCACGCGGCAAAATGCGTAAAAGATCGTGATATCGTGACGGCGCTCGCGGCCTAACGAAACAAATGCCAGGGCCAGATTCGATTTGCTCTGGCGGGTGATCTTGGCTGCATTCACATTCACGCCGTTGCAACTGGCCTAATATCGGACCCGGCTCTCCCAATCAACGCGATCGGTTTCACACTGACGAAAAAAACAGACCCAGGAAGCCAGGAGCCAACCGGTGATGAGGCCGCGGAGAAAAAAAAAGATGCATTTCCAAAGGAAGAGGGCAACCAGCCGATCGGTGATGGCGGCGCGCGCAATGGCATCGCCCGCCATGATGAAGAAAAAGTGCATTCCGCAGATGAGCAGGAACCAGCCGAAGCGATGAGCGTTCGCCCCGATGAATTGCCAATGCGCGCGGATCGCCGCGCCCAAGCTTTCGTTATGCAGGACAAGCGAGATTTGGACGGAGCAAAAAGCAATGATCAAACAGCTCATAAGCACGCGCTCGAGCGGCAGGTAATCGAGCACATAAGGAATATTCATGAAGTAGGCGAGCAGCAGCGGCATCCGCACGATCAACGTGCTCACCAGCACGACGATTCCGGCCCATTTCAAGACATAACTGAAGCGGCGCATGGCGAAGCGGCAAAGCTCGCCTTCTTCGAAACTCATGCCCTTCACCCACGCCAGGGAAACAGTGATCAAATAAACCTGAATATAAACGCCAAAGAGATATTCGAAGATGAACGCAACGGTGTCCACTGTGGCGGAAATTTGCATCAGCCCCGCGGCCGGTACCACGCCACCCCACTCTGGTAACCGCCAAAACACGATCGGCTTGAAGAGCGACGCCAACGCGCCGAGGAGCAGAATCAAGTAAATGAAATTATTCCAGAAAGGATATCGTTTTCGTAGTGCGCGCAGCAAAGCGCCGTGCAGACCGCGCCAGTTGACGACCATGAGCACGGCGGCGACCACGGAAAGCGGATAAGTCGCCGTTGCGTTATCGAAAATTCCAGCGACGCCTTCCAGCACGGGCAGTGGGGTCTCGCGCCATACCTGCGCCAGTCTCGGCCAATACCAGCTGGGAAGCGACGTGACCTGGTTTAGATCGAGATCCGCCGAGTTCTGGATGGGAGTAAAGGTGGCAAATTGAAAAACGGAGTAGGCAAAACCGAGCAGGACAAACGTCAGCCAGATACGCTTGAAGCGCGCAATGCAGCGAAATCCATCGCGCAACGCCTCGCGCACCGGATTGAAAAGCATCACAATCGCGTATCCGCCGCAAAGCCCGAGGAGCGGATACACTCGCGGCAAACTGGAGAGCATGAGCGAGAAAAATGGCCTAACGAATCAATCCCCAATGTCGATTGAACGGCCAGTAAACAAACAGGCCTCGCCCGACCAGATTCTCCTCCGGCACCGGCCCCCAGTAGCGGCTGTCGTAGCTGTTGTAACTGTTGTCGCCCAGCGCGAAATAACCATGCTCCGGCACAACAAACGAACGAGTTGACTCCGATAGATAATCGCGGCCCAGGGCGTAGCCGCGATAGGGTAACTTCGCCGCCATGATGCGGGCGAAACCAAAACCTTCCGCGATTTTTCCATTCACATAAAGCCGGGGCGGATCAATCCGCAGCGTATCACCGGGCAACCCCGCCAGGCGCTTGATGTAGAAAGGCGCGCCTGTTTCCGGATCTTCACGAATCCCCAAGATATGATTCGTGCGAAAAACAAATACGTCGCCGCGATGCGGCTTGACGAAGTTGTAACTAAGTTTATCGACGAAGACCTGATCGCCCGTGTCCACCGCGCCCCGGGCGATAATCTCTCCGCGCCGGCAAACCCGTTCCGGGAAAACATTGAAATCATGAATGAGCGTTTCCGGCGGAACGTAAACGAGAAACTTTTGATGCTGACAGATGAGACGCGAGAAGGTGAAAAAGAAGAGAAATTTCTTCTGCTCGATTTGCAGGACCTGATCATCCTGGCGCGACACGACATCGATGTAATTGCGGCCGAGCACAATGAACTCGCCGATTTGCCGCAGAATGTTCGGCGCCGGCGTGGTGCTGGGATGGCCGATGATTCCATTTAAGGTCGGCTGCATTGAGCCGGTAGGGATCTTGAAAGGCTGCAAAAAATATGAGCGGATTCCGACCGCGACGACAATCGCGACCAGGATCACCTCGCAATTCTCCCGCCAGTGCGACTCCCAAGTCACCGGCGCGAGCTTGTGCAATTTTTCGTCGAGCGCTTCGGCTTCGCTTTGGATGCGATTGTGATCGTGCTTCCGTAAAGCCGCTCGCAGATTTTGCGTGGCCGCGGCCAGTTCTTCCCTTGTCGAGGCAGCGAGCAGATCGTTCTTGTAGCGCAAATACTTTTGCGCATGCCGCAAGAGCAGCCTGCCATGTTTGATGTAGCTGGGCGTAAACATGGAGATCTATTCTGTCACTCCGAACAGAGTCGAGGAACGTCACTGAGAATGACGAATGAATGACGAAGCTCGGATGATAAAGAATTACGCCGCGATCTCAACGCCGTTTTAGATTTAGTCATTGGATTTCCTTCGTCATTCGTTATTCGGATTTCGTCATTCAACCCACCTTATTGTGCTTTCAGCACTTCGATAAATGCTTCTTGCGGAATGTTGATCTTGCCGATGCTCTTCATGCGTTTTTTTCCTTCTTTTTGTTTCTCGAGCAATTTCCGCTTCCGTGTGATATCGCCGCCGTAGCATTTCGCGGTCACGTTTTTTCGCAAGGCGGAAACGCTTTCCCGCGCAATAATTTTTCCGCCGATCGCGGCCTGGATTGCGACTTGATAGAGCTGCCGCGGGATCACTTCTTTCAACTTCGATGCCAACTGGCGTCCCCTCGCCTCGGCGCGATCTTTGTGCACGATGGTCGAGAACGCATCGACCGGCTCGCCATTCACGAGGACATCGAGCTTCACCAATTTCGCCGGGCGATAACCGGTGTGCTCATAATCCATCGAGCCGTAACCGCGTGTCATCGATTTAATCTTGTCGTTAAAATCGACCAGAATTTCGTTCAACGGTAGCTCGCAATGCAACATCACCCGCCGCGTGTCGAGCGACTCCGTGTGATCCATTTGTCCGCGCTTCTCGAGAATGAGCTGCAAGATGTCGCCAATGTTTTCGTTCGGACAAAGCACATACGCTGTCACAATCGGCTCGCGGATTTCTCTGATCATGCTCGGATCCGGCAGATGCGCGGGATTGTCGATCAAAAGTGTATCGCCACGTGTCGTCGCCACTTCGTAAACGACGCTGGGCGAAGTGGCGATGATATCCATGTTATACTCGCGGCGCAGTCGCTCCTGGATGATCTCCATGTGCAGCAATCCAAGAAATCCGCAGCGAAAACCGAAGCCGAGCGCAACTGAACTTTCCGGCGCATAGATGAACGCCGAATCGTTCAAGCGCAGCTTCGCGATCGCCGCCTTCAAATGCTCGAAGTCGCTGGTGTTGATCGGATAAATTCCGCTGAAGACCATCGGATGAATTTCCTGAAATCCGGGCAGCGGCACGCGCGCCGGATTGCGCTGGTCGGTAATCGTATCGCCGATTTTCATCTCGGCGGTGCTTTTGATGTTGGCGATGAAATAACCGACATCGCCCGCTTTCAGCCCCGGCTGCACGAACATTTTCGGCGTGAACACTCCCACTTCCTTAATCTCGTAGCGCGTATCGTTGCTCATCAATTTGATCGCGTGATTTGCCTCCATCGTTCCGGAAACCACGCGTACGTAACCAACCACACCGCGGTAAACATCGAACACCGAATCAAACACCAGAGCGCGCAATGTTTGGTCTGCTGGTTTTTGCGGCGCTGGAATTCGCTGCACAATCGCTTCCAGAATTTCCTCAATGCCGATTCCCATCTTCGCGCTGGCTTCGATCGCTTCCTCCGACGGGATGGCGAGAATCTCTTCCATTTGCCGATGGACGGCGGGCACATCGGCGTTAGGCAGATCGATTTTGTTGATGATTGGCACGATCGTGAGGCCTTGCTTGTGCGCGAGGTGCACGTTCGCCACGGTTTGCGCTTCAACCCCCTGCGCCGCATCCACCACCAACAGCGCCCCTTCGCACGCCGCGAGACTTCGCGAAACTTCGTAGGCAAAATCGACATGCCCTGGCGTGTCGAGCAGGTTCAGCCGATACGTTTCGCCTGATTTGCTCGTGTAGCGCATTGTCACCGGATGCGCCTTGATCGTGATCCCGCGCTCACGCTCGAGGTCCATCGAATCGAGCAATTGGTCCTGCTTGTCCCGTTCGTGAATTGTGCCCGTGCGCTCGAGCAACCGATCCGACAACGTCGTCTTGCCGTGATCGATGTGCGCGATGATGCAGAAATTGCGCGTCAACTCGATTGCCATGAAAGCCGCACTATGCGAGCAGAGCAGAAGTAGCACAAGCGTCTCGCTTGTGGTCGAAATTTCGCTACCCTGAGAATGAATATGCCCAGGCTAGTTATCAGCGGAGCCACGCACGAGCTGACCCACAACGTGATCACTATCGGTCGGGCGCCGGATAACATGATTGTGATCGACGATCCGTCGGTCTCAGGGCGGCACGCCCAGTTGCGACTCGCTGGTGAAGTTTACCGGCTCAAAGATCTTGAGTCGACCTACGGCACGCGCATCAATGGCATTCCGGTGACGGAAACCGCGCTGCGTTTCGACGACCGAATTCGCTTTGGCGCGGTGGACACGCTCTTCGAGCCGGATATGCGCGGATCACAGCCGGTGCCACAGCTCGAGGAACTTGAGGCGAAACCCGCGGAATCGAGTGTAGCGCCTGTCGATTTTACGAACGCATCTCCATTCCCGCGCCGGAAGCAAAAGAACGACCCGATTCGCGCTGTCATTCTCGCCGCCGCGGCAGGTGCATTACTCGTCTTTCTCGGCAGCATCATCGCGCTACTGATGATGCGGGCGCCGGTGCTTTGACTCGCGTAAATTGTAAGGCGCTGATGTCTCGACTCCGCTCGATATGACAAACCAGAATAAGCGGCTTCTTCTTTTCGATATCGATGGCACGCTCATCCATTCGGGCGGCGCGGGCGTGCAGGCGCTCAAATTGACGTTGGCGGAGCGCTTCGCGATCGCGGACGACCTGCACGACATCGAGATCGCGGGCATGACCGATTCAGGCATCGTTGTCAGCATCTTAGAGAAGCACAGGATTCCCGCGACCAACGAAAACATCGCTGCATTTCTCGATAGTTACGTGCATTTTCTCTCGCTCGAATTACCGCGTCGCGAAGGAAAACTGCTTCCCGGTGTGCTTGAGTTGCTCAAGAAATTGAAATCGCGGCCGCATCTCGTGCTCGCGCTCCTCACCGGGAATGTTTCACGCGGCGCGCAATTAAAGCTCGATCACTACGGCGTCTGGCATTTTTTCGAATTCGGAGCGTTTGCCGACGATCATCAGGATCGCAACCAGCTCGGACCTTTTGCTGTCGCACGCGCTAGGGAAAAACATGGCGGCGAATTCTCCGCCACGGAGATCGACGTAATTGGCGACACGCCGCGCGACATCACTTGCGGCAAGGCTTTTGGCGCGCGCACCATCGCCGTCGCAACCGGCACCTGTAGCCGCGAGCAGCTGGCAGAACATCAGCCGGATTTTCTGATCGACGATCTTTCGGATGTCGATCGCGTGATCGATACGCTCGGATGGTGACTGATTGACGATTGGAGTGTGAATGAAAAAGTCCACACCACCTGCCCGCCCGGTGGCGCGCAAAGATCGTCCGAATGTACTGCCACTCGAAGGCGAAATTGATTTGCACGTCTCGCCCAACGTCAAGGCATCACTCAACCTGATGATCGAGAAAAAGCCAAGACAGTTGATTGTCGATCTTTCCCGGGTGACCTACATCGACAGTTCGGGGCTCGCCGCCTTGATCGAAGGGATGCAAAATGTCGAACAATACGGCGGCAAGTTCGTGCTCGCCGGTTTACAGGAAACCATCCGCACGATCTTCGAGATCGCGCGGCTCGATCAGGTGTTTCAGATTTTTCCGGACGTCGACGCGGCGCTCGTCGCGGCCTGAATCAAAACCTCCAACGTCTGCGTCGCGTTCTTCGAAATATCGAATTGCGACGGCGGTGGAATGACACTTGCTCAAACCGAAAAAGCAACATGTCCCTTCCTAACGAAAAAAATGTTTTGCCGCTGGAAGGCGAAATCGATCTTAACGTCTCGCCCGGGATAGCTTCGACTTTCAGCGAGATGATTCGCAAGAAACCGAGCCGGCTCGTGGTCGATCTTTCGCGCGTCACTTACATCGACAGCTCGGGACTCGCGGTTTTGATTGGAGCCATGCAGGACGTCGAGGAATACGGCGGGAAGTTCGCGCTCGCCGGTTTGCATGACAACGTCCGTTCAATTTTCGAAACCGCCCGGGTCGATCAGGTCTTTCTGACGTACCCTCATGTGGACGCAGCTCTGGCCGATTGAAATAAGATTGCGAGCGTTCCCTCGACATTCTTCGAAATGTCGAATTGCGACGCGCGCTCGATGATTGTCGACCTTGCGGCCGAGCGCCGCGCGTCATCCGACCAAAGTTCGAGCGCGGCGCGAAGACCGTTCACATCATTTGCCAGCTCAACAAGGGAGCCGTGAACGCCGTCTTCGATGATTTCGCTAAAACCGTTCGCGCGCGTGGTGATCACCGGCAGCCCGCAAGCGAGCGCTTCCAGACATGCATTTGAAAATGGATCGTAAATCGTGGGCAAGATGAAAATGTCCGCGGCCGCGTAAACCCGGCGAAGATCGACAAGTTCTCCGAGAAACTGCGCGCGCGCCGATTTGTACTTTCGTTGATCGCCGCGACCAGCCACGAGCAAACGCACCCGGCGGTCCCGGCACTTTTCGGTGGCCTCAATAGCGAATGCCAATCCTTTTCGCTCCCATCCCGAACCGGCGAAGAGCACGGCGATATCTCCGCTGTCCAATTGCAGCCACGGACGCGCCTTCGTCCGCACTTCACCGTCGAAACGAAATTGTTCGAGCGGCACACCATTGCGCACGATGTCGATCTTGTCCGCGGGATAGCGGTAAAGATCGACAATCTCATTCTTGACCAATTGCGAATTGACGATGACGCGTCCCGCGCCTCGATCGGCGAGAAGTGATTTTTCGAGGCGCAAGATATCGTTGTGTTTGCGATTAAGTCGCTGGAAAAACCTTTGCAGCCGCGTTGCGAATTTCTCCCGACGCTCCAACCAGGCGCGATGCACGCCGTCCCCTGCACGATAAACATCGCAGCGCCAAACACGCTCGAGGCTCATCCAGACATCGCAGCGAACTTGCGGCCGCAATTGTTCCACCTGGTCGGCGAACGCCGTTGTCGACCCGGAACGCAAGTGCGTGATCGCTCCGAAAGGCCACTCGTTCCGCGGCCAATTGTTCGTGGCGAACAGCTGAACGCTGTGTCCGGCATCGACAACTCCGCGCCCGAGCCGCTTCAAATAAGCCTCCGCGCCGCCGGAGGCGGAATAGCCGCGGCGCACGAAGCCGATGGTGAGTCTTTCTTGCGACATCTGAACGACTTACAACTTTACTTGCTAACGTTCCGCCAGAATAGTTATAACCTAATGCCGGGTGAAACTCTAAACGCCCCTTCGCCGTTACGTTCCGCCTCGCCGGCGCCGTGCGTGCTGCCGACGCATTTGCTCTACTCCATCTTCGCTCGTAGCGGCGGTTCGGGATTGGACACGG
>Ga0207146_10005_pt1 | contig 11464 bp, 9 predicted proteins | sample Alteio_BWMinHeat_36_FD_153539 | JGI IMG/M metagenome (GOLD analysis project Ga0207146, IMG submission 153539) | Enriched cells from forest soil in Barre Woods Harvard Forest LTER site, Petersham, Massachusetts, United States -... | ecosystem: Environmental > Terrestrial > Soil > Temperate forest >...
GGTTTGCCTTGGTGTCTTTCTTTTTGTCCACCGAGCCCGTTAAGAGCTCGTTTGGGCGAGCCAAGCACTGGATTGAATTGACCACCGGCTCTATTTTGGTCTTGCTGGGCCTAAAGCTCAGCATCACCGATATTTTCCCGGCTTAAATCGGCTGTGCCTTATTGCATTTTGAGGGCATCTAGCTATGCTGCTTTAAACTATTCCCTAAAGCAGTGAAGCAAACACATGATTAGTACCAATGGCATTGGGTTGTTCTTTGGCGCCCGCAAACTCTTTGAAAACGTCAATTTGAAGTTCGTTGACGGCAACTGTTATGGCGTGATTGGCGCAAATGGGGCCGGTAAGTCCACGTTTTTACGCATCTTATCTGGGGCTCAGGCGCCAACGCATGGCACGGTCGAAATGACCCCTGGCCACACCTTGTCTTTCTTAAAACAGGACCATTTTCAGTACGATGAGTTCACAGTGCTTGAGACGGTCATCATGGGGCATGAACGGCTTCATGCCATCATGAAAGAAAAAGATGCCATTTACGCTAAACCCGATTTCTCTGAGGCCGATGGCCATCGTGCGGCTGAGCTTGAGACCGAATTCGCGGGCCTAGAAGGCTGGGAAGCTGAAACCAATGCGGCTACCTTGCTACATGGCCTTGGTATAGCCGATGACCTGCTTAACAAGCCCATGAAGACCCTCAAAGACTCGGAAAAAGTGAAGGTGCTGCTTGCTCAAGCGCTCTTTGGCAAGCCCAACAACCTATTGCTTGACGAGCCCACCAACCACTTGGATGACAAATCGATCCGCTGGCTTGAAGAGTATCTGCTGAACTATCCAAACACCGTTATCGTTATTTCGCACGACCGGCACTTCTTGAACAAGATTTGCACACACATGGTCGACATTGATTATGGCAAAGCCTCGTTGTGGGTCGGTAACTATGACTTCTGGGAGCAGTCGAGCCGCTTAGCGCTGGAACTTAGGTCGAACGAAAACAAGAAGAAAGAAGATAAGGCCAAGGAGCTCGAGGCCTTTATTGCGCGCTTTAGCGCCAATGCATCAAAATCAAGCCAGGCTACCTCGCGCAGAAAGCAGCTTGAAAAACTGACGCTTGACGAGATTCCGACCTCCACGCGCAAGCGGCCCAACATTTTGTTTCAGCAAAAGCGTGAAGCCGGCGACATTCTGCTCGAAGTCAGAGATCTTTCCAAGACAATCAACGGAAATACCTTATTTAAAAACGCGTCGTTCACCCTGAAAAAAGGTGAGAAGGTACTGCTTGTTGGCGATGACGAGCTCGCCAAAACGGCGCTGTTTGAAGTGCTGATGGGTGCCATAGAGCCTGACTCTGGTAGCGTGAAATGGGGAAGCACGACGACCAGAGCTTACTTGCCTAAAGACCATAACCCATATTTTGAAGGCAAAGAATTAAGCCTCATTGATTGGCTGCGCGAGTACTCTGAAGACAAGTCTGAGAATTTTATTCGAAGCTTTCTGGGGCGCATGCTTTTTTCGGGCGAGGAAACGCTTAAGGGCGCAAATGTTTTGTCAGGTGGTGAGCGTGTGCGTTGCATGCTTGCGCGCATGATGTTGCTTGGACCAAATGTGCTCGTGCTAGATGGCCCAACCAACCACTTGGATCTCGAAGCGATTACCGCTCTCAATAACGCTGTGGTGGCCTTTCCTGGCACGGTGATGCTTGCCACACATGACCAATATTTTGCAGAGACAGCCGGAGGTCGCGTGCTCGAAATTAAGGGCGGTGAAGTGATTGACCATCAAAAACCATATCTTGAATACATTGGCGCTAATTAGAGTTCCCGCAAGCCAAGCTAATTGTCATGCCAGGCATGACAAAGCCCCACGCCTGCATGACAAAGCCCCAAGCCGACATGACAAAGCCCCGCGACGGTATGCCAGCTCCGGGCTCATCGTAGCCGGCTTGTGCCTTCTCACGTTGACATTTCCGATCTTTGCCAACGCGTCGCCCGACCTTAAACGCTCCTTCGTCCTTTCTTCTGGCTACGCCGAGCGCGTCTTTAATTCGAACGAAGAGTTGGTGCGCTTCCCCTTGAGCGTAATGCAGCTGTGGAGCCTCGCGCCTGACGCCGTTAACGACGTTTTTGACAACAGCTTGGCGTCGCGCATTTCTGTCGGCATTTTGGAAGTTCCGTTCTCGTATTGGTTGACATATGCGCTGCTTGTTCCCTTTCACGAGTTTGGTCATGCGCGCGCCTTTGCGGCCATGGATCAAGGCTATTTCTATACGAGTAGTGGCATTGCTAATGCCGAAACATCAAGTTTTTGGCTTCTTTCGTTAATCAGATTGGGAACGCCCCCGGCCCTAGTTCCTGGCGCAGGTGGAGCCGCCACCGTACCTATTGGAAACCAGTTCGTTTTTTCCAGGAGTCTATGGGAATGGATTGGCGGTGACCCGGGGCTCTCAGCAATTATTGCAGGAGCCGGACTCAATAATCAGATGCTTCTGGGAAAGAAAATTGCTGCCACGGTGCAAGAAAAAAATGGGCACGTTACCTATCTTCAGCACTACGTTATCAACAAAGCCTACGCTGCCCTTTATGCGTCTGCCGACGAAATCAGCATTGCAAACGGCAGGCCGAGAGAAGGATCCGACATTGCCATACTCTTGGATGCGTACGCGGCCAAGGGTTATAATATTTCCATCTCCGACATAAAATTAAACTCATTGCTGTCGTTGGCCAGCGGCACCACATTTTCTTTTTTGCGCGGCTATTACAACTACTTCGTTCATGGTTCGCCAGTCGTTGAGCCCGCAGAAGTCTATGGCGTTCGCATCCCCGACATCAACAGCTATATTAACTCCCGCGGTCTTTCGCTTGAGTTTGTATCGGGCTATCGTGTTGCAGAATGGTTGCGTTTTGATGTCGCCTACGAGGTTGTAACACGTGGCGATTCAACCAACCAGCTTACCGTGGCAGGCCATTATGATTTGGCACACTCGGCACCGGTGCTCAGGCGCCTGCGCATGAGTCCAGAGATCGTGTGTGAGTTACATGGTGCTTTCGGCGGATCGCTAGAGCTTGAATGGGGACCATACACGCAAAAGAGCTCGGCGGTATTAGAAAATATCTCTGCATACGTGCGCGGTGCGCTGCTCAATGGACGCACGCTGTACGGTGAGCGCAATATGCCAAGCATGATCAATAGAAACGTTGCCTTCGACTTTGGGTTTGGCATCGCCTACAATTACTAGGCCATTATAGCTTGACCGTCGCTACAACCTCGCATGAAGCGGGTTGTGAGCGTTAGCATTGGCAGTTCAACACGTGACCATGAGGCACAAGTTTCCCAATTTGGTGAGATGTTTCACGTCCAGCGCATCGGTACCGATGGAGACCTGAACAAAGCCGTAGCGTTGCTCAAAGAGCTCGATGGCAAGGTAGATGCCATTGGCATCGGTGGCATTGCCTTCTACGTCACAACGGGTCGTCGCAATTACTATTTTCGCGATGCTAAAAAATTACTTCATGCCTGCAAGAAAACGCCGGTGGTCGATGGCTCCGGGCTTAAACATATTTTGGAGCGGCACGTCGTGCGGCACGTACATGAAAACGTGACCGGGCTCTCGAAAAAGCGGGTGTTACTTGTGTCCGCGCTCGATCGCTGGGGTATGGCGTCAGGATTTTATGATGTCGGCGCTGATGTCACGCTCGGCGATTTCATGTTTGGGCTTGGGCTAAGCATCCCGCTAAAATCCTTGGCTAGCGTCTCCCTGGTTGGAAGCCTAATATTGCCCGTCGCAACGAAAATGCCTTTTAAGTGGCTCTACCCCATCGGTGAAGAGCAAGAAAAGCGGGTGGCGCGCTTTCACGATTTCTACAACGCAGCCGATGTGATTGCTGGTGACTACCACTACATTCATCGTCATATGCCGGATTCGCTCGCGGGCAAAATTGTGGTGACCAATACCGTCACGCCGCGCGACATCGACGAGCTAAAAGAAAAGAAAGCATCGTTTCTTGTAACGACCACCCCAAATATGAACGGCCGTTCTTTCGGCACAAATGTGCTTGAAGCCATGATGGCGGCAGCGCTCGAAAAGCGGGCGGAAGACATTCACCCCCGCGACTACGCTAATTTTCTCAGCGGCGCCGATCTCGCGCCGCGCATCGAACGCTTTGCAAGGAGTTAGGCAGCACAATGACCAGCGTAACGACCGGGGCACTGACACGAAAACTTCTTGAAACAAGGCCGCTATCGGCCGGACTATTGGCGTCGCCCAAGAAAGACGTCAAAAAAGCAGCCATTGGATGTGCCCTGTATCAGGATCGGCTGGACATCGTTGGATTCGACGAGCGACCCAAAGTGTTTTTTGTGCCGTGGTGGAAAAAATTTGAGGTGGCGCATCCAAGAATTCACGGTGTCGGCAGTCAGGGCAGCGGTCTTGGAGTTGTTGTTATAGACGTCGATGAGTTGGCGACCGTGGGGTCTAGCTCCAGCAAAGCCGCCGTGCAGGGTGCCTTAGTTGCTCAATCGGTGCTTCTTAGCGTGAGTGCCTTTTTGGCCTTTTGGTTTGGTACGCGTACGTCGGTTAAACAGGTACTCGAAACAACAGAAGCTCTTAGAGATTTGGGCATTGAGAAAGCAGCGATTCTGGAAGCGGCTGCGGTCGCAGGCAGAACAAGTCTGTCGCCGTCCGCGTACCGCGAGTTGCAAAACAACATCCGTCTCTTGCTCGAAGAAAATCGCAGCAACATCACGGACGCGAAAATAAACCGCATTTTTACAGGCTGGGTATCTGGAGCCGCCACGGCCGTCATGGGCACTGGCGCTCTCATGGAAATGCCGGTTTATGCTAGCCCGATGGTGGGCGTCGTTGGCGCATTGTTTTTACAAATTGCGGCGCCCGCAATGTCGTTATTCGCGGCTGTGGCCGCGGGTCAGCAAGGTTACCGCGCGTACCAAACCACACCAGTGCTAAAAGCGCTGGAACGCGCCATTTCTCAAACAACCGACCCGAACACCCTGCAAGCATACTCAATGCTTAAGGGTCGCCTAAAAACGATTCGCGCAATTGCATCGGCGCGAAGCGCATCATGGGGTGCTATGGGCATCGGTGTCCCATTTGCTATTTTTGGCGGGCCTATTGGGCTTGCAGTCCTGATTCCTGGCGTTATTGGCTGTATCGGCGCAGCATATGCCGATGGTACTAAGGTCGACTACACGCCGCAGTTGACCTGGAAAGACAAACTCGCATTAGGTAGCACCGAAAGCATCGTTAATGCAATATTGACCGCCCATGCGCAGTTCGACCTCTTAAAAACGCTCAAAAGCCAAAAACCGCTGCTCTATCCGAAAGGCGGCAATTCACTTCCAGGCATTCGAGCGATTGTTAAGTTGATTGCTTCCATTCGCATAAAAGGTGGTGGTGCGAAAAATTACCCGTCATCGCAGGAGACGGTTTTTGCGTACATGCAACAACGCGCAGGTATTGAAATCGCTTCACTCGTGAAAGACCGAGATTTTGTAGACGCGAGGCGAAAACAATTTCTAGTGATCCATGGAGACAGATCACGTTGGACGCCCGACGAGCAGCTCGAGCTTGGTGAGTATGAACGAAAAATTACAGCCTATAACGCAGTGCTAAAAGAACTCGAGTTAGAGCAGAAGTTGCTAGGCAGAGCCACCCGACAACCGTTATTGCCCGACGAGAGCGTGTTGTGTTTGATTCGTTTTTTCATTCGCCTAGGTTTGTTTCCGGCCCTCGCAGAAAAGGTCATGGAAGACAAAGGGCTACACGAGCTGCTAAAACGCGTTGGGGCTATTACCGTTGACGATGACGAACATCATGTAAATGGCAATAAAATTATTTTGGCTCTTACCGATAGCGGGTCGTTATCGATACAGGAGCAAAAGTATGTCGCCATTCGCCTGTTTGACCTTGCACAAGATACCTTATTTACGGTTCAGCTCGGCCGTGAACAGTCCCGCGAACGACAACTGCTCGATTGGTTGGCGGCCAAGATTGTGGGTTAGGCTCATTCACGCGTGACATGATCTGCTAGCAACATTATTTTTTTTGCTCCGAAATAGAATGACCTTGTGAGCCGTTTGGCCCTTGTGGTGAAATTGAACCGAGGGATCCATGCGGCTGCTTTGGCAAGTGCGTTGTTTGATCTGGTTGCAATGTGCGGCGGCGTGGTGTTGCTCAGAAACGCCGCCGACCGGCTTCGTCGCAGCAGAAACGGCGCTTGACCAATACAAGACACGCCGCGCGGCAGAAGGCGCAACGACTTATGAGGGCGCGCTTGCGCACTGGCCCTTGCCGGTTTTCATGGGCAGGGCATCCGAGAGAAACAAGCTAATTTTAAGACAGCAAACGAACGGGACCTACCGCGTCGAATTTTATGAAAACGCAGTGCGCGTTGGAGCGGAAGAACGGTGGGTTGTTCAGCAAATTGATGAAGGGGGACGGGTTGCTGCATCGGCACAGGTGCCTGTGCCAGCTGATGGCCAATATTTTGTCCAGGCAGGCTTGATGCTTGGGATGCCTGCTGGTGCGTGGGTACGCATACCTGCCGCGAGCGGCTTTGCTATCGGTACGTTAATGGCAACATTTATAAGACCCGATGCTAGACATTACGTCGCCGCTGAAAGCAAAGCCTGGGTGCGTGTCATGCATTTAAACGGGCCTCTGACCTATGAGAACGTGCGGTATTATGTTGTTGACGCTACTGACGTGACCTCTTTCTCGGGTTCTTTGCCGCTTTTTCGGTCCATGCAAGCGCCTATGCCGCCGGGCGGACCAGAGGAAAAGAAGGCGAGCGGCGACAGCGAGTTGGTCCCAGCCGATGACGTGCTGAAGGATTTTGTGCGACGCAGGCTTCAAATCCCTGGGACTGTTGAACATGTTCGTGCGGAACAGGCGCCTTTGGGCAGCGCTGCGAACAAGTACTTTGATGGCAAACTGACCATGGTTCGCTACGGTGAGAATGCTGCGGCATGTATCGTCAGCAATCGGACTCACGGTGCAGGTGTTGGGGTGGGCGAATACAATTATCATGCACGTTGGTTTAATAGCGCCGGCAGACTGCAGGATGATCCGGCCGTTGGGGCACCAGGGACGCTCACACATCATGAAGTCAAGTCTGCGAAGGTGAGCGAACGCGGTAGCGCCGATTGGCTCGCTAAAAACAACCAATGGGTACGGATTAAGAACGCATCTAACATCCGGTGGCTTGGCAATATCGTTGCAGTGATGGAGGGAACAACCGACTTCCCGCACCAGGCGTGGGTCAGGATTTTTTCGAAGGCAGGCCGACCACTGCCGATCGACGAGGTGGAGTACGTGTTTGTGCCGCTAAATTTTTTGCTCCATGAACCAAAACCCCCGTTGTTAAAGCGTTATCCCGTAGAGCACCACTAAATTGCGAAGGAGAGTCCCATGAAGCATATTTTGCAAATTTCTATGTTGACTGCATTTAGCGTGGCGCTGGGCTGGCATGGCCTTGTTTTCGCTGGCGGCGATACATCCACAACGACTGGCAGCAAAGCCACCGACCCGGGTGCTTTGACGCTGGCAAAATTGGCAGAGCAGCACACGACAGCCCGTTTGAGTGACCCCGACGAAAAAAATATGACGTTTGAACGAATGCAGCGGATGTATCCCTTTAAGACCGCTGCAAAACATGTTGTTCAACCCCGGGAATTTTATCTTAGACCAGTTACGGACGGTCCATGGCAAGTGGAGTTTTGTGTAAAAACGCTGGAGCCAGTGCGTGGAGATTCCAGATGGACAAAAGTAGTTTTTGACACAAATGGTCGGGCTTTGGGAGAAGTTGAAGACCAGGTGCCGGGAGAAAAATTCAGCCGCGCCACTTCGATTGACTGGGCGATATTTTCTGACGGCCCCGGAAAAGGAAAAAAAGTGGATTTCAAGCCCGAGAACAAGGCTAGTCTGCTCGTCGCCTGGCGCGAGAATTACACAGCGCTTCAGGGGAAAATCATCAGGCTATTTACGGACGGGACGACCACATATGCCTGGGTTGCGCTGTTGCAAGCAGCAGATGTGGCGCTCCCGACAAGCGAAGTAAAATATCATGTCGTAACATTAAATGAACTTAGGCCTCTCACCGAAGGAGAACATAGGAAACATATTGATAAAGCGGTTTACGTGAGCGGGCCGGCAACGCTCGCAATTCCCCCAACCCCGAGCATGGCACCGCCGCCATATGCGACGGCTACACCTTTACCGACACCAGCGCCAACGCCCGTATCAGAACCGGCGCCGGGAGGGTCTGTTTCGGGGTCGGCGGCGCCCGGTTCGGTTCCTAGTGCTTAAATCGGCCCGAGCCAAATAACGCAGGCTGTCTTGGAGTTTTTCGATGCGCGCTCTATTGCATTCGTTTTGCTGCGTCTTGGTTTGCACCGCAGGCTCATTGCTTGCGGGTGGAAACGCCCCGGCGAGTGATGCTTTGCCAGGACGCGATTTCGTCGCATTGGCCGACGGTTTAGTCGGCGCAACTGAACTCGCTAGAACGCACTTTTTGAAACGCCAGATGCAGCCAAACACCGTTGAGTATCATTTGCTGCGGGACTCGGTGCCTTCAGCGGTTTCACAGGCAATTAACTCGAATAAGTTTGTGAATATTTGCATTGATGGTTCTTGCCATCCGGCTTTTCTGCGCAGCATGACGGCACCAGAACAACGATCTGAGCGCCGGATATTGCAAACCAAGCGTATCGATGGGCGTGGGCGAACGGTAGATGAAGAGCGCCGAATTTTTGCCCAGTACTTAAGCATTCATAGACAAGTTGCCATATGTGCTTTTGGCGGCTGTCCAAACAAAAAACAGATTCGCATGGGGGACTGGGTTAGCATAAAAACGCCTCACGACGTCCATGCACCGCCCGCCTATGGCGTTGTCACGCTGCTTTTCAAGGGGGCGAAAGAAAAGCAATGCAGCGCCCTAATTCGCGTCTTAATTAGAAACAGCCACAGCGTGCCCTATGACGACGTGCTGTATATAGAGCGCAATTTGCCCGACGATGATCTTTCGGTGCTGGGCCCGCTGCAGGTAGGTGCGTTGCCCAGGGGTCGGCCCTACGATCCATGGCCGACCGCGGCGCCTGCGCCGGCAGTGGCTGATGCATTGCCAGAGTATTGGAATGAACAACACAATTGCGAGTTTGGAAAAGGCGAGACTCCTCCCGATGTGCCTGCAGCTCTGCCCAAAGCAAGAGGACAGCATGTTGTCAGTCCATATCATTTTGCGAACCACGTTATTCGTCAGCGTATTGAGGTAGCCGGCACGCTAGAACGTGAGCGTTTTAATTTTGACGTCGGCTTCCACGACCCCATTGATAGCAAGGCGGCGCATCGCCCATTGGTATTGTTGTGGAAGAACGTTTCAGGGAATGTGGGTGTCGGAAGTCCCGCGTGGATTCCTGCGTTCCTTACGCAGACGCGCGTTGCGAGCCGTTATCTCGGGTTTATCGAAATTGGTCGCGATGGCAAGGTTGTCGATGGTTCATATACCCCGGGATGGGTTCGAAAGCTCGATAGCCGAGAACAGCAGATGCGTCACGATGACAGGAAATCACTCTATCTGCCCGTTGGCAGTGCCCGCATGTGGAATAAAGAAGGCAGACCTGAGTTCGTGCGTCACGGAGCATGGGTGAAAATTCACAACGAATCTAAAGACTGGAGTGATGGCCACTACGGCACCGTAGTGTCTTTCTTGCAGGAAGAAACGAAAGGTGTTCCGACACCGGCCTTCGCCTATGTGCGCGTGCTTTTGGGCGGGGGCCAACGGCTGAACCTTAAAGACATTCGCTATGAAGTTCATGGCGCCGAAAAGCTCATACCCGAAGTGCCAAATAACACGTTTGAAGTATTTTCTGACCAAGAACTACATGAATTGACTCCCGTACCGTCCAGGATTTTAAAGGAAGACTACCTGGCACAGTACTGGTGGGATGATTCCGGTTCCGATTCTTATTATCGCGACCGACGCATCGAGACATGGAGCAATCCCGATTATCGATCCCGGCGCAGTGGCTATTATTAGATCGGGCTGGAAATCACGCCATCATTTTCTTACGCTGGAGCACTGGACCCCATCATAGCTGCTTTCGGCGAAAGCCAATCATGCCTTCACCCGCGCGTATATACAGAATTTCAAGTTTGGCTCTACTCAGGCTCTACTTTGCCAAAGGCTTGCGCGTCGATTAAAGCTAACCCCGCGAAAACATTGGTGCGCCCGACACGATTCGAACGTGTGACCTCCAGATTCGTAGTCTGATGCTCTATCCAGCTGAGCTACGGGCGCCTAAAGGTTTAAACCTAAACGTTGAAATGAGTGTTTTTCATATTGGCTTCAGCTGTCAACGGGGTTTACTGGCTTTTCGCTAAAGGTTAGCTAGAACGTGCTTGAGCTTGCCGGTAATCATGTCGAGAGCGGCTTCATTGTCGCCGCCTTCAGGAATGATAATGTCTGCCCAGCGTTTTGATGGTTCAACAAACTGAAGATGCATGGGCCTTACGGTCTTATAATACTGCTCCCGCACGGACTCAAAGGTGCGGCCGCGCTCTTGCATGTCTCTGCGGATACGGCGAAACACGCGTATGTCGGAGTCGGTATCGACAAAAATCTTCATGTCAAACAGCGAGCGAAGCTCAGGATCGGCAAAGACCAAAATGCCTTCAACAACAACAATGGGGCGCGACTCGACTAGTACCGTCTCGGTTTTGCGCGAGTATGTCTTAAAATCGTAAACGGGCACGTGAACGGGTAGGCCGGCGCGAAGCGTCCTTACGTGTTCAATCAGCAAAGTGGTTTCTAATGAATCCGGATGGTCAAAGTTAAGAAGGCACCGCTCTTCAAAGGTTAGGTCGGGTCGATTGTCGTAATAGGAATCATGGTCAATGAGCGCAATGGACGTTGCTGGCAGCTCTCTCGTGATGTTCTTGGCGATGGTCGTTTTGCCGGAGCCAGTGCCTCCTGCGATGCCTATCACCAATGGTCTCATGAGCTGCTCCTGATTTTTATTAAGTTATTGCCACGACTCATTTTTTGTATCCAAGGCCCGAGCTGTCAATGTGGCTGGGTCACAGTTTGGGGTTTGCTGGCTTTTCGCTAAAGGTTAGCTAGAACGTGCTTGAGCTTGCCGGTAATCATGTCGAGAGCGGCTTCATTGTCGCCGCCTTCAGGAATGATAATGTCTGCCCAGCGTTTTGATGGTTCAACAAACTGAAGATGCATGGGCCTTACGGTCTTATAATACTGCTCCCGCACGGACTCAAAGGTGCGGCCGCGCTCTTGCATGTCTCTGCGGATACGGCGAAACACGCGTATGTCGGAGTCGGTATCGACAAAAATCTTCATGTCAAACAGCGAGCGAAGCTCAGGATCGGCAAAGACCAAAATGCCTTCAACAACAACAATGGGGCGCGACTCGACTAGTACCGTCTCGGTTTTGCGCGAGT
>Ga0207146_10312_pt1 | contig 11448 bp, 6 predicted proteins | sample Alteio_BWMinHeat_36_FD_153539 | JGI IMG/M metagenome (GOLD analysis project Ga0207146, IMG submission 153539) | Enriched cells from forest soil in Barre Woods Harvard Forest LTER site, Petersham, Massachusetts, United States -... | ecosystem: Environmental > Terrestrial > Soil > Temperate forest >...
CGCTGGTCGTCTGCATTCAACGTGGACGGTCAAGCGCTCTCGAGTTTAGTAAGCTCGCCAAGCTTGGCCCATTGCTTGATCTGTTCACCGCGGGCGGCCGAGGAGAAGTGGCTTTCGTAGAGTTCGATTCCAAGCCGGTATATCGTGAGGCCTTCTCGCGCGATACCACCGACATCACCGAAGACTTGCAAAACCTAAGGCCCGGCGATGGTGGTGCGGCAATCTTCGACGCAGTGGGTTACTCGGTCGATCTGCTCGAGCATCGTGCGCCGGATCACCGGCGCGTATTGTTGTTGATTAGCGAATCGCGTGACCACGGAAGCAAAACTGTCAGCGCGCAGGATCTGGTGGAACGCATCGGCACCAGCAATACGCTCGTGCTGAGTCTCACCTTCTCGCCCACGAAAGCCGGTTTGATGGATTGGGGCAGCGGGAATGGAGGAGGCGGCTCGTCGATCAACGTCCTCGCTCCGTTAATGATGGCGCTTGCCGCGGTGCACAAAAATGCCGCGCGAGAGATCGCCATCATGAGCGGCGGCGAATATGCCGCTTTCACCAGGGAAAAATCTTTTCAGGATCGCGTCGATGAACTGGCGAGCCATGCTCGCAACCGATATATCCTTAGCTTTCATCCAGGCGACCTGACTCCTGGCCTGCACAATATCCAGGTCAAGCTTAATAATGACTACGACGCGCGGGTGGTTGCGCGGGCCAGTTACTGGGCCGTGAACGATACGTCAGCCGATCGTTCTGCAACACATTAGGTCATAACAAACGAAGACCCGCGAAGCAAAACATTTCTGGAGCATGTCTCGCTACAAATTTGACGCAATGAGTCGTACGAATCGATAGAGAAGAAATAAAGTCTGGTTCCTTTGCAAGTGACTTCCACGCGCAGAGAAAGAATTTGCTAATCCCGAAGAAATCGTGCATCTTAGCGTCGTTATGCAGGCGAGCCGCATCTATGAAAAGACGCTCTTTCCAGCGAATCCGGATATCTACTATTTCCTGCAATGAAAGGTGAAGACCAGGACGATGGCAGCAAGTGAAACTGTTGCTGAGCCGAAACTGATTGCGCTGGAGCGCTGGCGCCCCCGCGCCAATCCCTGGGCCATTGCCGCCACGGTTGCGTTAGCTGCGTTCATGGAGGTGCTGGACACCTCTATCGCCAATGTAGCGTTACCGCACATTGCGGGCAGTCTCGGGGCCAGCCAGGATGAGAGTACCTGGGTACTGACGGCGTATCTTGTTTCTAATGCTGTGGTGTTGCCCATGGGCGGGTGGGCCGCGAGCATCATGGGACGCAAGAACTTTTTCATGTTCTGCATCGTGATCTTCACCATCAGCTCATTTCTCTGCGGTATTGCCCCATCGCTCGGGCTTCTCCTGCTGTTTCGCGTATTGCAGGGAGCAGGCGGAGGCGGCCTTCAGCCAATGGCGCAGGCCATCATGGCCGATTCGTTTGAACCGGCGAAGCGCGGCCTTGCCTTTTCTCTCTATGGTATTGTTGCCATCCTCGCACCGTCCATCGGACCGACACTCGGCGGCTGGATCACTGACAATTACAGCTGGCACTGGATCTTCTATATCAATATTCCGGTAGGAATTCTGGCGCTTGTGCTGACACAGAGAATGGTCGATGATCCTCCCTGGATCAAGCCTGACCGAAAGAATCTGTTGAATGTCGACGGAATGGGTATCGCGCTGCTCGTGATCTCGATGGGCGCTTTGCAGATCATGCTCGACAAGGGAGAAGAAAAGGACTGGTTCAGCTCAAGCTTTATCCGTTTCTTCGGCATCGCCTTTGTGATCTCTTTCATTGCGCTGATCGTCTGGGAATGGTTTGCCAAGAATCCGATCATGGAATTGCGCCTGCTGAAGAACAGCAATTTTGCAACCTGCTGTTTCCTGATGCTCTTTACCGGCGGGCTATTGAATGCGACGACGGTACTACAGCCGCAGTTCCTGCAGTCGCAGCTCGGTTATACGGCGACGGTTGCTGGCTTATCGCTGTCGGCAGGCGGCTTGGTGCTGCTCTTCATGATGCCGATGGCTGGTCAGGCAGTGAGCCGTCTTCCCGCGCGAAATATTATCGTGTTCGGCTTCTTCTGCTTCGCCGCTTCTTACTTCTATACGGCGATACGGATCAATCTCGGGCTTAGTTTTGGAATGGCATCCTACCTCAGAGTCGTTCAGGTTGCCGCCATTCCATTCGTGTTTATTTCTGTTACCACAGCGGCTTATTTCGGCATGCCTGTTCAGAAGAACAACCAGGTTTCCGGGCTAATCAATTTCGCGCGCAACATTGGCGGCAGCATTCTTATTTCGCTTACCAATGCGGGAGTGACGGAGCTGGGCCAATTCCACCAGAATCAGATGCTCAAGCATCTTCCTCCATCGAGTCCGAATCTGCAGAATGAAATCAACGCACTTACCGGTGTTTTTTCGCGAGCATCAGGGCCGGCCAATGCGGACCATCTTGCGCAGGGTCGGGTCTACAACCTGATGCAGCAGCAGGCGCAAACCCTCGCGTATAGAGATATGTATTTCATTCTTTGCGCCGCAGCGCTCCTCATTGTTCCGCTTGGCTTCCTGCTTCGCAAAAACAAACCGGGAGGGGGCGGGGAAATCGCCATCCACTGAGCTTGCCGAAGGCCGAAAATGGCTCGATGTGGATTGCCATTTGTACTCTGCTCCCATTTTGGAAATGACAGATGCCAATTCTTGGACCATTCAACTTATGGTGGCATCGAAACCAGTAGGATCGAAAAAACGCTGCTTTGCGAATGGCCATTAATACTAAAGAAAAAATAGAGCCGGAAAAACCTGCATCCTCGCGGGATTATTCGCATGCGTGGCGCGCTTTACGCCACCGCAACTTTCGTCTGTTCTTTGGCGGACAGAGCATTTCGCTCATCGGCACGTGGATGACGCGGATCGCTACCGCCTGGCTTGTCTACCGGCTTACAAAATCGTCGCTGTTGCTGGGTACGGTCAGTTTTGCGGGGCAAATTCCCACTTTTCTGCTTGCTCCGTTTGCGGGTGTGCTGGTGGACCGGATGGATCGGCGCAAAGTACTCATCTGGACGCAGGTTCTTGCGATGGTACAGTCTCTGGCGCTGGCCGCTCTGACGCTTACCAAGGTCATCAACATTCATGAAGTGCTCGCTCTGAGCGTGTTTCAGGGCGTGATCAATGCTTTTGACATGCCCGGACGGCAAGCCTTCATGGTGGTAATGGTGAAAGACCGCGGCGATCTTTCCAATGCCATCGCGATCAATTCATCCATGGTGAATCTGGCAAGGCTCGTCGGCCCATCGCTGGCAGGGCTTGTAATCGCGGCAACGAACGAGGGCTGGTGCTTCCTGATTGACGGCGTTAGCTACATTGCCGTGATCCTATCGTTGCTCATGATGCAGGTGCCGGCGGATGCTGTGAAACGCGTGGCTGCGTCGATGCTGGACCAATTGAAAGAAGGCTGGACCTATGTCTCGAACTTTGCCCCCATCCGGACTATCCTGCTGCTCTTTGCCCTCATAAGCCTGATGGGCATGCCATTCGTGGTGCTTATGCCCGTGTTTGCTGCGCAGGTACTCCACGGCGGAGCGCACACGCTCGGCTTCCTCATGGGCGCGCTTGGAGTCGGTGCGCTGATCTCAGCCCTTTCGCTGGTAGTGCGAAAATCGGTTCGCGGCCTCCTGAAGATGATTCCTGTGGCGGCCACGGTTTTCGGCATAGGCCTGGTCGGTTTTGGATTCTCGAATCTGCAGTGGCTTTCACTCCTGCTGATGCTCGTTATCGGCTTTGGCATGATGCAGGGTATGACGGCCAGCAACACCATCATCCAGACGCTGGTACCGGAAGACAAACGTGGGCGTGTCATGAGCTACTACACGGTCGCGTTTGTGGGCATGGCCCCATTCGGAAGCCTGATGGCAGGTGGTCTCGCGCACGCCATCGGGGCACCGCGAACGGTCATGCTCAGTGGTATCGCGTGCATTGCGGGGTCGCTGTGGTTCTGGTCGCGGCTCAAGTTCATTCGCAAGGATATACGGCCTATTTATGAGCAACTCGGCATCCTGCAGCCCAAGGTTCCGGTAATCGTAGAAGAGGAAGCCAGCAGCTAACGGCGTAAGCCGTCACTCTGTCCCCAAAAGACCGTCATCCTGAGCGGAGCGAGGGATCTCAACGATTTAGGAAATAACGCGGTATTTGCGCGGCTGAATCGTCGAACGAATAAGCGACGCAGGGTATTCTCTGCCTCTGCTATCCTTTGTATCCAGAATCATAATTCTTAACGCCATTTGCAATCGGTTCAGGGAGCCAGCGATGCCATCCTCTGCATTTTTCCGCGGAACTCTTGTGTTCTGCGCGGCATTCTTTTGCTTGCAAGCAACAGCGCAGGTTGACCAGACCTACGCCCGCGACCCCGGGCAGGCTATCGATCAGGACTACACGCAACGCATCGGAAAATACACGACGCTGCCTGAGTTGAATTCATCGTTGACCGACTACCTGCCGGCATCGACGACCGTGCCCACGCCCGCGAAAGCGCTGGGCGATGTCGCAGGCGCGCCCGACATGCTCCCGTATGCTGAAGATACGTATCGCTACTTCCATATGCTGGAAGCTGCCAGTCCACGCGTGAAGGTCTTCACCATTGGGCATACGGAAGAAGGCCGCGAGATGATCGCCGTAGCTGTGGCCGACGAGTCGCTGCTCAAAAATTACAAAGAGAATGATGCTCGGCTGGCGAAGCTGGCAGATCCGCGAACGATCAACATGAATGATGCTACGGCAGCGGAGCTGGTGAAGCAGTCCGTGCCTGTCTACTACATCACCGGCACCATTCATTCGACGGAAACCGGAGCGCCGACTGCATTGATGGAGCTTGCCTACCGGCTCGCCGTTGACGACTCGCCCTACATCCAGTACATCCGCTCGCACATGATCACGCTCATCACGCCGGTGGTCGAAGTCGATGGGCGCGACCGCATGGCCGATATTTACAAGTGGCATAAGGCGCATCCAAATGAAAATTATCCGCGCCTCATATACTGGGGGCATTACGTCGCACATGACAATAACCGCGACGCCATGACGCTGACTCTCAATCTCTCCCACAACGTGCTCGACACCTACCTTGCGTGGCACGCGCAGGTGTTGCACGACCTGCATGAATCCGTTCCGTTCCTGTACGACAACACGGTTGGCGACGAGCCTTACAACGCGTGGCTCGATCCAATCCTGACGAATGAATGGCAGATGATCGGCTGGAACAACGTACAGGAGATGACGAAGTTCGGCATGCCGGGCGTCTTTACGCATGGCGACTTTGATACATGGAGTCCCGGCTATCTCATGTTTATGGCGGCGATGCATAACGGCATCAGCCGTCTCTATGAGACCTTCGGCAACGGCGGCGCGGACACCGTGGAGCGCATTCTTACGCCCGATGAATATTCGCGCACATGGTTCCGGCAGAATCCGCCGTATCCAAAAGTAAAATGGTCGCAGCGCGACAACAATAACTATGAGCAGACGGCACTGCTGGTTTCGTTGAGCTACTTCGCGCAGAATGCGCAGACCTTCCTCAACAATTTTTATCTCAAGAGCAAACGTTCAATCCTCAAACCGAATGATTCCGGCCCTGCTGCCTACGTGCTTCCTGCGAATGAGGAATCCAGGGATCGCCAGCGCATGCTTCTCGACATCCTGCGCGGGCAGCATGTCGAGATCAGCAAGACGACCGAAGCCGTCACCGTCGCTGTGCCGGCAGGAGCAAAGCGTGAGAACAAAGACAAAAGCGACGACAAAGATGCAAAGCCGGAGAGTCTGAAAACCGAGCAGAGGACATTTCCCGCCGGCAGCTACGTCATTCGCATGGACCAGCCATACTCCCGCATTGCCGATGCCTTGCTCGACCGCCAGTATTGGGCGCCGAACGATCCGCAGAAGACCCCTTATGACGACACAGGCTGGTCATTGCCTGCGCTGTTTAGCGTGGAAGCGGTGCGCGTGACCGAACCGGCAATCCTGAAAACCCCAATGAAACTGGTTGAGGACGAAGCCGCGGCGAAAAGCACTTTAGGGTCAGGAGCTATCTTTTTGATAGCCAATCACGCGGACCCAGGCATGATCACCCTGCGCTACCTGCTCAAGAACGCCACTGTATTGGTTACAGATGCGCCGTTCACTACTGGTGGGAGGCAGTTTCCCGCCGGCTCGCTGATCGTAAAAGACGTGCCGGCCGACGAGATGAAATCCGCGCTGGAGAAATCGAATCTGACCGCGACAGCCGCGAACGCCGCGCCTTCTGTCGCTGCGCACGCGATTGGCGCTCCACGCATAGCAATGATGCACACCTGGCTCACCACGCAGACGGAAGGCTGGTGGCGGCAGGCGCTCGACAAGCTGGGCGTGCCCTATGACTACATCAGCACGCAGACGGTGAGCGGGGAAGACGATCTGCGCTCGAAATACGACGTGATCCTCTTCGCACCTGTCGGCGCACGTACGCCGCAGATTATTCAGGGTTTGCCGATGTGGGGAAATCCTTTGCCGTGGAAGAAGACCGATCTGACGCCAAACCTGGGCCGCATTGACTCAACCGACGACATGCGTCCAGGTCTGGGCTACAGCGGGATCGATCACCTGCGACATTTCGTCGAACAGGGTGGCCTGCTCGTCACATCACAAGACACGGCGCAGTTTGCCATCGATACCGGCCTTGCGCCGGGTGTCTCCATAGTTACGCATGGCGATCTCAAAGTTGTTGGCACACTGCTGGGAACAGCCGTCGTCAATCCCAAATCTCCTATTCTGTACGGATACGATAAACCGCTTACGGTCTACAGTGAAGACGGCCTTTCTCTCAATGTGAGCAACACGGTCGGAGGCATGCGTGGTCCTCGTTTTGGAGGTGGCGACGAACGGCCGACAGGTCGAGGCGGACCAGACGATCCCGATACCCCACAGGGGCGTCGGTTCGTGGCTCCCGAGGAGCGGCCGAAGCCCAAGCCGTGGGAACCGATGCCGCTGAACGAGGAGCAGATGCGCAACAACCCGAATGTAGTCCCGGTCGAGCTGCGGCCGCAGGTAGTTCTGCGCTTTGCAGATAAAGATGCGCTGCTGGTTTCAGGTCTACTTGACCACGGTGATCTGTTGGCACAGCACGCAGCGGTGGTGACAGCACATCTGGGCAAGGGATCGGTCTTGCTCTTTGCCAATAATCCGATTTACCGCGGCGAGACAATTGGCAGCTATCCGCTTGTTTTCAATGCAATTTTGAACTTTGACCATCTGGGACAGGCTGCAAACTCCGCTCACTGAGGGAAGTTGATTGGCTCGGGGACCCATTCATTCAATGAATATTCAGTTATTCTTTTGTGAAACCCCGGGCCACCTATCCGCTCTATCTTGCGGCTAGGTGGTTTCCTGCAATGCTCAGTGAGTGTTTGTGGTGGTCCCGCTTTCAGCGAACGAAAAAATAAGCACTTCGATCCACCTTCAAATGACTCATGGCGAGGCGGGGGATACTTAGCTCATTCCCCCTCTGGAGTTCATCATGTTGGCACTTGGATCAATCGTAGGTCGTCACACTGGCAAGGCGTTGGCCTTGACTCTTGCGCTCGCAGCTTTTTCCGGCGGACGGGCGTACGCAGCTACAGACTGGAGCGCAATTCAGACCGCCATGAAAGTAAATGGCGTTGTATTGCCTCACGATGTTTTGCGATTCGAGTTAGTTAGGACGGACATAGGCAACATCACCGTAAATGGGCAGACAATCAATGAAAACGAAGCAGCAAGCGGCTTTGTCAGTTTCAAGGAAATAGAGAACGGCTGGTTTTTCGCCGATGGCTCGCTTCCCGTTCGCGATTCAGAAGTAGAAGCTGTGCAGACTGCACTCCGCCAGGATACGAGTATCCACATTACAGCTGTCGCCAATCGCCTGACTCAGGACACCCCGAGCCTGCTCTGGGTGCACTTTGAAGCAAGAGGAAAGGGTGCCAGCCTTGCCACTTCCATCGCGTCCGCACTGGCCACAATCAACAGCCCGCAGGTAGGCGCACTGGTCATTCCGGGGACGGAAAATATCATCTCCCTTAGCGACATTCCGCAACAGTTCCAGGATCCCTTCAAGCAGGGATTTCTCGAACAACTAGGCAATAGCATCGTATTTTATCTGCCACGCCCCGATGAGAGGCGCATTCGTCTGGGAGAAGTGCCTGCATCCTTCGGTCTTGGCGTTGGTCAGAGCTTCTACATTACGATTCTAGGCGACGTCAATTCAGTGACCGTCACTATGGATGTGGACTTTGCCCTAAGGAAAGATGAAATTCAACAGGTAAGCGACATTCTGAGGGGTGGCGGCTTTGCCATTTCGTCCCAATCCAATAACTTCGTGAATGACGACCCATCTTTGTACTATGTGCATGCATCTGCAAGCGGTAATGGATTCGATTTTGCTCAGCCCCTGTTTACCGCTGTTCAGGTCATCGAGGCAGACAGCGGCCACGGCCACAATTAAGATCACTACTGATTCTGACGGGATCGCGGTGAAAACACCGATCAGATAGGAGCGGTAGTGCCGTAAAGAGCAGTAACAAAATGGCCGGACGCTATGGGTTGGTAACGTCCGGTCATTTTGTTTTGCGTATTGTCAATCGGTAACTGGTTATTTCCAGCCAGCCTGCCGCGCAGGTGCAATTGGTGAAGTCATCTTCCGACGCGCTTTCTTCTAAATCAGTTTCATTGCCTCCGGATCCCAATGCACGACAGAGCCGCGCTCCATGCTTAGATTGCTGAGCAGAGCTGCTCCGGCTGCGCGGTAGCCGAAGACCGCATCTTCAACCACGGGTTGGCGTGTTCGAACGGACGCAAAGAAATTCTTGAAGTGATCGTAGCTGTCGCTGTATCCTTCGGGGGCTACATATTTCTCATATCCCACCGGCGGCGCTCCCTCAGGATGTGTGAGCGGATATTTTTGCCGGTAATCTGCAAGAATGCGCTTCTGCATCGCTTCCGTAAAGGTGCCAATGGTGTAGCCCGGCTCTTTTTCGCGTGGCACGCGGGTTACGCTGACTGTATTTCCGGCAATTTCCATCGTGCCTTCCGAACCGGTGAAGATCAGCCCTTCGCTCTCCTCGCCACCATCTACGAAGTTGACCCGCAAGCTGAGGTTGAAGCCCTCACGATAGTCGAAGAGGCCCAACATCACGTCGGGCACGTCACGGCCGTCTTTCCAGAAACGCAAGCCTCCGGTGGCCATCGCGCGCGTAGGTCCATGCGTCCCGGTGATGAAGTGAGTTCCGCTGAAGAGATGGACGAAGAGGTCGCCGGCCACACCGCTTCCGTAGGCCTTCCACTTGCGCCACTGAAAAAAGTGTTCGGAGTTGAAAGGAATCTTCGGAGCCGTACCCAGAAAGCGTGGCCAGTCACAGGTCTCTGTCGAGGCATCCGGCGGAACGGTATAGCTCCACGCGCCCATCGCTGAGTTGCGATCCCAGCGCGCGGTCACCATGTTGAGCTGGCCGATAGCGCCCGAAGCGAGCAGCTCTTTCGCCTTGGTGTAGACGATCGAGCTTACCCGCTGGCTTCCGACCTGGATGATCCGGTTCGTTTTGCGTGCCGTCTCGATCATCTCCGGCCCGTCGGCGTAGAGATGGATCATCGGCTTCTCGCAATACACGTCCTTGCCGGCCTTCATGGCGTCGACCGAAGCCTGCTTATGCCAATGGTCGGGCGTGCCGATGATAACGGCGTCGATGTCCTTGCGCGCCAGAATCTCGTTATAGTCGCGTGTCGTGAAAATATCCTGGCCCCAAAGCTCCTTGCTGCGATCGAGCCGCCCGTCGTAACAATCCGCCACGGCAACGAGCTTCACGCCCGGAACCTGCACCGCCGTCTTGGTATCTCCTTGGCCCTGACCGCCCGCACCGATCAGCGCAATCTGAATATGATCGTTTGCCGCAACCGGCCTGACAGGTTCACTTTGAACTGCTGCCAGCCCATGTATCTTTGCTCCAAGCACAGTCTGCCCCACGGCAGCGCCCGCCACTTTCAGAAAATTCCTTCGATTCACCTCGTGCACTATGGCCCTCACATCTGGAAGTTGTACAACGTCTGTAACCATACACGGACTTGAGCCGCTCTTCGCATTTCTTCGGGCGGCAGATCATGATTTGCATTGGAAGAGCGCTCGACTTGACGTGTGAGCGCCATGCCGACTTTTCGGTCATGTGCAAGGCCACCAAGGTACCCCATGCTCTAGGTCGCACGCAGCAGCATACAGGTGACATCGTCATGTTGCGGAGCGCTTCCTACGAACCGGTCAATGTCGATCAGGATGCTGTTCAGCAGCATCGCAGGACTCAGCATTACGCCTGAGTGCAACATCGTGATGAAACGCTCTTCGCCGTATTCCTGCTGAAGGCTGTTCTCTGCCTCGACCACGCCATCGGTGAAGGCCACGAGCAAATCGCCAGGCTCTATCATTACTTCGCCCGATTGGTAGGAGGCCGCTTCCATAATGCCAAGCGGCATTCCGCCGATTTCCAAACGCTCAATCAAGCCCGATCGCCGGCGCAGGATCGGATTGTTGTGGCCTGCATTGACATAGGTCAGCCGGTGCGACACGGGATCGAACTCAGCGACAAAGGCAGTGGTAAAGCGGCGGCCGTTCTGGCTGTTGCTACAGGCATAGCGATTCATTCGGCTCACCAATTCTGTCAGCGGGCCAGGTGTGCTGCTGAGAGTTTTTAAGCTTGCCTGGAATGTCGCCATCAGCATGGCAGCGGGCACACTCTTGCCGGCCACATCGGCAATCGCAATGAGAAACGCAGGTTTCTCCGAATCCGGAGATGCGCGAGCAAAGACATCATAATAATCTCCGGCAACCGTGTTGGCTGGACGGGTGGCGAATGCGATCTCCAGGCCGGGTACCTGCGGAGGATTTGCCGGAAGCAGCCATTCCTGAATCTCCTTGGCGATCTGAAGATCACGCTTCATCACAACACGGTCTGCGACCTCAAGAATCAGGAGAGCAAACATCAGGATTCCACCATAAAAGTGGAAATCCAGACCAAACACCTTCACTTCGCCCGATCTGGTAGCCCAGGTCCATTCCCCTCCTGGAACGATGATCAATACCAGGGCTGCGAGCAACAATACTCGGCGCGCCGGAGTGAGCTTCTCAATAATTGCCCAGAAAAACTGGCGCGCCACGCCGATGAAGTGTGTGCTTTGGGGTATTCCAGTAACTCGCGTGGAATCGACGTCCTGGGAATACAGGCGATAGCCGGAATGAGCGTCTTTTCGAAACTGCGACCAAAGTTCGCTGAGCTGCATACCTTCGGTCACGCGTTGCCAGAACTGGTGGACGCGTTCCGTAAAAGTTTGCTTCTCCATTGATCGCTGCTCCTTCCGGCACGTCGCTTCTGCAAACGT
>Ga0207146_10314_pt1 | contig 11364 bp, 8 predicted proteins | sample Alteio_BWMinHeat_36_FD_153539 | JGI IMG/M metagenome (GOLD analysis project Ga0207146, IMG submission 153539) | Enriched cells from forest soil in Barre Woods Harvard Forest LTER site, Petersham, Massachusetts, United States -... | ecosystem: Environmental > Terrestrial > Soil > Temperate forest >...
GAACGCCGGACCCCTCGACGAGATTCAACACATGGACGGTCCCGGAAGTGTCGTGCTCGACCCTCTGCCGAAACCAGTGCCTTCGGGTCTCGATGAACTCCGCTACATGAAGACCGGTTCGTTCTTCCCTCCATCCGTCTTCTTCCTGGAGCACCTCGACCTGATTCACAAGCTGCTTTGTAACCCACTCCGTATTTCTGTTCCACTGGATATTCTTGATGCCGTGATCGATGTGGATTGGGCGTGGCCTGCCATCCAGACCAAGGCGGCCCCAGTCCCATAATTTGAAAGTGAAGATGTAAGGCGTAGCGCTGATCTCAAGCACCATGCTGTCCGCACCGGAGCAATGCAGAGTGCCCGCGGGAATGAGGAAATGATCATGTTTTCGAGCAGGGATGCGATTTACGTATTTCTCCGCAGGGAACAGGAAACCTCCCTCCTGCGCACGGCGCAGATCCGATTCCATCTCGCACGGAACTGCTTCAGTCTTCGTTCCCAGATAGACAGCTGCGTCGGGACCTGCGTCGAGAAGATAATAGCTCTCATCCTGCGTATAGCTCATGCCGAAATGGGTGCGAATGTACTCGGTGAGCGGATGCACTTGCAGCGAGAGGTTTCCCCCTCCCATGGTGTCGAGCAGATCGAAGCGAATGGGGAAATCATGGCCGAAGTGCTCGAAGACGCGTTTCCCCATCAACCGTATCGGTTCGAATAAGACGAGATTCTGCGCAGGTGTTTCGAATCGAAGATGACCAAAGCCGAGGACGAGGCTGTTCTCTTCAGGAACGCAGTCGAAACACCACGCGTAGTTCGGCTCGTCTTGGGGCAGGTCGAACTTCTGGCGCATCCATTGGCCGCCCCACGGTCCGGGATCGAAAAAGGGGACGAGACGGAAAGGCCGCTGCGCGGCATGCTCAAGTGCTGAGAAGAAGACATCTTTAGCAATCATCTTCGGGGAGTTCTGCGCGTTCGTGTCTAGCACGTAATCGCATTGGGGCAGGACTTCTTGCTTGAGACGATCCGCGGCTCGCCAGTCCAGAAAGAATGCGCGTTTGTACTTCTCGCCTGGCCGATCCGAGAAATTGTCTAGTCCGAGGCTTCCGATGAGATTCTTTCTCTGGCGAAGTTGTATCTCCCAACGGGCTATGTCCGCATAAATCATGCAGGCTGGACGCGGAGCCAGCAGCGATGCGCCGGTGCCTACGACCAATATAAGTCCCGCTGTACGAGTCAGACGGTCGGCTAAGTCGTCGCGCAGCGCAGGGTTGAAGAAGTCCTCAATGCGAGCTTCGTTCATGCGGCCGAACACCGGATCGTCTGTCAGATCCTGCACAAACATAGACCGAAGATCGGCTTTGGTTCGATAGGCATCCAGGGCCCGAACGACAAGCGCCGGCTTTAAGCGACGCTCGAGAGCAGCGATGATCTCCTCATCGAGCGTGCCTGGATAGCACTCAACGCAGATGACGCCACCAGCCGTCCTCATGCTGCTCAGTATCTTCGCAGCAATCGTATCCCAGCCACTGAAGCACAGGCTGAAATCGGATCCAGTCTCAACGAAAGGGTACTTATCGTAGGTCGTGGCCACGATCCTCTCCATACAGAAATTCGCGAAGAATGGGCACCGCTCCGTGCAGCGCAGCATGGTTGCCGAGCATCGCGGGCACGATGGTGACCATGCCGGATGGTATCCAGGCGTGTCTGGTCACATAGCTGTGGATGCGAGGAAGAATCTGATCGGCGCTGGTAATGATGCCGCCGCCAAAGATGATCCGCTCGGGACCATAAGCATGGATCAGTCCAACTGTCCCTACACTCCAGACATGAATACAGTGATCGACAACCTGACGGGCTACGGCGTCACCTGCGTTGGCGTGCAGAAAGAGTTCTTTGAAGTTTATGGATGCGGAACCGTATAAGCTGCTGTTTTCGATTCCGGGCCACTCTGCGACGATTAACGGGAGACTCCACGAGGATGCTTCGGCCTCCATGCATCCCATTGCTCCGCACGTACACATGCGGCCATGAAGCGATACGGGGATGTGGCCTCCGAGGTTGCCGCCTTGCACGTGCCTGGCGCGGTAAGGGACTCCATCGACGAGCAGCGCAGAACCGATTCCTGTTCCGAGGGTAAGCAGTAGAACATCCGCATAGCCTTCGCCCGCTCCGCAGAAGTGCTCGCCGCGCAGAGCGGCGCGGGCATCGTTCTCTATGACCAGAGGAAGCCTGAAATTCGTGTCGCACCAGCCGTGCAGATCTACGGAGGGCGCATCGGGATATTTATCGTTGGCGGATACAACACGGGCCTGTTTGAAGTCGACGAGACTCGGCAGAGCGAGCGCGAGGCCAAGGCAGTCTGAAGGTTGCAACGAGGATGATGCCAGCAATTCCCGGATCGTTTTTTCGATCGACGGAAGAAGCACCTTCAAACCACGCTTCGATTCAACCGGCACATCTCTGACTGCAAGTAGAGACCTGTCCTGCACGACCGCCACCGAAAAGTGCGTGCCGCCGAGATCGCAACCGATCGCGATGGTCATGCGTTCACTCTCGATAGCAGGAAGAGCGCAAGTACCAGCATAGCGATGCCGGCAACGTGTAGCTGTAGAGGTCGCCGAGTCGATGTGCGCCATTCGCCGCTGATCCACCCGAGGACGCTTGCGCAGATCACAATCAGCGACATGAAGACGGGCCACCCGACAATAGGTCCCAACGATCCGAGGTAGTAGCTGGCCAATCCGTAAGTCAGACTGCTACCGAACCAGAGCACAGACATCAATACACAGAACAACCAATAAGAGGACGTTCCGGATTGCGCGAAGTCAGCCAGGGAGCGACGTTTGATGAATAGGTAAACACAATAGGCCAGGTTTGGAACAGCGCCGCCCACGAGCAGAGGCAACCACACCGCATTTAACGACCAGTATGGTTTAGTCCCGTGCTTTGCAGCCATCTCCAGCAGCGGGGCGGCGAACGATATCCCGATGTTCATAAAGCTTGCACACAGACCACTGACTGAAGCAATGATCAGTCCAGTGCGAAATGGCCCAGAGCGTTGAGGGTCAGGCGTTGCGCGCGCTTCGTTTTCTCTCCGGAAACCTGCAAGGGCGCAGAGGACCATGCCGCAGGCTACGAAGAAGACGCCGGCCAGGATGAATCCACCTGCGGCGGTGAAGAGCAACTCCGAGTGAAGGCGGATAAAAGGCAGGAGCGTACCTATGGCAGCCGAGCTTCCGAGGACGATGGAGAAGGTGAGCGCCATGCCGATTCTCTCCACGCTGAGCCCGAAGAGAACCTGCGCGATTCCCCAGGCAAATCCGTAGAAGACTACGCGCGCGATGATTGGAGCGGCAACCTCGTGGTAGCCAACCGAGAGGGCCGGCACGGTATAAAAAGCGGCGAGAAAAGGAAACACGAGCAGCGAACAGACAGACCAGACCGACCAAATGTTTTCCCAGGACCACCGCGGCATCCATTTCATCGGTAGAGCGAAGCTCGCATTTGCTATGGCCGCGAGAAGCACGAACCCTGCTCCAGTCTTCGAATCAAGCACGACGACGCCTCGCGGAACTTTCGGAGTAAAAGGAAGCAGTGATGACGCCACGTTTTTCCATTTCGCACACTAGGTCCGTTCCACACGAAGTGTCACAAGATCCCATCCGGCTATCGAGACATCGCCGCTCACGGGCCGCAAAGGTTCTTCCGCCAGATTACTCAGGAACGTTTGGCCGATATTCTTCGAAGACCATGTGAGATGAGCGCTCACATCTTCATCGGAAGCAGCAAAGACACGCACGATCCAGGCCTTGCCGTCATCGCTCGGCTTCAGCTCGGTCAATAAAGCGCTCGCAGGCTCGATCTTGAGCATGGATGCGGAGACAAACCCGCGATTGACGGAAGGGCTTACCAAAAGCGGCTGCGAGAGCTCCGTCGCAAAGCGGCTCGCCGCGGCGATATCTTCCCTCTCGTGAGCGCGCAAGGCATAGCGGAAAGTCACCGGTCCGGACTGATATGCGAGATAGTTTGTTCCCCAATGGTTGTTCATCACCCAGGAGTAGAAGGTCTGAGTGGGTTCGACGTGCTGACGCCACAGAGAGGGAACCTTCTGTGAACCAAGCATGGTGGCGGTAATGCCGCCAATTTCCACCAGCGGCGCGTCGAGCGTGACCCAGGTTACTCCGAAGCTCTCATTGGAGACGTCAATCCATCGTCCGACGGGGAGCCAGTTTTTGCACGAACCGGCTAGCTGGTCGATCTCTGGCTGCATGGCGCCGAGGGGAATATCCAGCAACATCTTTCCGTTCGGGACAGAAAGCGGAAACGCGAATTGTACGCTCTCTTTCGAGCCGTGCTGGGCAAAGTCGGAGCCCTGGTCACCCTGGCCGGGATGCGGATTAAGCGGCGCACGTTCTTTGTCCACGATGTTGCTGATCTCGACGAAGTTCGTCTCTTCGCAAAGCCGGATGCGCCGGGTAAGTTGCCTGCACCCTGGAGCGGACGAATCGATGCGGATCGAAGCTACCAGCGGTCCATTTTCTTCCACGGTGATCGTCGGCTTGCTGCTGCGGCCGAGATGCGCGAAATCTACGCCGGAGAGAAACAGATATTGGTTCACCGCTCCATGATCCCGATTGACCATGTTTTCGCGGCTGCCTTCGCGATAGAGTTCGACGATGTCTCCTGTTTCCGGGTCGACATGGACGCTCAGGAACCGGTTCGTTAACACGTTGTTCTTGATCGTGACCGCGTGATCGGAACTGTGCGCTGGTCCGGAAGAGCTCTTGTAGCTGGCTGTGGCCAGCGCTGGTATATCGCTGACAAGAATCGCGAGCTCACCGCTGCTCAGCCTTTGCGACGGAACGGGTCTGCCATCTGCGGTGACCACAGAATCGCCTGCAGAGGAAAGCTGGCGGGAGAGATATACGATGCCGGTTCGGCTCCATGAAGACGTATTGTGTACATCAATGGAACCTTGCACTGTTGCGTCGGAAGCGGGTAACGATGCAGCTATCAGTGCCTCGGAACGGCTTTCCGCCTTAACCGCAAAATCCCGCTTGTAGTCCCACTGCTTCTTTGTAAATGGATTCTCCGAGTCGGATACGCTGCACCACGCGCCCCATGTGTGTTCGGAATACATGAGCACGTCCCGCCATGCCGTCGCATAGGCTGATTCGTCATAGCTTCCAGGCGCCAGCATGGATGCCAGCGTGGCAGCCTGCGTGAGCCGGTCGGCGGCGTTTCTGCTCATGGCTGTCTCGAGCGCTGAGGAGCCCGCGCCATCTTCCCAATACGGAGTCAGGTCGCCGCGATAGGAGGGCAGCTGATGGCCACATCTCTTTTCAAAGGCGGAAAACGCCGTACTGGTAGACGCGATTGAGAAACGAGGCCACTCGTACTTGGCATTCCAGTCGCGAATGAAATCGCTGATCTCAGGATCGGGCGCGGCGTTATCTCCATGGCCTGACCAACGAATGTAGGAGATGTCGTAAGGGTAGATGACTTCGTCGAGGCGGTCCTGATATCTTCCCACCCACTCTTCGTTGAGCTTCTTCGTGATGTGCGAAAGCGCGTAACCAGTCCATGGAATCCACATCAGAATCTTTTCGCGTCCCGAGGGAGAAACCCACCAGAAAGGCCGATCCTGCCAGACCTCCATAAATGTGCCGATGCGATCGAAGAAGTTGGGCGCGCCGGAAAAATAGCGGATGCCTGCCTGAGACATGGCAGTTACCGTTCCCCACGAGTATCCGGGCACGTCGCTCATCATGGCGGAGTCAACTTTGATGCCGCACTGCTTGCCGAGCTGCGTTCCGTACTTGAAGAGTCGCAGCAATTCTTCGGAACCGCAAAGCCCGGTGAGCTCATTCGCATAAGATCCCTGCGGCGAGATCTGACCCTTGCGAATAGCCTCGATGAGGGCTTTCTTTTCGGCCTCCGACCGCCGCTGCATGAAGAAGTCACAGCCCCAGAGAACTTCGAGATTCCAGATGAAACGCGCCCCTTCGGGATAGCTCTCTGTCTTCTTCGCAAGCTCCATGGCAAGCGTGATGTTCTGCATCTGCTTTTCTTCCACCGCCGCCTGCAGGTCGGTGTAGCCGAGATCATGATGCGAATGGGGCAGGACGTAGATCAGCACCTTCCGGGCCGGCTTTACGGAGACCGTTTCGGTTAGCGCGATTTTGTTTACCTCGACAGAGATGAGAAGAGACCGCGTCTGCGGTGACGGCTCGAAATAGACCTCGAAAGGACCGACGGGGCCTGAGACGCTTCTGCGATCAACTTCGACGCCATCGATTTTGGTGACGACTTCGCCCTGTGTTTCGGGACGAGGAGAAATCAACAGCGGCTGTAGGAGCTTGCCATCCCGGCGCACCAACGCACGTATCGGTGTGGCGAGGTTCACCGCGGGCTCGGACGCTGCAGAGGATGACGCTTGCGGCCACGCTCCCTTGGGATAGAGCAGGCCTCCTGTCAAGACTCCAAAATGTTTAAGAAGCTGTCTTCTATCCAATGAACGGTCTTTCCGCGGCTAGGGATTTCGCCGCTGTTTTCACTCCAGCAGCATATTGCAAACGTTTGCAACGCCACATTTATAACATCTGAAAATAGAAATGGTCAAAACAATCTCACGGACTGACTTTGAAAGAGGAGTTAGAGCAGTCTGGTTGCCGAAATTCCGCCGTCTTCCCGTGCCTGGAATGCTTCGAGATTGCTTCTCATCACTAACAGCGGCTCGAGAGAGACGTGTGGGGGGGGGAAGCACCGCATTGACCAGATAGTCACAAAGAAGTCGCGTAGCGATGCAACCGTGGCTGTAAGGGCGCTCGAAGATTGTGGCGACCACCTTACCGGAGCGGATGAGTGGAATCAACTCCGGAAAAACATTCGTCGCCACGATCGCTATTTTGTCAAGCATACCTGCAGCCTTCACCGCGTCGAGGACGGGAACGCCATTACCGGTTCCTATGTAAAGGCCGCCGAGTGCCTTATGGCGCTTGAGAAACGCCAAGGTAGCGCTGTAAGCCTCTTTTTCCGACTCGTGATTTTCGATAGGAGGGTAGATTATGCTTTCGGGACTCGTCAGCTTTACGGCCGCTTGGAATGCCGAGGTTTTCTGGGAGTGGTCCGTAATCATTAAATCGCCGGTTGCAATAGCGATAAAGCGCCGGTCCAAGGGAAGGCTCCGGCTCAGGATTTCTCCTGCCAGCGAGCCGCAGGAGTAGGCGTTTACGGCCACTGTGGTCAGCTTCGTATAGCCTGGCGCATCCGTCAGCAGACAAACAACCGGCACCTTCAACTTCTCGGCCCGGGTGAAACTTTGCTTGAGGTGGGGCAGATCTCCAGGAACCAGAACGACACCCGACATGTCTTCTTTCAGGGCGCAATCGAAAGCTTCAACTTCACCCTTGCCTAGGCGTGAGAATGTGTATGGAACGACCTCAACGCCCATCGCGAGAAAGGGCCGCACCTCGTCCTCAATGCCCTGACGAACCTGCGAATAGACGGAGAGGATCTGCTGCGGCGTGACCACTCCGATGCGCAGTCTGCGATTCGACACCAAGGCCCGGGCGGTGAGGTTGGGGACGTAACCTAATTCAGCTGCTGTCTTGTGAACAAGCTCGGTTGTCTCCCGATTGTATCCGGGATGGCCTTGCAGGGCTCGGCTGACAGTGGAGATTGACACACCCAGCTTTTTCGCAATACTCGACTGTGTGATTCTGGGTCTGTTCGCCATCTTCAAATCGTAACGCACCTCAAAGCGGGCCGAACGGTCACCGATATCGGAGCCGGCTGATCGACGACGCGGCGCACGCGATGTCGCCTGTAGGCGGCGTAGGAATCAACTATGCGGTTCAGGACGCCCGTCTCGGCGGTGAACGTGCTCACCAAATCACTGCTCGATGGGGGCGCTACGACCGACCAACTTCGCGCCATCAACGTAAGCGCAAATGGCCCGTTCGGATCATTCAAACTGTCCAAAGCCCGCGACCACGAAATAGGTCAGCGATTTCCCCCGTCCTGTGATAGACAGAAGGAATGATTTTTATGAGGAAATTGGCACATGCCTTAACGGCTGCGCTGGTGATCATGTTGTTGGTAGGTCCGGCCCATGTGGCCGGCCTGCAGAACGCCAGTGCAGACAATGGTGGTCTCGATCGCACACCCGTTCTCGGATGGAGTAGTTGGAGTTTCCTCCGCGAGCATCCCACGGCGGCGAAGATCGAAGCCCAGGCAGACGCACTGCGGGAGTCCGGCTTGCAGAAAATCGGTTACAAATACATAAACCTTGACGACTTTTGGTACCAGTGTCCTGGCAGTCAGGGTCCCAACGTCGGGCCTTATGGCCTCTGGGTAACAGACTCATCGAGATTCCCGCCCGATGGAGATACCAACGGCATAAAGGTAGTCGCTGACCACATCCACAGTCTCGGGCTGAAGTTCGGGATATACGTTACACCCGGTATTTCCAAGCAGGCAGTAAGCAAGAACACGCCGATTCAAGGCACGCCGTACACGGCTGCCCAGATTGCAGAACAGTCTATAACGGAAAACAACTACAACTGCCACGGCATGGTCGGCATTAATTATGATAAGCCCGGGGCTCAGGAGTATATCAATTCATGGGTAGATATGCTCGCGGCATGGGGCGTCGATTACATCAAAATCGACGGCATGAAAAACAGCAACGCCCCTGACATTAGGGCATGGTCGAATGCAATACGGCAAAGCGGGCGGCCGATAATCCTCGATGTCACACAAGGGAGCTTTACACAGGCCATCGCTCCGACATTGATGAAGTACGCGGATCAATGGGAATTCGCACCCGACGTTGAATGTTATAGCTGCGAAAAGAACGGTAGCAGCTACCCGCTGACAAGCTGGAAAGATGTAGAGAAACGCTTCAACTATGTTGCCGAGTGGCAGCCTTACGCTGGTTCAGGAAAGTTCAACGACTATGACTCCATCGAGGTAGGGAATGGCAGCAACAACGGGCTTACTCCAGTCGAGCGTCAGGCTCAGATGAGCCTGTGGGCCATTGGATCGGCGCCCTTCATTCTCGGCATCGACCTCACTCACTTCGACCAACTGGATCTCGAGTACCTTAAGAACACCGCAGTCCTCGCTGTTGACCAGGACTCGATCGCTGCTAAAAGGCTTGTCGATACCAGCAATCAGCAGGTGTTCGCCAAGATAGAGCCGAACGGAGACGCAATCGTCGGTTTGTTCAACACCGGCGGGGAGGCTGAGAAAGTCTCCATACAAGCATCTGCCTTGGGCCTTCCGAGGAATGAACGTGGCTATTCTCTGGACAACCTGTGGACAGGTGAGATGAAGAAAACAGGCGGCGCCATCGATGCCATTGTCCCATCGCATGGGGTCGTCCTGTACCGCGTCACGGTGCTTTGATTATGTAGAAGCATAAGTCTTTCGGAACCGAACCATGCGTTTCGAGGAGACGCGGCAGCACCTCGTTGGAAATTCACTGATCCAATCAGCGATGAGTCCTTTGAAAGACGCCAATTTTTGGTCCAGGCCAGCGTGGATGCTCTCTTTCTTTGCTTGCAATAAATTCCGTCTGGGCTATAATTCCGCAAGAAATTCAGAAACAATCTTACTGCTCTACCATTTGTTTCCGCGCGAAGGTTCGTTCGCAATCGTGCAATTCTTCTGCCAACTTAAGGAAAGACAAACCGGAATCCGAGGTTAAAGGGGCTGCGTCCACGCTGAGGACAAAATCGTTTTTCGGTGAATTAGAGCAAGAGATTGCGTTAATTTTGCCCCGCTCCTGGATTTGCGCATGCGATGTGAACCACGAATCTGATTTCGCATTGCAAATATGAGCCGGACAAGCTGCACGCCTGCTGTGGCCTCCGTTGCGTGAGTGATTCACTCCGATGGAGGCGTGGTATGGATCGGCGAATTGAGGCTGCAATCAAAACGATGAGCGATGGGATTCATAAAAACATTTCGGTAAACGAACTAGCGGAACAAGTGCGGCTCTCGACCAGTCACTTCATTCGCTTATTCAAAGCGGAGACATCATTCTCGCCCAAACAATATGTGCGCTACCTCAAAATGAAGCGGGCTGAAACTCTGCTCAACGAGTCATTTCTCAACGTTAAGGAGATTGCCGCGAGCGTCGGAGTTGGCGACAGAAGTCACTTTAGCCGCGATTTCAAGAAACGATACGGTCACACTCCAACCAGCTTCAGAGGTCGGGGTCAAGATCCTCCCAAATAGAAGTTAGTAACTCTCGCTACTGAAAAGCTAGATCCGCTTCGGTGGTGACGAAGCACCATCAACTCCCGCCACACAACGATTGCATCCGCTACCGTTTGCTGATTGCCTCGCGCATGTACTCGCCTTAGGATTCCCATCCAGCTACTGTTCTGCGAAATCGGTTGAAGCGTACGAGCTTCTTGACGATCCTCCAGTTGATCGTCTCAGGGAGATGCCCATCTCAGATCAGTTTGAGGAAGGAGCAGGTAAATACCAACCACGGAGCGCCAGGACAAGACTGCTCCGCGACAGCTGATCCACAACCGAGCCATCGCAGACTCTGGAGCGCACGTTCCAGGAAGTTGAGGATACCCGACAATGAAGAGCCTCCCCCGAACCTTGTCTATAAATGGCTGGCGAAATGCCAGTTCGCAAAAACCGAAGCTACCGACGAGAGCAATCCGGCTAGTTGTCGTGGCCCTGCTCTTCACGCTGCTGACGCCAGCCACGATCGAGCTTGTACGAGCCGAAGGTCAGGCCTCGCCATCAACATCGCAAAGTGCACATGACCCTGGTGTGCGTACCGATGCTGTCGATGCCGGCCAGCCCTTCCCGAATCTTGCGCAAACGCCCGGCGCTTCTGACTTCTTTTCGAACGGGCAAGCACGGTTTACTGAGATCGATGGCGTTCACGGAGGAGCCAACAACGGCCTCGGACCAAGATTTAATACAAACCAATGTTCGAGTTGTCATTCTCAACCGAACGTTGGTGGGTCGAGCCCTAGCGCTTCCGTCTACCCATTCGTCGGGCCCAATCCAGAGACGCTGGTCTACAATCTCGAAGGCGCAACCAATACCCTCCCGTCCTTCATTACTCCGGATGGTCCAGCGCGCGAAGCCAGGTTCGTCAAATTCTTGAACTCCAATGGCACGCTCAGTTCCAGCGGCGACGGCGGAGTTCATGCTTTATTTACTGTTCAGGGGCGCTCGGATGCCGCTGGCTGCACGCTTGCACAGCCGGCCTTTGCCCAGAACCTTGCGCTGGGGAACGTAGTCTTCCGCATTCCTACACCCGTTTTTGGTGCTGGTCTTGAGGAACATGCAGCAGAACACATCTCAGAAGACGGGACTCGGGATCGCTGG
>Ga0207146_10302_pt2 | contig 11363 bp, 14 predicted proteins | sample Alteio_BWMinHeat_36_FD_153539 | JGI IMG/M metagenome (GOLD analysis project Ga0207146, IMG submission 153539) | Enriched cells from forest soil in Barre Woods Harvard Forest LTER site, Petersham, Massachusetts, United States -... | ecosystem: Environmental > Terrestrial > Soil > Temperate forest >...
GGAGGGTGCGCGGCGTAGCCCAGACGCGGGAGGGGACCCTTTCTGCCACACGGAGAGGGCTGGGGTGAGGGCGGCAGCCGCTGCGGCGTTCAGAACGCCGCTCGAAGGTATCTGCAGCATACAAATAAATTCCCTCCTGATTCGGGTTGCCTCGCCCTAAGACGGGAGCTTGGATTTGTCGAAGATGCATACGGCGCTTAGCTGCAAACTATTCGAGCCAGATTCGATGTATACAGTACCTTCGTGTCGGACGACCCCATCCTCTACATCAAAGAGTTTCTCCCACGAAATCATCCCAGCCAGCCGAATCGGGTTCATGTTCCAGCTACGCCAGATCTCCGTGTAGTGCGGGGAAATCTCGATCTCGCTTGGTGGTCCCTCGATGAAACAAGCGAATACCTGGAGATCCTTACGCGACGATAGGAATTGGAACTTCTCTGCAGAGACACTGAAGAACGCGGCCTTTTTTGAGACACGCGCCAGGTGTTTTTCGTTGAGTGGAGCCCCGAGTCGGAGCCTGCTGTGAGTGGCGTTCAACCCGTTTAAGAAGTCATCCTTGCTCAATCCCAGATCAAGGAAAGTCCAGTAGGTCAGCAGCAGTGAAATTTTGCCGACGACCGCGTTGATTCTCATGAATTCGTCCTCTCCGAGTCCCGAGTGTTCGCCATGAGCAATTCTGTCCCGTACCTTCTTAATGAGTCTGAAGTCCTCGTCCGTGATGTCTATGATTCTTCTGATGTCACAATCAGTCTTATCTATCGAATGGGCATACTTTCTTGCGAACGTTGAGTCACGGTGAGCAAAGATTCCTTTGGCAATCTCCACTATAGCCAGCGTCGCCGCCGTATCAAGCTTAGGGAAAAGCTGATTGAGTTCGGCCTCAAGCTCGTTCAACTTCGTCGGTTCTGGCGGGGATATCACATTTGGCAACGTGCTCGCGCGCCACGTCACGTACTTATCAAGCAAACTCACGTAGCCGAGGAGTCTGAATTCCCAAAATCCATCGTAGCGCTGCATGCCCGCCAGGCGACCCCACAATTCCTTGAGCTCGGAACTCTGATAATAGTTCCGGAAAATCAACTGCCAACGTCCATCGAGGGCGTGTTTCTGGACGAAGCACTGATACGAAAAATTCCGAGTGTGATCCCTATCCTGCTGTTTGAACGTCCCGAAATATGCCGAATAGAGTCGGTCTTTCCCCGTCAGCACTTCGACGCTGATGACTGAGATTGGGTACGCAATTAATAAAGATAACAGGGAGCCAAGTTCTATCGCCTTGTCTCTTACGTCCTCGAGGGTGAACTCGCCGCTTGATGACTCAAAGGAAAACTCTACATATTCGTGCAGGACATAATCCTCGCCGATTTGGTCTCTACTACCGACGTATTTGCTGGACAGCGCGAATGGCTGAGCGCCGTCAGTGACTTCTACCGAGAAATGTTCGGCCAATGTCGTCCAGTTGAGCTGTTCGCCGACGGTGCCTTGTATGCGCTGCCGGTTAAGAAACCACTCGGATATGTCGCTGTATCGGATGTCAATTCGGTGGAAGCGATCTTCGGTTATGTCGCCGCACACCAAGTAGGTCGCATAAATCGCGAACCCGTGGACCGTGCATCGGCATAGTGTGAATGCGTGCCCTGCCTCGGTCTTTGCGCTGACAAAGTCGAGTGAGCGACCGGTGCCCAGTCCCGACCCAGGGCTCAGTAGACCCATCGCTGCAACCACCGGCCTTTCCCCGCCGAAGGTTAACGTTGACTCTCCGAGTTCGCCTAGCTCTCGATGATGCAGCTTAACCTTGTATGTATGTTCCTCGGAGAACTTCATTTGCCTTCAGGTCCTTAGCCGTATCCGGTGGCGCGTATCAGTCCGAGACTCTTGGCGTAGGTCGTGATAAGTAAAAGCGTGCCAGTGTCGGGGGAATCGAATGCCGGGGCTTTTCCTACCAGACCGGTGCTTTGATCGCGCGAAAACCCCCGTCGCTGGCACCGTGCACCGGTTCTCATCAAAGTAGGTCTTCCCCAACATAGCTACAAAAGTGTCGAGACTCCTGACTTTCGGAGGTCGTCGCTACAGTCGCGATCGTTTATTCGGTACTTCAGGCATCTTCAAATCCTGTTTTTACCTATTTTCTGCCGACATCACTGCTATTTCGACGGCCCATGATTTGCTCTATGCAAGCGTCGAGGGGATTAGCCCCGCGATAACCCATGAAATGAGCCCGATACCGGCACCCTATGGTACGAGCACCTTTTGCAGAACGTCGACGTTGTTATCGGTGAGTCGATTGTAAAACTGGCCAACCACGCGAAAGCCAAAGTATTCGAAGAGAGTGCGGCTTGCGGCGTTGTCCTCTCTAATAGTGCATTGGAGCAGTCGGGAACCGTGTTGTATCGCGGCCTTCTCGGCGCCGTGAATGAGAGCCTTCGCGTGGCCTTGCCGCTCATGTTCCGCTGCGACGGTTAGGTGGCACACTTCGGATTGATACCACTGCACTTTTTTTAGCTCAACGAATGCAACTACTTCATGACCAACGAAGCGGCAGAGGTAGTTCGCCGCCTGGATCTCAACACGGCTATATTCCCTTGTGAGTTGGTTCCTCTCCTTGAGAAGAGCACAAACCCTATCCGCCTGTTTGTCCGTCATCATCATCCGATCTTTCCAACTCTGCCGCCGAGCCGTGTCTTGCAAAGCTGCATCTTTGCGGGGCGGATGGAGAGGCGCACGGATCTATTCCCGAGCCGCATAGTGCCATTGCGAATCGCAAATTCTCGCGGTCCAGCCTACTTGGTCGATCGCGGGCCATGAAGAACATTGAGACCAACCACATTGCTTCCTTCCTCCGTGGTAGTTTGCACCATCTTCACACCAGGTGGGATTTCTCCCGTTTTCTCATAGTGCTTGACTAAGGCATCTTTGTTCACTGTCACGAGTTCACGCAGAAAAGGGAAGGTGGAGCCATGCTCAACTATGAGTGCTACCAGTGCCTTCATATCTTTGACGTGGTAATCACCAGCCACTTCTTCTAGGCACGCCATTAGCTTGGCAGCAAGCTCGGGCGGCAAGCTACGCGGTGTGTTCATATGGCACCTTTGGGCTTTCGGTCGTGCGGTCCAGCGCTCAAGTAACGTATTGACAAAACGTGCACGTTACTTGCGGCCGAAGATGTAGCCCACGAGCGTACCGAATAGCACGCCAACGGAAGTCTCGAACTTACCCAAGTACGACAACGTGGACGTGGCGACGATGACGATCACGATGATGATAGCTTGCAGCCACTTCTCAAATATTGCGTGGCTGGCGGACTTGTCGAGGGCGGCCTTCTTTATGTCCTCGACAATCTTGAGAATGCGTGTCGTGACTTCGTGGCCGTTGGCGGATTTCAGATAATCGAAGAAAGGTTCCCAATCGTTGCTCTCTACCTCGAACTCGTCGTCGTCAACTCTCTGTCCTTGCGACCTGGACTGGCCGGCGACCGTCAATTTATTATCTTCAGTGGTCATGACTCAAAATCTCCCTTGTCGCTACGGAGCCAACCAGTCACGATCTGGACGTGCTAACTGACGAGCATTGTTGTATGCCATATCCAATGTTAGGCATGTTGCTGCCCGGTAGAGTCGGCAAAGGGCTCCACAACCAACGCAAGATCTGCCGCTCCCCGACACCCTCTAAATGCGGTTGAAGATCGATGCGTCAAGCTGGTGTTGCTGGCGGCGTTCATAGTGGCCCTGCTCCATGGCAGTTACAGTCCTTATGCCTGTTATTATACCCGACGCGACATCACCCAAATCAAGGGAGGCGCCCAATGGACCTGACGACCCTTGCTACGGCCCTCCCGGGGATTCGCAAGTGGATCGGTGACACCATCGCCCAGCACGAGCAGGCCGCTCGATCAGTCGAGTCTTTTGGATTTACCAGACTGGCATGTCATTATTCAGCGGAACCCCTGGCAGCAGCCCGAGTGGTTGTCGTGGATACGATTCCGAAACCGCCACTGACCGCAATCGGCTTAACCGCATTCAAGGAGTTCGAGGAGATGGTCAGCGCCGGTATCACCTACCTGAATCATTACTTCTTGCGTCGCGGCCGCGAAAACGATGAATCTCTACACTTCCACGAGCTCGTCCACACCGTGCAGTGGCAGACGCTTGGTCCAGTTGATTTTCTAGTGGCTTACGCATGTGGGCACTTGCTCCATGGCGGGTACGAGAGTAATCCGTTCGAGCTGATAGCGTATGAGCTTCAGCGCAGGTTTGAGGGCGACGGAACAAGGTTCGGTGTTGAGCGGCTGGTAAAGAGTCACTTGAGTCAAACACTTCTGACGTTGAGTGGCGGACAAGTCTCATGAGCCTCACGCCTGGCCTTAGCTCTGCCCCGGATCTTTTCCATAAATTGCAACGTGACGTTGGTCGGTTGAACAAGAAAGTCACAAGCGACTGCTTTTTCGATTTCGTAGTAACCGGTTATTCGTTGATCGACTGGGTGAAAAACGACCCCACGCTTCCTGCGTCGGCGCGCACACCGGCTGCAATTAACGGTCTTCATCAAGAACCATGGTTAATGGTGTGCGGCGACCTTGCAAATGCGAGCAAGCATTTCACGCTGACTCGTCGAAAGCCAGTGACGACAAACGCCACTTCAAGAACCGGATATGGAATGGGTCGCTACGGGAAAAGCACGTACGGTCGGGGTGAGGAAGATATTGAAGTCGAAATTAATAATGGCAGCGCGTGGACCGCGCTCGAATTCGCATGTGGCGTGCTTCAGGCATGGCTTCAATTCTTTGCACGCCACGGGGTTCAGGTTTAAACGCTGATCTGCGATTGACATCTGACGCGGATATTATTGAATTCAACGAAACGCGCCGGAGGAAAACTCCCTATACTCCGACACCTGCGCCTTTAAGCAGGCAAGCGGGCAGGGTGGGGAGCCAACCCCGAGCAATGGCAACTACGACACCGGCACCTCTTGACCAATCGCCCAACCAGCCTAAAGAGCGCTTTTCAAGAAATAGTGGATATAGCGGCGCACGCAGAATTTGAGTTTGATTGATGCCGCCTAAGGCGACCTTTCGATTGGGCGGGCAGTGTAAACTGCGAAGAAGTCTCAGGGAGTGCAGACACATGCTGCTCGACGACATCATCGCGATCTTGAGCGAATCGCAGGGAAGCTTAAACAGCGCTCTGCTCAAAACGAAGGTCCTGCTCCACAGCATAGGGAAGAAGGAACTGGCGGCCTGGGTGACCAACGAACTCAAAGGCTACCCCGATCTAAACGTGCCCGATTATCGGATTGTGCATGCAGAGGTTCATGCTCAACTCAGCAATTTCAACTATCAGGTAAGCGACTACATGCTGCCGGTCATGCATCTCAAGCCAGAGCAGCTTGAAAACCTCACAAAGAGCAAGTGTCAGATGTCGATCGATAGCATCGAGGAGGCCGTCAAAGCCCATCGAATGAAAGGTACGAAGCTCGTTCGCTCGTTGCCGCCTGAATACGCAGGTCTATTTCAGAAGAAGCTCACGCCAGGCACCAACATCTTTAGTTTGTGGTGTGAGATTAATATGGTCAACGTTGAAAACATCTATCGGAAGTGCGATCCCGCCTGCTTGACTTCACACTAGAACTCCGCGGCATCGTCGGAATCGACGTACCCGAGAAAGAATTAGCCGCTAAGGCTGCGACGGTCGATACCGGAAAAATGTTTCAGACCGCGATCTACAATACGGGTGGCACTGTCATCGTGGGCAGCCAGAACTTCCAGGTTACGAATCAAAAGGAAGATATTGAGGGGCTGCTACAGGAGGTCAAGAAGCTTGGATTTGAGCAGGCCGAATTGGAGAATCTTCGGAAAGAAGTTCTCGAGGATCGGAGCAAGGGAAAGACACCGGACGTTACGGAAGGCGAGACGGGCAAATGGTTTACGAGAGCCGTTAAGGGGGCGGGCAGGGGTGTCGTAAAGGCGGGGGTCGATGTCGTCTCCAGCGTCATCGTGAAGGCGATTCAAGCCTATACAGGGGGCGCCTGAGCGGGTTGCAGCCCGTCAATCGTGGGACCAAGGACTGTCACGCGTGACAGATGCGGCCTCATCGGGCAGGTTACGCGGGGTCCGCAGTTTGAGGTATGGATTATCGGGCGCGCCATCTGCGAATAATGTGCCGCCGTCGATCAGGAGATAACCGTGCAAGCGGCGACTCTTGCGCGGCCCCGTGACTTCGCAGGTCCAGATGTTGAGCCCGTTGTCTTGTTTTCTATGCAGTCGAAGTTTCTCGAAGTCTTTCTGCACCCATTCCCAGTCGGCTGTCTTCTCGAGTCGCGCTAGACGGGCAATCTCGGGGCGCTCCTGTACATACCGCTGAAACACGCCCGGACTCACCAGAAACGCCGTGCCGGCAACCGTGTGGACGAGGGCCTTAGCGTCGTTGATGACCAGATACCGCATCTGGATTCCAGTCCGTAACCATGTCATGAATTGCACGCCTGGCGGATCATCGTGCTGGCTCCACGGATTGGCGGCATGACCGGCAGCCGCGGAGGGCGCTCGATTATGTCCTTCGAACGGAGCGAGGGTTGCGATGGGCGATGGCTTCTCGGATTCCGGCGCGGCATGCCTTGCACTGTCGAGAAGCGCGAGCGCGCGGCCGACGGCATCCCCGGAGGTGGTTTGGGTGACCGGAGGAGCAACGCTGGACGGCGTTGCCGACGTGGGGTCGCTGGACGAGGAAGGAGCAACCTCGATGAAAGACGTTTCATCGGCATTTGCTGCCGTAGTGTCCTCAACACGAACCGTGCCGTTGAATGGCGGTGGTCGGTCGTTGGTTTCCCATAGCAGCGCCGGAGCGACCTTCAGAAACGTGAAGGTGTGAGTCCAACCGCTGTCGCTGGCAACGGTTGCTCTCCAGATCGCTTTGCCATCGGGCGTGGCTTGCACGATCCCATGATCTTGCAGGACATTGAAAACGGCGATGTTCTTCTCGGGGACCCCCTCGATACCCTGTGACAGGAGATGAGCTCGCAGCTTGTCGCACACTGTTTTTGAGACGAGCCACAGAGCATCCTGAGTCAGCCAGCCGTCGGACGCCTCGCGTTGATTCAGTCGCAACTCTTCCTTCAGCAAGTAGCGCAAACCGTCCAGCAGTTTGCGCTGCAAAGCATGCTTGGGTGCCAGCCGCGCCTTCGCAGGATCACCGCCGAGGTCCAGTGCGACGGATGCCTGATCGGCGTGCACGACGAGTTCGCCCAGCAATCCCGCATGCTCATACTGGCCGGCCAGGACGTAGAGCAGCGAAGACCACAGATCAGGAAACACGCTGAGCCAGTCGAGGATCTCGCGATCCAGCAAGAGGCTGTACAGCAGGGCCGTCGCGGCGCTGTGCAGTCGATATTCCCGATCCTTCACGTACCGGAATCGATAAGGGCGAGTCAGCGGGCCGTGCCAGGGATGCCAGTGACAGCCGTCGTCGTACTCGACATCCAGGTCGACCGCTATCTTGCCGATATCGTGTAACAGCGCGGCGTACGCGGCGCCGGCGGTCCAGGCCTCGGCCTGTGCGACCTGCGTCTCCGGAGGCGCGCCTACCGGCAGCAGATAGGACTGCCGCAGCTTCAACGCGTAGGCGACGATCTCCAACCCGTGGTCCAGCATACCGCCCGGATAGGCGTGGTGATGGCTCTCCGACGCTGGGAACTGCTGGACCAACTCGGCGTAGCGCTCGAGCGGCGTCCGATACAGGGAGGCGAACTGGGCGCGCGACAGCGAGGTGCGTTGCCAAATGTGTTCCAGGAGCTTGCGACGGCGAGGAGTGGCCAGCAGCGACGCGGCCGACTCGGGCCGCGTTAGCCCTTTGGGCATTCCAGCTGGAGCGGCTAGCGGTGCGCCAGCGGATGACGGCGCCTTTTTGCGCTGGAACAGTGTGAGCATGGCGAATCCTGAAGCTGCGGCAGGGAAAAAAAGCCTTTTGGCCCTTTCGGGTAGGGCCGTTCCCCTTGCCCCCATTCCCTTGGCTGTTCTCGACCCCTTGACCCGAACCCTTTGGATATAGGGCACTCCGACACACGTAACCACCGTCTATCCGGTGCGAACCTTTCCCGCTTTACCGGATGCGGGCTCGTTTTCGCCCCAGGGCTGATAGCGATGGTGCGGCGCGAAGGCAACCTTAATCGAGGACTCGTGACCCAGCCCGACGACTGTTCGCCTGACGGCATGCAGGTGATGGCCGCTGGCGTTTGACGTCAATCGAACGAGGGCTTAGATTAATAGTACGGGAACGGCCGAACGCGCAACCTAGTTGCGATTTAAGTCGATCAATCGACGATTGGTTTTAGGTATACCCGCCCCCAGACGAAGATTCCGTACTCTGTCCCTTATGACGTGAAGCTTTGGGACGATCTGTTGACGACGTGTGGAAAATGGAATAGTCGTAAAGGCGAGAAATCCGCATAGAACGGAGAACAGTTCGACTTAATGAAAAGGTGATCGTGATGAAAGCACATACACAATCCGGCAGCACAGCGGAACATGCCGGCGCGGTGATTGGACGCGCTTGGCTGAGATGGCTGCGACAAGAACATCGCCTGATCGTGTGGCTGGTCTCAAAAGGCTTGCCTGCGACGGCGGTCAAGACGCTGCTGCGAATCGTGACACTCGCGGTTCTCTGTGCGCTGATCTACACCGCACTCTGGCTAGCAGTACTACTACTCGTGTTTACTACCGTTGGTTCGTGGTATGCCTGTGACTCCGACTTGAGCAATGAATCTGATGCTTCGGCGCTTGGTGAACAAGTCGATCACAGGAAGAGCGTTTTCTACGATCCCGTCAACCACAACGATGATCCCGATCCTCGGTTTGAAGGTGAGTGACATTGGGAGTGATTGCGTTGGTCATTTGATCACTTTCATGGCGACGCCAGGCCCCTTCGACCCTGCTTGACCTGCTCCTTTTGTACCCTCTGAAAGTCCTTGGATCGCTCCGCCAACGCGAATACCTGTCCAGGCGAGGGCGGTGACCCAAAACCCTGGTAGAACGATAAACATCGCCCCCATCACGAAGTCCAGCAGCAAGTCGCCGAACGTATTGTTCAAGCCCATCAGCGGATCGAAATTGCTATGCGGTGAATTCCATCCGTAGAGCGCATCGAGAATGGTGCTGTCGATCCATCTTGCCAACTGAAACCAGAAGTCCACGAAGAAGAGCGCAAACTCAATGCAGCTCACCGTCACGACGGTCTTGAGTTCGTAAGTGCCGATGACGAGGATCAGCGGAAGGCAGATCACCAGCGCCATCTTTAGAAATGACAATACGATCGGCAGCGCCTGACGAACCGCGTCCATCGCCGGATAAAACACCAGCGACCCTACTGCAAGCCCCACGTCCGAGGTGGCGCGGTTGACGTTATTGGGGAGGGTCCGGTCGACCTGTCCGCCGTAGTCCGTGTAGACCTGCCCCTGGTTCATGATTTGCTGATGTGGTGAGGCGATAGCCCGAATCACCGAGTCGTTGACTTGCGACTGAGTCAGGAAGCCGGCCCACCTCCCGAGACGGGAGAGTAGGTCCGGGTCTACTTGAGTCAAGATACGCGCGCTTAGGCCGCTGGCGCCGGTCGACCACCATTGCTGGCAGGTGGGATAGCCGTCACCACTCGGTACTTGCGCCAGACCCGCATCGCGCGTGGCATCATAGGGCCACGCCGTGCGAGGTGTGCTGGAATGGTAGGTGTCATAAAAGCCGGCGGCGCTCTGGAAGTAACTGGAGCCGATCCAGGTGACATCGTTCATCTGTTGATCGGAAAGCGTCGGACGATTCACGAACAGCTTCGCCCTCGCGGGTCCGTAGCAATCGTGCGTAAAGTCGGCTACTTCCTGCGCGAGGACGGGATCGTTGATGCGGGTACTGTCCACATCCATGCGAATCTGCCGCAGATCCGTACCGCACGGAATGGCCGCGACGGCTGCCCCAGTGATGGCCTTCGACAACGCGTGCATGAAGAACCACCACACCGGCACCAGGGCGCTCTGATTGTTGAGCACGGTGAAGGACGCCGCCCAGCCCGTATCGGGCGGCGCGGGTACATTCACCTGGCACTGGGTCGAGCGTGTCTGATCGAACTGAATGGTGCTTAAGTTGACGGGGATGAATGGAATCCCCGCAAACATGATGACCACGATGGCGACCCACACGCGATTCTCGATACGCAGGGAGGAGAGCACGCCCTTGTTTCCTTCCTCGGCGCCTTCGGTGCGGGCCTTGAGCCATTCTTGCAGAACGATGGCGAGGAAAGGCAACGCGAAGACACCGCTCGCCACCAGCACATTCCAGAGGCCGTTGTGGACGATCCAGCCCACCAGCGTGAGGTAGTACTCGAGGTAGTCGGTCGTGTAGAGCGTCATCGCCGCCTTCCGATACCGCTATGCCGGTCGCAGAAGCACGCTGCTTTCGAGCAGCGCAATGGAGAGAACTGCGGCGATCTCCGTGCGCAGCAGTCGTCGATGGGCGTCGAGCGAAGTTTCCCGCTGCCGCAGCCGTGGACGCATCCACCACCAGCCATAGCCGGTTGCTGTGTACAGGCATAGCCGCCAGATCAGGAAACACCCGGCGTGTGCTCGAAGCCAATGGCTCCATCCACCAAGGTTCCCGATCAGGCGAATTCCCGCGAGGTTGACCGCGACGGCCACCAGCACCACCAGCAGTGTCCACAGAAGCGCCCAGCCCAACCGGGCATTGAACAGTCGTCGCAGCCAGTTGAAGGCCATAGTCAGTTGTTCCGATTGCTAGGTGGTTTCTGGATTTGATCGAGTCGGTCGCGTGTCGTATCCCCTTGGTAAATGCCGCGAGAGCCCGCACCGCGGACGCTGTCGCGTTCGATGATGGCCATCGGTGAATTGCCGGCGAGTTCGCGTCCCAGCTCCAGCTCACTCTTCAAATTGTTGATCTCCTGCTCCAACGTATTGTTCTCCGAGTCCACGGCTTGTTGGGCCAACTGGTTCGCCGCCACGTTGGGCTCGCCCTTCCCAGTCAGCAGGGTGCGCTGAAGCAGCAACGCTTTCTCCAGTACGCTGGAGAGTGCGACTTCAGAAGCCAGTTGCTTACCGAGTAAGTCCTGGTCCGGTTCGTCGCGCAGGGCCTCAATGACCGCGCGAGTGATGGGCAACGAATCGCTGCCGGCCGCGGCCAGGTTCGTCGCCGTGGTGGGTTTGTTACCCGTCACCAGATCCTGAATCGCCTGCAGCCGCGTTGTGTATTCTTGCTGAATGATCGGCGATAGACCTACGCCCGGCGTGCTCTGAGTCTTGGTGCAGTTCTCGCAGGTGCGTTGTTCCCGTTCTCCCAGAACGCGCGTTGCCCAGTCAGCCGCGGCTTGGGGTGAATT
>Ga0207146_10249_pt1 | contig 11256 bp, 10 predicted proteins | sample Alteio_BWMinHeat_36_FD_153539 | JGI IMG/M metagenome (GOLD analysis project Ga0207146, IMG submission 153539) | Enriched cells from forest soil in Barre Woods Harvard Forest LTER site, Petersham, Massachusetts, United States -... | ecosystem: Environmental > Terrestrial > Soil > Temperate forest >...
TCGATGGCGCGTTCGTCCGGTCGCATGGACGCGAGCTTATGGAGATCGTAAGACCGACTGACGGCCGAGTAATCGGGCGGGTCGCATTGGGTGACGAGGAGGACACACTACGCGCCATAGCCGCCGCTAAGCGTGCATTCGTTACCTACGGCAAGTCGATACCGGATGAACGTGCAGAACTCTTGCGGCGGCTGCACAAGGCCGCTTCGGACAGGATCGACGATCTGACGGACGTAATGGTTCAGGAGTATGGCGGTGTCGTGCGATTTGCTCGGCCAATTGTAGAATCTGCGGTCAATGCATTTGCTGCGGCTGAAAAGGCGCTTTCAGAGATCCAGTGGACGAAGAGCAGGAACAGAACGACCGTAACTCTGGAGCCCGTAGGAGTATCCGGCCTGATTACGGCCTGGAATGCGAACGTGCTGTTCATGTGTCTCAAGTTCGCTTCCGCAGTCGCCGCAGGTTGCACGGTTGTGATTAAGCCAAGTGAGATGAGTGCGCTGCAGGCAAGGGTCCTGGTTGAGGCTTTGCACGAAGCGAGGCTGCCGAATGGGCTTCTGAACGTCGTTACTGGCTTGGGCAACACGGTTGGCGCCGAACTCGTCCGCAATCCCGACGTTGCCAAGATTTCGTTTACGGGCTCAGTGTCGGTGGGCCAATCGATCATGCGTGACGGCGCGGCGACCATGAAGCGCATCACGCTCGAGCTTGGGGGCAAATCGCCCACAATTCTCCTCGATGACGCCAATCTCAAAGAAGCGATTCCGGCTGCGCTCGCGATGGCGTTTCTCAACAGCGGCCAAGCCTGCGCCGCAGGTACACGTCTCCTCGTTCCGAGCAAACAATTGGACCTGGTCAAGCGCGCCATTGTAGACGCTATGCCCGCTTTTACCGTCGGCGACCCGGCCAATCCCGAAACCGCAGTTGGCCCCATGGTGTCGCAAAAGCAGTATGACCGCATACAATCCTACATCCGCAAGGGTATCGAAGAAGGCGCGGAGGTTCTCGTTGGTGGAGAAGGCCGTCCGAAGGGCTACGAAAAGGGCTTCTTCGTGAAACCGACAGTATTTGTGAATGTCTCGAACGATATGACGATTGCGCGGGAAGAAATTTTTGGACCCGTGCTCAGCGTGATTGCGTTTAGTACCGACGAGGACGCAATCCGGGTCGCGAACGATTCGAAATACGGTCTTCACGGAGCTGTCCTTGGCACTCATGTGGCGCGCGCGAAACGGGTGGCTTCTCAAATACTTGCCGGCCGGGTCGTTATCAACGGAATGACCGACGACCCTCAAGTGCCCTGGGGTGGTTTTAAGTTCTCGGGAATTGGCCGCGAGTACGGCGCCTACGGAATTAGCGCATTTCTCGAGACGCGCGCGATCCTCGACGTGACATAGATCGACGCAAAGCATGGCCATGACATTGAAGAAGCATACTGCAGTTTCAGCGGCTGAGGCCGCCAACCGTCTCGCCATCCGGGAGCTTGTCGAGGCCTACGCCTACTGCGCCGATCGCCGCGATGCGGCGGGTCAGATGGCCCTATTTACCCCAGATACCCATTTCGTCGTCTACATGGACGCGAAATCTCCGACGCCAACCCAGGAACTGCATTCTCGAGAGTCCCTCGCGCCTGTCTTCGCAGATCTGAATAGATATTACGCTACCATGCACTTCGTTGGTCAAAGCACCATCCTATCGCTCGAGCGGAGCCGCGCCACGGGGCAAGCGTATTGTCTTGCTCACCACCTTACCGTGGACGGCGATCAGCGCCGATTGATGGTGGCGACTCTGCGTTACCTCGACATTTTTTCCAAAATGGATGGTGTCTGGCTTTTTGCGGAGCGCCGCCTCTATGTCGATTGGTTGGAAGAGCGCTCGCTTTCCCCGCTTCCTGGGCAAGCAATTCGGATCAACGATTCGGCACGGATAAGGGCCAGCGCCGCCGAGCAGCCACCAAAGGCGTGTTCTGGGAGTGCGTTCGAAGACAATGATCTTCGGTTCAAGACTGAGTGGGTTCGCCACCTCACGGGTTAAATAGCCATGAGCGAGCCTGAATCGACCCTTCCATCATTGATCCATCAACAGCTCTATTTGCAGCTACGTGAAGCGCGCATGCGGCGCTGTATATGCGTCCGAGCTATTGGCTTACATCACCGGTGGTCGACGCAGCGCGAGACTGGTATCTCAGCCCGGCTTACCAGAACGCGCGCCGGCATCCGCACCTTTGGCGCCGCCGACGTGGCTGCAATTGTGAAGGCGCATAACCACCCGGGGCTACCCCAATTACGGAATAAGTTGGCCCGGGATCATGCACGATCCATTCCTCAATATGATAACCTACTTCCGGTAGGAGGATCGGATGGATCGGCTCGAAGGCATGAAAATATTCGTGCGCGTCGTCGAGAGTGGGAGCTTTTCGGCAGTGGCTCGCGAGCTTGGGACAGGGCAGCCGGCGATCAGCAAACAGGTTGCAGTGCTTGAAGAGCATCTCGGCGCGCAGCTTCTTATGCGCACGTCCCGCAGCCTGAGCCTGACCGAGGCCGGGCGCGACTTCTACGAATCCGCCGTGCGGCTCATTAGCGATCTCGAAGCAGCGGAGTCCCGCATCGGTTCGGGGCTGGCCTCGCCGTCCGGCGTGGTGCGCGTCACCGCCGCGCCCGGCTTCTCTCGCCGCTATGTCGTGCCGAAACTACTTTCGTTCCGCGCGCGTTATCCCAACGTCGTCGTCGAAATGCTCGTCTCCGAGCGGACGAGCAATCTCGTCGAAGAAGGCATCGACCTCGCCATTCGCAATGGCGCCCTTGCGGACTCTAGCCTTATCGCGCGCAAGATCGGCGAGTTCGCCGTCGTTGCCGTTGCATCCGCAGAGTATCTGGAACATAGAGGTGAGCCCACGCGCCTCAGCGATCTCGACGGCCATAACGGCGTGATTTTTGTCTCGCAGGACGGCCCGCGGCCCTGGACCTTCGCCACTCGCGCCGGACAGTTATCCTATCAGGCGACGGCATTGTTTCGCAGCAATGATGGCGAAGAGCAACGCGCCGCGGTCCTTGCCGGCCTCGGCATCACCCAGGGGCCTTACTGGCTTTTCGCGGCCGATATACGCGCCGGAACCGTGCGGCGAATCCTGCGCGATCATGAGCCGGCCAAGATTCCGATTAGCGCCGTGCGGCCCGCGTCCCGCCGTCAGCCCAGCAAAGTCGCCGTGTTTGTTGACTTCCTGGTTGAGCAGCTCGCCGAAACGGACGACTGATCCATTCCCGTTCGGAATGGATACTATCCGGTCTGACCGTCTAACGCCCGCTCGGTCGAATTAATAGTTTTTGCATCGCCGACGACGAACGAGGTGATGCTATGAAACGGCTCGACAATAAAATTGCGATAGTAACAGGCGCTTCAAAAGGGATCGGAGCGGGCATCGCAAAAGCTTTCGGCGCGGAAGGCGCGGCGGTGGTCGTGAACTATGCGCACGATCATGAAGGCGCCGAACGGGTGGTGCGCGAAATCACCGGCAAAGGCGGGCGAGCCATCGCCGTGCAAGGCGACGTGGCGCAGAGGTCCGACGCGCAACGCCTCGTCGCGGAGGCGAAAAAAGCCTTCGGCCGCCTGGATGTGCTCGTGAATAACGCGGGCGTCTTCTCGTTCGCACCCTTCGAGCAGTTCAGCGAGAAAGAATTTCACCGTCAGTTCAACACGAATGTACTTGGCACGTTCCTCATGATCGAAGCCGCTTTGCCCGCCTTCGGTGCGGAAGGCGGTAGCATTATCAACATCGGATCGACGGAGAGTGTCGCTGCCGACCCGACCCTTTCGATCTACGTGGCGTCAAAGAGCGCTGTCGATGGCTTGACGCGCGTGCTCTCAAAAGAGTTCGGCCCCAAGAAAATCCGCGTTAACGCTCTCAGTCCCGGTGGAACCGAAACGGAGGGTGCGCACGCGGCGGGCGTCATGGGCCCGGAGTTTAAGAAGCAGGTGATCGCCAGTACGCCGTTGGGCCGCTTGGGCCAACCCGAGGACATCGCGCGCGTGGCCGTATTTCTTGCCTCGGATGATGCGGGCTGGCTCACTGGAGAAATCATCTTCGCGAACGGCGGCAACAAGTAAAACGACTTCAGGAAAATAGCTTGCGCGGATCCGCGGGGCTGTAACAGTGAAACGAAAAGAGGAATGCCATGATTGACCATATTTACCTCCCCGTTTCGGATCTGAATCGGTCGAGCGAATTTTACAAGAAGGTGCTTGAGCCGCTTGGCATCGACATGCCTTACAAGTTCGATCGACTTCTCGGTTTCGCCATCAATAGCGATCCGGGTTTCTGGCTGAAGAATGGCGAAGTCGCCAAAGACCTTTACGTCGCCTTCACCGCCAAGAGCGCGGACGCTGTCAGAGCCAGCTACAAGGCGGCGATTGACCTGGGAGCTACTTCAATCAAGGAACCGAGCCTTCGGCCAGAATGGCGTACCGACTACTTCGCGGCAAACGTCGGCGACCCGGACGGATACAACATCGAGATTGCCTACAAGCCTTGGCTCTACAAATAAAAGGCAAGAGCCATCTACCCATCCGAGGCCAGCAAAGTCCCCGTGTTTGTTGACTTTCTGGCTGAGCTGCTCGCGGAAAACGGACGACTGATCTATTCCCCAGAGTGGCGCTTGGATTTCGGATCAGTTTGGAAAGACTCGGGATGGCCGGGGAGTTTGATGTCCCGAAGTTTGCAGCGAGTCGCGAGATCGATGGTAGCGAGGCCAAGGGTCACCGAAGCCGATAAAGGGTTTTCGGTAGCCACACGCAACCAAAACAAAATTTAATCTGCTTTTGTGGAATTTTTTGACCCGGTCGCAGGTACCACTCTTGCCCACCAATTGACAGGAGGATTCCATGCCGAAGATTGCCTTTGCGACGATGTTGCTTGCCGGTTCATTCGCGGCCGGCATAGCTTTAGCCGACGACCCGACAACGACCCTGCAGAAGGACGTCGCCGTCGTCATCCAGCCGGGGGTCGGCGCGAAAGCCGGCGCGCTCGATGCCGGAACGCAGGTCACCGTCATCGATACCAACGGCGAGTGGACTCACATCCAGACCGGCAGCGGCGTGGATGGCTGGGTCCCGACCGGCGCGCTTAGACAATAGGCATTCTGAGACGGCCATCGACGCTACCCACCGGGCGATCACCCGGCGGGTGCGTTTGAAAGCCGCGCCCGCTTCATTGTTGCCACGTCGCCAATGGTTTACACTGATACTCGCGGCAGGTTTGAAGGCGACGACGCCGGTCGTGCAGAGGCTGTGTGTACCTTGCCAACTGCTTCACCCAACGCCCCGTTGGTCGCCCGAAATAGACATTCAGCGTAGTGAATTCCTGGGGCGTTCCCTGAACGAATTTTATTCAGTCGATTCCTATTCCAGTTGCGCCGCCAGCTGAACCAACTCAAAGGCTCGCACCGCAAGTGCACTTCTTACCCGCCGGTGAGAGATAATTCGACGTATCGCCAAAAGAGCCCAAGCCTCATCTCGTAGGTTTGTGGGAGTCGTCTTCAGTATTTTGGTCATTTTCTCCTCCTTTCCGCAGCCCTGGACGTTGGCAACTGCAACGACACAGCAGAGATTCATGACTGGAATGGCCTTAATGTCTTGTTCGTTGACCGGTCACTACTGAGATTGGCAATTGTCGGGATCCTCCGTCGTAGTCGGAGAACGAAGCGCCGTAGGAAATGATCGGAGCGCTCCGCGCGTCGGCCGGAAGGGCGGCGACACCCAGCAGTGTCACGGCAACGAACATGGCGGCGAGTGCGCCGAACACTATAAGCGCCGCGCCGACGCGCTCGCCTGCCTTCCAGCGGCACCAATCGCGATAGAAATCTCGCAATAGGCTCATGATGCCAGGCCATCCTCATGATCACGCAGACCTCGTTGTTCGAAGGAAGCCGAGGATGCAGGTGCCGACGCGCTCATAATCGGAGTTCGGCGTGGTGAACGAGCGGAGAAACTGGTTGTCCGGGTCGTCACGCGGCAAGATGCCCTGGCTCAGAGCCGAGAGCATCTCCAGCGAGTACGGATGCAGGCGGTCCAAGGTGACGTTTGCACAGGCGTTGTAGGCCGTCTCGACATCAGACCACGGAATATCTTGGGAGGCGTGGGCTTGCTGTCCCGGATACATACCGGCAAGCAAAATTAGGCCCACGGTGTAGTAGAGTCTACGCGACTTGCTTATGGCGCCGATCGCTGCTTGGAAGGGATTCTCACGGCCCACGAATTGATTCATGAAATTCTGCGTTATCGGGGATGAGCATGAGCCACAGAAACCCCCACAGCTATTCAACACAAGCATACCGAAGTCGAATTGAAGTTTGGATGTTTGATGCGAAGGTTCACACTGTGCGATTCTTAAAGGTGAATCGGGCATTTGACCGAACTGTGGCATGGTCACCTCCTCGCTGATGCTGCAGGCCATTGGTCGTCATTCCTGCTCACGAGTAACATCGGTGGTAATGTCAGGCGCGGCAGTGACGACAGTCACATTTCACAGAAATGTGACAGTGGATTTGGCGAGAGTTCGTTCAGTGCAGAAACTCTCTCGGCAGACCGCTCGACAGTTATTACGTGGAGCTTCAACTTCACCGCCGGGGCGCTCTATCACAACGCGGCTGAACCTAGGTGCCCTTCGCCGCAGGATGTTCAATTGATGGCGGAGAACGAGATTCTCAGCTTCGAGCCGATGCCGCGATTTTACCAGCGATGTCAGCCAACGCAGCAATAATCCGACCACTCCAAGCATGCCGGCGAATGATGGCACGATTCGCCGGCTTGCCCGTTATCTCCAGCCGGATGGTGTTCTCGGTAGCCACAACGGGGATTGCTTGATAAATCCGGCCCCAGCAAACTGGATTGGGTGGGAGCGACACTTCTGGGACAACCGTGAGCGGCCAAGCGGCTCAAGGCACCGGTATTGAATGCGCTTCCACCCGTCCTTTTCCGTCTAGCTCTAGTCCGCCTAATCGCACATTACCAACAATAGGGGCGCCGCGCCGCCGGCGCCGGCCCGGGATGCGGTCGCGCCGGTCCTCCACCCAATCCCCCTAAAACCGATCAGTTAGGAGCACGCATACGACATGGCCGTGGGCCGCAGCGGGAAGCTTCTCGGCCGCCTGCTGAGCTTTGCAAAGCCGTCTGGCTGGTCCGAATTCCTTATTCTATTGTTACATACGCCACGATTGTGCGTTCTGGGGGACACTTAGCAAAGATGCCGTTTGACAGTGGCGAACGCTCGGCTTTCACGGTTTGCCAGTGCGCGACGCGTCCTCTATTTGCGTATCCGCTTGGAGCTAGGGATCATGAAGTCTGTCGACTCATTCTTGCCGCGAACTCGTATCGCCTATTTCTCGATGGAAATCGCCATCCGCTCAGAGATGCACACCTACAGTGGTGGCCTCGGTGTGCTTGCCGGCGACATCATGCGGTCCTGTGCCGATCTCGAACTGCCGGTCGTGCTGGTCACCCTGGCAAGCCGTTCCGGCTATTTGAAACAGGCGATCGATGCACGGGGACGTCAGGTGGACTCTCCCGATCCCTGGGATCCTTCGGCCTGGGCGTCACCTCTCCAAACGACGACGGCGGTCTCGATCGAGGGTCGCGAGGTCTGGATCCGCCCGTGGCTCCATTGCTTCACCTGCCCGCTCGGCCGCTGCATTCCGGTTATTCTTTTGGACACGGACCTCGAGGCCAACGCGCCCGAACATCGGCGGATTACCGACAGTCTTTATGGCGGCGATACGGCTTATCGGCTCAAGCAGGAAATCGTGCTCGGCGTCGGCGGTGTCCGCGTTTTGCGAGCGCTCGGGTTTGAGATCAAGACCTATCACATGAATGAAGGACACGCCGCACTTCTGGCGCTGGAGCTGCTCCGAGAGTCTCGCCGCCCTCCGGAATACGTGGGAAGTGACGAGTCCATTTACGATCCGGTGCGGGTCCGCGAGATGTGCGTGTTCACCACCCACACGCCAGTCGCGGCGGGCCATGACCGGTTTCCCTATGATCTCGTCACACGCTGCCTGGGCAGCTATGTCGACCTCGCCGAGCTCAAGCTGCTTGCCGGCGCCGATGGCCTGAACATGACGCTGCTTGCTCTCAATCTCAGCGGCTTTATCAATGGCGTGGCCCGGCGCCATGCCGAAACGACGAGCCGCTTCTTTCCCGGCTTCCATGTGCGCGCAATCACCAACGGCGTCCACGCCCCAACTTGGACTCACGCCAGCTTCGCGCGTCTGTTCGAGGCGCGTGCGCCGCAGTGGCGGCACGAGCCGGAGATGCTGTCATTTGCGGATCAGCTTGCCGACGACCAGGTCTGGGCCGCTCATGAGGATGCCAAGCGCGATTTGCTGGAACTAGTGAAGACCACCTGCGGCGTGGCGCTGCGAGTTGACCTGCCACTCCTTGGATTCGCGCGGCGCATGACCGGATACAAAAGGCCGGACCTTCTGTTCAGCGATATGGCGCGTTTGGCAGAGATCGGCCGGCGGCAACCCTTTCAGCTTGTCCTTGCCGGAAAGGCGCATCCTAACGACGAGCCCGGCAAGCGCTTGATCGAAGAGCTCCATCGCCACCTCGCCAGGCTGTCAGATGCGGTTCCCATGGTTTTCCTTCCAAACTACGACATGAGGATCGCGGCCACGCTCGTTGCCGGTGCCGATGTCTGGCTGAACACGCCGCTTCCCCCTCTTGAGGCGTCGGGAACCAGCGGCATGAAGGCAGCGCTGAATGGCGTGCTGAATTTGAGCGTCCTTGATGGTTGGTGGCTCGAGGGATGCATCGAAGGCGTTACGGGCTGGGCCATTGGCGATGACAAGGCTTCAGACCCGGTAGCCGACCATGCCAGGCTCCTGTACAGCAAGCTCGATAACACGGTTCTGCCGCTTTACTACGGTGACCGGCGCAGATGGATTTGGATGATGAAGCAAAGCATCAGCAAGCTGGGCGCTTACTTTAACAGCCAGCGAATGATGCGCCGTTACGCCTCGGAGATCTATCTGCGTTCAAGCGGGCTTTGACATATGAGCGCCGGATCCCGACAGGTTTGGGCCGGCGCGCCTTATCCCTTGGGAGCGACGTGGGACGGCAGAGGAGTCAATTTCGCGCTGTTCTCGCAGCGGGCCGAGCGTGTCGAGCTGTGCCTGTTCGACGAGTCCGGGGACCGCGAATTGGAGCGTATCGCGCTCGGCGAATATACCGACGAGGTCTGGCACTGCTATTTGCCGAATATTGCGCCGGGACAACTCTATGGCTACCGGGTCTTTGGTCCTTACGAACCCCAGTCGGGGCATCGCTTCAATCACCACAAGCTGTTGCTGGATCCCTATGTCAGGCTGCTTCGGGGCAGATTTCAGTGGAATGAAGCCTGGTTCGGCTACCAGTTCGGCCATCCCGCGAAGGATCTTTCCTTTGACACCCGTGATAGTGCGCCCTTTCTCCCGAAATGCTGCGTTGTCGAGAATGTGCTCGAGCACGCCGGCAAGCGCGATCGACGGCCATGGCCGGACACCGTTATCTACGAGCTTCATGTTCGCGGGTTCACCATGCGTCATCCGGCCCTGCCGGCAGGGTCTCAAGGGACCTTCGCCGGTTTGGGCTCGGCCTCAGTCATCAGCTATCTCAGCGATCTTGGCATCACCGCGGTGGAGCTGCTTCCAGTGCATGCCGCGGTGGACGAAACGATGCTCGTACGAGAGGGCCTGCGCAACTTCTGGGGCTACAACTCCGTCGCCTTCTTTGCTCCGGCACCTGCCTTGATGGCTAGCGAATCCCTGAACGAATTCAGGAGCATGGTGCAGGCGTTTCACAATGCCGACATCGAGGTGATCCTCGATGTCGTATACAATCACTCAGGCGAAGGCGACGAGCTGGGCCCCACCCTCTCATATCGTGGTATCGACAACGCGGCCTATTATCGGCTGATCGCCGGAGCGCCGCGCCGCTATGTCGACATCACCGGGACCGGCAATACCCTCGATCTGCACCATCCGCGCGTCCTGCAGCTTGTCGCCGATTCCCTGCGCCACTGGGTCGAGGAAATGGGCGTCGATGGATTTCGCTTCGATCTGGGGGCGACGCTTGCCCGCAATGCGGATGGCGCCTTCGATCCCCATTCGACTTTTCTCCAAACGCTGCAGCAGGATCCGGTTCTTTCCTCGGTCAAACTGATTGCTGAGCCATGGGATCTCGGTCGGGACTCGTACCAGCTGGGCCAGTTTCCGCCCGGATGGGCCGAATGGAACGACCGGTACCGCAACACCGTGCGGCGCTTCTGGCGCGGAGACAAAGGTCAGGTAGCCGAACTGGCAACGCGCTTTGCCGGATCAAGCGATGTCTTCGATCATCGCGGCCGCCGGCCCTGGGCGGGGATTGACTTCATCACCGCCCATGATGGTTTCACCCTCGAAGACCTGGTGAGCTATCGCGAAAAACACAATGCTGCGAACCGTCAGGCAAATCGAGACGGAGCGAACGAAAATTACAGTTGGAACTGTGGCATTGAAGGCCCCACGGACGACCCGCACATACGCAGCACGAGGTTGCGACAGAAATGCAATCTGCTGGGCACTCTCCTTCTCTCGCTGGGCACGCCAATGCTGCTGGCCGGCGATGAGTTTGGCCGCAGCCAGCTTGGCAACAACAACGCCTATTGTCAGGACAACGACATCAGCTGGGTCGACTGGACATTGGCCCAGAGTGCCGAGGGCCGAATTCTGCGTGATTTCGTCGGCAAGCTGATCGCTCTGCGGCGCGCCCATCCGGCTCTTCGGCGTGACCGCTTTTTCAGGGGTGTGGCTCCTTCCGGGCAGGTTATCAAAGATGTGACGTGGCTTATGCAGGACGGCACAGAGATGGCTACGGCCGACTGGATTGCCCCGGAGCAGCGGTTCCTTGGTATCCTTCTTGCCTCGCAAGAATACGAGCAAGCCGCTCCCACTGCCGGCGAGATGAATCGGCCCGGCAGTTTTCTCGTACTCGTCAATTCGGCTGATGACAAAATTTCGTTCCGCCTTCCGCAACTGCGCGGCGCAAGTCGATGGCAGCTATTGATCGACACTGCCAAGCTGCAGCACGACGAGATCTCACCTGCGACGGTGGCCGGCAACAGCTATTTGGTGCACCCGACCACGTTTGTTGTTCTCGGGACATAAGCCTGGCGAAACATGAGTGAACCCGAAGCACTCGATCGGTTGGCCGAACTCGCCGGCATCGACCCCTTCTATCTGGATTCAT
>Ga0207146_10268_pt1 | contig 11244 bp, 11 predicted proteins | sample Alteio_BWMinHeat_36_FD_153539 | JGI IMG/M metagenome (GOLD analysis project Ga0207146, IMG submission 153539) | Enriched cells from forest soil in Barre Woods Harvard Forest LTER site, Petersham, Massachusetts, United States -... | ecosystem: Environmental > Terrestrial > Soil > Temperate forest >...
AGGGCGTGGTGCAACCTTGAGGTCTGTGTATGGAATCCATTGGGAGATGAAGATTCCGTCTTTGAGCATGAAGCCGTCGTCGCGGATTTCGGTGATGACGCCGGTGCGGACTTTGCCATTGGGGAGTTCACAGTGAACGAAGCGGTTCCTGTGGATGCCGAGCTTTTGAACGACGTCGCGGTAGGAGATTTCCTCGGGGGTAAGCGGCAATACCGGCCTTGGGAGGCGGCGGCGTATGCGGGGTTGCGCGGGACCTGGGTTAGTGACAGAGCTTAGCTGCTGCAAGGATGGAAACTGATCGACTGAAAGTGATATGGGAAGCGAGTCGATTTCTTCCAGCGGCGATTGGGCATGGGCGTTCATTGCCACGAAGAACACCGCGAGCGCGAAGAGAGCACGAATCGTAACGGACGAGGGCATGGGAACCTCCTTCAAGTGAGTCCTAACGATGCATGCGAGAGAGGAATGCAAATCGACTTCCAGGAAGAGTGGGCTGGAGGAATTTGGAAACGAGTTCCCAAATCTTTGAAAGCAAAGGAGCTATTTGCTAAGAATGCGCTTCTTGGAAATACGCGGTGGGCAAGGCATGAGTTTCGACCCAGCATGCCGCCGGGGAAGGACGCCATGTGGCGTCGCTGGGTTGCGGTTTGACCTGCGAAGGGGCTGCGGCTACGCTAAGGGCAGAGTGAGGAGAATCGTATGGCCAAGCTGGCACTGATTTATGGAATGCGATTGCTGCCGGAGGAAGACCTTGGGGAAGTGAAGGACGCGACGGTGGTGCTGAAGAATGGCCGCACGGCGCGGGTCACGATGCATCTGATTGAAGGCAGCAAAGAGGAGATCGAGACAACGTTTCACCAGTCCATTGAGGCGTTTTTTGAGATGTATCCGGAGATTTGAGGAACGAGATCAGCGGTTGCCGAAGTTTTCGGGATCGGCATTGGGGTCACCGAGATTGTCGTTGATGAGCACGGTGGATTGGCCGGTCAATTCGAAACGCTTTCGGCATTTGTAGCAGGCCACCAGGTCGTCCAGGCGGACCATGTAGGAAGAAGCCTTGGTAAACTTTTTTCTGTCTTCTTCGCCGATGCCGCGCGGCAGCTCTTTTTTCTTGCGGCAGACCTTCCAGCGCACGGGAGCTTCGAACTCGCCGCGGCAGCTCGGGCAGATGAGCTTGACCTTGCGGGTCTCTTCTTTCTCTGTATAAAACTGGCGCTCGTCCATGTTTAAGGGGCGGGTGTGCTCACCGCGTCGCTAATTGTAACAAATTCGAGACCCAGGTCACGCCAGCGGGGGAGCCAATGCTCGAGAGCGGCGAGGGTGCGGGTGCGGTCGGCGTTGAGTTGGCGGTGAGCACCGTCGTGAAGGCAGAGGATGTCGCCGGTGCCGCTGCCTGCGGCGTTTGCGCTCGGGCCCTTTGCCAAGTTTTGCTGAACATGCTGCGCGATCGGCTGCATGCGGAGAATCAGCCAGTCCACAGATTTTTCGCGCCAATCGCCGGGAATCAGCGTCCACATTGCGGTTTGGTAGCCGAGTTCGCGAGCTGCGGGAATGACCCAGGGATTGCGCATGCCAAAGGGCGGGCGAAACCACTTTGGGGGCGCGCCAACGGCGTTGAAGATTGCGTCGTGGCAAAGGCGCAGTTCAATGCGGACTTGGGTTGGGTTGAGCCACAAAAGATTTGGGTGCAGCTCGGTGTGATTCCCAACAATATGTCCGCGAGCAACGGTTTCCATCACGAGCTCCGGACATTCGCGGACGTACTTCCCAATCAGAAAAAATGTGGCTTTGGCTTTGCACCGCTCCAAGAGATCAAGTAGCTTGGGTGTAATCGCGGGATTCGGGCCATCATCGAAGGTAATCGCCAGTTTGCGCGAGGAATTGGTCCGGCAAACCGTTTTTCCAAAGAATTGTGCGCGAGGATATAGCGCGCCGTACGCGGTGATGCCGGCAGTTGCGGCAACGATCGCGGATGTCTCGACAAGCCAAGGATTCACGCACCTATTCTCGCATGCCGCATACAACTATTGTAGGTCACAACAAGCTGCGAAGAACGGCCGGAACCGCTATCTCGGCTGGTGCCGGTGCCACAGGGCGTAGCCAATCAGGCCACCAACAAGAACCGTGGCTGCAAAAAACCAGCGCCATACAGGGATTAAGGGAGTTTTGTTGGTCCTTCAGCTCGGCTCAATGGAACGTCCAGTTTGTTACTTGACCGCAACGCTTCGCCGGAGCATCTTTACTCCGGAGGGGGGCATCGGACCCTCCATACGAGGGAGCACCCGATGAAGCCGAGATCATCCCTAAAACGAACTTCTTGCGCGCTTGTCTGCCTGATTGCATTTTCGCTCCCGATGAGTTTGTCCGCCCAGCAACCAGACGGCCCGCAGACATCGCCTCCACCTGCGGTTGCTCCGCCGCCTGCGCCTGAACCCGCGTCCCGCGTCGCCTCCGGCGAAAAGGTTCTGATTCCCGCCGGTACGCGCATCGGCGTCGTCCTTGAGAACGGCATCTCCACACGCAGCGCCAAGCCGGGTGACTCCGTTTACCTACAAACTTCTTTTCCCATAACGATAGGCAATCGCATTGTGATTCCCGTTGGCTCCTATCTGCGCGGCGAACTGCTGGATTCCAAGCGGCCGGGCAAAGTAAAAGGCCGTGGCGAGTTCCGGCTCAAGCTCAATACGCTGATTCTTCCTAACGGCTACACCGTCAATCTAAACGCCGCGCCCCGCAGCGCGGATTCCGGCGGAAAAGAGACCATGGATTCCGAAGGCAAGGTCACCGGTCCCGGCGGTAAGGGCAAGGACGCCCAAACGGTGGCGGAGACGACCGCAGCTGGCGCAGGCATCGGAGCAATTGCCGGTCGCGCGAAAGGCCTCGGCATTGGCGCAGGCATCGGCGCCGCAGCAGGTTTGGCCGCGGTGCTCCTCACTCGCGGGCCGGATGCGGAACTCCCGCGCGGCTCCACCTTGGACATCGTTCTGGAACACGAACTCAGTCTCGACGGCAGCCAGATTCAATTCACCAGCGTTGGGCAAGCGCAGCCGATCACGCCTCCGCCTCCTCCCCAGCCGTAACAACAAAAGTTTTCTTGAATTTCAAAACGCCGTGCGCCTCGGGGAGCGAACCTTCTCAAGCCGGCATTCTCTTCGTTGCTGGCGTTTTCTCCGTCTGAAAACGCAGTGGGCTGAAGCGATCCCAATCCACACTGACTTGTTGTTCCGTGATCCACTCCCGGATCAATCGTGCCGTAATGGGTGTAAGCAGAATTCCGCTGCGAAAATGTCCCGTAGCCATCAGCAAACCATCCAGATCCGTCGGCCCTAGGATTGGAAGATGATCGGGACTATCCGGCCGCAGCCCCGCCCAAGTTTCTTCCATCCGCGCATTCGCCAGGCCAGGCGCCAGCTCGATCGCTGCCGAAAGTATTTTCTCGATGCCACCTGCCGTATTCTGCTTGTCAAAACCAACATACTCGACCGTGGCTCCCGCAAGAATTCTTCCGTCATTTCGCGGCACCAAATAAATGTGTTCGGACCACAGCACCCGCCGCATCTTCACCTCATCAGCGCGCAAAGAAATCATCTGCCCCCTCGCCGGCCGCACGGGCGCATAAGCCGCCACTCCTTCGATCGCCGCGGAAAAACATCCCGCTGCCACAATCGTCCACTTCGCTTCCACTTTCTCGTTCTGCAAAATCAATCCCGCGCAGCGATTTCCCTCGCGCCAGATTCCTTTTACGCCGTTATTGGAGAAAATCTCAGTCCCGCTCCGCCTCGCCGCTTCCAGTACCGCATTCGTCAGCGCTCGGTTATCCACCGAGCATTCTTCCGGCCGCAGCACTGCTGCTTCCACGTCATCGCTCAACGCCGGTTCCAGCTCGCGTGCATCCTCAGCCCGAAGCGGCTCGGCCTTCAATCCCAGCCCGTGATGCAGCGCAATGATGGTGCTGAGCTCCGCTTTCGTATCGCCGGAAAAAAGCGCCTCCAGCGTCCCCTCCGCACGAAACCCGGTGTTGTTCCCGGAAATTTCCTCGACCTTCGCGACGAACTCCGGATACATCGACAGACTCTTTTTTCCCAGCGGCACCATCGCAATCATGCCGGGACTCTCCGGCGCCGGAGACAAAATCCCCGCGCTGGCCCATGACGCTTCTTGCCCCGGCTGCTGCCGGTCAAATACGCCCACGCGCATTCCCGCCCGCGCGAGTTCCAGCGCGATGGCTCCGCCAATCACTCCGCCGCCCGCGATGGCCGCGTCAAACTTTTTCATGCCCGTATCTTATCGCATCCTAGCGCACGCTTCATGAGCCCGCGTGGTTTCGAATGGCGGAACAATTCGATGTGGAAAAGAGTGAATGGAACGAAGAATTCAGTGCGCAGCAACCAGCTCTTGCGAGAGCACTTCGGCTTTTTTAGATAAGCTACGAGCGCGCGCCCAATCCGCGCCCTGCGCCGCTTCCCGCGCATCCTTGAGAAATCCTCTGATCTTCGACGCCAGATCCAATTCCGCCGCGTTCAGCCGTTTCCCGCGCGCGGCCTCCAGATTTTTCTCGGCGATGTTCAGGCTTTGGTTTGTCTGCTGCTGCGCACCGGCGGTCTCTTCGGCAGTCAACTGCGGAACCAGCTGCGGCGCCCCTGACTTTTCTTCGTCGTTTCCTCCCGCGGCGTTCGCAGGAGTGTTCACCCGGGGACGAGGAGGTGTGCTATGCGTAGTTATCAGCCGCGAAGGAAAATTCGCCAGTTCGATATGCAAATCGGGAATCTCATCCTCAGAAATATCTTTCAGCGCCGCGGTCTGCGGCCGGATGGCGGGCTTCACCTGAATCGCCGTGGCCCACGGGACCGCCGGCCTCTTCCTCATGCTGCATCCGCTGGTCAGTACCGCCGCGCAGCCCAAAAAAAACATGCACGAACAAAAAATGACGGGACGCCGTGGAGTTTTGAACCGGGCTGATTTTTCCGTCATCGTCACGCCGCGAGCGGCAGCTCGATTCGAAACGTCGTGCCGCGGCCGACCTCCGATGTAAAGTCTATCGAACCGTTGTGAAGCTGCACAATCCGGAAAGTGCTCGCCAGTCCGATGCCGCTCCCGCCCGGCCGCGTCGTAAAAAATAGCTGAAAAATTTTCTGCCGGTTTTCCGGCGCGATGCCTTTCCCTGTGTCGCCCACGGTAATCTCCGCCATTTCGCCCCGCCGGCTCAGCACCAGGTGCATCTGTCCCCCATTCGGCATAGCCTCCGCCGCGTTCAACACCAGATTCAGCACCGCTTGCTTCAGCAACGCGCGGTCCACATAGACCTCTGGAACGTCGATCGGCAGCAGTTGCGCCAATTGAATATTGGACTTCTGCAATTGTGGCTGCGCAATTTCCAGCACTTCCTTCAACAACTGCGCAAGCTGCGTGGCTTCCAGCTGAATCTCCATCGGCCGCGTGAAATCCAGAAATCGCTTGACCACCGCATCCAGCCGGTCGATCTCTTTGTCCAGCACTTGCACGGCCTGCTGCGAAGCGCCGTCCCGCTCCGGCGGCAGCGACTCCTTTAGATTTTCTAGCCACAGCCGCATGGAGTTCAGCGGATTTTTCACCTCGTGCGCAACACCGGCCGTGATTCGTCCCAGCGCCGCCAGCCGCTCGCTCACCTGCAGTTGTGTATTGATGCTCTCAATCGAATCCAGGTCCCGCAGCGTCACCAGCGCCCCTATGCGCTCGCCATCCTCTTGAATGGCCTGCACACTCACGCCCACGCGCTTCGGCCCTTCGCTCGTCTCCAGATCCGTTTCCGCGGCCACTTCTCTCAGTTCGTCGCTTTCGACGCGCAGCGCCTCGTGCAGCGGATGCCCCGGAGGGAAAATCTCCGACACGCGCCGCCCCAGAAACTGCCCCGCGGGCGCTCCTAAAAATTTCTCCGCCGCTGGACTGATCATCACCGCCCGCGCATCCCGCGTGAACAACAGCAATCCGTCTTCGAGTCCGGCCATAACCGAATTCATGTTTTCGCGCATGGTGCTGAAAATTTCGTGCACGCCGCGCAATTGCTGGCCCACCTGCGTAATCTTGCGGCTTACCAATCCCAGTTCGTCGCCGCTTCCCGCGAAGCCTTTCGTCTCGGGAGAAGGGATGTCGTATTGCCCCGCCGAGATGCGGTCCAGTTGCGCGGCGATATCGCGCAGAGGCGCCAGCGTCGCCCTGCTCACTACCGCGGCGAGCAGCGTCGAAATAACAAGCGCCACAAGCACGATGGTTCCCGATGTACGCAGGCTCGGCGAGATTTCATTCAGGAGCAGGCCAGTCGACATCGCCACACGAATCTCGAACGCCTGGCCCCCGGCCTTGAACGGCAAACTGTACTCGTAAATTCGCGGTGCTCCGCGCAACACTGTGATCTGATGCAGGAATCCGCGCTGGATCAATTCCGAAACCGGCGCGCGCCGTAAATGAAATTTCCCCTCCTGGGACTTGTCGCTCGAAATCAGGACCATCCCGTCCGGGTCGATGATCGACACTTCATAAATCGCCGGCGCCCCGATCGCGGATTTCAGCTGTGCCTGCAGCCCCTCGCTGGCTTGCAGCGCGTAACGCACGTAGTCGTGAATGTCTTTCGCGGAGTTGGATTCCGGCCGCTGCCCGTGGTCGCTCGCATCGGAAAGGGCGCGCTTCACCTGTTCGAAACTGTCCGTCGCCAGATCGACCGTGCGCTTGTTGGTTTCCCGCAGCACTTGTCCGAGCAATTGCTGGAAAAATACTCCAGACAGCACGGCTACGACGAGCAACACCAGCCCCGTCATCACCAGTGTGAGTTTTGTGCGCAGCCGTAGCTGCATCCCGCGTCCCTACTCAGTCTCGGCGCGTTCCCCGCCGTATTCTTTCAGTTTGTTGTGAAGTGTTTTCAAGCTGATTCCCAGCAGCTCCGCGGCCCGCGTCTTGTTGTTCCCCGTCGCCCCCAGCGTCTGCAGAATCAGTTCGCGCTCCATCGCATCCACCGTCGTTCCCACCGGAAACTTGATGCTGGATAGGTCGCTGGGCCCCTTCGCCGCCGTCCGCCCGAATTCCCCCGGCAGGCACGCGCGAGTGATCAAATCCTTTTCGCACATGATTGCCGCGCGCTCCAATACATTTCGCAGCTCGCGAATGTTCCCCGGCCACGTGTGCCCCATGAAAATGTCCAGAACTTCCGCACCCACGCCGCGCACGTGCTTGCCGTGCTTGGCGTTCACGTCCCGCAGAATATGCTCCACAAGCAGTGGAATATCATCCTTGTGATCGCGCAGCGGCGGCAAATGGATGTGAAACACATTCAGCCGGAAGTACAGGTCCTGCCGCAATTGGCCGCTGCTCACAGCTTGATCGGCGTCCTTGTTCGTCGCCGCTAGCACGCGCACATCCACCGGCGTCTCGCTCTTGCTCCCCAACCGCCGCACTTTGCGGTCCTCCAGCACGCGCAGCAGCTTCGCCTGCGTCGGCGCCGGCATCTCCCCGATTTCATCCAGCAGCAGCGTTCCGCAGTCCGCTAATTCGAAGCACCCAATGCGCCGCTCTGCCGCGCCAGTGAACGCGCCGCGTTCGTGCCCGAAAATCTCGCTCTCCATCAACGTCTCGGGAATCGCCGAGCAGTTGATCGCCACAAACGGCCCCGTGGCCCGCGGCGAAAGCCTGTGAATCGTCCGCGCCACGATCTCCTTGCCCGATCCCGTCTCCCCCGTGATCAGCACCGACGCCGAGCTCGGCGCTGCCATCTCCACGATGCGCATCACTTCCTGCATCGGCTTCGACCCGCCCACCAGGTCGCCCAGCTTGCCCGCCTGCCGCAGTTGCCGCTGCAGCAGCGCCAATTCCCGCGCCGCCCGTGCCTTGCTTAACGCGCGGTCCAGCAGCGCATGCAGTACCGGTCCCTTTAGCGGCTTCTCGATGTACCAGAACGCTCCCGCTTCGATCGCCGCCACCGCGCGCTCTTCGCTCCCTTTGCCTGTGATGATAATCGCCGGCACATCGTAGAGTTCCGGCCCCAGCTGCTTCAGCAGGTCCAGCCCATTCATCCCCGGCAATTCCACGTCGGCAATCAGTGTGTCCGGCTGGTAGCTCGCGAATTTTGCCAGCGCCTCTTCCGCTGTCCCCACGCCCAGTACGTCGCAGCCCCATCGCTGCAGCAGTTGCTCGTAGCCCTTCCGCGCATTGTCTTCATCCTCGACAATCAGCACGCGGTCCTTCCGCTCCATCGTTTCCACGGCACGCACCGCCGCCCGTGTCTCTTCTCCCATGGCTCTAGGCCTCTCTTTGGAGTGCGGCAGTTCAGCTGCCGCTTTTCTTTTTGCCTATTTGTCAGATTGGCTGGACACCTCGACTGTAACAAGCCCCTCGCGCCTTGCCAAGTTCTTACCAGTCTGCTGAAAATGACTGCAAAATCTAATTCCCATCCCAAGCGAAGCGAGGGATCTGCTTCCCTAGTTTCCTGATTCGCTCCAAAATCGAAGGTGGGAATCGGCAAGCAGCCGGCTGATCGCATCTCGGTCCACCTTGTCTGGAAGCGGCGAAGTCGCCTGGGCAGCTAGCGCTTCGGATTCGAGTTGCGCACCGAGCTGTCGAATTTCTGAAAGAGAATACTTGCCCCTTCGGATTTCGACCAACTCATCGCGGTTTGGTCGTGGCAGTGTAATGCGTCCGTGCTCCATCAACTCTTTCGCTTCTCCGTACAGACGGATTACATGCATCGCGTACTTGGTGTCGTATCCATGTTTATCTTCGAGCTCGGCCCTGTGAACGTTTTTTTGCCCTTTCTGTCCGAGTAACCTTTTCATCTGGTCGTCCGCAAATCCAAGGAACGGCTTTACATGCCCTTTCGCAAGGAAAAGCTCAGGCCGGGCAGAAAAGCGATCCCAGGTGTCGGTTGTGAACTCAAGCGGCGCGAACAAGAAATGCAGGGCCGATGGATTGCCCTTAGCGGCGAGCCCCGCCCATTTCATCAGGGTATACAGGCAGACGTCCACATCTAGAGGCCCGTTGCCTCCGGGTTTGCCGCCGGTCGTGAATACGAAGTGCTCCTCGCGTTCGAGCCCAAGAAGTTTCGTCGGCGGAGGAATGTAGAGTCCGTACCAGTCGGTATCGTCGGTTGCACCCAATTTTGCCCCGTGAGCTTGCGAGCCGCCGATACACGCCATGATCAGACTTTCTTGATAGGCGAATCCGGATCGCGCGAAGTTGGGTTTCACTCTCTGGACCTTGGGACCCGTTGATGGTACGGCACTGCCACTGAGACCGCGTAGATTCACTTGTATCAGTTGGCGCGTTTATCAGGCACTTGAAACATATTCGAATGCACCTGCGGCTCTTGTTTTAGCTGATTCCTTTTCCCTTCAGACGGGCCGCGCCTGTACGCTCATCTTCCAATCGCTGTAGATCTTGGACGAACGTATCAACCGCCGCTGCTTCGATCGGCATTGCAAGGACTACGGTTTGAACCGTGCCGCCCGATTGACAGTTCGAATCGATTGTGGCCTCAACATATGCGTGACCTGCGCCATCGACGCAACGGAACCGCATTCTCACTCCGCCCCCTGCATACTTCCGCTCAAGATTTCCGAAAATAACCTCGCGCACATCTTTGGGATTCTTGGGGAATCCGTAGAGCTGCGCAGCAGCATCTCGCAAAGCACCAATTCCATCGTAAATCTCAGCTAGGCCGCCAAAGGAGCCATTCCAAGCGGAGACGCAGAAATTTATTACATCGTCGTCATGCCAAAGCACGCGGAGCTCAAACCCGACATACATGAGACTTCACCCAGAATAAGAGAACATCACACTTGTTATCCGAATTTAGCACGACTTGAGGTCAATGCCCGATGGTCGCCTTTAGCTCGCTACAACGGCATTCTGAGGATTTGAAACTGCAACGCGCCGAGCCGCCCGGCTACTAAACGGGCTCACCGGAAAGCCAACTTTTCCTTGACCTGCGTTAACCCTCACGGTATATTAAGCCTTGGGTATATCTAGTTTTGGAGTGCGGCAGCTCTCTGCCGCTTTTTCTTTTTGGCAGCCGTATCAGGTATTCGTTTCTAGCTGTAACTTCTTTAGAATCAACACTTATACTACTCCCCGCAAGTGTTGATTCTAAAGGGTTTGCTCAATGGCTAAGTCCTTTAGATGCAACACCTACAAAAAACCGAGGGGTGGGAGCGCACACCTGTCAACAGGCCCTATTCCCAGGGCGAATGGTGGTCTATCCCTCCTGCACGCGCGAAAAATCCCGGAATTAGTGTGCATCGCGTGCGCTTGTTTTGACTTGGAAATGGACAACTTTCAAGCTTGATCCGTTGACGAAAGCAAGCGTAGGAGGGTCGTCAGGTGCAAGGGACAGCGCGCGCACGTCAGTGCCCATGGGGATTCTGGCCACCGGTTCTGGGTTGGAAGCTTCCCAGATGAGGAAAAGAGAATCATCATTCCAAAATGTGATGTCCATGGTCATCACGTCCACCAGAAGATGCGACATCCATGGCTGATGCTGAAATCCCACCGCAAAGTAGCGCCCTCCCGTCGATACAGCAACCGGCCCAGTAAGATTTGTGCGATCCGGAAGTTTTGGAATGACTGGAGGAGAAAGAACTGTGCCGTCGGATTGCAGCACCAGGATGGAGCCTTCGAGTTCTTTTCTTTTTGCATTTACACCTACAATGACGGAGTCGGAAAGAAATGCGAGTTGCGTGGGGTGTAAGCCTTGCCCTAGCCCACCATGGCTACTCACGTCTAGAGTTGCGTGGATAGGACGCCAAGGGCCGTCGAACGATCGAACGTAAACATCGTGCTCGCTGCCTGCCAGGCCCGGTTTTTCCTGATTTTTGACATTGCGGAATCCAAGCAACTCTTTGTCGGAAAGCGCCACAATCCCGGGAGAATCGGAACCAGTTTCACGCGTCCACTCGAGCTTTGTCTCCAGCGTGTCCGATTCAAGCAGCCGGTAATGCACACCGTCTTCGAGGATCTGTCCAAGCAGCACCGTGCCCCCGCTAGAGGAGACTAGAAACTCATTCCAGCTAGGCTTTGAACCTCTGATGGACGGCAGCAAGTCCAGTTTTTTTAATTCTTTACCGGAGGAAGAAAGGAGATAGAGGGTCTCCCCGGGATTCTGCTTCGCATCATGAAAGTGACGGAGGAACAGTAGAAAATTCCCCTTCGCGGTCGGGTATAGCTCAAATGAAAAATCGCTGGTCCACGGGCCGCTCTTCGCCTTCAACTTGCCATTGTTTGCAT
>Ga0207146_10315_pt1 | contig 11241 bp, 10 predicted proteins | sample Alteio_BWMinHeat_36_FD_153539 | JGI IMG/M metagenome (GOLD analysis project Ga0207146, IMG submission 153539) | Enriched cells from forest soil in Barre Woods Harvard Forest LTER site, Petersham, Massachusetts, United States -... | ecosystem: Environmental > Terrestrial > Soil > Temperate forest >...
GAAGGAGTACTTGTCCTCGGGCATGGCTTCCGCAAGAGCGAGAAAACTTCCCTCGATGAACTGGAGGGTGCCGCTGATGCTCTCGGCGATGGATTTGGGGATGTCGCTTTGCTGCGCGGCTGGTTTGGACGTGGATGCCTGCGGGGTTTCAGATTTTCCGGCCGCTGGTAGCGCGAGGCTACATACGACGAGTAGAGAGGCGAGACGCAGAATCTTCATTCAGTCCTCCCGTTAAAGCGATGAGGGGAGTTTATCTTGAGGCTCACTGGATGCCAATGCGTGTGAAGGATGGGTGCCCCATGTCTCTGCGAGACATGGGGCACCCAAAGTTTCAGATATGGGCTACCCGCCCTGCCCTAAACAGTCCTGAAATTGAGTTGCCGATAAAGCTCAAAATCGTTGATACAGCGGACTCCAAATGTTCTGCACACATCTGGAATTTTTCTGTTAGCTCTCTGTTTGCTTGGAGCAGATACTTCTTTGGTGACAACCGTGGTTTCTGCGACATCATTCAAAGCGTAGGCAATCAGAAAAGGGTCCCGGCCAATCTCCTCGATTTCACTGTCATCGAGATCAGGTGCATAACCCTGGGCGAGTACATTGTTCAAGCTTGCGGGGTCTACTTTTTGATCAAGGAGGATGCTCTTCGTCACGGCATTATCTGTTAGCCAATCATGCAAAGGCCCGGTAGAGACAGCAATTTCTCCATAGATCTCGTAAGGCACCTTAATTGTGCTGCTATCACCTAATGAGACAAGCCATGCCCAGAACTGAGGTATGCGATCAATGGGATAGTAATCTTCATGAGCGCGGATCAATACATTGGCGTCGAGAAGATAGAGCACGTTATACAGCTGCCTCTCGAGATAAAGAGGCCAGACTCTTTTCGTAATTGCGCAGAAGTGGTTCTACGGACGGAGGACTTACTCCCAATACTTTCGCAGCTTTTGTGTGCGTGATGAGATTTTCGCGAAAAGGGCGACGAACCACGTCGATCAGGGCATCACCCAGCTTGTACTGCTTCAGAGTGTAGTAGCTGGGACCGCCTTCCTTAAGTTGGTTCGCTGCCTTTGTAGTGATTTTGTAGGCAGCTAAACGCGCCGCATACCCGGAACTAAGGTCGCGATAGAGTTCAGCCGAAATCCATCCGAGTCGACGAAGCCGAAGTGCGACAAGCGGTTCGCTGACCAGCCAGTGCTTAGCCGTATTCTCGATATAGCGTTCGCTACTTGCCTTATCACCACGAATTAGCTCTGTAGGCCGTCGAGTAGCGAAGCTATTCGGAAGGAGAACCAGTCCAGCAACGTCATTACAAAATCGCTCGATTCGACCTGATTCAGAGTTCACCTTTATAGATTCAGGCGTACCACTGACTCCGCTCTGGCCGAGATAGATGTGCACAAGCTCATGAATGAGAGTAAATGACCGCGCAGTTCTCGCATCGTGATCGTTGATGACGATGAACGGCGCAACCGCATCAGCGATCGCAAAGCCACGATAAACATCTTCATTCAGCGCTGAGTGGTATGAGCCAAGATCTCCGACAAGAAGAACAAAAACACCGAGCCCTTCCGTAGCTCTCCTCAGCTGCTTGAAGAATTCATCTGGGGTGCGCCCCCAACTTGCACGTTGGGTTGGAAGCTGAAGCGCTGTAGAGATACGGTGTGCGATAGTTTCCTCGCCGTCTGCCAGTTTAGAAGAAGAGACAAATTTCTTCGGCTGGTCTTCGTCGAGGTCCTCAAGCATTCCCCGAACCATCTCTTGGCGTGCTTTGACATCCCGCAGTAGAGCATCGAGCAGTGCATTTTCGCGCGGTGAAACTTCTACACCGATTGAGCGAAAATCTTCTCCACGCGGCCCTTTTCGTGGCGGAGCCGTCATATAAAACGCAAGGAGTGGTCTCCGGTAAGTTTTCGCAATCTGCGCGAGCTGATTGCGCGTCGGCAGACGCATCCCGCTTTCTAGGTCGAGCAGCTTCTGTTCGCTGCTCTCGCCCTTGGATGCTCCGAGAGCTAAGCGTTTCGCCGCATCGTTGAGATCGAGTCCAGCTGATTCTCTCGCCCAGACCAGTATCGCGGGATTGATTTGTTCCCCTTGCGCCATATTGCAATCCTTCGGAGGCGGGAGATTTACCCTACGCCTACTCAAGTATATGAAAACTAGCACGCTCAGAGTGCATCGCACTAATTACTATTGGGCCACTCCCAAGATGATGAGCTGCAATTACTTCACTTCTCCTCGACAATGGCTACATCCCACGGCTGTAATGTTATTTTTCCTGAGGTGGCGATGGCGTTGTTGGTGAGCAGGTCGGTTCCTTCTTTATAGGGGTAGGTGAAGGTTTGTGCTTCGCTTGAGTAGTTGAGATAGTAGTGGAGTTGTTTGCCCATGCGGTTGACTCCGTGTTTTACGCGGATAGAGGCGGGGAGTTGCTGATCAGGGCCGGTGAGGTTGGCTTCTTTGAGGACTTGCTCGACTACTGCTTTCTGCAATGCGTCGGTGAGGTAGGTTCCTTCATAGGTGAGCGTGCCGGTGCCGTAGTTGTTTTCGGTGATAGCGGGCCATTTCCCGAAAAAGGGGTGGTCGTAGCGAGCGAGAGCCTTGGCATTTTCGGGCATGAGGAATTCGGCCCAGTAGCTGACTTTGTTTTCGTCCGCGCCTACGTGGAAGGGGTCGTCTTTGAGAGCCAGCGGCTTCTCTAAGTTCGAAAATTCCTGATAGCTGAATCCGGCGGCTTCGCGAAGAGGGCCCGGGGCGCGCACCCAGCGCACGGCCGAGTTCTCGTTGGCGAAGCCGCTCTTGAAGGTCATGAGGACGTGGCCGCCGTTCCTGACGAAGTCAGATATTTTTCGTAGCAGCGCGTCGTCGGCGATGTAGAGCATGGGCACGATGAGGACTTTGTATTTGGAAAAATCGGGGTCTTCGGGAAAGACGAAGTCGGTGCCTACGTTGAGATTGTAGAGCGCGGCGTGGAGCTGGTTGAGGAGCGAGGAGTAGTCGGCGCTGGGGGTTCCAAAGGCCCAGCGTGGCCCGGTCGAAGCAAAGGGCATGAAGTCGATGGCGTTGAGCGAATCGAGGCTGTGGAGGATGGCGACCTGGTTGGTGATCTTGAGGTCGATAAGATGCGGGCCGATCTTCTGGAGTTCGTGCGCGGTGCGTGAGACCTCGGCGTAGGGGCGGTTGGGTTCGAGGTCGTGCGAGAGCACGCCCTTCCAGTAGGTCTCCTGTCCGGAGTGGATGGAGTGCCAGTGCCAGTACTCGACCATATTGGCGCCGCTGGAGAGATGGGTGTAGACGTCGAGGCGGAGCTGGCCGTCGTAGTACGGATACTGGAAGGTTGAGGCCCAGTAGGTGGTCTGCGCGTTGGTTTCAGTCACGAGGTAGTTGGCGTGCTTGAAGGAGCGGTAGTAGTCGCCGGCCTGGGCCTGGATCTGGCCGTCCATGTGGTCCTGCGTGCCGTGGTAGGGATTGACGGCGACGATGTCAAGAGCTTTGGCGACTTCGAATTCATTCACGTCGCGATGGACGGCGTCTGAAAAGTCGTGCGTGACGAACTGGTCGGGGCGGCGGTACTCGCGGACGAGCGCGGCCTGCCAGCTCAGGTAATCTGTCACGCGCATCTGCTGCCAGCGGGACCATTCGAGTTTATAGCCGGTGCTGGTGGCGTTCTGACGGGGCGGCATGTTTTCCCAGCCGTTGACGTCTTCACCCCAATAGTTGAGGAACCAGGCTTTGTTGAGGTTGTCGGTGGTGCCGAATTTTTGCTTCAGGTGATCCACGAAGCCGGTGAAGACCTCGGGATTATTGGCGTTGTAGGCGCCGGTTTCGTTGTCGATTTGCCAGCCGATGACGTAGGGGTTGTTGCGGTAGTGCTCGACGAGGTTGCGGATGAGGCGCTGCGCGTAGAAGCGGAAGGTGGGGTTGGAGATGTCCATGTTCTGGCGCATGCCGTAGGAGGGTTTGGGGCCGGTGAGCGGATCGACGAGGACTTCGGGGTGTTCGTGGTACATCCATGTGGGGATGGAGTAGGTTGGCGTGCCGAGGATGACCTTGATTCCGGCTTTGCCCATGGCGTCGACAACGCGGTCCATCCAGGCGTATTCGAAGCGGCCGTCTTCGGGCTCCCAGAGGCTCCATGTGGACTCGCCCATGCGGACAACGGAGATGCCGGCTTGTGTCATGAGGGCGATGTCTTTGTCGAGGCGACCAGGCTGCAGGTCGGAGGGCATGTACTCGTTGTAGTAAGCGGCGCCGTAGAGAACGTTTTCCCACGGGGCGGCGTTGTAGGGCTGGGGTTTTGTCTGGGCAATGGCGGTGAGAGTCAGGAGTGCGGTCAGGGCGAAGATTGTTGCGGCCCTTCGCGTTTTCGAATCAGACATGTTGGTTTCGTCCTCGGAAAGCTTCCACGAATGTTTATCACGGATGTTGTGGGTTTTGCTTTGGGGCGCCCACCGGTCGTGCCGACCGATGCAAAACAGCAGGTCCTTCGACTACACGCCTTACGGCGCTCCGCTCAGGATGACAAATGTTGGGTGGGATTGCTTTCTGCGAATATAAGAGCTTATGCCGGAACTTCCTGAAGTTGAGACGGTTGCGAATGGTGTTGACCAGCGGGTGCGGGGCGAGGTGATCGAATCGGTGTGGCTGGGGTCGAAGCCGGAACCGTTTAAGACGAGCCCGGATGAGATGGCGTCTGTGCTGACGGGCAGACGGATCGAGCGCGTTTACCGTGTAGGAAAGCATATTGTCTTTGATTTAGCCGGGGATTTAGCCGGGGATGAGGAGAAGTCCGGGCCGCAGTGGATCGTTCATCTCGGTATGACAGGACGCCTGCTGGTTTCAGCGGCCAAGGTGCCTGTCCCGTCCCATACGCACGCCATTCTGCGGCTTGCTTCGGGACGCGAGCTGCGTTTTGTCGATGCGCGGCGCTTCGGACGACTGGCGATCCACTGGCCAGAGGTTAAAACCGGGGCGGCCAGAGGCTTTCAAGGTCCCGGGCAAGAGCCGCTAACCATTTCTTCTGAAGACTTTAGCTCACTTTTTCGCCACCGGAAGACGGCGATCAAAGCCGCACTTTTGAACCAGAAACTGCTGCACGGGGTGGGCAATATTTATGCCGATGAAAGCCTCTTCCGCGCCGGCATTCGGCCCACGCGAATGGCTGGACGGCTCAGCAAGGAGCAGCTTGGGCGGTTGCGCGCAGCGCTTCAGACTGTTCTGAGGCATGCCATCGAGCTGGGCGGATCTTCCGTATCGGATTATGTCGATGCGGATGGGGTTCGCGGTTTCTTTCAGCTGGAACATAGGGTCTATCTCCGGGGCGGGCAGCCCTGCCTCGTCTGCGGGACGCCGATCCGGAAAATGGTTCTGGCGGGGCGTGGAACCCACTACTGTCCGACCTGCCAGAAGTAGGTTTTTCCCCAAACAATGTATGGATTTATGAAGACGGCGTCCTATGACCTTCCATAATCTGAAGAATACGCCTGCCCGAAACATATTAAGTGGTTGATTTCATTGATTAAAAGATACGGCATAAGAATTGCTTATTACGTCTATGCCAGCGACGTACGTGTTTTCCGGACAATTAGCGGAAGGCGCGATGCAAAGACTGCGGTACAAGAGAGCGGGAGCCTACAAGGCTCCCCCCAAAGCCGTAGTTGTTACCCGGATGCTTCGGCGGACGGGATTTCAGGGAGGCCAGTGATTGGCCATCATAAAAAGCAGAACGGCCGCCCCAGCGCGGCCATTCTGCTTTTTGGGCAGGATTTTCCAGATTCCTGCATCTAACCACTTGCCAGGAGAGTCTATTCCGAGTAGTATCGTCTTTGCCTATCGAGCGGCTGATGCTGGAGAAAAAATCCGGAAAGTTCGCCGCATTTCTCGACAGTCAAGAATTCAACTGGCGCGTATCACCTTGCAGTAAGTTTGTCTCGTTTGCGGATGCGACGGCGTAAAGGTGAACACCCAAAACATAGTGATGGCGAGTTGAAAGATCGTATATTGGGCTCCGTGACACAGTGCAGGCCAGGATCTGGTTCCTCCCTCGACAACCTGAATCCAGTGAGCCGAATCTCGCGTGGAGCTATAAATCAACTGATCTCCCGGCAAATCCGATAGAAGAAAGAAGCAGCGGCTTTCCGCCGGAAACTTGCTGCAACCAAGTCAACGCACCAGGAAGTGCAAGCATGACAACAGAGCAGAACCAGCCCCAGGCACAGCCGCCTCAGGGGCAAGCGCCGCAGGGCCAGCCCCAGGGGCATCGCCGCAGGCGTCGCAGACGAAAGGGCACCAAAGGGCAGCCCAACGCTCCCCAGGCAAATGCCCAGACGGGCCAGCCCAACCAGCAGCAACCAGGACAAAAGCCGAAATACTCCAACCAGGGCCGTCCATTCCAGAAGAACGGAAGCTCCAATGGCCAGGGCGGAGGCCGCCGGAAAAACAAGCAGCGCCGGCAGCAGGTTTTTGTCGGTCCCATGGACCACAGCTACAGGACCGCGAATGGCAATGTGGCTGACGGCCCGCCCTCTACGATTGAATACCGGAATGGTAATGGCAATCCGAACGGCTTCCATCCGACGGAAGCTGTCGCGGAAGCGCCAGTGCCGGTGCGCGAAGATGCTCCCACGCGTATTTTCTGTTTCATCGATGACCTTTTCTTCCTGGCCAAGATTCAGGAGACGGCTCGCAAGCTGGGCGTGAAGGTCGGCTTTGTGAAAGCGGACAAAGACATCGTTGCCAAACTGGCCAATGTGCCGGACGATGCGCGCCCGTCCCTCATCGTTTTCGATCTGAATAATGCGAATGCCAAGCCGTTGACGCTGATTCCGCGTCTCAAGACTAAGCTCAAGCGGGGAACTTCGGTCATTGGATTTCTCTCGCACCTGCAGGGCGATCTTAAGGTGAAGGCTCTGGAAGCCGGATGCGACATGGTCATGCCGCGCTCCGCCTTCTCGCAGAATCTGCCCAACCTGCTGCGCCGCCACGGACTCGACGAGGAAATGGAAGCGGTCGAAGCATAAGCAAGGTTTTTTCCTGATATGCCACAAAGGCCCGCCGCCGCGCGGGCCTTTGTGTTTGCGCGGCGAGGTGCGTACCTCATGTGGCTAGAAGCAGATGAGTTGCACAAACTTTGTCCAGCAGGAGTACAATTCGTGCTCGTATCGCGTGGCGGCCTGTCTGGGCTTCTGGGAAGGCCATCGTTGCTGGACCGGTCTGAACGGGGCGAATAGGTCAGCGCGCAATCTCATTGCGAGGTCCCTATGCAAACGGTTCAAAGAACATTCCTGCTGTCTATGACCATCGCGCTCATCGCTCTCACCGGGTGTCAGCGTCATTCGCATTCTGAGACGTACTACCTGGTTGCCAACAACCTGCAGCTGCCTTACTGGCAGACGGCAGCAGAAGGATTTAACAAGGCGGCAGCGGACTATCATGTTGTGGCAAAAGTGGTCGGACCAACCACATATGATCCGCAAGCCCAGTTAACCGAGTTGCAGCACGCGATCGCCGCAAAGCCTTCGGGGATTCTCATCTCGGTTGCAGACGCCTCCAGCTTTCAGTCGGACATCAACGCGGCGATCGATGCCGGAATTCCTGTGATTACGATGGATTCCGATGCTCCGCACAGTCATCGGCTCTACTTTATCGGCACGAACAACCTGCAGGCAGGGCGCCTCGGCGGGCAGCGCGTGGTAGACAGGCTGCCGGGTGCGAGGGGCAATGTGGTCTTCTTTTCAATGCCCGGACAGCCGAATCTCGATGAGCGCTTCAAGGGCTATCAGGAGATTTTCAGCGATCACCCGGGGATCAAGACGGTGGAAGTGGTCGATATCAAGGGAGAGTCGACAGCTGCGTTCGACAAGACAGAGCAATATATGAGGCAGACGGGACCGCAGAAGATCGATGCGTTCATTTGCCTGGAAGCTTCGGCCGGTAAGGAAGTGGGCACGGTTCTGAAGCGGGACAATGCGAAGGACCGTTTATTGATTGCAATGGATATTGATCCGGACACGCTCAGCCTGATCAAAGATGGTGTGATCGATGCAACAATTGCACAAAAGCCTTACACCATGGGATTCATTGGGCTGAGGGCCCTGGACCAGGTCTTTCACGATGGACCCAAGACGTTCCGCACGGATTTCAGCGTCGATCCCTTCTCTCCGTTTCCGGTATTTGTGGATACCGGAACGGCAGTGGTCGATAAGGTGAATGTGGATCTATACACCAACTCGGCAAACGCGGCGCAGAAATAGGAGCCAGTGAGCGGAGCAGCCCCGCTGGCTGTTTCCATAACCGTCTTTAACCAGGAGGCCAGTGCATCTGTCGTCCCCCGAGCAGGTGTACATGCAGATGAAAGACGGTCTGGCCGCCGTCCGAACCCGTATTGACCACGGTGCGATAGCCATTGTCGAGATGATGCTCGGATGCCAGATTGCCTGCGACCGCGTGCAAGTGGCCGACCAAGGCTACGTCCGCTGCGTCGATTTCTGCGAGAGATGCGATGTGTTTCTTCGGAACGATCAGCAGATGCACGGGGGCCTTCGGGTCGATGTCCGCGAATGCGTAGACGAGATCGTCTTCATATACCTTTTTCGACGGAATGGTTCCCGCGATAATTTTGCAGAAAAGGCAGTCCATGTCGTCAGAATAACTGAAACCTTAAAACCACAATTCTTCGATTCGATTCGTATCGAAGTCGCTGTATCGCAGCCATTTTGGACGGACCAGAAAATATGCGATCCCGGGCCACATCTCTCGCTCACGACCATCGGGCCACGCCGCGAAGTAGATGTCCTTCGCTCGATGCAATTCGTCGCCCAGCGGTTCGCTGGCCCGGCCTTCGTACTGGATCGTCGTTTCGCCCTCCCAACCGAAGACAATCGCGATGCTCGAATCGCGCTTGAGATTGCGATACTTGCGCGACGAAGATAAGGTGTCGAAGACGATTTCAAGATCCGGAGAAACAGCAAATCCAACGAGTGCAGACTGCGGCTCGCCGCGCGGGCCGATGCTGGAAATCACAGCCAACTTACGGGCGCGCATGAAGTCGTAGATCGCTTCGTGTGTCATACCAGCGGCCATTTCAATCCCTTATTGGGCGGCATCCGCTAAAATTAAAAGTACGAGTCTAATTTACATGCATCTTTATCCACGATTTGTGCCCAGGTCTTTTGCTGTCTTTGCGCTGGCTGCTGCTTTGACGCTGCCTTCCATAGCCCAGTTTGCGAACCCGTCGGCAGCTCCGGGTACGCCCGTACACAATGCCAGGGCGTTGCGCCCACCGGCGGGCGCGAAGGTTGCCATTTTTGAATTTGAAGACCTTGAGTGCCCTGATTGCGCGCGCGCGAATCCGCTGCTGAAAGAGGCGTCGGAGAAATATCGCATCCCCTGGGTGCGGCACGATTTTCCTCTGCCCTTCCACACCTGGAGCTTCGATGCGGCTATAGCGGCGCGCTGGTTCGATACGAAATCGAAGAAGATGGGTGACGACTTCCGCGATGCCGTATTCGCGAACCAGGCCAACATCACCACGCAGGATGGTTTGCGCACCTTTGCGCAGAAGTTTGCTGAAGATCACAAACTGGCGTTTCCCTTTGTGGTCGATCCGCAGGGCAAGCTGGCGGCGCAGGTGAAGGCCGACTACGACCTGGGGCAGAGCATCGGAATTCAGCACACGCCGACGATCTGGATTGTGACGAACAAGACGAGCGGCACTCCGTTTGTCGAGGTGGTCGACCGAACTCGTCTCTACGAATTAATTGATCAGGCAATGGCAGAGACGAAGGCCGAACCTGCTGCTGCAGCGCATCACGCCAGCGGGAAATGAAGACTTAGATTTGTGCTGATCGCGGCGAAAAGCAGATTCTTCGCTGCGAAGAATAACAAGATAGTGTGAGGGGAGTAATCCGTGCCGTTATACGAGTACCGCTGTAAAGCCTGCGGGCACCAGTTTGAGAAGATACAGAGCTTCAGTGCTCCGGAAGAAAAAGTATGTCCAGTATGCGGGGGCGAAGTGGAGAAGCTTTTGTCCGCGCCAGCCGTGCAGTTCAAGGGCTCGGGATGGTATGCGACCGACTATGCAGGAAAGGGCGGCAGCAAGCCCGCCGCGTCCAATTCCGATACAGGCAATGGCAACGCAAGTAAACCTGCCGAGAAGCCGGCGGCTTCTACCTCATCGGAAAGCAGTGCGCCTGCGTCTAAACCAGCGGCCAGCAAGAGCGAGTAAACCGGGCGAAGCGTTACTTCTTTGCCGTCTTTTTCGTGGATTTTTTTGTTGCACTCTTCTTTTTTGCCGAGGTCTTCTTCGCTGCAGATTTCTTTTTAGCAGGGACCTTGGCTCCGGCCTTGCGCGCTTCCGACAAGCCAATGGCAATGGCCTGCTGGCGGCTGGTGACCTTCTTCTTGCTGCGGCCGCTCTTGAGCTTGCCTTCCTTCATGGCACGCATTTCGCGTTCGACAGACTTCGATGCTTTGGGGCTGTATTTACGAGCGCTAGATTTCTTCTTTGCAGGCATGCTTCATTCGCTCCCTAAAGAATGGGAAGCATGAGCGGGCTTTAAGGTTGTGCCAAGCAGAAACCGTCTATGCAACCAGCTAAGACAGCTTATCTTGCTGCGACAGCTGCGGGAAGGATGTCTTCTACATCGACCCACTCCGTCGGATATTCTCCGGTATAGCAGGCGACGCAATAACGATTGCCGTTGCCGTCGCAGGCTTTTTGTAACCCTTCGAGTGACAAATAGGAGAGCGAATCAGCCTCGATGAAGCGGCGGATCTCTTCGATGGAATTATTGGCTGCGATCAGGTCTTTTTTGCGCGGCGTGTCTACCCCGTAGAAGCAAGGCGATATGGTGGGCGGGCAGCTGATGCGGAGATGTACTTCCTTCGCTCCCGCGGCGCGCACCATGCGCACGATCTTGCGGCTGGTCGTTCCGCGAATAATGGAATCGTCGACAAGAATGATGCGCTTGCCTTCGAGCAGATTGCGCACCGGGTTGAGCTTAAGCTTCACGCCGAAGTCACGCACGCGCTGCTCGGGCTCAATAAATGTGCGGCCCACATAATGGTTGCGGATCAGGCCGAAGCGAAAGGGAATGCCGCTCTCCGCCGCATAGCCGATGGCCGCGGTCACACCGCTGTCAGGCACGGGCACGACGAGGTCGGCATCGACGTGCGATTCGCGCACGAGCTGGCGGCCCATCTCTTCGCGGCTCTCCTGCACCCAGCGGTTGTAGATTTTGC
>Ga0207146_10318_pt1 | contig 11194 bp, 13 predicted proteins | sample Alteio_BWMinHeat_36_FD_153539 | JGI IMG/M metagenome (GOLD analysis project Ga0207146, IMG submission 153539) | Enriched cells from forest soil in Barre Woods Harvard Forest LTER site, Petersham, Massachusetts, United States -... | ecosystem: Environmental > Terrestrial > Soil > Temperate forest >...
ACCGTTGGGATGAGGACTGGTGGGCGGCCTTCTGAATGCGGGAATAGTTATCCCCGGGTCATCATCGTCGTTTCATCATCTGCGGTCATCGAGGCCCGAGGTAATCCCCCTTTGCCTGTAATAAATTCTGACAGAACCTGCGACTTAGTAATACAATGGCCGACGAAAGTTACCCGAGGGGGTATTTGATGACAAACATTGCTAACGCAATAGTCCGGCTCCGCGAGGAACGCCGGGATGCACAGAACCAAGTCCAAAAACTTGGGGAAGCTATTTCGGTTCTCGAAAAGCTTACCCGAGGCCCGGGATCGACCGCGGGAGCGCCACATCGAGCCAAGCGCGTTCTCTCCGCGGCAGGGCGTCGAAGAATTTCTTTGGCGCAGAAAGCACGTTGGGCGAAGATCAGACAGATCAAGAAAGCAGCCTAACCGCCGGGCGGGCTGCAGGCTACGCGATTTCCCCCGCGAGCTTGGAGCCCGCCAGGTTTTCTGTCAGACAACCTGATGCAAGAGCGATTCGTATCAGGGTATCGTTTTAGCGATACTGTAAGTTCTTCGAACCAGCATCCTCTTTAGGGGCGGGCATCAAAAATCGGCCTTCCCCCCGCACCAACCCGCGAAAAACTCAGACAACTTACGAGCGAAGGCCGTGGGCCCCAATCTACGGCCTCAGCGCCTGAAGGCGCGCTTATGCAAACGCACTGGCGGCATTCCTGAAGGCATGCCCTGATACGAATCTCAGTTACACGCCTACGTGCTAGCCGTGTCCACCGGTGAGCTCGCGCACGATGCTACCGACAAATGCCTTGGCGTCTCCGAACAGCATCAGGGTGTTATCGAGATAGTAGAGCGGGTTATCAATACCGGCGAAGCCAGGGTTCATGCTGCGCTTGATGACCATCACGGTATGGGCCTTGTCAACGTCGAGGATGGGCATCCCGTAGATGGGGCTGGAAGCATCGGAGCGGGCGGCAGGATTGGTGACGTCATTGGCGCCAATCACCAGGGCGACATCGGTTTGAGGGAAGTCGCTATTGATCTCTTCCATCTCAATCAGGCGGTCGTAGGGAATATCGGCTTCGGCGAGCAGCACATTCATGTGGCCGGGCATGCGTCCGGCAACGGGGTGAATGGCAAACCGCACGTCCACTCCGCGCTTCGTCAGAGCATCGTAGAGTTCGCGGACTTTGTGCTGAGCCTGGGCTACTGCCATGCCGTATCCGGGAACCACGATGACCCGGTTCGCGGCGGAAAGGATGGCTGCGGCTTCTTCCGGGGTCGCGCTGCGAACGGGTCTGGCCTCTTCTCCCGCGGCGGCCGCAGCTTGTACCTGACCAAAGGCCCCGAACAAAACATTGGTGAAGGAGCGGTTCATAGCCTTCGACATGATGATGGAGAGGATGAGGCCCGAGGATCCATCGAGCGCGCCGGCGATGATGAGAAGCTTGCTATCGAGGACGAAACCCATGGCCGCCGCCGATAGACCGGCGTAGCCGTTCAACAACGAAATAACGGTCGGCATGTCCGCACCGCCAATGGGGATGATCAGCAACACGCCGAACGTCAGCGCGATCAGGATCATGAACGGAAACAGCGATCGGGCTTCTGGATGCAGGACCAGAGTTACAGCGATCGCGAGAGCGCCGGCGAGCAGCACAAAGTTGACGAGGTTCTGGCCTTTGTAAGTCAGCGGCCGCTGCGGCAGAATTTCCTGCAGCTTGCCGGCAGCCATCAAGCTCCCGGTTACGGTCAAGCCGCCGAGAATGACCTCGAGGGACAGGACTGCCATCATGAAGCGGGAGATATCGGGGGCGCGCAGGTAGAACTCGGCCGAGCCGACCAGCGTCACGCACAGTGCGCCAAAAGCGTGACTGAGCGCGGTTCGCTGTGGAACCGCAGTCATCGCCACCTCCCCGAGCGGTACGCCGATAATGGTACCGAGTACCAGCGCAATGAAGATCAGCTTGTAGTCCACGATGCCGTGGTGCAACAGCGTGCCGCAGATGGCCAGCAGCATGCCGATTTCGCCTGCCCAGATGCCGTGGCGCGCCGTGGTCGGCGAACTCATCCACTTCAGCGAGAGGATAAACAGCACGCTCGCGATGAGATATAAAAGCTCAATGATGACCTGGCCCCCTGCGAGATCGGTGGTCATTACTTGCCCACCGATTTGGCCGCCGGTGTGGCCGCGGGGCGACTGGATTTGAACATCTTCAACATGCGATCGGTGATCAGGAAGCCACCGACAATGTTGCTGGTGGCCGCGACCACAGCGACGAATCCGAAAACGGTGGAGAGCGTGCTCTTATGCTCGCCCACGAGAAGAATCGCACCCACAACCGCGATCGCATCCAATGCGTTGGTAAGCGACATCAACGGAGTATGCAACAGGGGCGAGACTCGCCGGATCACTTCAAATCCGATGAATCCCGCCAGCACAAAAATAAAGAGTGCGTTGATTAGGTTCGAACTGCTGTTCATCTTTCCTCCGTAGTAGCGGAACGCGGGGCGGGCATGACGCCCGTCACTCGACACGATCACCGTGTCAGAGCGGGCAAGGTAAAGAACTCGCGGACCCGGGCGTTCACAATCTCGCCACCTCGTGTGAGCAGAGTCTCGCGAACAATTTCATCTTCCAGGTTCAAATTCAATTTTTGATCTTTGATCAGGTGCGTCAGGAAAGCAGTGATGTTGCGGGCATACATCATGCTCGCGTGATAAGGCACGCCGGCGGCCACGTTGATCGCTCCGATGATGGTCACGCCATGCTTGACGACCGTCTTGCCCGCTTCGCTGATCTCGCAGTTACCGCCACGTTCGGCCGCCAGATCAACAATTACCGAACCCGGCGCCATTCCCTTCACCATGTCTTCGGTCACGAGTACCGGCGATTTCTTTCCCGGAATCACAGCCGCGGTGATCACCACATCGCTTTCCTGGACTGCCTTTCCCAGTAACTCGCGCTGCCGTCGGTAGAAATCCTCATCCTGCGCAGTGGCATATCCGCGAGCGTCCTGCGCGTCTTTCGCCTCGATGGGAAGCTCGACAAAACGTCCGCCGAGACTCTGCACCTGCTCCTTCGCCGCCGGCCTTAAATCGTAAGCGGAAATCACCGCGCCCAGGCGGCGCGCGGTCGCGATCGCTTGCAGTCCGGCAACGCCAGCGCCGATCACAAACACGCGGGCGGGTGTGACGGTTCCAGCCGCGGTGGTGAGCATGGGAAAAATGCGCGGGTGGGAATCGGCCGCGACCAGCACCGCCTTGTATCCGCAGACGGTTCCCATCGAGGAGAGCGCGTCCATGCTTTGGGCGCGGGTGGTGCGGGGCATCAACTCGACGGAAAACGCGGTGACGCCGGCGCGCGCGATTTCCTGCACGACATCCAACGAGCCGAAGGGGCGCAGAAATCCGATGAGTATCTGGTCGCGGCGAAAAAACGGCACATCCTCTTTCCCCGTCACGTCGTTGGAACCGTAGCAAAGGATCTGCACAACAATGTCAGCGGCAAACACTGCGGCGCGGTCTGCGACGAGCTTTGCGCCCTTGTCGGCGTACTGGGAATCGGGATAGCCGGCCTCGATTCCAGCGCCGGTCTGTATGTGGACTTCGAAGCCCGCTTTGGTCAGCGTCGGGAGAACTGCCGGCACGAGCGCAACCCGCCGATCCCCAGGATAAATTTCTTTCGGTACACCGATGATCACGAGACCTGCCTGTTGCGATTCTCTATATCGCGGTGGAGAAGGTTCGGAGCCGCCCGGCTCACATCAAGCCTGCTCTTGCGGGCAACTTCCAAGGAACCGAGGATTCTAGTTGAGCGGATGGGCGCGCGCAAATGGCTTCTTGTGAAAAGTTGAGACTTCAAAGCGAGAGGCTCAGATGGAGGCCGCCGTCATCGTTATCGGACGCGGCCGATGCGGCGATGTCAGCGCAGTTTTGAACGATCCAATCGGCGCCGGCGTCTTCGAGATCACGGCGGGGCATGGTTGTAAGGAATGCAATCACTCTGGCGCCAGCGGCCTTCCCCGCGCGAATTCCAGCCGGCGCATCTTCTACCACGATGCAGTCCGATGCGGCAAACCTCATCTTCGCCGCCGCCTTCAAGTAAGGCTCAGGATCCGGCTTCCCGTTTTTCACATCGCTCGATGTAATGATGGTCCTGGGGATGGGCAGGCCCGCCGCCCGCAAACGCACCTCGGCCAGCGGGCGGGTGCATGAGGTCGCAATGGTCCAGCGTTCCGGAGGCAGGATGTCCAGAAGTTGCCGAGCGCCCGGCAGCAGGACCACGCCATCGAGATCCTCCATTTCCCAGCGTTCGACCTGGCGATCTTCGCGGTCAATATCATGCGGGTCCGCGTCGGGCAGCAGTTCGCGGATTGTGGTTCGACTCGGGCGACCATGCGCCATGTGAACAACGGTCTCTGGATCGAAGCCATGTTCAACCGCCCACCGATGCCACACTCGCGCGACCGCTGGAGTGGAATCGATCAGCACGCCGTCCATATCAAACAGCAAGGCACTGCAGCGGATAGTGACCATTTCATCTAATTTACATTGCCGGCGAAAAAATCAGGTTGAGGACGGACTCCGGTTCGTGGGTCAGCGCCCGGGAGATAGCTTGGGGGCGCGGCAGGATTCGAACCTGCGACGCACGCCTTAAAAGGTGGCTGATTCAAAATCACGCCGCGCTATTTTATTGTAGATTCAAAGATTTAGCGTAACCCTGGTAGCAAAGAAAGCCCTCGTGCGGCAGGGTTTCGCTCTCAGTCGCACCTTAATCTGCACCAGTCAATCTCTTCTACTTCCCTGCCCTGATCTTCGCCCACCTTGCTCTTTGGGCCGCCGCAATTCTTCTTCCGCCAGGCGCTGATATTTGCCGCGTGCCTTGGCCCGCGTCGTCTTCTTCTCTCTGCCTTCGAGCAGATGCAATACCTGATTCAGTTTTGAAATCTCTTCCCTGATTGCAGGTGTGATCGACCCCAGTTTCACGGCTACCCCTCGGTTCGCCAGTTGCGACCGCAAAGCATAGCATGCAGTTCGGATCTCCGGACATTTCAGTTTGCCGGATTGTGCTCGGCCTGATTACAGGCAATACCAAGTGGTCACTATTGCTCAGACCGGTTGAATCTTGACTTGCTAATGTTGGAGTCGACCTGATGCGCCAGGCAAGTCTGGCCGGAATTGTGTGCGACCTTTACACAGCACGAAACAACAGACGCCGCGCAGAGGCAACAGAATTGAGGCTGTCCGATGAAAAAAGTAATGTTGTTGCTTGCGATGTTGGGTCTCGGCACGCTGTGCTGGGCAGGATCGGCACGGGAAGACGCCACCGAACGACTGGAAAACGCCGCCAATGTCGTACACGAAATTATGGGAATGCCTGAAAAAGGAGTTCCGGAAGAAGTGTTGGAGCACGCCAAGTGCGTGGCCGTTGTGCCACACATGGTCAAAGGTGGGTTTGTCTTCGGAGGTAAGGGCGGTAAAGGCGTAGCCACCTGTCGCACGGCGAATGGCTGGAGTGCGCCGGCGTTCATTACCATCTCGGGCGGAAACTGGGGATTGCAGATCGGTGTGGAAGCTGTGGACCTGGTCATGATCATTCAGAATGAAAGAGGGATGCAAAAGCTACTCGAAAGTAATTTCCACCTTGGCGGGGACGCTTCAGCCGCAGCGGGTCCAGTTGGACGCCATGCAGAGGCTGGTACAGATTGGAAGATGGATACGGAGATCCTGACCTACTCCCGCGCCAAGGGTGCGTTTGCAGGGCTTACGTTGGAAGGCGCATCGATCCGCCAAGACAATGATTCCCGCCATGCGATCTATGGGCACAACGTGACAACTCGGGCTTTGCTGTTAGGCAAGGTGCCAGCTCCGCACGTAGTCGAGCCGTTCCTCGCAGCAATTCGCGGAGCAAAAGGCCAAGCCGTAGCCGCAGGCAAGGCTGAAGCTAGAGAGAAAGAGAAGGATCAGAAGTAAAATTTGCAGATGCCGCCGTTTGTCGTTCTGCCGTCTCCGTACGTTCAGAGGCGACACCAAACAAAAACGATTCTTCGAATGCGTCAGGTTACCGGACGATCTAACCTCCCTGTCATATTCGCTTGCTATGCTGTGCTCCGCTGCGCTGAGTTTTGCTGTTGATCTGGGAAGGTCAGCCGCCTCATGGGTGCCCAGCTCACTCGGGCAAAACTCAACACAGCACCCTCTACACGACGGATCATTAAGAGAACCGGGTTCACTGCAGTCGCTGCAGTGGGAAAATGGCCCGTGACGCATGTTCGGGTGTAAAATGTCAGCCTCGTACTGGAGGCCAGTATGCGTTCTTCCCCCGGTAAGCCTTTCCTTGCGATTGCCCTCATTGCAGGCCTGGCCGCGCTGTTATCTGGTTGGACATGCAGTGGGATGTTTGTAAGCTGCCAAGGCGTATCCCAAGCTCACATTACCTCAATCTTACCTGGCAAGATTCCAAGCGATGCGAATTCCGTTCCGCTGACAGTAGCCGGAAGCGGCTTTACTCCCCAATCGCAAATCATGTGGAACGGAAGCACATTGGAGACCACGTTCCTGGACTCACACCACCTTCAGACCACTATTACTCGGGATACCTTTGAATCCTTCGGCGGCGGGAACAGGGTGCGGATTTCAGTGTCTCAGGGTTTGGGATGTCCTATCGGTGGCAATGCTGCGCTGGATCTCGTCATCAATTAGGGGTCATTGCGGGCAGCATCAATGTGCTAGAGAGGGTGCTTTTTCACTTCCTCTTCGTACTTTGGATAATCAGCAAATTCATACGCCAGCAGGATCGTGCCTCTCCACAGCTTGTGCGGATCGTTGCATCCGGCCACCACATCTTCCCCTCGCTGGTTCTTAACACTTGGCATTAGAAAGGCGGTAAGAGAAATTTTGCCAATTTGGTCTGCTCGGGGAGAACCCATGAGCCACATGGAGAACTCTGTCCGTAAAGCGCAGGGTTTCTCGTTTTCGGTTTTCAATTCGCACTGCTGACTCTTGTCGGGTATACCGTATTTCTTGCTAAGAGCCGAGTGGATTTCTTTGCACCTGGATCGCGTCAAACTGCCCGACTCGTCATCGAGAGAGTTGGCAGTGACCTGAATCTGTACCAGTCCGTACCTTGGCGAGAAAGTTAAGATGTATTCCTCAAACAGGGGATATGGCTGAGGAGCGGTTGAGTAGGTAAAATCGTCACCCTTCGATGACAGCATGCGATTCGCAGGGACGATTTCCTGAACCTGTCTTCGCGTCATCCCGGCCCGCAGCCCGAAGGGTCCAGTTTCCTGAGCAAGCGAATAAGAAGCTAGAACGAGGACGGCCCAGATTAGCAGTCGCGATTTTTCTCTCGGTTTCATAGACATCTCGTTCTGAGACATGAGCCTACTCTCAAAACCGCTCATAGACCAACGAGTTTCTTTTTCCCTTCGTCGGGTTGCAACTTTTGCGCGTAATACTCCTTAGTTTTATTTCTCCTTAAATAGTCCAGAGAGCACGGGCTCGATCAACTCTTCTGAGGAAATCAGCGGCAACAACAACAGCTTCGCCGTGATTGTTCGTGCCCGAGGCTCATTCTCGTTGGCCGGTTCTGAGGTGACCTTCATAGGCCGCTTTTGTCTGACCCCCGAGGAACGCGGATGAGTTTTTCCGCGTCTTGAGATTGAAGACACTTTTGAAATGGCAATCCCCAAGCTCAGAACACATCTGAATCTGCCTGCATGAAACACGTCAGTACGCTGGTCCGTAGTCGCTGTCAATCTTCTGCTGCCCCAGTCGCAACCCTGCTTCAAGCGCCTCAGCCCGACTAGCAAACGACTGACCTGACTCGTAATGTCTTACCTCGATACGCCCGCCCGTATGCGCCTCGATATCGAAATGGACTGTAAACCTGGCATCGGCCAGTGGAAAGGAGGTCACATGGATTACGTGTCCCTTGTACTCATCTCTGCTCATCGGGCAACCAAGAGTCGCTTCTTCAGGATTCCGGAAATCGCGTTCTCCAGTTTCTCCGGAGTCATGGAGCCTTTTTCAAAGTACCCTGCCGCCCCTTCTTGAATGAGTTTCTCGCCATTCTTTTCTGATAGGCTGCTAATTATCAACACTGGAATATCGGTCGTGGACTGTGTCTGCTTCAACGTTCGCAACACGTCTACGCCATCCATATCGGGCACGGGCATGTCGAGAAGGATTATGCTCGGGTTGCAACTCTCAGCAGCAAAAAACCCAGTTTTGCCGTCGCAGGCAATGAGAACTCGATAACCCAAGCCCAGCAGTACTCGGGAATATGCTTGCGCAATAGACTTACTGTCATCAACAATCAAAACAACATCATTGCTCAATAAGGGTCACCGTCCTCTTCTCCCTGTGAAGCATCACTGCAAAACGGATTGGGTACCGACCGACCCCAAAAAGTTCACTGGATATGGGGCAGGCAGACCAAGAGGGGATGGTTTGCGACCTTATATCCCAGAAGCTTCAGTCCACTCGGCACCCATACGAGAGAACCTACCATCGCAGCGCGAGGAAAATCCATTATGCCTTTGTATAAGACCGAAGCGGGGGTGGTATCTCGCAGTCAGTTGGAACGTCAGGAAAGGGCAGCACCTGGCGGAGCGTGAGTGTTTGCCACTCAGCCACTCTTCATCTCCCTGTGGAGCAGCCTAGGACTTCGTTCGTGTTGCCGCCAGATTCGTGTGGTTTACCGAGGCTTCTAGCAGGTCTTCGGCATCGCGATCTCCTGTCAAGGCTCTCGCAAACAGTTGAGCTTTCGCCCGATCCAATTTTAGAAGCGTAATTTTTGGGGCCGCGTACGGTTTCTTCCGCCTTGGGCTATTCGAGTGGGCCAACTGTTCTTCATGCTTAGACTCTTCATTGTTCTTCATGACTGGTGAACGCTCCTTGGTTGCGATCCGGGGCTGGCATTCTGGCACTACACGTCCAATGACCAATACCCTGCAAGCCGAGTACGACTAGCCCGACCCTGCTTTTCCAGCAGAACTAGCGCCGAGACAATGTTGTGGGTTGTTTCTCTGAAGCGGGAGGCGAGTTCTCTCTCCTCCACTCCGACCGAATGATGTGAATGGAATTGCGAGACCAATCGCCCGTGGTCTAGGATCGCTGCCGCTAGTTGCTGGATTTGTCTTTCGGCTATTTTCGCATCGGATTTCTCACCGGGAAGCAGGGCTGCTAGGTTAGTGAGAAATTGCCGCAATTTATCGGGGACGATGACTCCGTTCCCGTTCCCTTCCGCTTTCATGACCAAGGCTCTCCTAAGTTCTCTGAGACGAATGCCCATTGATGCGCATTTTCCAGGCCAACTCGGAGGAATTTCGGAAGCCTGTGATTCTACAGAGGGCTGAGTCTCGCCCCGTTCATTGGGCTATGCGGGACTGACGACATTCGGGCGGGACTGACGGCATTCCGGCAGTAGTACCAGTCTTCTGGCAGTAATATTTTCTAACAGTACCTAAAACAAATGACACCTTGCTGTCGGGCCTGCGGAGGTTGGACGCATGATAGGTGGCGATCAAGGCGGGAACTGTTCAAAAAATGAACAGTGTTCAAGGGTGCGTTAGCTCGTCGACTGCTTGTTGCCGAAAAATCGCCATTACACTAACTGACCCGGTTCCGAGTGTATCCAGCGGGCTTCCTCCGTTTAATTCCGAGCATCGGTAGACGCCGCGGAATCGTCGACGACGGAACTGAGGAACTACTCTCTCACGAGATTCGTGTCATTGGATCCCACTCTATAAAGGGCTGCATACAAGTTTGTTTTGGCCTCAATTCCTTCGTTGTATTCGTCTAGGAAAGTTTCCAACTCTGTCTTTGCCTCGCTCAGGCGGCCCATTTTGGCATAGGTAAATGCCCGGACGAGGCGTGCGCCAGGGAGGTAGCGAATCCCCGATTCGCATCTGGCTAAATGCTCATCACACTTCTCGAGGATGCCTGTAAAGCTGCGCGTCGTATCGAACCAGTCAGATATTCTTGGCGAGCAAATCGCCCAGCCGCTCTCCAATTCCTCGTGAAAACATCTTTCGCCAAGCAATGTGGAGGCGACGCAGAGTTCTTTGTCGGTCGCCGGGTGCGCCGTGTGCACTAAATGTACCTGAGGTTGTTCCCGCAGATCGAGCGAAACCGATTTCATGGTCCTGTGCCATCGGAGTTTGGGAGCATAAGGATAAGGGACATACGAAAGTGAAAGGCCGTAGGAGAGTCCGTACGCCCCGCCTTTGAGAGCGTCGATCTTGATTACCTGAAAAATATCGGCATCGACGTGCCGAGCCCAGTAGCCGCGCTTAGCTGGAACGAAACCCATCTCGACTGGCTTCACCACATCGAGGAACAGGGAGTGGATTCGTTCAGCTGCCACTTGCTGCCAGCCGCCGTACTTATCGACCTTTGTGTAAAACTCTTTCGATCTGTCGACCATATCGGAATCGGACTCGTCAAGAAGCACTTGCGGTCATTTTCGATGGCGTACGTTGATAATTTACGTGAAATCGTGATACCGCTCATTGACCCGTTCCCGGCGAACAAACGGCTCAAGCTTGTGCTGACGCCTGATAGCGTCAGTTGACTTCAGATTCAGACGAGAAACAACGCTTCGCGGTATCAGCCCTATTGCAGCTTGGCGTATTCGGATTTGGCTTGTTGTAGGATGGGGATGTCGGGATCGGCATCTTTCCACAACGTGAGGAAATCCTGGTAGGCAACTCGTGCCTTGGCTGAATCGCCGGCAAGCACATAGGCCCGCCCCAAGCCGAGCTTCGCCAGCGCGACATAGGGCAGCGGCCCGAGCGCGAGTTTGTGATCGAGAATCTTCTGAAACTCGGCGGCGGCTTCCATGCCTTGTTTATTTTGGAGATATGCCAGGCCGCGCAGATACGCCGGAACACCCTGCTCGATGAAGCCAAGCTCGGCCCATTCAGCGAGATGCAGATCTTCGATTGCCTTCGGTGCGGCGTTGCGCTGCAAATCGGAGCGGGTGCGTATCTGTGGGAGATCCGACTTTTGCAGAAAGCTGTCGAGCGGGTACTCCTTATTGAGGGTTGCGGCAATCGCCTCAGCTTTTTGTGCCTGCCCGCAGGTGGCAAACACAACGGCTGCGGCCGTCAGCGCCGCACGGTCGGGACTCGCTGCGAGTGTTGCCGCGTTCTTAAGCGCCCGGTCGCACAGACCGAAATCGGCCTGCA
>Ga0207146_10320_pt1 | contig 11142 bp, 8 predicted proteins | sample Alteio_BWMinHeat_36_FD_153539 | JGI IMG/M metagenome (GOLD analysis project Ga0207146, IMG submission 153539) | Enriched cells from forest soil in Barre Woods Harvard Forest LTER site, Petersham, Massachusetts, United States -... | ecosystem: Environmental > Terrestrial > Soil > Temperate forest >...
TGTTCTTTCTCAATCAATCCATCGGAAAGAATCCAGCTCCCGAAGCGCTCGTGCTCCGACCGAAACCGCGAGCGAAAATTCTCAAAACTTCTATGCCAGGACCAGAAATCTCTTACCCGGTACTGCCGCGATTCGGGAGATTCGCACCAGACCTCGGTCAAAAGGTAGCCGTCGGCCTGGTACAACAGCCTTGCCCAAATCCCAGTCGTACCGAAAACCATTTCAAAGTCTGCCCGCCTGCCGTTCGCCGCCCAAAACCTTCGATCGACGATGAACCGCTGGGCGAGTAGTCATCTAGGCGCTGTCTTGCCCTGCGTCTTGGCGATAATCTCTTCCGCCACATGACGCGGGGCTTCTTCATATCGCGCGAAATGCATCGAGTACTCAGCGCGACCTTGGGTTGATGACCGCATATGAGTCGCGTACCCAAACATCTCCGCCAACGGGACGATGGCCTTGATCACCTGCGAACCGGCACGGTGTTCCATGCCTTCGATGCGGCCGCGACGCGAACTCAGGTCGCCCATGATCGTTCCCGCGTAATCTTCCGGAGTCACGACTTCGACCGCCATCACCGGCTCCAGAATGACCGGACTCGCCTTGCGCGCCGCTTCCTTGAACGCCATCGAACCGGCGATCTTGAACGCCATTTCGTTGGAATCGACATCGTGGTAGCTGCCGTCGTAGAGCGTCGCCTTGATGTCGACCATCGGATAGCCGGCGAGAACGCCGCCTTCCATGGCCTCCTGCATGCCCTGATCGATCGGCTTGATGTATTCCTTCGGCACCGTGCCGCCTACGATGTCGTTGATGAATTCGTAGCCCTTGCCCGGCTCATTCGGATCAAGATAAATCTTCGCGTGACCGTACTGACCGCGGCCGCCCGTCTGCCGTATGTATTTGCCTTCCGCTTCCGCGTGCTTGCGAATGGTCTCGCGATACGCCACCTGCGGCTTGCCGACGTTGGCCTCAACCTTGTACTCCCGCATCATGCGGTCGACGATGATTTCCAGATGCAACTCGCCCATGCCACTGATGATCGTCTGTCCGCTATCCGGATCGGTGTGAACTTTGAACGTCGGATCTTCCTGTGCCAGTCTCGCCAGAGCCATGCCCATCTTTTCCTGATCGGCCTTGGTCTTCGGCTCGACCGCAACCGAAATCACCGGCACCGCAAACACAATCGACTCGAGCGTGATCGGATGTTTTTCGTCGCAGATCGTATCGCCCGTGCCGACGTTTCTCAGTCCCACCACGGCGCAGATGTCCCCGGCGAGAATTTCCTGGATATCTTCCCGCTTATTGGCGTGCATCTTGAGCAGGCGCCCAATTCGCTCATGCTTCTGCGTACGCGAGTTCATCACGGACTCGCCCGACTTCAACTGTCCCGAATACACCCGGATAAACGTCAACTGACCGACAAACGGATCGGCCATGATCTTGAAGGCCAGCGCCGAGAACGGCTCCTTGTCGTCGGCCTTGCGCTTGAGTTCCTGCCCACTGTCGGGATCGAGGCCATGCGTCTCTTTGGTGTCGAGCGGCGAAGGCAGGTAATCCACCACCGCATCCAGCAACGGCTGGATACCTTTATTCTTGAACGCCGTTCCCACCACCACCGGAAACAACTTCAGCCCGATCGTGGATTTGCGCAGCGACGCCTTCAATTCATCCGCCGAAATGGTCTCGCCTTCCAAAAACTTGTGCAGAATTTCGTCATCGTTCTCGGCGACGGTTTCAACAAGTTGCGTATGGAACGCCTCAGCCTTTTTCTGCAGCTCCGCGGGAATATCTGTGGTCTCGTACTCCGCGCCTATGGTCTCGTCTTGCCAGATGATGGCCTTCATCGCGACCAGATCCACCACTCCTCGAAACTTGTCTTCTTGTCCGATGGGAATTTGAATCGCGACGGGCTTGGCGTTCAACCGCTTGCGGAGAGTGTCGATGGCGTGTTCGAAATCCGCGCCCATCTTGTCGATCTTGTTAATGAAACAAATTCGCGGGACGCCGTACTTGTCCGCCTGCCGCCATACTTTTTCTGACTGCGGCTGCACGCCATGGACGGCATCAAACACAGCGACGGCGCCGTCGAGCACGCGCAGCGATCGCTCCACCTCGGCTGTAAAGTCCACGTGGCCGGGCGTATCGATAATGTTGATGCGGATGTCGCGCCAGGTGCAGGTCGTCGCCGCCGACGTAATCGTGATGCCGCGCTCCTGCTCCTGCTCCATCCAGTCCATGATGGCCGTGCCTTCATGCACCTCGCCGATACGGTGCGTCTTTCCCGTATAAAACAGGATGCGCTCCGTCGTCGTGGTCTTCCCGGCATCGATGTGGGCCATGATGCCGATGTTCCTGCAACGCTCTAATGGGACTGTTCTAGGCACGGTATTTCTCTACTCTTTCTGGGGCTCTGAAATTTAGCGCTTTTGGTTTTTAGCCTTTAGCTCTTGGCCTTTAGCAACCCAGCTCTGAACAAGCTAAGCGCGAACTGCTAAAGGCTAACAGCCCGCTTTACCACCGGTAATGCGCGAACGCTTTGTTCGCTTCCGCCATACGATGCACGTCTTCTTTCTTCTTGATGGCCGCGCCCTTACCGTTCGAGGCATCGAGCAATTCGTTCGTCAGCTTCTCGATCATTCCCTTTTCGCCGCGGCCGCGCGCATAGCTCACAATCCAGCGGATCGCCAGCGACGTCCTACGGTCCGGACCTACTTCGATCGGCACCTGGTAGTTCGCGCCACCCACCCGCCGCGTCTTCACTTCCAGTAAGGGCTTGGCATTCTCGACCGCCTTGGTGAACAACTTCAGGGGCTCGTCGCCGCCCTTTTCCTTCAACTTCTCGAGCGACTTATAAAAGATGCCCTCGGCCGTCGACTTCTTACCCTGCCACATCATCGAATTGATGAACTTCGTCACCAGATCCGATCCGTACACCGGATCGGCCTCGGTCGTCCGCTTTGCGATATGTCCTTTTCTAGGCATGTTCCTTTGGCTCTCAGCTCTCAGTTTTCATTCGCCGTGGTTTCACTGGCAACTGACCACTGGCAACTTCTCTTACGTCTTCTTCTGGCGCTTGGTGCCGTACTTCGAGCGCCCCTGGTTGCGCCCCGCAACGCCCGTCGCATCCAGCGTTCCGCGCACCACGTGATAACGCACTCCCGGCAGATCCTTCACACGTCCTCCGCGGATCAGCACAATCGAGTGCTCCTGCAGGTTATGGCCAACGCCCGGGATATACGTCGTCACTTCAATTCCATTGGTCAGACGAACGCGCGCCACTTTGCGAAGCGCCGAGTTCGGCTTCTTCGGTGTCTGGGTATACACGCGCGTGCACACGCCGCGCTTCTGCGGACACGATTGCAGAGCCGGACTCGCCGTCTTGTACCGGGGCCTCTCACGGCCAAATTTCACCAGCTGATTAAAAGTAGGCACTCTCGCCACTCCCAGACGCGGCAAGCCGCATCTCTACCAAACTTTTCGTCTCACACACATTCCCGTAGAGACGGGGCTTGCCCCGTCTCAGGTCTGGCACAGGCCTATCGCGCCCAGCCATACTCTCGCCGCGCAGCATTACCCGCGCCGGTGAGAATTCGTTCAGTTCCCGCTCAGACTAATCGCCGACGACGGTGACGCCACGCCTCACCTCAGACCGAGTTTCCGACCAAGGTTCGGAGGCGTTCCGTTTCGTCTGCTTTCCCCTGCATAGCCTCGCGCGACTCCCCGGCTCTTAACGAATCTGCCGAGGCGCAAAGGTTTTCGCAGGACGTTTCAGCGAGGGCGTCCCCAGTCACTTCTACCGGGTACGTATTTCTTCAAAGCTCGGCCAAGATTTTCCCGGAGCCTGTCGCCAACGCAGGTTGCGCATCCAACAGGACTGCCGTACACAGGCAAGCCAGACTTAACTCGCGGAACCGTTTGATAATAACAACTCCCTTGCACATCGTCAACCACTCTCCGGCGCATCGAAGAAAAAGAGGTTTCAAAGTTTCACGGTTTCGAAGTTTTCAGGGATGGGGCGGGACGGGGAGCCACTGAAGCCCCTCAAACTAAGCCTTGAAACTTTGCAACCTTGAAGCTCTGAAACCTGGCCTGTGCCCTTGCCCAATATCCCAATGAGCCTCTACACTGACAGTTTTCCGCCCAACAACATTATTATGCTCGCGCCTGGCAAACGGACGCGAGGAGGGTTCATGCATCGTTGCGGTTCCGGCTTTCTTCTTACTTTGGTCATCACTTTCGTCATCGCCCTCACCGGCTGCCTCGGCAAAAGCAGCCCCAACCCCAATGGCGGAGCAGTGAAGACCGTTACGCTGAGCCCCAGCTCCAACTTCTCCATCGACGTTGGTGGCACTCAGATCTTCAGCGCCAACGCCACGAATGCCAACGGCCAACCCGTACTCGGCATCAGCATTCAATTTATTGTCGCCAGCGGTAACCCGAACGCCTCCGCGCCACTTTCGGTCGCCAGCAACGGCTCCGCCTGCGCTGGCACCTGGGATCCGAGCGCCACCCTTTGCAGTGCCGGAACTCCCGGGATCGCCATCGTCACCGCGGTCGTCGAGGGGGTCAGCAGCTCGCCCACGACCGTCTACGTTCACCAGCACATCGACAGCATTCAGATCACACAAGCCGAGCCCCAACCGCCCCCGAACGACTGTTTTTCCCAGGATCAGACCTGGCAATTCCAGGGAATCGCCTTCAGCAACAACGTGGACATCACCAACACCGTCGGCCCCTTGAGTTGGTCGTCGAGCAATGCCGGTGTGGTCACCGCCATTCCCTTCGTGCCCCCAAATCAGCCTGACGTGCTCAACCAGGCTAAGACCACTGCCAAGTCCCCCGGCATTTCCAACCTTTTTGCCAGCGTCTCCGGGACCACGAGCAGCCCCTTTCCGTTCACGAGTTGCCTGATCCAAGCCATCCACCTCCAAATTGGGGGCCAAAGCCAGACCGGGAACTCGATCACCGTAAACAACGGCGGCAGCGTTTCGATCACGGCCACTGCGCTCGATACCTTGGGTGTCACCGTGCCCAACCCGCCCCTCACCTGGAGCACGACCAATCCTGAAGTTGCAGCCTTCACCAGCACCACCAACACCTCGGGAATGAACAGTGCCACCGCTCGCGCCAACCTCGGCGGCGCCACCGTCTTCGCTTCCTGCACACCCCCAAGCTGTAATATTGGAGTTCTACCCAGTCTCCCCATCTACTCCAGCGACTGCCTTCCGACCAACGTTCCGTCATGCACGCTGCCAAACGGGACGAAGGGCTATGGCACGATCTCCGTTGACGTAATTTCCACCTCCAAGCCGCCCACCTACACCGCCTGGGCCGCGACTACCGACTGCGCGAACACTCCCGGCTGCTCCAGTGCAATGTTCTCTGTGACCCCTGGAACGACGCCCATCGGCGCCATCGTAGGCGTGCCCCGCACTCCCAATTCCATGATGTTCAACCATCTGTCGGCGGGGCGCGTCTACCTCGGCAGCGATCAGGGCCTCATGTACGTGGATGTCACCGCCAGCAGCCCCTCCGTTGTCCAGGTCTCCAACTCCGCGACACCATGCAGCGTTTCTATATGCGGCAAAGTGCTCACCATCTCGAACGATGGCAAATTCGTGGTCGTCGCCGACACCGTTTCCACTCCCAGCCAGGTTTACATCTACGACGCTAGCAGCAATACTGCGATTGACCTCATCATCCCCGGCGAAACCGCCGCGGCCGCCGCCTTCTCTCCGGATCAGTTAAAACTCTTCATCCTCACCGGCACTGGCAAGATGTACGTCTACTCCACTGTCGACGCGCTCACCTCGGTTCCGATCGCGACCACGGCCACCGATGTGAAATTCTCGGCGGATGGCAGTTTTGCTTACGTCGCGGGAGCGCTCGTGCCGGGAAACTCGATCTCTGCCTTCGCCATGTGCGACGATCAACCGACGGTGGCCAATTCTCAAATCACTCCAGACTCTAACTTCGTTACCACCCCCGGCATCCCGCTTCAGATCTTCCCGTCGCCGGACGCTCAGCACGTGCTCGCACTGGATCCTCCGAACATCGACATTTTCAGCACGTCCGTTACGCAGCATGCTCTGCCGGATGGACAGTTCGTCTGCAACCCTCAGCCTCAGCCTCCTCCACTCACGGACATTGATCCGTCGGTGAATTTCCCCCCGACAGCGCAGGCCTTCAACCTCGGCCAGGGCGCCTTCGCTCCGATCTACACGCAGCTTGTTGCCGACGGCAGCGCGATGATAATCGTCGCCCGAAATATCCCCGCCGTGCTCATCTTCAATGTAAGCGACGGGACCACCACCTCCATCCCGCTAGCCAACGGGTCCCTGCCGGTCTCGGCCTCCGCCTCCACTGACGGAAGCCAGGTCTATGTCGCCGCCAGCGACCCGTGCCAACCAGGTGGCTTGACCTGTCCCGCCGGCTCTGTGCACATCGTTTGCACCACCTCCTGCACCACCGGTCAGGGCGACTTCCAGCAGGTCCCCTATGTCAACATCAACGACAACAACAACCCCAACATGTGCAACGGCCAGGGGGCCAACGCACCACTCTGCCTGCCCAACCTGATCGCCATCCGTCCGCAGTGATCCCAGAGGAACGGATCAGTCAGTGTGGGAACGTGTGGAGACGGGTGTGTGGGGACAGGCGCCCTCGCCCGTCCAAGCCGAGCGCAGCTCGGCGTCGGCTCGACCATCACCAGCATTCAAGAACTGGCGGCCGTGAAACCGTACCTCTAATTCTTCATTTGGGATTTTGGCTGGCCGTGTAGGAAACTGACCCGCCTCGCTTTACTGAAGGCTGACGGCTGAAAGCTGAAGACTTCTACGGCCCGACCTCTTTCCCCACACTATCCAGCACGCCATTGATAAACTGCACCGACTCCGGCGTAGAAAACTTCCGCGCAATTTCGAGCGCCTCATTAATTACCACCGCCCGCGGCGTAGCCGGATACCCCAGAAACTCCGCCACCGCTCCCCGCAGCACATTCCGGTCCACGGTAGCCATCCGATCCATCCGCCAGTGCTGCGTATGCTTCCCGATGAGCCCGTCGATCTCCGGCAGCCGGTCGCTAGCGACGCGAAACAGATCGTCGGCAAATCCGCGAACTTCTTCTTCAACGTTGCTCCGCTCCGCCCAGAACGTCTTTCGGACAAGCTCCGCCGTCTGCTTCCCCATGTCCGCTTGAAACAGCATCTGCAGAACCAGTTCGCGGGATTTGCGTCGAGTACCCATCTGGAGTTGTCGGTTGTCAGTAAACCTGGAAACACACCTCTGAGGCTGACAACAGTTTACAGGACAGTGTATTGCGGCAGGACTGGAGCTCAGGCGCGGGGTTTTCGTTCCTCAGAAACAGCAACTGCATTGTTTTTCTTGCCCACTGAGACCTGCAACCTGCGACCGCTCTTACTGACAACTGACAACTGACGAGTGACAACTTTCTTCAGATTCGCCATCTCCATGGCCGCCAGCGCCGCCTCAAATCCCTTGTTCCCCATCTTCAACCCGGCGCGATCAATCGCCTGCTCCAGCGTGTCGCAGGTCAGCACACCAAACGCATGCGGCACTCCTGTCTCCTGCGCCGACTGCCCGATGCCGCGCGTAACCTCATTCACGATCACGTCGTAATGCGCCGTATCGCCGCGGATCAGGCACCCGAGGCAAACTATCGCATCGTATCTCCTGGTCTCCGCGAGCATGCGGGCGGCGGATGGAATTTCGAACGCTCCGGGAACGCGGACCAGCGCGATGTCTTTCTTCTTCGCGCCCGAGCGCAACAATCCGTCGTAAGCGCTCTGAAAAAGCCTTTCCGTGATAAAGGCGTTGAAGCGCGAGACGACAATTGCAAACCGACGTCCCGCAGCGCCAAGCCCACCCTCGATAGCAGGAATCGCAGGCTCAGGAGGACGCTCGATTTTTATTTTTTCTTTCGTGGTTTTCTCCGAGCCGTTGTGTCTCCGTTGGCGACTTCGCGGTTGATCCCCGTGAATCCCCTGTGTTTCCCTGTGCACCTCTGTGTCCCCTGTGGTTAAGCCCTTAACTTACTCTCCCTTAAACGCCGCCGCCCGCTTCTCCAAAAACGCCGCCGTCCCTTCCCTCTTATCCTCGGTAGCGCAGCAGACGCCAAACAAAGTCGCCTCCAGATAAAGTCCCTCAGCCAAAGACATCTCCATCCCTTTGTTGACCGCTTCCATAGCGTACTGCACCGCCAGCGGCGCGTTCGCGATGATCTTAGCCGCAATCGCCTCCGCCCGCGGAATCAACTCCGCCGCCGCCGTCACTTCATTCACCAACCCGATCCGATACGCTTCCTGCGCCGTGATCATCTCTCCGCCGAGCACCATCTGCATCGCGAGCCCCTTGCCTACCAGGCGCGGCAGACGCTGCGACCCGCCAAATCCCGGTATAATTCCCAGCTTCACCTCCGGCTGCCCCAGCTTCGCATTGTCGCTGGCGAGACGCATCGTGCACGCAAGAGCCAGTTCGCATCCGCCGCCCAGCGCAAATCCGTTAATGCAGGCGATCACCGGCTTGCCGAGATTTTCAATCAGATCGAGCACCGCCTGCCCCCGGTGCGCATACTCCTTACCGGAGACCGCGTCCTGCTTCGCCAGTTCGCCAATATCCGCGCCCGCAACAAAAGCCTTCTCGCCCGCCCCAGTCAAAATCGCCACGCGGATCGAAGAATCATTCTTTATTTCTTGAAATGCCACCCCGAGTTCTTCCACGGTGGCGAGGCTGAGCGCATTAAGCACCCTCGGCCGATTGAGGGTGACGTAGGCGATGGCGTTTTTCTTTCCGAGGAGAATGTTTTGGAAGGTCATAATAAATTTCTATTCGCATGGACACATGCGGATTATAACGAGTGATTCTCTTTCACCCCAGGTGAAATGGGGCTCCGTTATTGAAATTTTGGGTTACTGCCATCCGGTGATTCTGAATGAGCAACGTCACTATGTCCATCGTGGCAGGTCAGTCCACACTTCGGACATACGATTCCTTATTTCTGAAGTTGGGTCGAGATCAGTTCCAAAGGTGTTGGGACTATCGGTTTGGTGTGAACTCAACGGTATAAAATGACGGCACTTGTCATTGGCGCAGAATACTCCAACGTATCTTGTTATCATGTACCCTCCTTGCGCTATAACTGTATAGCAAGAGGACACCAGGCTAGAACCAGTCTCATAAATACTCCCTGCGGATGGTGGGTCTTAGAGCTGGCTCATTGCGAAGAAACAACATCGTAAATCTTGTGTGAAAGATCGATAAAACCTAGCGAGCTCTGCTGCCCTTCGAGGTTTGACAGGATTACTACCCCAAACTCTCTTTCCGGCAAGAGATACAGCATGCTGTTGACGCCCTGTTGATCCCCGCCGTGGCCGGCCTCCTGCAACTCGCGGTACTTGCCAATCGGCCCACCTCGAAAAAAACCGAGACCATAGATTGTCGATTTTCCGTCACGAGTTGTCGCCGGTGTGAGCATCTGATCTAGGGTCTGCTTCGAAACCAATTTCGCCGAGTAGAGCGCAGCTACGAAATTGCCCATGTCCCTCGCGCTCGAATTGATCCCACTCCCGGGAGGTTTGTTGCTAACGTCGACGAAGACGGCATTTTGCAACTCGCCACCGGCCGAAACCCTGTACCCGCGTGCTCGGTGCGGGATAATCGCGAAGACATCATCGAGACGGCTAGCCGGCATCTGCGCAGGCTCGAAGATTACCTGGTGCATGTAGCGATCATAGCTAATTCCAGAAGCACCCTCCATGACACAACCGAGAAGGATGTAGCCGTAGCTAGTGTACTGCATCTTTGTTCCGGGTTCGAACTCCAGAGGATCGTTAGCGAACTGAGTCAAGGCTTCCTTGATGCTCGTATAATGCCGGGTATTGATACTCTCTTCATCGTTCCTGTAATCGCGAACGCCGCTCTGATGGGAGAGAAGTTCCCTCGTCGTAATAGGCCATGGCTTCTTGGGAAAGTCTGAACAATACTTCTGGATGGGTGCATTGAGGTCGAGTTTTCCCGCTTCGACCAGCTTCATCGCAGCCGTCGCCGTGATGGATTTGGATATTGATGCGACGCGGTAAACGGTATCGGCGCTGGTAGGCACGCTGTTTTCAACGTCGGCAAGGCCGTAGCCCTGCGCAAGGATGACCCGGCCGCGATCAATCACGGCAACTGACAACCCCGGCACACGGTGATCGGAAACGTAGGAGGTAACCAGGCGGTTGATGGCGCGTGCCTGCTGAGACGCCGTCTGCGAGACTGCCGGAGAACCAACGGCCAATAATATGAGCGCAAGCATACATCTCGTCGCTCCTCGAAAAGCCATTGTTCAGCTCCAATATTGGAGGTTAGAGTGGTCGCCCGACTCCCGTCGAGATTAGCACGTTGCATCTCTCAGGTGTTTCAGCAGCAGCATCATGCAGGCGAGATGAGCAAAGCCTAGGAAGTTCTCGATGTGCTACTCGTAACGAGTGACGAGTCTACGGAACCAGTGTGGAGCTAAGCAAAAAGCCGTTCTACGCGCCAACGTTTTTTGTAACGCCGCAGCATTCGTCCATCCTGCGTTTTTGTTCTGCCTCGCTTACGTGCGGGGCGATTAGTTCGATGTCGTATTCCGCTTTAAGTCTCTGGTCCAGCGGATTGGAGTCGTAGGCTCTGTCACCGATGAGGCGCGCAGGAAGTTCCTCTAGGAAGCTTCCCGCAAGCACCTCTTCAACGAGCTGGCTTTCATGCGGGGAAGCGCTTTGCACGCTGACGGCGAGAGGAAGACTGTTATCAGCGGCGATAACGACGATTTTCGTTCCCTTGCCCCGGCGAGTGGGTCCGAGTGCAAGGCCCCCTTTTTCGCGCTCGCGAACGTTGCGTCGACGAAGGCTTCTTGCAGGTTGAGTTTGCCTTGTTGATGCAGATGCGTAGCGATCAAACGCAGCGCCTTTTCAAGCGTGCCCGCCCGTACCCACTGCTGAAAGCGGCGGTGGCAGGTCTGGAATGATGGGTACCCCTCGGGCAGTTCTCGCCACTGAGCGCCCGTACCCAAGACCCACAGCACTCCACTCAACACAGTTCGGGGGTCCCGCCACGGACGACCGCGACCGTCCGCCCGTTGCTTCGGTCGTACGACTGGTT
>Ga0207146_10321_pt1 | contig 11128 bp, 9 predicted proteins | sample Alteio_BWMinHeat_36_FD_153539 | JGI IMG/M metagenome (GOLD analysis project Ga0207146, IMG submission 153539) | Enriched cells from forest soil in Barre Woods Harvard Forest LTER site, Petersham, Massachusetts, United States -... | ecosystem: Environmental > Terrestrial > Soil > Temperate forest >...
CACCAGGGTGCCCCATATCTTGTGAAACAAGATGTGGGACCTTCGCAGGATTTTCCTCAGGCACCTGTTCCTCAGAAGACTCCGGCTTCAACTCATCCGTCATTGCGCCACACCCACCAAAGTTTCCGACAGTCCCATCGCCGCCCGTACGTCCTGCATCGTCTGCTCGGCGCGAGCCGTGGCCTGCTTCGACCCGACATCCAGAATCTCCTGCACTAATGGCAAATCCTGCTCATAGCGAACACGCCGTTCCTGAATTGGAGCCAGCTCCTTCACCACCGCATCCGCCACCCAGCCCTTGCATTCAATGCAGCCAATCGACGCCGATTTGCACCCGTCATAAACCTTCGCCAGCGTCTCCGGCGACGAAAAGACCTTGTGCAGATCGCCCACCGGACAAATATCCGGATTCCCGCGATCGCTCCGCCGCACCCTCGCCGGGTCCGTCACCATGGGTTTGAGCTTCTGCCGCACCACCGGCTCCGGATCGGTCAGCAGAATCGTATTCCCGTAGCTCTTCGACATCTTCCGCCCATCGGTTCCGGGCAGCTTGGGCGAAGGCGTGAGCAAGACCTGTGGTTCGGGCAGAATCGGATCAAGAACAGGCAAAGGCTGTGCAGTTTCGGCAAGCGAATCGTGAGGTGCTTCTCGTACCGAATTTGGTTTTGGGTAATAGTAATTAAACCGCCGCGCCACCTCGCGCGTAAGCTCCACATGCGCCACCTGGTCTTGCCCGACCGGCACAAAATCCGCTTGATAGATCAGGATGTCCGCCGATTGCAGCAGCGGATACCCGAGAAACCCATACGTCGAAAGGTCTTTCCCGGTGATGTTCTCCTGCTGCTCTTTGTAGGTCGGCACGCGCTCCAGCCATCCCAGCGGCGTAATCATGCTGAACAGAAGATGCAGCTCCGCATGCTGCTTCACATGGCTCTGCACAAAGAGCACGCACTTTTCCGGGTCGAGCCCCGCACCCAGCCAGTCGAGCACCACGTCCAGGGTATTCTGCTTCACCTGCGACGGATCGGCGTAATCGGTCGTCAGAGCATGCCAGTCGGCGATAAAGAAGTAGCAATCGTACTCATGCTGCAGCCGCACCCAATTGTGCAGCGCGCCCATGTAGTTGCCCAGATGGAGTTTGCCAGTCGGGCGCATGCCGCTCAGCACGCGCTTCAGAGGAGCAGAAAGGGAATTCGACACCGTATCCTTCACGTAAGAAATTGCTTGCCCTATTGTACGGAACTTTCCTGAGAATCGAGCGCGGTGCCTCCTCGAATGCCGTCACCCCAACACGAAACGAAGTAAGCGAAAGGATCTGCTTTTTCTCAGCAACGGCACGAAAGCGGGTGCCCGATCAACTTAACCGCCGTCATCCTGAGCGAAGCGTAGCGGAGTCGAAGGAGCCGCACCGCAGGTGCGAAGCCTTGCGTAAGCAAGGCTCATTTGGCACTGGTGTTATCGTTTTCGTGGCTTATTCAAGAAGTCAGCAAATGCAAGAATTATTCCAAGCACAAGCGAAGCTCCGAAGCAGACGAAGCGACCATGTCAAGCCCCCAAACCGCAAAATAATCCGCAAACAAAAGAAAATAAGCCACTTAAAAGAGCTGGGCCCTGGCGGATAATTACCCCCGAAATTGCTATCCTTGAAATAGAGCAGAAAAAGCCCGCGCACCGCGGGCTTTTTCTATTTCAGAAAGGGTAGACCCTACCCCTAAGTCATTGAGAACACTATAAATCTATTAACCCATGCAGAATCAGCAAGATAGCAGGGGATCGTCCCCCTCTATCTTATTGAAAATAAAGAAATAGAAAGGGATCCCGCAGGGGGAGGGGTCACAGAGCCAGCAGCACCTGATTGAACGCATAAAGCGCCGGACTCACGATCAGATTCACCACCGGACCACCGAAGAAGAGAATCAGGATCAGGCTGATCATACCCAGCGAGTCATATACGCGCAGCGCGTTGTAAGGCAGTATGTGGCGGATAATGTGCGATCCATCGAGCGGAGGCAGCGGAAGCAGATTAAATGCCGCCAGGAACAGGTTCAGAACGATGCTCAGGTAGAAAAGCACGACCATGGGGAAGATCACGGGACTGCTACCCATGAGCGAGGGATCGACCATACCCATCGCCAGCCCCTTCACTACGATCGCGCCCGTCGGTGTTACCTTGGCCACGATAATCAGAGCGATCAGCGAGGCAACAGCCGCAGCAATGTTGCTGACCGGTCCGGCCAGCGTCGTCAGGATGTCGTCGCGCACAACACGCTTGAAATTACGTGTATTTACCGGAGTCGGTCGCGCCCACCCGAATAAGAGGCGCCCAGTACCGGGCAGAAAGAGCATGGCCAGCGGAATCAGCACCGTGCCGAACGGATCGATATGCTTGATGGGGTTCAGGGTCACGCGGCCCAGCATGCGCGCCGTCTGGTCGCCCAACCTGGAGGCCATCCACGCGTGCGCTGCTTCATGCAGGCTCAACGCAAAGAGGAGAATCACGTACTGAAAAATCTTAAGAACAATCTCTTGCTGGCTCATACAACCAAGTCGATGGTATCAGGACTAGCCGTCCAGGCACACGCGCCCACTCTTCGCGGGCGCCAAATCAGTCTCAGGGTAAACGTTGAGGAAAGTAGGTTGTCATCCCGGGTGCAACGAAGGAATCCGCCTATCTTTGTACCCTTCCTTGATCCTCTATCGCAAAAAGAAGTTCGCTGCGGACCTCCGCGTTCCCTTTGCGTCCTCTGCGGTTTGCCTTTTACGAATTACTCACAATGCTCCGGAGTTCCAGGCGGCCGCCGGTACGTCTCGCGGTCTTCAAACAGCCGCGCCTGGTCCTTGGTCTTGAGCGGTTTTGCCGGAACACCGCCGACGATGGAATGTGGCTCAATATTCTTTGTGGCCACACCCATCGCTCCGAGCATGGAGTCTTCGCCAACCGTCACACCCGCCATCACGGAGGAATGATAGGTTAGGCGGACGCCCGGTCCAATCTCGGTCTTGCGATTTTCGACAATTCCCGATTCGATGGGATCGTGCGCGTGCGAATAAACCGCCGCATAATCGGAAATCGAAGTGCCCTTCCGGATGATCAGCTCGCCGCGGTCGTCGAGCATCACGTACTTGTGGATGACGCAGTCGTCTTCGATAGTGAGGTTGTAGCCGAAGCTGAATTCGACGCCATGGAAAATCTTTACGTTCTTCCCGATGTGCTTGAAGATGTGCTTGCCCAGCATGGCGCGGAAGCGGAAGCCGAGCCAGTGATTCAGGCCGACTGGTGAGCGGTCGAACATCTGCCAGAAGTAGATCAGCGGTTTGATACAGGCGTATCTTGCTGCATCGATGTCGCCGTAATATTCCGGCTCCAGCGTTATATTGGCCGAGTCGAACGAGAGCTGCAGCACGTTGAAGGGCAGTTCGCTGGTAAGCGTAAAGTTCAGCCGCCCACCCTTGGGCTGACCCAGCATCAGCTGGTGGAGGTTGTCATGCACCAGTTCCGCACGCAGTGCGGGCTTTTTATGCTTGGTGAACTCTTCATCCAGATATTTGAGCCAGCGCAAAAATACTTCTTCCGCTTCACGCGAAGGTCGCACATCACGATATTCGTAACGAGGCATATTGAGTCCTTAAACGGCACAAGCTCTCTAAAGGGGAGAGAAGGCGTATTGAAAGGCATGGCTTCAGCCGTGCCGGAAAGTGCAAGTTGCCGAGGTTCTTAACCTCTGAAGGAATTGTATCTATCTAAATCCATGGACGTGTCACTAACCCTGTTGAGATGCGCCATACAGAGGAAAGTCGCAGTTCACTCGATAGCAAAGACCGCAAACACGGTCGCAGACTCTTCAATCTGCCGCGGGTTGATCGCGAGCGGCGCGGATGCGGACAGCGCCATGGGTCCGTTTGACATGCTCCTCATCATGATTGGACGTACCGGGCTTTCGGGAGCCTGGTTGCTCGCGTAGATCAATCCGGCAAGCTTCACATTGAGGCCCTGCGCCATCTGCTGAGCGATCCCCTGAGCTTTCGTCAGGGCCTTGGCTGCGGCTTTAGCCTGCAAGCCATCCATGTCCTGATATTGCCAGTCGATCTGGCCGCTCTGGTTCGCGCCTGCTTGCACGGCAACATGAAGCACGTTCGCAGCATCATCGGGCTTGGTCTTCACGGTCCACGATTGGTTGAGCACGAATTGCCTCCTCTCGCGGTCCATTTGCGATTCCTGCGGATCATGGAAGTTGCGCTGCAGGTTCTGGTTCTCACTCTCAATGGACTTGGCGGGAACACCGGCTTTCTTCAGCGCCTCCATAATGGCATTCGAAGTCGTCGAACCGTTCGCATAGGTCGATTGTTCATCCGCGCCAAAAACCTGGAAGCCGATATGGACGACGGCGAGATCGGCATCGGTTAGCGCCTTGTCGCTGGCAGTCACCGCGATGGTGCGATTATTCCTGTCGACCTGAATGGTCTGCGCGTGCGCCACGCTCATCAAGCCTGCCGCGATTGCGACGAAAGCCCCACACTTTGCCATCATTGTCAGCTTCATGTCAGTGTCTCTCCTTTGACGATCGGTGATGCTGCCGAATGCCCGCAAAGTATACAGCTCGGCGCAAAGAGCTGTACTGTACAGTTCTTCATTGGATCTTCCCAGCAAAAGTCCGCAGCTTCCTGAGCGTCCGCTGGACTGCGCCGGAGTCGATGGCCTCCGCGGCGCGAATGACACCCTCACGCAGGTCATTGGCCACGCGGGCTGCAACCAGCGCGGCAGCTGCATTGAGAAGGACGATGTCGCGCTTTGGCCCACGTTCTCCGGAGAAGATACGCTCCAGGATTGCAGCGTTTTCCGCCGCTGTTTCCGCACCGGTAAGTGCGGAGAGCGGCGCGCACATCAGGCTAGCGTCTTCCGGAGTGATCTCAAAGAGCCGGATATTCGAGCTCTGTATCTCCGCTACCTGGCTTCGACCCGTGATCGTTAACTCGTCGAGCCCGTCGCTGCCATGCACGACAAACGCGTGACGGACTGCAAGCCTCGTCATTGCTTCGGCGACGAGATGGACGCGGTTGGCGGCGAAGACGCCCATGAGCTGCGCCGGAGCGCCTGCTGGATTGGTCAGCGGGCCAGCCACGTTGAAGATCGTGCGAAAGCCGAGAGCCCTCCGTATGGGCTGAACTCGCTTCAATGACGGATGCAGCGCTGGTGCATAGAGGAACATGAAGCCCGTCTCGCGCAGCGATTCGACAGCAAGCGCTGGAGACAAAGCAACCGCTACACCGAGAGCTTCGAGCACATCAGCCGAGCCGCACTTGGATGTCACGGCACGGTTGCCGTGCTTAGCCACTTTCGCTCCCGCAGCCGTTGCTACCAGCGCTGCACCGGTCGAGATGTTGAAGGTGCCGCGATCGTCGCCGCCTGTGCCGCAGGTGTCGATGAGCTGCGCCCGCTCTTCATCGGTGAGCGGAACAGGTACGGCGAGCTCGCGCATCGTTTCGGCGAAGCCGGTCAGCTCGTCGGCGGTTTCACCCCGATGCGCCATGGCTGTAAGCAGGGCTGCGATCTCGGAGTCACCAGTATTCCCGGCCAATATCTCTCGCAGAGCTGTGCGGGCTTCTTCGCGCGAGAGCGTGCGTTGATCTTCGTCTACGGTGTGAAGCAATTCTTCCAGGGTGGACATCTGCTGTCATGGTATCGAACGCGTGCCTCAGCTAGCCAACTTATCGCGGGCGGGATGAACTATTGGCTATTTGGCAGACAGGCGTTGAACTGGATTTTGGGGAGGTCTTCGACGGCTCGCCGCAAGGCCTGTTCCCATCGCCGGTGAACTGCAAGCAGTTCCGGATCGTCGGCGGGAAAGCGCCGGTACCCGTCAAGTTCCAGGTGATCATTGCGATAAAGAATCATCTCAACCGGTGGCCCTACTGTGACATTTGAGCGCATAGCGGCATCGAAGGACAGCAGCGCGTACATTGCTGCTGTCTCCAAAGTTGTTGCCCCAAGTTCAATGCCACGATCCAGAATGGGACGGCCGTATTTGCACTCGCCGATCTGAAGATAAGGTGAGTCATGCGTCGCGCTGAGCGGATTTCCCTGAGGGTAGATGAGATAAAGTCCAGGCGGGGAGCCTTTGACCTGACCGCCCAGGAGAAGATTGATATTAAAAGTGAAATCATCTCTTTCCAGAGCCTCCCGATCCATGTCGGAAACGCGCCTGACGCACTCGCCTACGACGCGCGCGGCTGCATAGAGAGTAGGAGCCTTCGCAAGCCCCTCGCCGGCGTTGAAATCATCCCGCAGTAAGGTAATGACGGATTGTGTGATGGACAGGCTGCCGCTGGTCAGGATTACAAGCGCTCGTTCCCCAGGTTGCACGAAGGTGTGCATCTTGCGGCATGTGTTCACCTGGTCGTATCCGGCATTGCTGCGCGAATCGGACGCCATGACCAATCCCTGATGGGTCACAATACCTAGGCAATACGTCAAAGCTGTTCCTTTCAAATGCCGACTCTTTGATAGTAAATCGCTAATTCAGTAAACGATTTTGCAAATTCATGGCATCTTAATGTCACCTGCATGCGGGCGCTGTTCTCGAGTTTATTCCCGTCCGCTGCTGAAAAGCCTTGGCCATTATGCTGATTCGTCTGGGATACGACCTAAAATTCGAAGTTCCTGAGCCGGTTGCCTTTGTGACCATGCTGCACGTCCACCCATCGCGTGAATGCGATCTGCTTGAACCGGATGAGATGACTGTGTCTCCGCAGGTGCGCTGCGATTCCTACATCGACACTTTCGGGAATCGATGTACGCGGTTCAAAGCAGAGATTGGCACGGTCCAACTCACATGTTCAACACTGGTCAAGGATTCAGGCGATTTGGACTCTATCCCGTTTCATGCCTCTGCGGTGCCGGTGGAAGAATTGCCATCTGAAACGTTGGTCTATCTCATGAACAGCCGCTATTGTGAGGTCGACCGGCTTTCGAGCATAGCGCTGGACCTGTTTGGAGGTTATGCGCCAGGCTTGGAGCGGGTTCAGGCGATCAACAACTGGGTACATAATAAGGTTGTGTTTGGATATTCGTATGCGCGGCCGACGAAGACGGCACTCGATGTTTTTACTGAGCGGTTAGGGGTTTGCCGCGACTTCCAGCACCTAGCCGTTACTTTTTGCCGTGCCCTGAATATTCCTGCGCGCTACGCGACGGGATACCTGGGCGATATCGGCGTGCCGGCTGCGCTGCCTATGGATTTCAGCGCATGGTATGAGGTGTATTTAGGTGATCGCTGGTGGACGTTCGATGCTCGCCACAATAGGCCTCGCATTGGCCGCATATTAATGGCTGTCGGACGCGATGCGTCCGATGTGGCCATCACCACCTCATTCGGAGTCGCGAATTTGCAGCATTTTTACGTGGTGAGCGACGAGGTCAAGGAAAATCAGTAGCTGCCGCGTGTTTGCGTCCCTCCTTTCCTCCGCTGTGTTTGCCGCTGCCCTCTGCCGTCCGATAGTATGAAATGTCAGCTGCAATTCTGTTTCCTGGTGCACGGAGTATCCGCGCCTAGGCCAGCCTGCGGCGCCTATAAGCTATGAAAATCCATGAGTATCAGGCGAAAGACATCCTGGCGAAATACGGCGTTGCCGTGCCGCGGGGTGAGGTGGCCAACACGCTCGACGAAGCGTTAGATGTGGCCAAGAAGCTCTTCACTGGAGGGGCCAACGGTGTCGTGGTGAAGGCGCAGATTCACGCCGGAGGCCGCGGCAAGGGCGGCGGCGTGAAGGTTGCCAAGAATCTAGAGGATGCCGAGCAATATGCGAAGCAGATTCTCGGTATGCAACTCGTTACCCACCAGACCGGCCCTCAGGGTCAAAAGGTGCAGCGCCTGCTCATCGAAGAGACGGCGGCAATCGATCGCGAGCTTTATCTCGGAATTGTCCTCGACCGCGCAGCGGCAAAGCTTGTCTTCATGGCGTCGCAGGCTGGCGGCATGGAGATCGAAGAGGTAGCGGCGAAAGACCCGAAGGCTATTCACAAGGCATATATCGATCCGGCAGTCGGCTTCCAGCCTTATCAGGCTCGTCAGCTCGCTTTTGCGCTGGGACTGAAATCGAAGCAGATCAATGAAGCCGTGAAATTCATGATGGGCCTGTACAAGGTATACATCGATACCGATGCTTCGCTGCTCGAAATCAATCCCTTCATCACGACGAAGGACGACAAGCTCTTCGCGCTCGACTGCAAGATCAACTTCGATGACAACGCGATGTTCCGTCACAAGGAATTGAAAGAACTGCGCGACGTTGCCGAAGAAGATCCGCTCGAAGTCGAAGCCTCGAAATATGCGCTGAACTACATCAAGCTCGACGGCAATATCGCGTGCATGGTGAATGGTGCCGGCCTTGCAATGGCGACGATGGACATCATCCAGTACGCCGGCGGCTCGCCTGCGAACTTCCTCGACGTGGGCGGTGGCGCGAACCAGCAGCAGATTGAGCACGCTTTTGAAATTCTGCTCTCCGATAAGAACGTGCAGGCGGTCTTCATCAATATCTTCGGAGGCATTCTTCGCGTGGATACCCTCGCGCAGGGCGTAGTCGAAGCAGCAAAAAAGACGAACGTGAAGGTTCCGGTCGTGCTCCGGCTTGAAGGAACGAATGTCGAGCAGGGACGCGAAATCCTGAAGCAGTCCGGACTCAACTTCATCATCGGCGAAACGATGCAGGATGCGGCCCAAAAAGTGGTGACCGCCGCAAAGGGAGGCAAGTAAACATGGCAGTTCTGGTTGATAAAAACACTCGCCTCATTGTGCAGGGCATCACTGGAAAAGAAGGCACCTTTCACGCGAAGGGCTGCGCTGAATACGGTACGAAGGTTGTGGGTGGAGTAACCCCCGGCAAGGGTGGAACGATCCACGAAGGCTGGCCGGTTTTCGATACAGTCGAGAAGGCCGTTGCCGAAACAGGAGCGAATGCAACCGTCATCTTTGTTCCCCCGCCATTTGCCGCAGACACAATTCTCGAGGCAAACGAAGCCGGGGTGCCATTGATCATCTGCATTACGGAAGGCATTCCGGTCAATGACATGGTTGAGGTCTGGAGCGTGCTCAAACATTCGAAATCCACGCTCGTCGGACCGAACTGCCCCGGGGTGATCTCGCCGGGTAAGGCGAAGATCGGCATCATGCCGGGACGCATCCACAAAGAGGGCAACATCGGCATCATTTCGCGCTCGGGCACGCTGACGTATGAGGCGGTCTACCAGCTCACGCAGCGCGGCATTGGACAGTCAACGGCCATTGGTATCGGCGGCGACCCAATCATTGGCACGACGCACGTCGATGCGTTGAAACTGCTGAACGAAGACCCCGAGACCGAGGCGATCATCCTGATTGGCGAAATCGGCGGCACAGCAGAGGAGACGGCAGCGGAATACGTAAAGCAGCACGTTAAGAAGCCGGTTGTCGGCTTCATCGCCGGGCAGACCGCGCCTCCTGGACGTCGCATGGGCCACGCCGGTGCGATCATTTCTGGCGGTCAGGGAACTGCAGCCGAGAAAATGAAGGCGCTGACGGCTGCGGGTATCCATGTGGTTGAAAGTCCTGCCGCCATCGGCGAGACGGTGGCTCGGGTAATCGGCAAGGCATAAAGAGTGTTTTCGGCAAGACAAAGGGCACGCAGAGCGTGCCCTTTGTCCTTTCCGATTGGGTGAGCCAGCTATTCCGTAGAGGGGCCGCCACCCGTGTTCTTTGCAGTGACAGTCTTCTGTGCGTCGGCTTTCTCGGCTGTCTGCTCGAGGGTTGTCGCTTGCGGAAGGTAGGTCAGCGCCTGGTTGACCATCGGGTCCCAATTGGCGCGGATTTTCAAGCCTTCCATTTGCCCAAACTGCGTGGTGAAAATTTCAGCCTTGATATTCGCCTTTACCCAGTCCATGACCGCGTTGAGATCCTGATCGGTATAAGTGATCTCCTGCGAGCCGAGGAACTGTTTGAAATCGCCTATCACATTGTCATCCACCTGAAAGTCCTTGGTGACAGTGCGATTTGCCAGGTAATGCTTGGCGAAATTGAAGAAGGCGTAATGAGCCAGCAGCACTTCCTGGACGTGAGTGGACTTGGGTGTATCGATCTTAAAATCGGGAGTGATACCCCCGCCGCCGTAGACGGTACGGCCGGAGTCGGTTAGTTTGACCTCGCGGTCTTTGGCGTCCTGTGGCTGATCGTGGTTGTAATAGTAATCGTAGAGCGAGACGCCGTTATAGTTGCGCTGGATGAGCCGTCCGCTGGGGGTGTAGTAGTGGTAGGTCGTTAGAGCGAGCCCCGTGTTGTCTGAAAGTTGATAGACCGTCTGCACCAGACCCTTGCCGAAGGTCGTTTCACCGACAACGATCGCGCGATCATGATCCTGCAGCGCGCCGCTCACGATCTCCGCAGCAGATGCGGTTCCCCGGTTGACGAGGACGACGACGGGGTAAGTCTTGCCGCCATTACCGTGCATCGCATGGTACGTCTGCTCAGGAAACGCGCGGCCACGCTGCGAAACGATGACCTGCCCCTTCTTGAGGAATTTGTCTGCGGTGGCAACCGCTTCCGTGAGCAGGCCACCAGGGTTCCCGCGCAGATCGAGCACCAAGCCCTTGAGGTCCGGGCCGAAGCTGTCGAGCGCATCGGAGACTTCACGGCCTGTCGTTTCCTGGAATTGAGTGATGTGGATATAGCCGATGCCGGGACGAATCTCTTCCTTCAGATCGATGCTCGGGTGGGGAATCTCATCGCGAACGAGATCGAAGGCCAGGGGGGCTGAGGCGCCCTCACGAGAAACCGTCAGATGGACATGCGTGCCTTTGGGGCCTTTCAGCATGTTGGCTACTTCTTCGGAGTTCAAGTTGTCGGTCGTTTTTCCATCCACCGAAACGATGACATCGCCGGGGCGGACGCCTGCTTTATAGGACGGGGTTCCCTCATAGGGATAGACAACGACAACTCGTTGCACGCCGCCAACACTCTGCGGCTGGATGGTCATCCCCACACCGTAGTACTTGCCGTGCTGGTCCTCGCGCATCTTGGCGTAAGCTTTGGGGTCGTAAAAATTCGAGTGCGGATCCAGCACGCGTAGCATGCCTGGAATGGCGCCATCGTAGATGGCC
>Ga0207146_10323_pt1 | contig 11081 bp, 8 predicted proteins | sample Alteio_BWMinHeat_36_FD_153539 | JGI IMG/M metagenome (GOLD analysis project Ga0207146, IMG submission 153539) | Enriched cells from forest soil in Barre Woods Harvard Forest LTER site, Petersham, Massachusetts, United States -... | ecosystem: Environmental > Terrestrial > Soil > Temperate forest >...
CGCTGGCGGTAAGGTTTACGGTGGCCGGCGCGATAAATACCGATCCATCGGCGGGCAAACTCAAACTAACCGTGGGCGGCACGCTAGGCGGCGGGACGTAGGGCGCCACCGGCACTACCGGGGTAACCGGAACAGTGTTAACCTCGTTGGAAGCAACGACCAATGCCGGCGCCGAAGTGCCAACCGTAATGCTCGGATTAGCCAAGGTGAAAGTGGCGGGGGCGGGAAAGCCGCTGACGCTTTCGGGACCCATAATACGTATGCCGAGCCTGGAGATATTTTGACTTTGATTTGGATCCATCGCTAAAGTGACGGTGGTATGGGTTACTTGGCCGATGTTGGTATTCATAGGCACGCAGTTCTGCGTGGGTTCGCCACCATAATACACCATCGCGCAAAACTGCATAGTTTCACCGGGAGATATGACATCTGGCCTAATATCAGCGGCCACAGTGAGTGAAGTTGCTTGGTTAAAAGACCCATTATTACCGTTATTATTTACGGTGCCCCAGAGGCTGTTGGAATAGCTCAACGTAACTTTCAAATTCGCGGAGCCGCTGATGGGCGAGGCCGTGGAACGAACAGCAACGTCACTGGCACTTTGGGTCGTGAATATACTCGGTCCATTGGCAAAATTTGAATCAGTCACTAAATTAGCGGCCGCGGCGCTAGGCGCTTGGACGGGGGTTGGAGACGGTGACGGAGACGGAACTGGTGAAGGCGCCGGTGACGGAGCGGGAGTTGGGGCAGGAGTAGGGGCTGGGGTTGGAGCAGGAGTCGGTGAAGGCGACGGGGTCGGAGTTGGTGAAGGGGTAGGAACCGGAGTCGGAGCTGGTGTTGGCGCGGGAGTTGGTACTGGAGTTGGTACCGGAGTGGGAGTTGGAACGGGAGTCGGGGCTGGGGTAGGCGCTGGCGTAGAAACTCCTCCCGGCGAGAGAGTGCTAACGGTAATGCTTGGGTTATCCAGCATTACGCTGATGGGCGAGCCGTTGCCGCCTTCCGGACCCATTAGACGAATGCCAACTTTGGTAACAGTTTGATTAGGATCAGTCGCTACAGTGGCGACGGTTCGGGTTACTTGGCCGACGTTGGTATTGGCAGTCGTGCAGTTCTGTACCGGACTGTTGTCACCATAATAAGCCATCGCGCAAAGCTTGTAGGTTTGACCGGGGGCGATGACGTCGGTCCTAATATCAGCGGCCACATTGACTGAAGTTGCCTGGGGGAAAGACTGGTATATGAAGGCAAAGGCGCTACTGAAAACATACACCTTAGTGAATAAACTCGCGGGGGCGGTGATGGGTGAGGCTGTGGAACGAACCACAATATCGTAAGGGTCTTGGCCCGTGAATCCGGCCGTTCCATTGTCAAAGCCTGGATCAGACAATAAATTATAGCCCGTAACACTGGCTTGCACGGGGGTGGGAGCTGGCGAAGGTGACGGCGAAGGTGAAGGTGACGGCGAGGGCGATGGGGAAGGTGAAGGAGATGGCGACGGAGATGGACTTGGAGCTGGAGCGGGTGCTGGAGCTGGAGCTGGAGCTGGGGCGGGTGAAGAGTTGGGAATAGAGCTTAGCGGTGTGCGCGTACAATCGTCGTTATAAGTAATACGCTGGCCGCCATCAACCATCTGGAAATCAGTTGGGTTGATGCCAAACATTGAATGAGAATCAAAATTTAATTCGGCCCAGGTGTGCTGGGTAAATTGATCGGAATCAAAAGTGAGAGCCACACTGCCGCCATCGGCCAAGAACATTCCGTACTTTTGCAGGGCCCTGGCCACGGCGCGAGCCGCGTCATTGGGAAGACTGCTCATCGGGAAATCGGCGCGCAAACGGAAGCGAGCGCCGTACGGAGGCAAGGTGGCGCCGCCGGTGGTGGCGCTGGTGGAATGAGTGGCGGGATGGACGAAGATGCTCCTTCTAATTTCGCTGTTGGGCAAAACAAAGCGCAGGGCGTGGCTGATGTCCGGGCCGCCGTGCGTGGCCGCGTAAACTTCATCGGCGTTAACCAGCAGTGGGGCGATGGGGTAGCCAGCCGCGTCCGCGCTGGTGCACTGGTCGCCGCGGCCGCTCGGCGGATAAACTTTGGTCATATCCCACACCGCCAAACAACCGCCGTTAAAGGTGTTGGCATCGGGCATGTCGGCGCGCCACATTTCAAAAAGCAGATTGCGGGAATTATCCACGACGATTAGATGGCAGTCGCCGTTACTCGCGCACTGGTAGCCGGTCTCCCCTTCCAGCGCGCCGCCAGCGGGCACCGGCACCGGGGTGTAATCACAATCGGGATAGAAAAAGTCGCCGGTTTTGTTAAAAGTTTTCACAGGCGCGGATGAGTCCGCCGTGAGCACATTGATGCTAAAATCAATTTGGAATCTGTTGCCGAGCCCCCAGCCGCCGGCGTTTTGCAAACCTTGGATTACTTGGGAAGATTCCGAGTCCAGCGCGGCTTGCGAGATATCCTGATACCACGGCGAACCAGCCGGGAACAAATTACCAGTCACCGGAAAATAAATTTTTTGACCTAAAACATGACCGGAAGAAACCGGGGTTGGGGCCGAGGCAGAAGTTGACGCTCCGCTACCGACGCCTGTCGCCGCTCCTAAACCGAAACCGCCGCCGAAACCGGTGATGGGTGAAATAGCAGTGGCGCCGGCTGAAGCCGATAATTGCGTTTCAACGGCAGTAATGGCGTGGAGTAAGGTGGACGGCACGGTGAGAGTGCCGGCCACATTATCAATGGTATAGCGCGATTCTTTGGCGCCTTGCGATTTCACCAGCACATGCAAGGCGGTAACGTGCCGCGTGGCCGATAGCGGCACCGTGATACTTACGTTGGATACTTTATTCACGGTCTTGGGCAATGTTACGCAACGGGTGGACGGGGCGCTGTTGTTGCTATAAATTGCCACCGCGCACATCTGGACACTGGAGCCGACCTTACTATCGGCGCGCACTTTTGCCGCAAAGCTAAAAGCAGTGGCCCCATTGGTAGGCAAGTTGATAATGTTTTGATCCAGCGAAATAGTTTTTTTATTTTTCAAATCCAGCGCCAAACTGGCGGCGCCGGTAATCGGCTTATTGCTACTTATCGTCAGGGCCGAATCTGGAATGGAAAAGGCTTGTTCAAAGCCGTTATCTTTAAAAAGGTTGGGCGTTTTGACGTATTTTATTGGCGCTTTTTTTACCGCGCTATGGCTGGCGGAAGCCGAGACGGTAGCTTTACCGCTTGCCACCGCGGACGCTGTCGGGACAGGCATCGCGGCCAGCACGAGTGGAATGGGAGCGGAGGAAAAAACCATGGCCAGCAATAGGAATGAAACCGATGTTTTCCGCAGAAGTGTTTTGTTCATAGGGGCGTCAAAATTTTATGAATTAAATAAAACTATTCCCGCGCGCTAGGGGCTACTGGGAATTGGCGGGGTTGAGGGAACCCCTGGTTGATTAAAATTATTGGATAGTATTATAAAAAAATTTCTTAACTGTGAAATAAAAAAATCCACCGCTTGATAATTAGCTATAGTATAGCACATCCGCGCTGGGCTAACCAATAATCAAGGCTGTGGATAACTTAGGGTTCATTGACATGGGTGGAAGATGGGTAAGATGTAATAAAAAAAGGTCGTAATATTTTTCTAGGATTGAGTTAATGAAAAATTATTTCTCTATAATATTTTCCTTGCTAATAACCTTGCGTCACATTCCCCGTGCCACACTCTGACTTTGTAATCAAAAACTGATGAGTACAATTTTGGCTTACTTGAGCTCTTTTTTATCAATTCTATAAAATGCCTTAGCTTAGCCATGTTTTACTATTGACAAAAGCTTGTTTTTATAGTATACTGTTTTATTACGATTATGTTGAAAGAGCATTTTCAATAAACAGAGGGTTTGCATATATCTATAGCCATTTTCAATTATCACTTTTATCTTAAATTATAGAAGTGATTGAGAAAGTAGCCATAGTTTACGAATGTAAACTAAAGCTCTTCAAAAGAGTGTTGAACTTTAACAATTGAGAGAAAAAATCCCAGCGTGCAAAGAAGTCGTTATCAATAATTATTTCTTTGTACGTTGGGGATAGTCCCAAAAATCCACACTGAAAAGAAGGAGATGCCACCATGCGCAATCGTACGATTCAGGCCTTTTGTTTCACTGTCCTCGTCCTCTCCAGCGGCTGTTTGCAGTCTCCGGGAAGTGACGCCTGCGGCGGCGCGGACACCGATTGCAAGAACGGATACGCCTGCGTCAATCTGCAGTGCGTGCCGGATCCCAATTGGCGCAAGCCGATCACGTGCGGCCCGCAGAACCCCTGCGCCGCTGGCGCTTCGTGCATGAGCGATGGCCTGTGCTACAAGAGCAGTATCGTGAAGTGCGCGAGGGACACGGAGTGCTCGAATGGAAATACCTGCAACCTCTCGAGCGGCGTTTGCGAGGTGGCAATGGTCGCGCCTGATTGCGCAAACCCCTTGGTGGTGGCGGCACCGCTTTGGCAACGCTCACTGTTCACGGCGGGACCGAAGGGCGCCAATCTCATGTTGTACGAGATGACCCTGACAAACACTGTGGGGTGCCCCGCTACGAAGCTCACGAATCTCTCCTTAGAGACAGGTGAAAACCAGTTCAGCCATGGAATTCTCACCTTCTCCCCCAACCTCCACGTTCTGATCGACGACCAGGACTTGACTGAACTGACCATCGTTGGCGGACCCGGCGGTAGCGGGGGTTGGTTCTTTATGCCTATGGGTTTTCCGCAGAATGTAAGCGTCACGATTGCCACGAGCGTTAACCTCAAGATCGTCTGCCTGAACTGTGATCAGGTTCCGGCTGGCGCGTGTCTCACCATCGACGGCCCCGGAATTTACGATTATATTCCTTCCGGAGCAACCAAGTCTGAGAGTGCGTCCTTCCAACCATACAAAAGTTTCGTCATCGCGCAGTGAGGTGATCAGGCTCGTCTGCATTCGTCAATAATTCTCTCAACACTCACCCAAAAAGCCCCCGGCGATTCGTTCGTCGGGGGCTTCGCAATTTTATTTACAATTAAGGAGTCGAATAATATTTTTTTAGCGTTTAGTTCATAAAAAATGATTTCTTTATAATATATTTTTTGCTATTAGTCTGGTGCCATGTCTCCCGTACCACACTCTGACTTTACAGCCAAAAACCAATAAATACAATGTTGGCTAACTTAAGCTTTTTTATCAATTCTATAAAATGCCTTAAATTAGCCATGTTTAACTATTGACAAAAGTTATTTATTGTGCTATACTTTACAGTTATTGTATATAATTTTTGAAAAATTAAGGCTTTGCTATCTTGTCATCGGAGTGTTATAGTTTATTTAGAGACTCTATGCAGGTTAACGATTCTTTCGTTACTCCGTAGGGAGTCTTACCACTTGCCTAAAAAGCTCATTGAAAAATCCAAGGAAACAAAAAGGCTTGGTGAGCCGCCAAAAGCGCTCACATAAACTTCAGTTAACACGATCGGAGAATGCCCATGCACAACAGGATCACCAGCGTCATCGTCGTTTCACTCGCCATCGCCGGTTGCAGTCGCGATACCGCGGTCATGGATAAGGGCGCCACGCCCGGCCTGGCCACGCCCGACATGGTCATGCAACCCGACCTGTTGCAGAACCCCGACATGGCCATCAAGACCTGCTTAAAGCTTGGGAAGCCCGTGCAGGTGGAGGTTGGTAAGGGCAACTACGACGGCACTACCGTCGTTTCCGCATTCAACCCAATGCTCAACGCGAGCAGCAACCTTGTCGTCTACATAGACGACAACAAATGCTGGAAGTTTATTCCCTACCGGTCGGATGGGACGGAGTTCGCCTGCCCCGCTTGTCGGAACGCCTGCACGCAGAACGCGTACGGCATGAGCGCAATTATTGCGACCCAAGCCGGCGGATACCTCGTTGACTTTGGTCCGACCAACCTGCCGGGTGAAACGCTGTTTGAAACCGACTACTTGGGCCAAGTAACAGCGTCGCAACCGGGCCACGCTGAAGCATTCACCACCACCCCGACAGGTGAATACGCGTTTACTTTCGCGTCGCAGGAATATAGTCTGTACAAGATTGTAGCCGCCGAGAAGGTCTTCCTGCGCAGTTTCAAGACCAGCGGGAAGGAAAGCGTGAGCCCCATGAATAGCGGCGAAGGCCTGGCAATGATTGACGGCACCGCCGCCATCGGCACGGTACGGCTCAATCATATCAGTAATGCCACCGAACTCGTGGTTCTCTTAGACGATGGGGTCAGTTCGCTCCGGGAAGCAGTAGTAGCGCACGTGGACTGGCCGTGCAATAATTCCAACGCGTGTGTCCCCCTCCCCTTCAGTATATATGGGGTGGAAACGCTTGGCAAAAACTACTTTGCCGTGGAATGGATTGTTAACGGCATTGGCAATTTACACATGACTTTCATCGATCTCACGGGTACTGTCATTCACGACTATACCTTCGGATCGCCCCCATACTACCGGGTCGTTCACCTGCTCGGTGGCGGCTGGGCAATGCTCACCTCCACAGCGCCGGACTACAGCATCCTCCGCCTGAACCTTATCGGAGAATTCGATCCGGCAAAAGGAACGGGTGGCGACATCATTGACTCGTTTGATATTATGAACGGGAACGGGTACGGCACCATAGCAGCAAACGACGTCGGTGTTGTGGTGGGATGGAGTGACCGCCAAGAAAATGTGTACGCCGACTTCTTCGGTTGTAACTAACCTTTTGTTTCCTTGGACACCTTTGACCCGCTGCGCGTTCGCGTGGCTGGCCGCGGTGATCCCGACAAGGTCGGGAGCGCCAAGGAGTAATCCTTGGCCGCCAACTAAGTTTTTAAAATTTAAAAGCTTTGAGGTTAAAAAACTAGCTGTTGCTAGTTTTTTTTAATACGCTTGAACTCTAACGCCTCTCCCTCGCATTATTTAGAAACTGACTTTTATTTTTTGGTTAACATAATATTATAATATCTTCCTTGCTATTAGTCTGGCGCCATATCTCCCATCAGGCCCGCCATCTTGCCGGTTTTTTATTTTAGGCCCGAGCGATTCTTGATACTGAAGAATTTCCCATCCGGAATAAGCATTTCGCAATTCGTTTTTTTCAAAAAGATACGGCCGGAAGCCTGCAGGATTTTCATTAGTGTACACACTGATGACGTTTAATCCGTCTTTATTTGTAAATTTTTGCATTGTACTAATTGCCCGATGAGCCTTTTGTTTATTCAAAAAGTGAAGCACCATCGTGGAAATCAGCACATCATATTTCTCTTTTGGCACAAAATCGGCCAAATCGCTTTGGATGGTGGTGATATTTACTCCGAGCCTGCCGGCATCTTCACTTATTTTTGCCAGTTTATCTTTATCTATTTCAACGGCCGTAACCCGGAAACCTTTATAGGCAAGAAAAAGCGAATGGCGGCCAAAGCCGGCTCCCAAATCTAAAACCGCGCCGGAGTTTTTATATTTTAAAATATCATAAACAATCTGGCGCGGTTCGTCTGTTTCTATATTGCCAATTTTAATTTTCATTGTGTAGAAACTAAATCATTAACAAGAGCTCTAATATTTTTACTCTTTTGCCAGATTTCTCTAATTTTCTTTCTTAGATCTTGATGCTGGCTATACCCCTTATCCTCTGCTCCCTTCATCAAATCCGTAAATTCTATGTTTAATATTTCGGTAAGAGATTCTTTAATATCATTATATTGCTGTTTGGAAAGCCCTTTTTGCTCAAGCTCTTTGTGAAAGGCGTGCCAAGTATAAAAGTGAAAAAGTTCGTGCATGATAATGGCGTTGGCATTTTCGCTTTGTATGTTAACAAAAAAGTAGTTGCCATCAATATTGTAGGCACAACGACTATTGGTTGTTAGAAAAACTTCAATGGTTTCTTTCGGATAATGTATTCCAAAAATTCCTTCAGCTCTTTTTACAAAATTTTGCTCTATCAAGAGCCAGTCTGTTTTTATCGCTTCCACTCTTTTTCCGATATCAATATTATTTTCTTTGACATAGCCTTCAATAAATTCTCTAACTTTAGCCGCCTCAAGCTTTTCTCCAAATTTTTCTCTATAAAGATTTTGCAGTTTAGTTGGCTTTGGGTTGTTGATAGATTTGGAGGCCTTGAGAAAATTTTCTACGTCTTTTGCTGTGTGGTAGGAGAACGATAGATTCATAAGATCAAATATAGAAGTAGCGATATGTTCCTATTCCGCATACGCGTAACCCACCTCACCACTCTATCGTCGACGAATCATAAGAGTTGATATTGGTCCGCGTCCTCTGGAAGTGATGCAGTATCGTGCCATCGGCCCAGGTCAGTATGCTGGTAGGTCCTTGCGGAGCCCGATAATTTATCTCAGCCATGTAGGTATAGGCTGGCTTGAGAGCACCTGTATTGTCAGGAAGTGTATAGAGGCTAAAAAGGAGACCGGATGATCCGTCGCTTCGTAAAGTCCGATAGAAAAAGCCTATCAGTTGTCCATTGGATGACACGTCAGTCGCAGTGATGTAGTTGTTTTGGGTTGGCGTAAAGGAATATTTTTGGTCCTGGTAATATTTTTTCAAGAGTGCGAAGTCCGCGTTTGCGTCCAGCGCTTTCGTAATCAATGCGACAACTTCAGAACTCTGAACCACGCCACCCATTTTAACATTCTCTTGAGCCTTGGCAGGGATTGGATAAGGGAGCGCCGAAGTAGGGCTCCTCGTTGTACCAGATCGTCCACAACCTGTCCCGGCTAACACAACAAGGCCCAACGCGCCAAGAAACGCGATGGTCCGAACAGAAATGACTCTAGAATAGTTATAGTTCATATTAGTTAGTGCCCGCCTACGCTCCCGAGTGTAATATGCTACTTTTTAGCCTCTTCCTCGTCTTTGCACAATTTCAGCATTTCTTCCAACCACTTAGCTTCTCTTTGCACTTTCTCCTCTGGGGTCTCGGCGGAGGGGCCTTCTGTTTCCATGGCCGCTTTTACTTTTTCAAAAAGCGCGTCAACTTCCGCTCTGGTCACTACTCCGGATTGCTTGGCGATACTTCGCACTGTTTCAAGGCCGTAACCTTCTCTAATATCTTTTTCCAAAAAACGAAGGGCAAATTGCGTCAACTCGCTTTCCGGTACGCCAATTTCTCGAGCGCCTTTGATAGTTGGATTACCTCCCTCAAAATTCTTGATGCGTGCCAGAAAGTGTTCGCGTTTTTCGCTAAGCTTTTTCTCCTCTTCGGTCATTGCTGTCTCTGCCTGCGTTAATTCTGATTCTGACGGAATATATGGCGCTTGCTCGGACATATTTGAGGATAATAAGTTATTAAGGGTTATATACGGTGTGTCATCAGCGGTATCCGAACTGGGAGTTTATAATAAAGCTACAGTCATTTCAACGTACTGAAGGATCATCATATACTGCTTCAATGTTATGACCGTCAGGATCAAGAACGAATGCCGCATAGTAGCCAGGATGATACTTGGTTCGATATCCAGGTGCTCCATTATCCTTGCCTCCAACTTCAAGCCCTGCTTTATAGAAATCATCCACCTCTTGTTTATTTGCAGCGGTAAAAGCTAAACAGTAGAATGAATGAACGGATTGGCGGGCGTCATTTTGTTTAATCCAAAAATCACGCTTTCCCTCCACATCCTCAACACCGTAACCGGCACTTGTTTCTTTGGAGAGAAGCAATTTATAGCCCAAGGGTTTAAGTGTGTGTGAATAAAATTCCTTGCTCTTTTCAAGGTCACTCACGCGTACGGTAATATGATTAAGCATATTTTTAGCACTATAATATATACAAACCCAACTCAAACATTTCTTTCATATAAATGGTACTCCAACGTGTCACTTTGTCGCGATCTGCGGAGAGGGAGAGATTCGAACTCTCGAGGCTCTTGCGAACCCGGCAGTTTAGTAAACTGCTGCCTTAAACCGCTCGGCCACCTCTCCAGTCTTAATTGTAATCAGTTTAAAGCTTTATTGAGCTTTTGTCCAGCATGGTGTTAAGTTGACAATTTGCGTTAATTTGATACAATTGTGGCACAAAATCGGGAGAGGTGGCGCGCGGCGCACACCACATCTAATTATGTACGGAGAGGTGTCAGAGTGGTCGATCGTACAGCTTTGCTAAAGCTGCAGGCCGCAAGGCCTCGGGGGTTCGAATCCCCCCCTCTCCGCAAAACAGGAAATCAATGACAAGGCGAAAATAAAACCAGGAGAGAAAAATGGATAAACAGCCAGAAGTTGCCTCCACACCCGTAGTCGGCGTCGATCCCAACGTACCGCGGCGCCCTCGGTATGTCGTGGATATGTCGACTCCGGAGTTTCAGCGTGGTGTGGAAAGGCTCGGCGAGGGAGCAAGACGTCTCCAAGAAGCGAGTGACTTGCTCTTTCGGATGCAGCTCTGCCGCGGCTAGCGACTGGCGCATCCTCCCGTACGACCATCAGCATGGCATCGCCTTTGCGGATGGTCTTTCGTCCTTGAGGAGATACTTGACTGAGTAGCTCTTCTTCTTTTTTTTCAGAAGACGCCGACCGACTGACAATCGCCTACAAGGAAAATACGGGGAAATGAAGTTCCAAAAAACGTGTTCAACAAAAAAACCATGATCCCGCTGGATTTTTATTTTAAACAGCAGTATACTTACGTAAAAAAAAGCCCTATGAAGTCAAGCGAAGCTCGGTTAGATTGGAAGTTGGTAACGAAGAAAATTTTGTTATGGCTATTAATCATCGCCGGTTTTTTGTATACTTTTTCCGCGTTGTCGCGTACTTTTGACGGGGATTTTGGGTGGCAGTTGCGGTTTGGGCGGGAGGTGATGAGCGGGCATTTTCCTTATACCGATACGTACACTTGGCCGTATTACGGCAAAGCGTGGGTGAACCATGAGTGGGGCGGGGATGTGCTGATGTGGCTCGTTTATAGCAAGTTAGGGTATATGTCGCTCGTGGCCATGGCGGCGCTAGCTATTTGGAGCGCGTTTGTACTCGCGCCGCGCATTTTTACAGAAAAACTGACCGTGGCGACAGTCGCGTGTTCCCTTTTGGGGATTTACGCGATTGATTTTATTTTGGCGG
>Ga0207146_10316_pt2 | contig 11012 bp, 13 predicted proteins | sample Alteio_BWMinHeat_36_FD_153539 | JGI IMG/M metagenome (GOLD analysis project Ga0207146, IMG submission 153539) | Enriched cells from forest soil in Barre Woods Harvard Forest LTER site, Petersham, Massachusetts, United States -... | ecosystem: Environmental > Terrestrial > Soil > Temperate forest >...
TTGTTTACCCGATCGGTGATGAAGATTCCCGACGCGAATAGAACAAGGAGCCCAATCAAGGGACCCTCGGGCAACGCACCCCACCAGCTCTGCCCCGTGTTGAATATGTAAAACGTCGCGACCAGCCCGAGGGCCGCGGGGTTAAAAACATTAGCCGAGCGCGTCCGAAGGAGATGTTTGCTGAGAACCGCCACGGCGGAGGTGCACGCCACGACATACAAGCGCTCATGCGGACTCAGGACCATCGCCACGAACATCCCGGAAAGAATCGCGCCATCGGGAACTGTCCGTGCGTATCGTTTTCGCATGAGGATGAATGCATCGATGGCCGCCGCGACGGCAATCGCGACGATCATGCTGGGAGCCACGAGGCGAAAACCCGTGCCCACTGCCGAGAGAACAGCAAGAACGGTGAGAATAATGATGAGGAGGCCCTTGGGAGTGCTGAAGAACTTCCAGATCACGACCGCATCCCCAGGGTAGCGAAGCGGTCGAGCTCCGGCGTAAAGATCAGACCGTCGACTTCGAGACGCTCCAGCAATTCGATTCCCTTTGCGGGACCCAGAACAAACGCCGCGGTCGCCAGCGCATCCGCCAGCATCGCCGTCGGCGCAAGGACCGTCACGCTTGCGGCGGTCGTCGCGGAGCTACGGGTCTTTGGGTCGAGAATGTGGAGGCCTCGCTCATAATCGCCGGATGTGCACACCGCCTGATTCGAGACTCGAATCGATTCGATCACACTATCCTCGTGCCTCGGATGACGAATACCTATCGACCATGGCTCGCCGGTCCGATTATGGCCACCCATGTAGAGGTCGCCTCCAGCGTCGACGGCAAAATCCGCAAAGTGCGCCAGCTCGCGCGCGGCCATATCGATCGCGAATCCTTTGGCAACGGCCCCAAGGTCGAGGACCATCGGACGAAGCAGCGTGATTGTCCGATGGGCGGGATCCAGTCGTACATCCCGATAGCTAACGGTGTCGTCCGAATCGATCGCCGTTCGAATGATCGTGCCTGTCCGATGCTCGCGGTTGAACCCGCGTCTCTCCATGGAGAGGCCGATCGTCGGATCGAAGGCGCCGCCACACTCTTTTGCAACCGCAAGCGCAAATTGAACGACTTCAAAAAGGATCGCGCTTGCCGGAACCGGCATTCCGATTTGATGGGTGAGCTGCATCAATTCGCTCTCGGGCTCGAACCGGGAGCAACAGTTTTCGATGCGGTGAAACCAATCGAAGGCGCGCTCAACAGCTTCTCCAGGATCGCCGGCATCGGCGACTACTTCAATGGAGACGATCGTCCCCATTACGGGAATACTTCGAGAAAAGCTCACTTTGCTTTATTCAAGGCCTCGACAACGGCGCCGTAGAAAGCGTCCACGCTCTGCGTCGCGCCGGAAACGTAATCCACGTCGGGGTTCTGGCGGGAGACGACTTGGGCTGGTAGATGGTCGATCCAGGAGCACGAGTATCGCGTCCAGCATTTCTCGATACCCGCCGCAATGATGCGTCCGTCCTGAATTTGCACGAACGCTTGAATGTCGCCGTGGCGGGAATACCCCCAACCGAGATAGGTTCCATCCCTCCACGCCGGACGATCGGGAACCGGTGGCGGTTCCGGCACGGCGGGTGTGGATGCGGTTTCAATTTGAGCAACTGGTTCGCTCGCAGACGTTGCAGGGGTGGATGATTGAGGTTGCGTCGTTGGTACACCAACAGACGCCGCGGACGGTGCCGTGGAATCCGTGATGGCCCGACCGGATCCCGCGTTCCGGCGGGCGGAAACAGGAGCTGCACTTGGCGCCGGCGATATAACAGGAGGCATGGAGGCCGCAGACACGCTGCTCGCAACGGAGGACGCCTGCGCGTGACGCTGTGCCGTCTGCATCGCCAATCGATCGGCGGCTGGGCTTGTCCGCTCGTATCCCACCGCGTAAACGGCCAGAATTGCGGCCGAACTCAGCGTGATGAGACCGTTTGAAATCTTCTTTCCCACTTTTGCCATCGCGGATTCCTCTAAAGTCCCCGAAATGGTACGCAGTTCGGACTCTGCCGTCAATGACCGCAAGGGCGTAAACGATTTTCTTCGGATGAGAATTAAGAATTGAGAATTGAACGTTGGTCAGATCCGGAAGTTAATCTGATCAACGTTCAATTCTCGATTCTCAATTCTCATCCGAAGAGACACTTGTTGATTCGTCGTTCCTTACCCTGGACCTTCGACCCAAACCTCGCGGTCTTCGAAGAACTCTTTCTTCCAGATCGGAACAATTTTTTTGAGCCTATCTATCGCGTAGTGGCAGGCGTCAAAAGCAGCGCGGCGGTGCGATGAAGTAACAATAACGGCGACGCTGGTTTCGCCGATCTCCATATGACCTAACCGGTGGACAATCGCGATCGTACCGATGTCCCAGGCCTGACGGACGAATACTCCAATTTCTTCAAGCTTCTTCAGCGCCATTGGCTCGTACCCTTCATATTCGAGATACAGCGTTCGCTTCCCTTTCGAATGATCTCGAACGACGCCTTCAAAGACGCAGATTGCGCCGTCTGCCGCGCGGAGCAGACGGCGGGCGATCGCTTGCGCGTCGATGGGCTCACGCGTGATCTGGTAGAGTTCGCCTGGACGATTAATCAACGAGCCCCTCCACTGACCGGCGGAAAAATAGCAACCTCATCGTCTTCCGAAATTCGCGCCGCCTTGTCCACGTACTCTTCGTTGAGGGCAGTTAGGATTACCGATCGATAGTCCTTCATGCGCGGATACTTACTCTCGAGCTGCGACAGGAGGTCGCCGACGGTGCTTCCTTGTGGAACGTCCAGGCGCAGCTCGCGCGACCCGACAATGTCTTTGAGCGATGCGAAGAAAAGCAACCGGACCTGCATTTGTTGCGATCTTAGCACAGCATGGACGACCGGCCCGGCGTTGGTGTTAGACTGAGCCTGATGCGCCGCTTTCAACTCCTGCTACTGATTCTGTTTACGACTACCAGCCTCGCCGCCCCAACGCTCAGTCGCGAACTGGCACGACAGCGAATTTCGGAGTTTGCGTCGTCGAAGCTGGTTCTGGATGCCATTGAGATCCGGCGAATCACGCAGGACTCAGCCGATCATGCGACCGTCGAAAGCACGGTAACGCTCGCCTTTCAATTCAAGAAGACGGACCAGGGTTTATGGACAGTCGATGCGATCCGGCTGGGAGACCGCGACTGGGTCAATATGAGTGAACTTCTTGCCGCCATCTATCATGGCAAACCTCCTGTGACAACAGCGGCGCCATCCGTTTCACGCGCAAAACCGATCACGCCAATTGAAACATTCCACGTCAACAGAAGCGATTTTGAAAAGGAGCGGGCACGCATGATCGAGCTCGGCTCGTCGCCGCTCGTGCCCGATGCGATTGAGATTCGCCGGGTGATCTCGGATAACGATGTGCGCACGATAGCGGAATCCACAGTCACGCTGGGATTTCGGTTTGTGCACGGTCCAAAGTCCACCGACTGGAGGATTGAAGCAGCTCGTCTTGGCGATCGGGATTGGATCGATACGATCGATCTGATCGCCACCCTGAATGAAGGGCGCCGGCGCGACACCCTGGCGATGATGCAGAAGCTTGCCGCCGGCATCGAAAGATACCGCGCAGAAAATAAATCGCTGCCGCGGGCCCGAAGCATCGAGGAACTGACAGACATTCTGCATCCGCACTACCTGAACGATCTGATCCGGGTCGACGGCTGGGGACAAGAGATCGAATACTCCGCTTCGGGATCCACATTCCGTCTGCGGTCCAGAGGACCCGACGGCCGTTTCTTTACGCCCGATGACATTGTCGTGAATCCAGGTCCGGCGCCGGGCCCATGATATAATTTGCCGCATGGAAGCCATAAAGGTCGCCGAGACGGGACTTCCCACGAAGTTCGGCGCCTTCCGGATTTTTGGATTTGAATCTCCCGACAAAAGCGAAAATGCTCTGGCACTCGTGATCGGAACTCCGGCGAAGGACGATTCCGTCCTCATTCGCATCCACTCCCAGTGCCTGACGGGCGACGTGTTTGGCTCAGCGCGCTGCGACTGCGGCGACCAGCTAGATTTCGCAATGAAGGCTATCTCGAAGAATGGCAGCGGCATCCTGGTGTATCCACTCCAGGAAGGCCGCGGCATTGGCCTGATGAACAAGCTGCTTGCCTACGAACTGCAGGACGAGGGCCATGATACCGTTGAAGCCAATCACCACCTGGGCTTCGAGGCCGACCATCGCAAGTATGATCTGTGCGCCGCTGTCCTTCGCTATTTCGGCGTCGTGCGCGTCCGCTTGATGTCGAATAATCCGCGAAAATTTGAAGCTCTCGAGGCGTCCGGCCTCACGATCGTCGAACGTATCCCTATCGAAATCGCTCCATCCGATAGCACGGCAAATTATCTCCGTACCAAAAAGGCCAAGCTCGGACATCTGCTATCCAAGGTGTAGCGGATAGTGTCCGCTACCCTACAGCGATGAAGCTTGAACGGAAAGTTTCCGCGCGATTGCGGCGGCTTGCTGCAGGAGTGGGGCGGCCTCGAAACGGACGCGTTCGCCGGCGAGATAGGTTTCACGGACATTCTTTCGACACGCTGAATAGACCAGGGTTTGAATGGGATCGTAAATGGGATGCAGGGCCGGATCATTGAGATCGACAACAGCGAAATCGGCTCGCTTGCCAGCGTCCAAACTTCCGAGATGGCGGTCCAAACCCAAACATTCCGCTCCTCCCAATGTTGCCATGCGAAAGGCGCACGTCGCATCAAGAGCATTGAAACGGCCGGTGCGGGCCCGTTGCATGAAAATCGCCTCGCGCATTTCCTCGAACATGTCGACGACGTTGTTGCTCGCAACACTGTCGGTTCCGAGACTCATCCGGACTCCCGCCTCATACATCTCGACGACCTTCGCAACGCCATGACCAAACTTGGCATTCGACTTTGGGCAATGCACAACAGCGGCCCCAGTGCGTCGCAGGACGTCCATATCCGAATCCTCCGTACGTATGACGTGGATCAGCAATGTCTGGGGGTCGAGCATGCCGCAGCGTTCCAGATGAGCCACCGGACTGCATCCCGCAACCTCCACTTCAAACTGTCGCTCTCGATTGCGATCGGCAAACGGACCCTCGCCGAGCCGGACGTAGCGCTCTTCGTCCAGCGATTCTGCGATGTGCACGGTCACCGGAAGACCTTCGGATTTCGCGTACTCCTTCACCATGCGGAACAATCGTGGAGCAACCGTGAAAGGCGCGTGCGGCGACACGCCTAAGCGTTGGGCCTCGGTCTGCTCCGACCGCAGCGCAGCGATTTTCTGTTGAAGTCCTTTAAGCGATTCGTCGGCGTGGATATCCGCGGGACCGAATACTTCCTGGTAGGCGACCCCTTGCAAGCCGTACTCATGCATCGCTTGCCACGATGTCCCGAGGTCCATGACTTCACCAACGCACGTAACGCCTGCTGCGAGCGACTCCACGACGCCGAGCCGCGCCGAAGCCAGCATCTCCTCGCGCGTGAGCTTTTGCTGCTTGGATGACGTGACAGTACGGATCCACGTGACGAATTCGATGTCTTCAAGAAATCCGCGAAGGACGGTGAGTTCGAGATGAGCATGAGCATTCACAAAGCCCGGAATGATGGCACATCCCGGAAGGGAGACCCGCTCACCGGACACCGATACGTTCGCACCGACCTCCACAATCCGGCCGTTCTGCACGGCAATCGCGCCGTTTTGAATCGGCCGACCCGACGCAGGACAAATCCAATCTGCCTCAAAAATCGTCATTCCAAATGGACCGGGTTATGCGTTGAAAGCTTGCGATCTCACCGTCAATTTCCCAATGAGATCTTCTTTAACCGTGTATCCGATTCCTGGCGCGTTACGTTGTGTGATTTGTCCTTCTGCCGATACTTCTACCGGTGGATCGACGATATCTTCCGTCCAATAACGCTTGCTCGCTGAAACATCGCCGGGCAGCGAGAAATTTTCAAGGCTCGACAAGGCAATGTTATGCGCGCGGCCGATGCCGGATTCGAGCATGCCGCCACACCACACTGGAATTCCGTTATCGCGGCAAACGTCATGAACGGCACGGACTTCGCGATGTCCACCGACACGTCCCAGTTTGATATTGATGATCCGGCACGCTCCGATCCGGATCGCTTTGCGCGCATCTTCAGCCGAGTGAATCGATTCGTCCAGGCAGATCGGCGTCTGAATGTGCTTTTGCAATTCCGCGTGATCGATGATGTCTTCATAATGAAGGGGCTGCTCGAACATCATCACGTCGTACTTATCCATTTTCTTGAAAAGATCGATATCGGCCAGTGTGTATGCGGAATTCGCATCGCCCATCAAACGGATCTTCGGAAATGCCTCACGCACCTGCCGGATGACTTCCAAGTCCCAGCCCGGCTTGATCTTGATTTTGATCCGCCGGTAGCCCGCTTTCACTTCCGTGTCGATCTTTGCGAGTAGCTTATCGATCGTCGGTTGGATTCCGATCGATACGCCGCAGTCGATCGTCTCGCGGCTCCCACCCAACATTTTCCACAGCGGCACACCTTTGATTTTCGCCTCCAAGTCCCATAAGGCCGTTTCCAATCCAGCCTTCGCCATATTGTGACCTCGGATTCCGCGCGCAAACGGAGCAAATCCCAGCGCAGTATCGATCGTCTTTCCGACGGCGTTGGGAATAATAAAATCGCGAAGAATGTGCCATGCCGTTTCGGATGTCTCATGGCTATAGAAGGGACCTTCGCCGGCGGTGACTTCACCATAACCGAGATGGGTGCCATCCGTGACGGTGACAAGGACGATTCGCCTCCCGGTCGTCACCCCAAAGCTGGTCTCGAAAGGATGCAGAAGCTGCATGCGCAGCTCTCGCATTTCAATCCGTTTGATGAACACGCGATGCTCCGGGGATGAAAAGATATTGACTCCATTCGTCGCCGCGCTCGAATCCCACGGCGACGTAATCGTCCTCGATATTCTTCAAGAACTGCTCTCGAACTCGCTGTTGGATGTCTCGCGCCGATTCCACATTTTGATTCTTGAGCGCCTGCAGGTCGCCTGGAATGGTGACGCGCCGGATATCGCTGCCGGCTGAAAATCGCGGCCTATCGATCCACCATTCTGCGATCGTGCGGTCACTGTCGAGACCGCGCTGTAACGCGCCCGTAGTTTCGCCATAGTGATTCGGGTAATACCGACGCACGATGGCGCCAAGCTTCACGATATTGATGTAAGCGTTCTTCGATTCCAACGGATCGAAGGTCCACTCGATCAGACGGATTCCCCGTTCCAGTGCGGCTCGCCGTTGGGCCAGCTTCAATTCCGACCCCAGGCCGGAATTCCAGTACTGCTTCGCGACCGCAAGCATGTGCGAATGCCAATACGGCACGCCTTCGCGAATCCCCGGCATGGAATTCACAAAGCCGGCAAGCCGATCGCCGGCGTAAGCGCCGAGAACGAGACCACCGATGTGACTCAGGACAACCATGAAGCGTCGAGGCAGGATGTCGATGTCGGCCCAGCCGAAGGCTTCGCGCTGCAAATCGATGCAGGTCTGGAATTCGTCGAGAGTGGTGAGCGGCCGAACGGTCATGGAGTCAGGTTCTCTGATTTGGCTTGCTGCCAGAGAGTCTCCATCTCATCGAGATTCGTTTGCTCGATCTTCTTGCCCTGGCGGGCCAATTCCCCTTCCATATATTGAAACCGCGATTTAAATTTCCTGTTCGCTCGTTTCAATGCGGCCTCCGAATCGATTTTCAGGTATCGCGCGATATTCACGATCACGAAAAAGAGATCGCCGATCTCATCCTCCAATCGGTCGCGCTTCAGGTCGCTCGCATCTTCTGCGATGACTTCCTTCAATTCACGAACTTCTTCCTGAAGCTTCTCAAAGATTCCTTCGATGTCCGGCCAATCGAAACCGACGCGAGCCGCACGCGCGGAAATCTGATGCGCCTCATGAATCGCCGGTAACTTCGTCGGAATACCTTCCAGTAAGGATCGCTGCTCCGGTGTACGTTGATTTAGCTTCTCTGCTTTCTCCTGGGCCTTAATCGCTTCCCAACTTTTTATAACCTCTGCGGCGGTGCCTGCCGATTGATTCCCGAAAACATGCGGATGGCGGCGAATCAATTTATCGCAGATCTTTTGGATGACGGTGTTGATGTCGAAAGTTCCTTGTTCCTTCCCGAGCTGTGCTTGAAATACGACGTGAAGCAGAAGATCGCCGAGTTCTTCGGCAACGGCATCGAAATCCTGCAGGTCGATAGCTTCGAGAACCTCATACACCTCTTCAACGAGCATCGGCTTAAGGGAATTGAAGTCTTGTTCCTTATCCCAAGGACAACCGTCCGGACCGCGCAACCTTGACATAATGTCGACTAGTTTTTCGAAATGTTTGCCCGTCGAATCATCGGCCATGAATCGATTATAGCGGCGGCTGTATCTCTTCGCAGAATAACCGGCGCGCACGGAGGCAAAAACTCCCCTCCTAGATTTAGGAGGGGAGTTTTTTTGCCCTCCTCGTTCCTCCTAATTGATTCAAAGAGAGTGGAAGATGCTAAATTCGAGTTGATGCGAGTAATAAGCGCGATAGGCAACGCGACTCCTGCTGTTCCATCCGTCGTCAGTATCGGTAATTTTGACGGAGTTCATCGCGGCCACCGCGCAATTCTTGAAACCGTCGTTCGCCGTGCGCGTGAGCTCGCTTGTCGATCCGTTGCGATGACGTTTTCTCCCCATCCAATCCGATTTCTCGCTCCGTACAAGGCTCCGAAGCTGATAAGCACGCTCGATCAGAAGATTCGTTGGATCGAGTCGACGGGTGTCGATCTGCTTTGGGTCATGAACTTCGATGAAGGTTTCTCGCGGCTATCGCCCCAGGAATTCATTGAGCAATATCTGATCGAAAGGTTGCAGGCACGTTCGGTTTGTGTCGGCAGCAACTTCAATTTTGGTTATCGGGGCAGCGGCAATGTCCAAACCTTACGAGAGTGGGAAAAAGGCCTGGAAGTCATCGAGGTACCGCCCGTGGTCGTTCGCGGCGGAATCGTCAGCAGCACGCGAGTTCGAGAACTGATAGCGGAAGGCATGGTGTCGAAAGTCTGCAGATTGCTCGGCCGGTGGCTCGAACTGGAAGGAGCGATTGTTTCGGGATCGGCCCGAGGACGATCGGTAACTGTACCCACACTTAATTTGGACGCCGAGAACGAGCTTTTACCGGGCCAGGGCGTATACGTCACGCGAATCTCTCTCGACGGAGGAGCTTTTCTGAATTCCATCACGAACGTGGGGAACCGGCCGACATTCAATGAATCGACGATAAGCGTCGAGACATTTGTGCTGAACCATGCGGTTCCTGAGGTGGTCCGGTCGGCGCGATTGCAATTCATCAAACGGCTGCGGGACGAAGTGAAGTTTGAATCGCCTGAAGCTCTCCGGAATCAAATCGCAGTGGACATTGCGCGCACGCAGCGATTCTTCTATCGCCTGAGCACACTTGGAAATGTCGGATCCCGTTAGCGTTGAGATCTATTCGCGGCCCGGCTGCCATCTTTGCGACAATGCAAAAGATGCAATCGAGCGGGTGCGGCAGCGCTATCCATTCGTGCTGAAGACCATCAATATTGAAGCGGATGCCGCACTCGAGGCGGCTTACGGAAACGAGATCCCGGTGGTGACGATCAATGGAAACAAGGCCTTCAAGTATCGCGTCGACGAGGCCGAATTCGAGAAGAAGGTGAAGCGGCTGTGGAACAAATAGACATTTTGACGATCGCTGCGCATCCCGACGACGTCGAATTGACCTGCTCGGGAACTCTGATTCGTATGGTTGCGCAGGGGTATTCGGTGGGCATTCTCGACCTCACCCAAGGAGAAATGGGAACTCGAGGTACGCCGCAGCTTCGCGCCGAGGAAGCCGAAGCCGCGCGAAAAGTCATTGGGGCCAAATTCCGTGAGCGCATGAATCTCGGCGATTCCCGGCTGACGGCATCGATCGAAAACCGGCTCGCTGTTGCCGAACGGATTCGAACGGCTCGACCGCGCACCGTCATCCTGCCCTATTGGGAGGGCCGTCATCCCGATCACTATACGGCCGCAACTATTGGATATGAGGCATGTTACGCCGCGGGCCTGAAACAGCTTCCGGTGGGCGGCGAACCGCACCGGCCGAAAAAGATTCTTTATGCATCAATGTATTGGGAGGTTAGGCCGTCGTTCCTGGTAGACGTGTCGGCGCATTTTCAACGCAAGCTCGATGCGATCAATTGCTTCGCCTCTCAATTCGCCGGCGATCTCAAAGACATTACGGAGCTTTATCCAGCATGGGGCCGCCTGCTCGATCGGGTGACCACGCAGTGTAAGTATTACGGTCACCTGATGGGCGTGGATTATGCGGAACCTTTTGTCGTCAAAGAAGTAATGGCGGTCGAGGATGTCGTGAAGATGCCGGTGGCCTCGCTGTAGCATGAAATGGCCCTCGGTGTGCAAAACTTATTTCCGGCAAGAGCGTCCAAAGCCCTTGACGTATCACGGTTAGGCCCTTACGATGAACCTACTTGCCTTTCGGAGAACATCAATGATTTTTAGGCTTGCCCGGATCACAGTTGCTTTAGCGCTGGCCGGCCTTGTGTGCATTTCGGCCGGTCTCGCACAGGCCTCTCCCCAACAAACCACCACCACCCAAACTGACCAGAAGCAACAAGATCCACAGCAGCAACAGCCGCAGGAAAAACAGGAAAAGCCCAAGAAGTCTGCCAAAAGATCGAGAAATTCCGACATCGAGAACATCGGAACTCGGGATATCAACAAAGGTAGTATCAATTTCGTTTCATACGAAAAAGAGATCGCGATGGGCCGCCAGCTCTCGTCGGAAGTCGAACGCGAAGTGAAACTGATCGAGGACCCCGTTATTACCGAGTACGTCAACCGCGTTGGTCAGAACCTGGTCAGAAATTCGGATGCAAAGGTTCCGTTCACGA
>Ga0207146_10326_pt1 | contig 10976 bp, 6 predicted proteins | sample Alteio_BWMinHeat_36_FD_153539 | JGI IMG/M metagenome (GOLD analysis project Ga0207146, IMG submission 153539) | Enriched cells from forest soil in Barre Woods Harvard Forest LTER site, Petersham, Massachusetts, United States -... | ecosystem: Environmental > Terrestrial > Soil > Temperate forest >...
GGCATACCGGCCGAAGAACCTGCCGCAGCAGTATGTTGTAGAACAGCCAACCGCGGGTTTCCCCCAAACGGCGATAGGCTGCACTCGCCCGTAGAGTGTTAAAGTGGGACCCATTGTTCTGCACCCAGGTCGTTTGCAGCGCTCGGAAACCATTCCATGGTTCACAAGGCTGAGATCGGTCTACGTCGAGGAACGGTAAAACTCGTTGCCCACAATCCGAAGTGGGCTGAATGTTTCAGTGAGGAAAAAGAGCTTCTTCTCAAAACACTGGGACAGAAGATTCTTGATCTGCGCCACATCGGCAGCACGGCCATACCGGGAATACTGGCGAAACCTATTCTTGATATTTTAGCCGCCGTAAGAACGCTGGCGGACGTTGAAGCATTCACAGAAGATTTGAAAAAAGTCGGCTACGAGGACAAAGGCGATGGAGGTGTTCTTGGACGTAGATTCTTCGTCAAAGGCGGCGAGGCCAACCGAACCCACCACCTCAACTTTTGCGAGATGAACAGCTTCTTCTGGGAAAGCCACTTAGTATTTTGCGACTACCTCCAGCGGCACACCGATGCGGCAAAGCAGTATTCCGCATTGAAACAAGGCCTCGCTGATAAATTCCCCAATGATCGCGGCGCATACACAACCGGAAAAGTGGAATTCGTGCGTTCCATACTGAACCGGGCAATGAACAAGCCGCGTGACGACTCTTGAGCGCACCTGAGGGTTCACTCTGAGTAAGACAGCCCGAGACGACCATGATGTAAAAGCAACTGGCCTTCGATAAATCGCGCTTTCTGGTTGACGGAATCCTTTATTTCCGATAATCTTGGTGAAGATACATTATCTGCAAGATAACATTCGCTCCTTGACAATCTAACCCGAGACGGTGCTGTTTATGCGCTCGGACTCTGGCTTCGAGTCGACCAAAGCGTCCTTGATCCTGGAGGTCCTGTTCCAGACTCGGTTCCCAAAACGGACCGCGAGATCCGTGACCTGTGATACGTAACTCCCATGTTGTCTAGATTTTGCGTGTAACTCCTTAAAACTCAAAGATCTAGCACATAGTCAAAATTTATGTCGTGTGTTTTCTAGATTTTGCACAGCAAGAGGGGGGAGGGGGTGGCGGTACTAAACGGTAAACTCCGTCCCAATGTGGGAACGCCGATTTCGGAAAGCGACTGAATGTGCAAGCTGGGTCGTGGTTGGCGCTAGCTGGTGGCGCGCGCGGACCGCGCTCCGCTCTGCCGCTCGGTGGTATTTGCGTAGTGGGAATTCTTCTCCGCGTACATGCGGCGGTCGGCTTCCGCCAGCAGGTGTTCGGCGTTGCTGCCATCGGCGGGGTAAAAAGCCTGGCCAATGCTGACCGAGACCAGACCTTCGCCGCACACGGCTTTCCCGACTTCGGCGATGATGGTTTCGAGCCGCTGTGCCATTTCCGCCGCCGCCTCCCGATTGAGACCAGGCGCAACCAAAACGAATTCGTCGCCACCCATTCTCGCGGCGTAATCGTATTCGCGACACGATTCTTTCAAACCGTCGGCGAACATTTGCAGCAGCTTGTTGCCTTGAAAGTGGCCAAAGCGATCGTTCACCTGCTTGAATCCGTTGAGGTCGGAGACGAAAACTGCGAGCGGCAAATTGGAGCGCTTGCATCGCGCCAGCTCGCGATCGAGGTGCAGGAAGAGCGATCGCGCGTTGGGGAGTCCAGTAAGGTAGTCGGTTGTGGCCGAGTCCTCGGCGATGCGATACTTCAAGGCATTTTCGATAGTGAAGCCCAGTTTCGAGCTGATGGCCAGCAGAATTCGGAGATGGTCTTTGGTGAAAGCATCCTGATAAGTACGGTACAGCGCCAGCACGGCGACCACCCCAGAAACTCCCTCCAGCGGCACGGCAAGCGCCGAGCGCAGCGTGCTGTATTTGGTCGGATCGTTGAGGTATCCGGGCTCGACCGATGGATTGCCATTCAGAATCGGCTTGCTGTTTTGCGCCACCCAACCGGACAGCCCTTCGCCAAGCGGAATCCGCAGAGACGAGAACAGACGAAAGTTGTCGCCGCTGACAAACTCCGGTACCAACAGGTTGTCCTGTTTGATATAGACCGCCATGGAGTCGTAGGGCACCAGACGCTTCAAGCGCACGGAAAGCATCGAAAGGGTATCGTCCACGCTGAGCGAGTTGCCCAAATCGTGACTGAGCTCGAAAAGCATCTGCGCCTCCTGGCGAGCCGCGGCAATGCAGGAAAGATAATCGCGGCGTTCTTGCGGTTGCTGGGCCAGAGGCGTTTCAGATTCCGCGAAACCCGCGGCCGGGGCTGATCCCCGGTGAACCTTGACGTCGGTCGAAAGCTTGGTCGGAATTTTCGGAGGGTGCGCATGGGTGAGTTTTTCCAACTCAACATAGCGCTGCTGCAGGATCTCAACCACGCGAGGGTCAAAGCTTTTGCCAGCTTCCTCAACCACGCGCGCCATGGCTTCGTCCAACGGCACCGCCCGGCGATATTGCCGATCCGTAGCCAGAGCATCGAGGCAATCGACCGCCGCCAGGATTCGCGCTCCGATCGGTATGGCTGCGCCCTTCAATCCGTTCGGATAACCGCTGCCGTCCCATTTCTCGTGATGCGCTCGAACGATGGGCACCACCGGGTAAGGAAACTCCACTTGTTCGAGAATCTCCGCCCCAATAATGGGATGGATTTTCATCTTTTCAAACTCTTCCGGAGTGAGCTTCCCCGGTTTGGAAATGATATGTTCCGGAACCGCGAGTTTGCCGATGTCATGCAGAACTGAAGCAGCCTGCAAGGCCTCGGTTTCGTCCTCGCTTAGGCCAAGATCCTTGGCCAGTTCCATGGCGTAAATGCGAACCCGTTGCAGATGATCGTGTGTAGTGTGGTCCTTGGCTTCAATCGCCAAAGCGAGAGATTCAATGGTGCGCAGATGAAGGTTGGATACCTGCTCGGCATGCCGCGTTTCATCTTCCAGTTTGCCCAGGTAAAGCCGATACGACCGATACATTAGATACACCGGAGGCAAGACTAGAAGGGAAGACTGCCATCCGACGTGCCGATTCAAGAAGCTCACCAAACCGGCGATAGCCGCTCCCACGAGGTAGTAAGGGAAAGACCAGAAATAACATTCCGACCACACTTTCAGGACGGGTTTACCTTCCGTCAGCCGGATGATCGTGGCCATTGCCAGCGTATTGAAGGCGAAGTATGTGATTGCCACCAGGAGCAAAGCCAGAGGCGCGTTGCGATGCAGTCCGTGAGTTGTGACCAGCTTGTAAACGCCGTACGATGCTGCCGTCCCGACCGGCAATTGCGAAAGATTGAACACCACATGGATTGGCTTGAGGCTCTTGGAGGACTTCCAATAGGATTGAACCAGGACCGCGGCAAACCCAATCACCACGGTTTCACCAAAACTCATCTCCAGAACACCCAGCAGAATGAACAGGAAATTTACCGACATGGTTCCGTTGATGCCGGGCAGTTTTATTTTCAAAGAGGAAGCCAGGAGCGCGACGGCCAGGTAGCAGAGGAATTTAACGGGATCGGTCGAGTGCCAATTCGCCAGCGTGATGTAGAAACAGCCCAGCGCCGCCAGCGCCATGGCTGCGATAAACACTTCTGCGCCAAACTGACGAGGCAAACTCCGGGACATTGTAAGATTCTTGCTCACCCCGAGCGAAATGTCCGGCCAAAAACGAGTCGGCCCATTACCATCGTGTTCTGCCTACGATTCAATGACTTACGGCGCCAGCAGCGCCGGTTTCAGGGGGTAAGGAAAGGGGTTCTACCGGGTAACTTCCCGCCCGCCATTTGCAGACACGGGTGCTAGGCTAATTCCAGAGTGTCTCCATCTCCGATATGCGCGCCAGCCGGTCGCAGGAGTTTTGTCATCCTGCCAGGCATCCTGATCTGTGCGCTTTCTTTGGCTACTGCTGCAACGCCGAAGAGCAAGGCTGCGGATTTAGCCGTGCGCTGGCAGCCGACCCGTCCGGTGAATGGATCGCCGGTTGTGTTTCGGGTCACGTCGCCGGAGCAGCTCAAGTCGCTGTCCGGCAAATGGCTCGAGCATGAGGTGTTTTTTTCTTCCGATGCACAGGGCACGGTCTGGTACGGAATCGCGGGTGCGAGCCTGGAGACGCGCCCTGGAAATTATCCGCTTGAGCTGAAGGGCGTAACCGCGGCCGGCAAAGATCGTTCCTTTCAAAAGCGGGTTGCGGTCGGCAAGGGAAAGTATCACAGCATCGCGGCCAGCGTTCCCAAGCAATATACGGAACCCAGTGCGGAGCAACTCCAGAAAATCGGTCAGGATAAAACGCTCAAAGAGCATGCATTTGCAGGGATGACTCCCGAGCGCGAATGGGCAGGTAGTTTTCGCCCTCCTGCGAAAGCGCAAATCTCTGATGTGTTTGGAACCGCGCGCACTTTCAATGGCCGGGTGCAGAGTGTGCATCAGGGGCTCGACTATGCGGTTGCGGAAGGCACGCCAGTGACGGCGCTGAATCGCGGAACTGTTCTACTGGCGCAAGCGCTCTTCTTCGAGGGCAATTGCGTGGTTCTTGACCACGGCCAGGGCTTACTCACTCTGTATATGCATCTTTCGAAGATCGAAGTCAAAGAGGGGGAAAAGGTCACCAGCGGACAGAAAATCGGTTTGAGCGGCGGAACCGGGCGGGCCACGGGACCTCACCTGCACGTGGCGGTGCGCTGGCAGGGGGTTTACTTGAATCCGGCGACTCTGCTAAGTCTCCAGTTGCCGTGAACCTCTGCGGTGGGACGGATCGCTTCCGGTCCGCGGGCTCGGCGATGGACGAAGTGCTTCTTTGAGATCGAGATTGCGAATCAGGCGGTGCAGGTAATTCACATGCACCCCGAGCAACTGCGCTGCTTCCGTGTAATTACCCTTGGTTTCCTGCATTGCATTGAGAATCAGGTATTTCTTCAGTTCCTTGATCTGGTTGTGATACTTTGCCCCGCTCGGGGTTAACCCTTTCTCCAGGATTGACTCCGGCAAATCCTCCGGTTGAATGACATCCAGCACGCTGAGCACCAGCGCACGCTCGAGCGCATTCTCCAGTTCGCGCACGTTCCCAGGCCAGTCATAGTTCACCAGGCAAGCCATCGCCTCAGAAGAAAGTCTTTTGGCTTTCATATTGAATTTCTTGACGAACCTGGCGATGAAGTAGTCGGCCAGCACCGCTATATCTTCGCGACGCTCGCGTAGCGGAGGCATGACCAGCGAGAGAACATTCAGGCGATAGAAGAGGTCTTTGCGAAAGGTTCCATTCTTCACCGCCTCTGCGAGATCCTTGTTGGTAGCGGCGATCAGGCGGATGTCCACGGAAATCGGACGCGTACCACCGACGCGCTCGAACTCACGTTCCTGCAGCACGCGCAGCAGCTTCACTTGCAGAGCGGGTGCGAGTTCTCCGATTTCGTCCAGGAAGACCACCCCACCATTTGCCACCTCCAGCCGGCCCTTCTTCTGCGCCACGGCTCCGGTGAATGCGCCTCTCTCGTGGCCGAATAGTTCGCTCTCCAACAGGCCCTCGGGAATCGCCGCGCAGTTGATAGGTACAAAGGGCTTACTCGATCGCGGGCTGTTGCGGTGGATGGCGCGGGCCGCCAATTCTTTCCCGGTTCCGCTCTCGCCTTCGAGCAGGACGTTCGACTCCGTCGGGGCCACCCGCGCCAGGAATTGATACACCTCCTTCATGCGGCGGCTCTCGCCGATCAAGTTGTGGTCGAGATTGAGTTCCGTGGACAGCCGGACGTTCTCATGTTCCAGCCATTGCATTCGACGAGCGTTCTCCAGGGCTACCGCGGAAGTGCCGGCAATCGCCGCGACCAACTGGAGGTGATCTTCGTCGAAGCGCGCGGCAGCATCGCGGGCATCCAGATAAATACAGCCGGTCACTTTCTGAAACACAATCAACGGCACGCACAATAGCGAACGGACCTGCGAACTCACCAGGCTCTCGACGTCGGCCAGTTCGTTCGAGCCCGGGACGTCGACTCCCAGAATCGCCAATCCCTCTTGCATTACTCGACGGGCGATGGTGCGGCTGACGCGAACCGGCAAAGTGGATTTCACGATGCGGTGGCGGGCGAAGGCCGATGCAAAAGGTTCATCGCCTTTTCCATCCAGCAATATGGCGCCCCGCTCGGCGGGCACTACATCAAAAATCAGGCTGAGGATTTGGCCCTGCAGTTCATCGAGATCGCGGATGGAATGCACGACGCGGCTGATCTTGAGCAACGCGTTCAAGTTGCGCGCCACACGAGAACTAGCTGGGAATTCCTTCAGAAGTCGATCCGGCTGCAAGTAGAGCACGTCCTGGGGGCGCAACTGCGCCGTGGCCTGGGTTAAGCTGTCTTCGTACTCGACCCGGCCCGCGCTCGATTCCTCCCCGTCTTCATGCAGCAGCAGCAGGAAAATGGAATCTCCGACCGAGATCTGGTCTCCATGACTCAGTCTTACGTCTTTGATCGCTACTCCGTTAACTGATGTGCCATTACGACTATCGAGATCCCGTATGCGGTAGGCGTCGCCCTCCCGGCTGAGCGCGCAATGGTGACGCGACAGGGAAGGGTCGCTGATAGAAAGCAAATTGGAGGGGTCGCGTCCAATGTGAATCTCCCCGCTGGGAAGCGCAAAAATAGAATCTTTCAGCGGCCCAGCGATCACCAAAAGCCGTGGGTTCACTTCAACTCCTTACTGCACGCAGTCTTCTCTAACACATTTGTCAGTAATTTCGCAAACCTATCTGCGCTCGTTCCACTATCCGAACAGATAATTCGCTATCCGTTTGGGTAGATGGCAAGCGTGGAGAAAGACCGGACACTACTTCGTGGGCGAAATGGAAGCCAATTAAATCAGTCATCTGGGGCGCGATTGCGACCCGGGATCGCAGCCGAGGACCGTGGTCCAGAACGTGCATTTGGCGATTGCAGGCCTCAACCTGGCGAAACAAATGGGGGAAGTGATTTGGCAGTCCTGCCGCGAAAGATGAACGGGAGATTGAGTGCCTGGCATTGCCCCCTTCGCCGTCGAGGCTGCGAAGGAGAGTGTCATGGGAATCGATCGACGGAAGTTCTTGCTACTCGGGAGCACTGGCTTAGTCGCTCTCGGGACGACGAAAATGGCGACGGCAGAAATGCCAGCCCTGCTGCGCGGCGAGGCCTTCTCGCCGGTACCCGCGAAAACCGTTTTCGCTCGCGCCTTTAATTTGTGGATGGATCAAGCGGTCCGGAGCGAGCCGCAGTGGTCGCACGAGAGCGAAGATGTAGCGCTGTTCCGTAAGCAATTGAGGCTGGGCATCAAGCCCTCGCACGGCGCCGGGGCCGCGGCGCATCTCTTGCGATATCTGGAATTGGGAGACCGTCGCTCCATTGCCGTGGAGACGACGATGGCCGGCGACACGGTCGTGGCTCCCGCCGAAGAGGTTCTTGCCCGCGCCTTTAATCTGTGGATGTATGAGACTGTCCGCTACCCCGAGCGCTGGTCGCACGAGGCCGGCGATGTCGCAGCTTTCCGGCGGCAGTCAGCGATGGGTATCGAGCCGCGGTATGGCATGAGGGCATCGGCGAATCTGCTGCAGTTCCTGGAGCAAGCCCAGGTAGCCGCCTGAGAAATCCACCGAGCCGGGGCAGCAACTCGCGCCGTCGACGTTCGACTATCCGAACGGATAGTGCAGCTATCCGTTCAGATATCTATTCTTGGAGGCAGAGAGCTGTGCGGAACGTTGCGTGGCGAATATGAGTTTGCTAAATCAGTAAGTTGGCTCAAGACCGCCAAGGTCACGCGCCGCTGCAGCCATGGTCTGAAACGTGCATAGGCATGCCTAGACCCTGACCTGGCGAAGCGATGGGGGAAGCGCTTTTGGCAGTCTTGCCAGGGAAAGGCCGATCGGGAGCCTGGCGACCCCCTCCTCAGACTCCCGATTTTTTTCTTTGGCTCCGCCTGAGATGCGCAGCGGCTCAAGAGCTCACGTAGCGGGAGATTCTCTCAGCCGGCAACCGCCGACGGCAGTGTTGACAGTAGATTGTTAGAGCCGTCAACCGGAACTCCATCGCGAAAGCTTAAAGTCCTTCCCGAGATAGCTGGAACGCGTTCACCCGGAACCAGGATGCCTACGAGGTTCAGTGGATCGGCGGCAGACAACGTGATGGTTTCCCCGGCCGGTGGAAGCCTCCGCGTGGCCCGCAACGACTCGACCGCAACCGGCAAGGCGAATTGCTCGCCGAGGAATCCATCCACGAAGCGTCCACCGCGAATTTCACCACGATCTTCCAGGCGACGAAACGCCATTTGCAATTCCCGCCATTTGGGCAGGTTGGTTTCTCGCGCCAGCACATCACGGAAAACGATTCCGTAACGCTTAAGCAGCATCCAGCAGGTGGCCTCGATGGTTCGGTTTCGTTCAACAATTCCGTCAGTGTAAAGCAGCGCCCATCGTCCGGAACTGTGCCGCGGACGGGCGCTGCGCCCGCTGCCTTGTCCCGCGCGCCGTTTCGGATCAATCAGAGAGCGCAGGTTGTCGAAACCATCCGCGGTCACTACTCCGGCGGCTACCAATTCCCACAGAGCCGTTTCCACCTCAGCTTTCATTTTGTCCGTGCCGCGGACGATGTCCGCGAAGAAGGATGCTCCGCGCTGGCGCAGGAAATCCAGTGCCTGCCGCGCCCCGTCGCTCAGACCTCGTGCTTCAGGCTGATTTGCGGCGGGATTGTGTGGAGTCATCCAATCGGCTTCTTCACGAACGAAGAATGTAATCGGGGCTACGCTGGTTGGAATCACTCGCCGCTTTCCTGCGGCCGAATCCTCGAGCGTTGCCGGATGTGGAGAAAGACGTCCCCAACCCACAGCGCCAGTCAGGCAGAGTTGATCAAGCCACTGCGGATCGTAGTTGGCAACGCGTCTCGCCAGAATCTGCCGCTCCCATGCATTTGCGGGAATTTCAAATCCCTGGAGCTGGCGCAGAACTTCCAGCGTCGCGCGCTCCCCCTGGACCTGAGTTCCGGGAGCCACGTGCTGCCAGCGGAGCAGCCAACGCATGAACTGCGCCGCCGAGATGGGCTCAATCTGCTTGCGTAGGGTCGCGACCGTGAGCCGGTGGATTCGTGCCAATAAGCGCCGCTCGCACCACTCAATCTCGTGTGGAGCGGGCGCCCCCGACCGCTGCCGCTGGTCCGTGAACTTGCCGCGGAGAACAGCGCCGCTAGCTTCCATCCGCAGTAAGGCTTTTTCGATTTCACCCGCGGGGAGCCCTAGCATCGCGCCAAGTTGTTCCGCCGTAACTGGACCGAGATGCGTCATCCAGCCGGTGACGAGAGCAAGCACGGCTTCATCACGAGAGGAGGCTGTGCTCCCGATCTCGACTATCGCTCGATCAAAAATGGAATCCGGGAAGAGCAAGGAAAACATCTCCGCTCGCTCCGCGGCAACCCAGTAGCGTCGATTGCTGCTCACCGCTAATTGCGCGCGATTCTCCTGCATCAGTTGTTCGAAGTGAGCACGCCATTGCTGATCCTCTGCGGACATCTGAGGATAGCCACCCTCGGCTGTCCGGTCGAGCGAAGCTCGACTGTGCTCCGGCACAGCGATCAGCGTATGCAGCACATCGTGCAATTCGTCCGCGTCGCGCACATCTGGCCACGCCTCTTCGCGGACTTGCGCAATCGCCGCAGGATCAAGCTTGCCAACTTCCTCCAGGACTGATTCCGGCAGGATCCGCCGCATCTCCACCGCACGCGCCCTGCGCTCTTCAAGCGGCGCATCGTCGAGGTAGGCATAGGGATTCGCGTTGAGAATTTCGTGCGAGAACTGCGAAGGCACGGGCGTGTCCACGGCCACGCAGCGGATGCGACCGTCCGCCATCCCGCGCAGCAAATTCTTCAGCCCATCCAGATCCATCGCCTCGGTGAGCACGTCTTTCATCACTTCGTTTACAAGCGGGTGATCGGGAATCTGAATGTCGCCTGCAATATTCTCCTGACAGGCAGCGACGTTGGGGAACACCGAGGCGAGCAGATCGTCTGAGCGCATGCGCTGAATCTGCGGAGGAACTTTCTTGCCACTTTGAAAACGCAACAGCGCCAGAGCCCGATTGGCGTCCCAGCGCCAGCGGGTTCCGAAGATGGGCGAAGCTAGCGCGGCTTGTTCCAGGATGGGCTGCACGGTCTCGGCATTCAGAAAGTGAAAGACGTCAGCCAAAGGAAAGCTGTGTTGCTCCGCCAGCGCGATGTTCAACCCGTTGTCCGTAGCGGCGGCTTGCAGTTCGAAATTAAAGCTGCGGCAGAAGCGCTTGCGCAAGGCCAGGCCCCAGGCCTTGTTGATCCGTCCTCCGAACGGCGCGTGGATTACCAGTTGCATCCCGCCACCTTCATCGAAGAAACGTTCGGCGATGACGGTTTCCTGCGTCGGGACCGCGCCCAGGACGGCGCGTCCCTGCAGAATGTATTCGATCATCCGCTCGGGCCATTGGCGGGGCGCAGTTCCCAAGGGACGCTTCTTCGTAACCACGCGCGATGAGCTTCAGGAGTGCGCGGCGCTGGTGCGGGCCATCCGCCAGGGTGATCTTGATCGCCTAATGATTCCGGATGCGCCGCTCGACATCTTAGCGCAGCAAATCGTCGCCATTTGCGCATCTGGTAGCGTGGCGGGGGCGGCCGAGCCACACGACCCGGGGCCACACGACCCTGGCTGGGACGAAGACGAACTGTTCGATCTGGTGCGGCACGCTTATCCCTATCGCAATCTTTCGCACGAAACCTACACAGCGATTCTCGAAATGCTCTCCGAGGGCATTGCGTCGCGCCGGGGACGTTACGGCGCTTACATCCATCACGATCGCATCAATCGCAAGCTGAGGGCGCGGCGCGGGGCGCGGCTGGCGGCCATCACCAGCGGCGGCGCCATACCCGAGACGGCGTTGTTCACAGTCGTTGCGGAACCAGAGGGCACCGTTGTCGG
>Ga0207146_10327_pt1 | contig 10923 bp, 7 predicted proteins | sample Alteio_BWMinHeat_36_FD_153539 | JGI IMG/M metagenome (GOLD analysis project Ga0207146, IMG submission 153539) | Enriched cells from forest soil in Barre Woods Harvard Forest LTER site, Petersham, Massachusetts, United States -... | ecosystem: Environmental > Terrestrial > Soil > Temperate forest >...
GCGCCGGGCGGTCACGAACGCAGGAACGGGTGAATTTACCGCCCACGTGTTAGTGCCCGGGGTATAGGCGTCCACCTCATTGGATGGGTTGGGCGCGGTTCTCCCACCGCCCATCACGAGCATTTGGCCATTGAAGTTAAGCGCTCGCGTCTCTCCTGTCGCCCGCGGTATGGCGGCAATCGTGCCGATCGTATTCGCTACCGGGTCATAAACAAAGGAGTTGGTCGTATCGGTAAGAATGCCGGCCGTGATGTCGCTGCCTCCACCCGTGTAGATGAGGCTGCCGATTGTCGTGGTGGGTATGTAACCCAGCGGAACAGGCAGAACAGAGGGCTTCTGTACCCAGGTAGTAGGAAGAGTAAACTCCCAAATCTGGTTGGTCCCTTGCCCCCCACCCGTGATGGTGTCGAACCCGCCCAGGATATAGAGCTTGTTGTTGAATACCGTGAAGCCACCGGGCAGAACCATTCCCAGGCCACCGGGCCAGGGAGCAGCAACAGGGCTGATCACGTCAGTGACAGGGTCATAGCGGAATACGCGATCGAAAGTGCCGGTGATGGTAACCTGCGAACCACCCACGCAGTAGATGTAAGGCGTTCCAGCGTCAGCTAGCACGCCACAAGCCATGTTGTTTACATGCGTGTCGGGGTAAGTGGCCGACTTGGTAGTCCAAGTATTGGCGACCGGATCATATTCAAACGGGTGAGTGAACTCGCTGCCAGCTGAGTCGGAGGCGCGACCGCCCATGGCGTAAAACTTCCCGTTGGCCTGAAAATAAACGCCAACCAGACGGACCCCAACGCTAGGCAAGACAGGACCGGCTGACCATCCCGACGGCGCACAACCACCCGAAACATTCACCACGCCAGTCATACCAATAAAGCAGTGCGCAGCGCAGTGGTAAGAATAGGCACCCGGCTGCGTGAAAGTGTGCTGATAAACCGTACCTAGGTTGGAAAGAATTCCTGAGGCACAGTTCATATCATTAGGAGAACAATATTGCGAATCGGCCACGCAAGGAGGGCCGCTGGTGACACTGTGGCCGCTAGCGGCCCAGGTCCACCGCACCGTGTCGCCAACCGAGATGTTGACTGTGCTCGGCACAAACTGGAAACCATTTCCACCTCCCACCGTCACATCGACAATCGTGCTGGTAGCCGATGGGACGCCGCTTGCGGCTGGCTGACCGTTTTGGTCGACAATTCGGATGGGCGCTGGGGCGCGTTGGTTCTGTGGGGGCATGCTTGTGCGCCTGTTGCCGGATTCAGCTTGCATCGAAAATCCGATCGCAAACATGATTGTCAGCCAAAACATCCCCCGTACTGCGTTTGATCTTTTCATGGTCTTACTTCCTTTTTCTGCGCGCCAGCATTCCGGATTTTCTTTTATATTGAACCGCAGCTGACGCTCCGCGATCCGATGTGACGGGCCATAGTGCGCAGGAGCTTCCAAAAAAGGCAAGCAAAATTTCTGCGCGGAAACCCACGCCCGAATGATGTCGATAAGCGCAAGAATTTGCGTGAACTGCCATGATTCGCGGGCGAGAATCGTTTGGCTGGCCCTGTCCATGTTGCGAATGAAGCGGAAGAAAACATCGAAAACGCGTTCATCGCCCAGTCGCCAGTCTCACACCCGTGATGACCGGTTAATAGCCAGCGCCGTCTGCATTTTGCTCGCTGGCATTGTCTGGATCGCATTCGGCCAAACGCTGCACCACGAGTTCGTAAACTACGATGATGGTTCTTATGTCTATGCCAATCCAAGAATAACCAGCGGTCTTACTCTTGGTAGTATGGAGTGGGCCTTCACTCATTTCCGCGCTGGCAACTGGCAGCCACTCACCGCCATCTCGCACATGCTGGACTGCCAGCTCTACGGGCTCCAGCCCTGGGGACATCATCTGACCAACATCTTGCTTCACACCATCGCGGTAATCCTCTTGTTTCTAGCTCTGTGGCGACTGACTGACAACATATGGCCCAGTGCGTTTGTGGCGGCGCTCTTTGCTATTCATCCGCTGCGTGTGGAGCCGGCCGCGTGGGTCTCAGGACGAGGTGATGTTTTAAGCGGCGTGTTTTTCATGCTCACGCTCTGGGCTTATGCGCGCTACGCTCGCGAAGACTTTCGGAGTTACGCGCGCACCGAACGCTTTGCTTTTGACCGATACGCAGCGGTGCTGGTGTTCTTTGCGCTAGGCTTAATGTGCAAACCTACGCTGGTGACAGTGCCTTTTGTGTTACTGGTGTTGGACTACTGGCCGCTGGGGCGCTGTAGCCACGGCGCTGTGCCGCCGTGCTCGGACCGCCGCGATGAGCGCCTCGAGGCAGCCAAGCGGCTACAACGCACACGTCAGAGAACGGCACTCAGTGGTCACTGGTTCGTAGTCCGTGTTCTGCTTCTGGAGAAGGTTCCGTTTTTTGCGCTTTCTGCCGTATCCTGCGTGGCCGCAATTCTGGCGCGCGCAGTGAGCCCGGGGGAGGTCGATCACGCTTTCGCCGAGCGTGCCGGCAACGCTGGACTGTTCTACATCGCGTACCTTGGTCAGATGATCTACCCGGCGCATCTGGCGGTCCTGTATCCATACCCAGAAACCAGTCCTAGCGTCCCCGAAATAATCCTCGCCCTGCTCTTCTTGTGTGTCGTTTTCATCGTCTTTTTTATCTGGCGAAGACGCTATCCTTTTCTGCTGATCGGCTGGCTTTGGTTTCTGGGTATGCTAGTCCCAATGATTGGTCTCGTTCAGATAGGCTCCATAGCACGAGCCGACCGCTACACGTATTTGTCCGAGATTGGCTTGTACATTCTGGGGACTTGGGGGGCGATGGAGTTGCTCAAAAGCTGGCGGCACAAACGCGAACTGTTGGCCGTTGCTGCCTTGATCGTAATAGGAATGTTCGTAACGCGCAGCTATTTCCAAACTTCATATTGGCTGAATAGCGAGACGCTGTGGAGGCATACGGTCGATGTTACCTCTCGCAATTACATTGCCCACAACAACCTTGCCGGTACACTGCTGGAGAGGGGGCAACTCAACGAAGCGATCGCGAATTACAGAGAGGCTCTTGAGATAAAGCCCGAAGTAGCCGAGGTGCAGAGCAACCTGGGGAATGCTCTCCTGCGAGAGGGACAGGTAGAGGAAGCTGTCGTGCACTTACAGAAGGCGCTCAAAATCGACCCTGCCTATGCGGAAGCATATAACTACATGGGAAGCGCCCTCATGAAGAAGGGGCGGGCCGGCGAAGCCATCGGTTATTATCAAAAGGCGGTCCAACTGAACACGAGTTATGCCGATGCCTACAACAATCTGGGCGTGGCTTTTCTGCGAACCGGCCAGGTGGACCAAGCCGTTGCATCTTACAAGAAGGCCGTGACGATCAATCCCGGATCTGCCGAAATGCAGTACAATCTTGGCAACGCTCTTGCCCGCGAAGGCAACTGGGGCGATGCGATCGCATGCTACCAGGCTGCGCTCAGCGCGGAGCGCGATTTTGTCAAAGCTGCCAAAATTCGCAATAACCTTGGCGCCGCTTTGGAGAGGCTTGGAAAGTCTGACGAAGCGCTCGAGCAATTTAGCCAAGCGGTGCAAATCAATGGAAATTATCCCGAGGCCCACTTCAACCTGGGACGGGTGCTGGCGCAGCTTGGGCGGAGGGATGAAGCGGTGGCGCATCTGAAGGAAGCATTGCGCCTCAAGCCCGGATACGAAGAAGCGAGAAAACAGTTGCGCGAACTCGGCATAGCAATAGGGCAGTGAGTTAACACGCAGCTGGAAATATCGCGGGTCTGTAGTGGGGTCGTATCTAAACATTTGACATTCAACCTTCGGTGACGTGAACCGTTGAATCGTTAAATGGTTGAATCGGGACGGAAAAAAGAAAACTGGCCAGAGACACTCAACTACTCGCCCTCTGATTTCATGGTACTGCAGTAGCCCACGTCCGACCAGATGCAGCATTCGTGGAATTGAATACGATCCAGCGACGAACACGCTTTTTGTCACTGAGTTGGGCTATACAAACTTCTTTTTCCAAATCTTGCATATGGACGCGTCCACCGGAAAAGGAAAGGACAGCCGGCCTAGGTTGATGACGAAAAGTAACAAAACTGTTACTAATCCATACTAATCCTTTCTTGGCAGGGTGATGGTCTCGGATGCATGCTTGTCCGAAAGGAGCAGTTACCCATGTTGCCAAACTTTTGCCACACAATCCACGGTGCGGTTTCAAGCCACAAAGCAACAGAACTGTTACGAAATCGTCCCTGCGGAGGCCACGCAGGTCAAAAGGCTTGTTCAACCTTCTTCGCACGGTCCGCTAAGATCTGTTTGTCGAGAGGACGCGCGTGGAGGCTAATTAGCCCTCAACCAAAAAAGGACCCTTATGCAAGTCACCAACTCGAACCCAACTTCGTCCATCGACCAACCGCGTCAGCGTCTCGCCCGCCGATCGTTGATTCGCAGCCTCGCAATCGACGCAACGGCAATCGTGCTCCTGTTCTCAGCGAGTGGGCAGATAGCCCGGGCGGCCGACGGAGACCTCGACCCGACCTTCGGTACCGGCGGCCAGGTGATGACCGATTTTAACCGTAGCACCGACATCGCCTTTGCGGTCGCACTTCAACCGGACGGTAAATATGTAGTTGTGGGAACAACCTACACGAACAACGACTACTCGGGCGAAGACTTTGCCATCGCGCGCTACAATACGGACGGCACTCTCGACACCACCTTTGGCGTGAATGGAAAAGTGACAACTGATTTTCCCAACCTGGCTGCGGTGGCATCTTCAGTTGTTGTCCAACCCGACGGCAAAATCCTGGTCGCGGGCGGCGCTTTTCCAACCTTTACCTTTCTTGGCGACTTTGAATTGGTCCGTTATAACCCAGATGGATCGCTCGACACTTCCTTTGGCAGCGGTGGGATCGTCACAACGAGTTTTCCGGGGCAAGGAAGCTATACCTTCGCTTTGGCCTTGCAATCCGATGGCAAGATCATCGCTGCCGGAACTGACTTCGTTAATTTTTCCAATGAAGATAACTCTAATACTGACTTCGCGCTGGAGCGCTATAACCCGGATGGAACGCCTGATACCACCTTCGGGAACGATGGCCAGGTCACAACCGATTTTGACGGTTTCAATGACGATGTGTTTTCCATTCTTGTCCAGCCGGATGGCAAGCTTGTCGCTATTGGCTCGGCGAAAAACCCGGCCACCTTCTACGACTTTGCCGCCGTGCGTTACCTGGCTAACGGCACGATCGACACGACTTTCGGCGTCGCGGGCAAGGTCCGCACCGACTTCGGTCATGCCGACTTTGACCAGGCGCGCTCTGCTGCTCTTCAGCCTGACGGCAAAATCGTCGCGGCGGGAACAACCATATTCAATAACGGTTTGTCCGAGCCTTTCGCCGTCGCTCGCTATAACACGAATGGGACGCTGGACACGACTTTCGACAGCGACGGCAAGCTGCAGATCGACTTCGGCAGTTTTGACCAGACCGCTTACAAGGTACTCCTTCAGCCCGATGGTAAGATCATCACCGTTGGTTATCCCAACACTGAGTCATCGGACTCGGACTTTCTGTTGGCGCGTTGTAATCCCAATGGCTCACTCGACTCGAGCTTTGGGGTGGGCGGAAAAGTCCGCACCTCATTTGGCGATCTGAACGGCGGAGCCTACGGCGCCGTTCTCCAGCCCGACCGCAAGATTGTCGCGGTCGGATTTCAAGCCACAGCGACGAATAGGTTTGCTGAGTTTGCCCTGGCGCGTTACCTCGGGAGCTCGAGCAGCCTTGCGCTCACCTCGGCAGTTTCGCGTAAAACACATGGCAGCGCGGGCGCGTTCGACATTCCACTCCCGCTCTCGGGATCTCCTGGCGTGGAATGCCGCACGGGCGGTGCGACTGGCGACTACACCCAAGTGTTTACGTTCACTAATAACGTGGTGAGCGGCAACGCCAGCGTGACCAGTGGTATCGGAGGCGTCTCAGGTATGCCAGTGTTTTCCAGTAACACCATGACAGTGAACTTGACCGGCGTTGCGAACGCGCAAACGCTTACTGTCACGTTGAGCGGCGTGACCGACGAGTTCTCCCAGGTTCTGCCTGACACGCCAGCAAGCGTGAACATGTTCATCGGCGACACAAGCGGCAACGGCGTAGTCAACGCCACCGATGTCGCGCAGACCAAAGGCCAAGTTGGCCAACCTGTAACCAGCAGCAACTTCCGCACGGATGTGAACGAGAGTGGCATCATCAACGCCACGGACGTGGCGATCGTAAAAGCGCACTCCGGACAAAGCATCAGCGCGCCCCTCGCATCGGCTCAAAGTAATGCCGCGATTGCAACTGGGCATTAACCCCGCCTCAAGTTCGCGGTCCGCGTCGCCCTGTTTAGCGAACTCAATCGCCGATCCGGTGTTTTGATTCCCAGATGCGCAACGCCGGCGGGCAAACCAAAAGTCGAGAGTTTCGTTAAAATTTTATTATTGACAAAACGAAAAGCGCCATCCCAAACTGGAGGCTGTAGAAATCAACCACCGAAACCAAAACTATGAACAATAAAATGAAATCGACCATTTGCGGTTTTCGCCCTCTTGCTCTCCTGGGCGCTTTGTTGCTCCTAGGCGCCATCAATCCTGCTCATGCTATCGTGCCGACCGTCGTTCTTCCCAATAGCGCGGGGACGACAGAAGGCGATAGCAATAACAGTTACCCTTTCGACCTAGGGCAGGCCGGATTAATTAGTCAGCGATACCAGCAGCTTTACGCCGCTTCGCAGTTCGGCGGCGGAGGCTTGATCACCCAAATCGTCTTCCGGCCCGATGCCTTCGCGGGTCACGCGTTCACGTCCACGCTATCCGATATTCAAATTGATCTTGCGTACACCAGCGCCCCAGATGATGGGCTCAGCACGACCTTTGCCAACAATATAACCGCTGGTGACACTGTTGTGTTCGCCCGTGGCCCGCTTACGCTCTCCAGCGCGTTCACAGGTCCGCCTAACGGCCCGAAGGATTTCGATATCATCATCACGCTGACCACCCCGTTTTTCTACAACCCTGCCCTGGGCAATCTGCTGCTCGATGTGCACAACTACGGCGGAGGCAGTACGACCTTTTTTGATGCCGTCAGTCCACTTGGCGACGGGGTCTCGCGCGTTTTCAATTCGGATGTCAACTCTGGGACAGGAAACACAGATTCCGAAGGCCTCGTGACAGGGTTTGTCATAGTACCCGAGCCGAGTAGCGCGGCCATGTTGCTCGTGGGCGGAGGGACGTTGCTGGCGTGGTTCGGCGGGTGCCGTCGGCGTCAGAGGCACTGAGCGATAACATTTCGCAAACCCATTAAGCCGCCCGAGCTTTAAGCCTTATCCGGATTCGCTCGTGATTTCGGCAAAAAGCGCGTCGAAAGTCCTCCCAAAATAAGATAGGAAACTCGAAATGGGATCTGATCTTCACATTTGACGCTAGCGCGCAAACGGATCGAGCTTTGGGTAGTGTCCTAATTTGAATCAAGATACCGCTGTAGGGACTGGCACTCTCCCATAATTCCCTCTGTGCCCTTTTGCTTTCTTGGCGGCAGTGACAGAATGCCAGATGATCGAACGTCGCCACAAAGCATACTAGCGCGGCCCCTAAATGGATCATTTTGCGGCCAACCTCGTTTGACAGCGTTCACTGCCTCGCGCAGCTTGTCCAACTGTTCTAAGTCTAAGTCTCGTGTTTTAGCGAGATAAACAAGCGCCCAAATATCACTCAGAGCCGTTTTCAGCCGCAGCTTATCCATGCTGTTTTGCTTTTGCCGCAATCGCCACTTTGACGGCGCTCTGCGGCGAATCCACGGGCGGAATTTCCAGTATGGTCACGGACTTGATTTGGTCGCCGTCACGATAGCTCCACGCATACGCTCGTGTCGCTTGTGGGTGTCCGATCAAATCGAAAACCTCAACCGTTCCTTCCCACGCTGTTTGCCCTTCAGATTGTTCCACTACCGGAACAGACTCAACGTGCCTAGAATCGCATCTGCGCGTCTCCTTTATAGCTTTTTGAAGCCGTTTTACATCAGTTTGACTGCGTTTTTTGAACATATTAATTCTTCAATCGACCAAACGTGACGGGTCGCCAACCGTTCGCCATTCAAATTAGGACACTACCGAGCTGTGAGATTATGGCGAGGCCTTTACGGGTTGAATTTAAAGGAGCTATTTCACGAAGCGGGATACACTGCCATAGCGCAGATGGTCGCGCGCACGCGAGAGAAGGGATCGGCATGATGCACTCAAATCTAAGCTGGCCAAGCTAATGCGCCAATGTGTAGAGTGAAGACGCGACCCCATTTCTTCTCCCCAGTCATCGTGAGCACCGGCAAGAATCTGAGGCAGGTCAAGATCGTCTAGCACGACGCGGGTGGCGCCGACGGCAACCTTAAACAGCCTAACGAAAACAGAACCCGGCCCCCCTCACGGCGTATACGCGAACCCGTCGTTGAACCAGTTGTTGCAGCACTGACCCGAGCCGCCCCAGATGATCATGCGCGCGCCATCCCAGATCGCGGTGTGACCCGATCGCGCCGCGGGAGCGCCGGTCGTTGTTATGGTTGTCCAGGTATTGGAAACGGGGTTAAACTTAGCTCCAGTTCCAATTGGGTTTCCATTCGCATCCGAGCCGCCCCAGACGATGAACTCCTGGCCCGACCACACGACGGTGGGGCCGAGCCGCGGCGTGGGCGCATTGGTCATCGAGATCGTCCTCCAGATACCGGTCCGCGTGTTGTAAATCTTCCCATCCGGCAGCGGAACGAAGCTCGCGTTGACACCGCTCCAGACGAAGAAGTTCGTGCTGTCCCACGCCGATCCGAAGAAGAGCCGGCGTCGAGGAGCATTGACGCTCGTGATCGCGGTCCACGCATCGGTGCGCGGGTCATAAAGCGCGCCGTCATTCACAAAGTTGCCAAGGCTGATCCCCCCCCAGACTAACATCTGCGATCCGGTCCAGATTGAGGCTTGGCCGTCACGCGCACTAGGCGCTCCGGTGGTTGTTGTCGGCGACCAGGTGTCCGTAACGGGATCGTAGATCGCGCCAGTGTTAACGTCGCCGCCGAATCCGATCGCGCCGCCCCACACGATTAGGCGATCGCCGGTCCAAATGAACGAGTGCCCGAAACGCCCGTCAGGCGCTCCGGTAAGAGAAGTCGCGCGCCAGACGTCCTGCACAGGATCGTAGCGACCGCCGGTATTGAGAAAGTTCTTCCCGTCATCTCCGCCCCAGATGATCATCTCATGTCCCGTCCACACCGCGGGCTGGCCTTCGCGGCCGGACGGCGCGTTGGTCGTCGTCGTGGCCGTCCACTTGTTCGTCGAGCGCTTCCAAAGGCCGCCTGTATCGGCGAAGGGAACCCTCGAGGAGTCCTGGCCGCCCCAGACGATCATCTGGTCGGTCCCGTCGATGCGGGTGAAGACCGCCGAGTGCGCCGTGCGGGCGGTGGGAACGTTAATGACCGAGATGGGGGCCCAACTGTCAGCGAAAACCGCTGATGCCATTAGCAACAAAGCGAAACACAAAACAAAGCGACGAATCGTCATAAGAAACCTCCTGGGTGAAACATCCCGGGTAAAGTAATCCTCCTTCCTATCGGATTACGCGAAAAGAGAGACGCCCGTCAAGGAAAAAAGCGATCAAAGTTTCTCGCCTCCGTCCCTAACAAGAACCAGCTCAGCGACGGCCCTGCTTTCACTTCAATTCAACCTCGAGAAATACTTCAAGTAACATCTGTCCATCCGGCGGCCGGTGCAGAATGTTGTGTTCCACAAAAGCTTGAGCTTGGGGATAGTGCATGTCGCGGGTCCACGTTGCAGCTTTAAGGAGATCGGCTCGATGGGAACAGAAAGGAGAACCTAACGAAACCAGTCACATTTCCAGCAGCGTCGGAGTTAGCCCCGGTTCTGCCATTACCGGCTTCCCGCCAGGCACCGTCATGAACGGCTCACTCCACGCGAATGACGCTACGGCGATGCAGGCTCATGCTGACTTGGCCGCCGCCTACACCGCCTTTGCCGGCCTGGCTTCTCCGCCCGCCAATAACCTGACCGGGACCGATCTCGGCGGCTTGACCCTTACGCCGGGCGTTTATCGTTATAACGTTGCAGCAACATGGTCAAGTGGCACCCTGACATTCGATGCGCAGAATGATCTCAGCGCACGCTTCGTTATTCAAATTGGCACCACTCTGATTACTTCCAGCAGCTCCTCGGTTGTGCTCATCAATGGTGCCGACCCCACGGAATATCTATTTTCAAGTAGGCACCTCCGCGACCCTTGGCAGTGGCAGTAGTTTCATCGGGAACATCCTCGCGGTATTGGTGTCGCCCTCGCGGAAGTGTAGGACATCGCTGAGGCATCGCCGTAATCCCTGGTTCGATTGAGCAAGCAGCTGCCACCACTAACTATTTTCCGCCAAAAAGCCTCAGGAACGAGCGGAAGATGCGATTTGGAAAGGTCCCGGCTTTCTCGGGGCGGGCGGCCGGCAGCAATGACAATTATCATCGAATTTTTGCCGCCCCGGAACGAAGTGAATCACAGCTGCTCGATTTACGGGTCGCAAATTGCCCTTACGACAATCTCAGTAACGTGCATGCAGCAATCAGATTCACAATAGTCTTGCTTCCAGTTCAAGGAATGCGCTCAAAAGTTGGCCAGATTCGACGATGAACCTCCGTCCGGAAAGAAAAGGAGTCAAAATCTCAGACTTGACCCAATTTTTTCTTCCTAAAGCGATACGATCAAGGAACACGCCTGAGCGATCTCCATGTTTTAGAGCGAGAAAGGTCGTGACCGCCGCGTAATCCAGCGCCATCAAGAACGGGACGAGCCCATAAACGACAAAAAGTACTATACTTTTCCGGGCAATCTAGATATGAACTCATCT
>Ga0207146_10330_pt1 | contig 10849 bp, 8 predicted proteins | sample Alteio_BWMinHeat_36_FD_153539 | JGI IMG/M metagenome (GOLD analysis project Ga0207146, IMG submission 153539) | Enriched cells from forest soil in Barre Woods Harvard Forest LTER site, Petersham, Massachusetts, United States -... | ecosystem: Environmental > Terrestrial > Soil > Temperate forest >...
AAGCGCTGAGCAACGCGCCCCGGAAAGCAAACGGCCTCTTCATCGTCACCAAAGTTGTCGAATGAGCCGGCCCGATCTGCCGGCGCTCAACATCGCCGACCTGCAAGCGTTGCTGCGCAAACGTGAACTTTCACCACGCGAAGTGCTCAACCTCTTGCGCGCGCGAATCGAAGAACTCGAACCAAAAATCGACGCCTATCTCTCGATCGATTTTGAAGCGGCAGCAAAAGAAGCGGAAAAGGCAGACGTCAATCTTTCGCTCGGCGGAGTCCCGATTGCGATCAAGGACATTATCAGCGTGGCCGGCCAACCATGCACCTGTGCTTCGAAGATCCTGCGCAATTATCGCGCGCTGTATGACGCCACCGTCATTCGCAAGTTACGCGCCGCGGGCGCGATTCCATTCGGCAAAACCAACATGGACGAGTTCGCCATGGGATCGTCCACGGAAAACTCGAGCGTAAAGTTAACGCACAACCCGTGGGACTTGTCGCGCGTGCCGGGCGGCTCGAGCGGCGGGTCGGCCGCTGCTGTAGCGGCCGATGGCGCTTTCGGCGGTCTTGGCACCGATACCGGCGGATCAATTCGGCAGCCGGCCGCCCTCTCCGGGGTGGTCGGCGTTAAGCCGAGTTATGGCCGCGTCTCGCGCTTTGGCGTTGTCGCGTTCGCGTCCTCACTCGATCAAGTCGGGCCCCTCACGAAAACCGTGCGCGACTCTGCGCTGATTATGAACGCGATTGCCGGTCATGATCCGCAAGACTCGACATCGCTGAACGAACCCGTGCCCAATTACACCGCGGCGCTCGGCCGCGACTTAAAAGGAATTCGTTTAGGTTTGCCGAAGGAATACATGATCGAAGGAATCGACCCGCAGGTGAAAGGCGTGATTGATGCCGCCGTCAAACAATTGCAATCGCTCGGCGCGGAGATTGTCGATGTCAGTTTGCCGCACACCGATTACGCGATTGCGGTCTATTACATCATCGCAACGGCGGAAGCGTCGGCAAATCTGGCGCGATTTGATGGCGTGCGTTACGGACATCGTGCGGAAAATCCAAAGGATTTGCTCGATCATTACGGCCGGACGCGCGAGGAAGGTTTCGGCGCGGAAGTGAAGCGCCGCATCATTCTCGGCACTTATGTTCTAAGCTCCGGTTATTACGACGCCTATTATTTGCGCGCCCAAAAAGTGCGCCAACTCATTCGGCAGGATTTCGCGCAGGCGTTTGAAAAAGTCGATGCGCTTGTTTCGCCAACTTCGCCAGTGCCCGCCTTTAAACTGGGCGAGCGCACCGCCGACCCATTACGAATGTATCTGGCCGACATTTTTACGAACGCAGCCAACCTGGCCGGCATTTGCGGGATCAGTCTGCCGTGCGGCTTCGCCCAAGTGGATGGGCATCGGCTGCCGATTGGTTTGCAGTTGTTAGGCAAAGCCCTGGAGGAGGCGCGCATTTTCCAAATCGCGCACGCCTACGAACAGAGCACCGATTGGCATAAGGCGCGTCCCAACATCTGAAAACGCCCAATCAATTCGCATTCCGCAATCCGAAATCCGAAATCGGAAATCGGAAATCGGAAATCGGAAATGTTTTACCGGCTGTTGTCCACTTGCAGCGGTAACAACGGCGTCTGGTCCAGGCGTTGATTTACTTTCTGGATTTGGGAGGCTTGTTCTCTCAAGGTTGCTGTGAGGGCTTTAATTTCCGTGTGCTGCTGCGCGACAGCCGACTGGAAGTCCTTTTGCTGCTGCGCGACGGTTGCTTCCAATTTCTGTACTGTGCGGTGCTCTTTGAGGAACTCGTTGAGCAACATCGCGTTCACCGCCTCGTAGCGCACGGTGTAAACCTTCCCCTCGGCGTCGCGAGCCACCAGATCCGGGTTGACCTTTTCCACTTGCTCAGCCACAAGGCCGAATTGCGGGATGCCCTCGGGGTCAAGCTCGTGCTTGTAGCGGAAGGTCACCGGTTTGAGCGCGAGGATCGCTTCGCTTGCCTTGTCCATAGGCTTGATATCTGCCTTGAAACGCTGTGAGGAAGGTGTCGTGCCGAGTTGGCCATGGGCGTTTACGAAAACTGGCGTACTCATCGGAAGGTGCGTCCCCACAATGCCAGCGAGGTAGATCGCGGTCTGAGTTCCTGCCGCGCCGATGCGGATGGTGCCGGCCTCGCCAGCAACACCTTGGTTCCCTATATCGATATTGTTGTCGCCCGTCGTGAGATTGGCACCGGCGAAATTGCCCAATGCCATGTTGCCGACGCCGGTTGTGTTATTGATGAGCGCGGCAAAACCCTCGGCCGTGTTGCTGTTGCCGGTTGTGTTGTTATAAAGCGCAAAATAACCAAGTGCCGCATTGTCGTTGCCGGTCGTGTTGAAAAATAGCGCGAAACTACCGGTAGCCGTGTTCCGGATGCCGGTGCCGTTGGAAAAGAGCGCGTCATGACCATCGGCCGTGTTGTTGTTGCCGGTTGTGTTGAAAGTGAGCGCTGCACGACCAGTAGCCGTGTTGCGTTCGCCGGTTGTGTTGCTATTGAGCGCAGCAAAACCGTTGGCCGTGTTTCTAACGCCGGTTGTATTGCTCATAAGCGCTATAGAGCCGGTGGCCGTGTTAGAGTTCCCCGTTGTGTTGCTGAAGAGGGCATCAAAACCTAAAGCCGTGTTGTCCGGGCCGGTTGTGAGGCTGAAGAGGGCATCAGTGCCCTCAGCGGTGTTGTTGTTGGGGTAACCTCCGTCCGGTGGCGGAGATAGCTGTGCTTGAGCCGTCGGCGAAAGCGCGAACCAAGCGAGAGCGACCGGAATGAGAAATAAACCCCGAAAGCATTCTGGGCTAATCGATTTTCTTGCGAGTGGAGTTGTCGTTTTTGATCTGAATAAGTTCATAGTTTCCTCTTCTGTTACACAATTAATTAGCACGTTTTTATCATTAGTTTCTCTATGGGTCCGGCAGTATAACGCAGGATCAAGTTTGGCCGTTAGGACAAAGAAAACGACAATTTGGGACATTGCGATGACGGCTGATTTGCAAATCGCGCACGCTTACGAGCAGATTACGGATTAGCACAAAGCGTGGCCGAAGCTGTAGCTGTCGCACTCAGTCGCCGACTGGCCGTTTGCTGATCACCCAATCGCCGGCTGGCCGATTGTCGAATACCGCGTCAAGCCAACGGGCTACCAGATTCTCAACACGGTAGTTGCGCGGTTCGAGCTACCTTCTGCTCCAGTCCGAAATGTCAAATGTTTAGATACGACCCTACGATCTGACGCCCTACGATCTGACGCCGCGCGCCATCACATGATAGAATGCTTCCCGGGAATTCAACACGAACGCTCCGCGCCATTGAACTTAGACTCTCCTCTAATTTCAATATGTCAAGATTTGCACACTGGGCTTGCCCCGATTTCTCGGACAGTGAGTAAGGGACAATTTAGTTCAATTGGGATTCAAAGTTAATGGGACTGAGATAGTCAAGACTGGAGTGCAGTCTGGTGCGGTTGTAGAAGGTTTCGATGTAATCGAAGATGGCGGTACGAGCTGCGGCGTAGTTCGCGAAGCGCTGATGATAAACCAGCTCGTATTTGAGAGTGCTCCAGAAGGATTCGATAAAGGCGTTGTCGTAACAGTTGCCTTTGCGGCTCATGGAAGCGAGCAGACGGTGTTGAGTGAGCAGCTGTCGGTAGGCTGCGCTGGCGAACTGAGCTCCCCGATCGGAGTGGATGATGAGGGATTGACCAGGGCGCCGTTGAGTTAAGGCCATGCGTAGAGCGGCGATGACGAGCTGAGCATCGAGGATTTGATGCATGGCCCAGCCGATGACGCGGCGGGTGAAGACATCCAAGACGGCAACGAGATATAACCAGCCTTGACCGGTGAGGACGCAAGTGGCGTCGGTGGTCCAAACTTGGTTGGGCCGTTTGAGGGCGAGACCTTGAAGCCGGTTAGGCGCGATCGGCCCACCGTGGCGACTGTCCGTTGTGGCCACTCGATATTTGGAACGCTGACGGGCGAAGAGGCGCTCTGCGCGCATGAGACGCGCGATGCGGTTGCGTCTTCCCGGACAACCGAGCACTTGAGCCAGCCGCGGGCTGCCGTAGGTCCGACGACTGCGCGCAAACTCCTCTCGAATGCGTTGGCGCAGTCGCATGTTCTCCATGTAGCGCGGACCAGGTCGGCGAGATCGCTTCTTCCAATCATAGTAGCCGCTGCGCGAGACCAGAAGGGCCTCGCATAACCAGGCGACTTTGTATTGGCCGCTCATCTGCTGGATTCGGGCATACCTCTGGGCGGCGCTTCGGAGAGGATGCCCAGCGATTTTTTTAAGACTTCGCGCTGTTCTAAAAGTTTGGCGTTCTCGGCACGCAAGCGCCGGATCTCGGCTTCGAGTGCTTCGACGCTCCGTTTAGACTTCGGCTCGCTGCTCAGAGCGTTGGCCTGGCGCTCTAAATGCGCCCATCGGTAAAGCAGTGGCGGACGAATGCCCAGCTCCGCCGCTACCTTGGCAGCACTGCGGCCGCTGGAACGCCACAGCTCCAGCGCCTCCTGCTTGTATTGATCGGTGTAGCTCGCTTTGCTGCGAGCTGGCTTCCTTAACTGTGTCTTCATGTGGGCTTCCTTCGGGTTTTGACCCTTAGCCCACTGTCCGTCAAATCAATGCAACCCTACACTGACCCTATTTACTCTATTTACTATTTACTATTTACTATTCCAAGGAGGGAAAAGTAAGCCCCGAGGCGGCCGTCCCTTCGATTGGTTACTTTTTAAGATTCATGTCGACCCCGGAGGCACCGATCGTCAGGTCAACGCCCTTCGAGGTCGCGTGCATGACTACGCGCACACCATTCTGATTCTTCATAGTGACGCCCGAGCGACCGCCGGCAAGGGTGATATCCGCGGTGGCCGAGGTGTAGTTACCTTCGAAATCCTGAAGCCTCTTCAGGTTGTAAACCTCACCTGAAGCTCTGACCTTGGTGATCCCGACTTTACCTAACGACAAGCCGCTGACGGAGACGGGATACTGCTTGCCCTTGTAGCTGAGAGTACCTTGGCCCCAGCTGATACCGACGCCGGCGGCGACCGCTCCGCTGCTTAGCTGCAGAGTTGCATCCGGCCGCATCGACTTGCCTGACGCCTGGACGAATCCCGCTATCAGGCAGAAGGCAACAGACGGAATCCCAATCTTTTGGATGATTTTCATGATGTTTATTTCTTTCGTTTTGTGGCGCGCGGCTTTCGGTCAGCGCAAGGTTGCGGAAGCAGCCCAAAGACTCGCCCGCCACGTTCCATTGTTGGTTGTGAGCACGTTAAGCCGGATGAGAACCTCCGGGTCAAGACTTTTCGCTTGAGGCCCGGAGCAACCGAGCAGGCGAAGGCAGATTTTCCCTCGTGACTGTCCCTTCGCAAAATGAAGCGCTGCTTTCAACCACTCAGCTACCTTTTCTTACACGCGGATTTCTTCGTTGCCAATTATTCGCCAGATAATTGTCTGTGAAGGACGCTAATTGGCTACTTCTGGCGCGTTCGAGGAGAGACCGCTCTATCGCACGAGCGAAAGCCAGTCGGATTAGGAAACCTCTCTCTCATGAACGCAAAAACCGGGGGACAAAAAGGGGACATCCGGCGGGAGAATCTTTGATCAGCGTTGAACAACGTTGAGCGAGCGGTGATAATCTCGATTAGAGGAGAGAGCCGACGACGGGATTCGAACCCGTGACCTGCGGTTTACGAAACCGCTGCTCTACCAGCTGAGCTACGTCGGCGCGAGGTGGCAAAGATTGCATCCGATAGTTACACGAGCAAGCGAAGATCGGAAGTTGACGAATGCGACGCTCGTAGAGCGCCGCTACAGTTTTAGGCGCTCGCCGCGGCGAGCCAGACGATCGCGACGTTTCGGGTTTTCGCTAAACAAAGCGTGACATTCACCTGGCTGCCCTTGTAGCATCCGAGTGCCAACGATGAGAGCACGGCTTACACATGAATGGAAATAAAAGTCTAAGCACGGAAACAAAACACATATGAAAAAAGCATTACTCATCGCAGCAATCCTCTGCGGAATGATGGTGGCTGGAACTGCTTTTTCGCAGCACACCCAATCACTCACGCTTACTCCCAGCGGGACGATATTCATGCCCAACGATACATTTACCGTCGATGTCACCCTGACCTTCGCCGGCTATAGTTCGTACGGCCTCCAATATTGGCTGGAAACGACTCCCGGGACGCAGAGTTTTTTCCACATTACGGCAGAAACCTATTTAACGTTTACCGATCCGACCCAGCCGGGTTGGCCAAATAACTTCGATTTCGTGATGCCTAACGGCGTGGATACCGGCATGTTTGGCACGCACAATGATTTGGGCGCGACGACGGCTCCGCCGCTCGTACCGCCCGGCACCTATCTGATCTCATACATTAGCTTTTCGATTACTGGCGCCGCGCTTGGGACTTACACCTTCTACTCGACGACTACTAATCCGCGTCCCTCGAATGTCGGCGATAAATTCGAGGGTAATAACCTCCCGCGGGCCTCATTCACGATCACGGTCGTGCCCGAACCGACCACGTTTGCGCTGCTGGCGCTGGCGGGAGCTGGGTTGGGTATGATTGCGTATCGCCGCTGCGCCGCGTCGCGCTGAGAAAAACGCTTGGAAGAATGCGACGCTCATCCGCTTTCGCCTAGGCTATAGCGCGACAGGTAGAGCGCCGCTACAGTTTTAGGAGAACCTGGCGTCAGCGACGCCGGCTACAGGGGCAAGACGAATGTCTCGCCGATTTCACGGAGAGCGATGCGCTCGGGCGTGTCGCGCAACGAGGCTTCGAAGCGTTCGATCGGTTCGCGGAACGGTTCGAAGCTGAGCCGGAAAGTTTGATGATGAACCGGCATGATGAATTTGGCGCCGGCGTCGTTGGCCATCTGGGTAGCTTGCTCGGGATTGCAGTGAGTGCGGATCCAGGGGTTATAACAACCGATCGACATGATCGCCAGATCGATCGAACCGTAGCTTCGGAGTTGGTAAAAGTCGTCGGTCATGGCGGTGTCGCCGCCGAAAATGATTCGCCGGCCGTTTCTCTCCAATAGATAGCCGTTGTAGCCGCGGTAATCATCGTGCTGCATCCGCGCGCCCCAATGTTTCACCCGGAAAGCGATGATGTTGATCTCGCCAGCGGAAGCCGTGATCGATTTTTGTTCGCCCCAGCGAAGTTCTGTCACGTCGCGAAATTTTGTCCAGCGAAGCAGATCACTCGTATGCGGCGCGGTGATGACTTTCGTTGAAGCGTCAGAGTCCGCCTCCGGTCGCCGCGGTGACCTCCGGCGCGACAAGCGATGGAGCGTTCGCATATCGAAGTGATCGAAATGCGCGTGCGACAAAAGGATGAGGTCGATCTCAGACAGCTCGCCCACGCTTAGAGCAGGCGCGGTCAGACGCTTGGGTCCGATCGTGAATCCAGGCAATCGAATTCCGATTCGTGGAAAAAGAACGGGATCGGTAAGAATTTTGATGCCGAAAAAATTGATGAGCACGGCGGCGTGACCGAGCCAGGCCGCGGTAACTCGCGCGTCATCCCATGCCGCCGGATTTGGCTTGGCAAAAGCGGGAGCGACCGGCCGCCGGCTCTCACGTATTCCTTCGCGCCATAGATAACCTACCCAACGGCGCACGCGCGAGCTGCGGTAGCTCGGCTGGACAGACTTCTCTTCCATCATAAGAGTTTTCGCCCACTAAACACACGAAAAGACGCTAAAATTCAGAAAACAATTGCTGTTACCTAAACTCTTTCGTGTATTTGGCGTGTTTCGTGGGTTAAAAGCTTGGTTTTCTTCGTTATCTTCTGTCCGGATTTTTCTTTGATTCAACAAGCAGGATGCGTGTTGGCCGCACAAACATAACTTGCGACGCGTCTATGCTTACGAGACTTAGTCTGTTATGCGCACTGCCGTCAGCGTTCTCTTGAGCCTTACGTCCTCGATCTTGCCCGTTGCTGCGGCGGATTCAGTCCTGCCCCACAACGAGGTGGTCTACCAGGGCTGGCTCAAAATGTATAATCTGAAGTTCGATGATGCCCACCGGATTTTCGTTCAATGGGAGCAGAATCATCCCTCCGACCCGCTCGGGCCTGCGTCCAATGCTGCCGCATATCTGTTCTCTGAGTTAGCCCGTTTGGGAGCGCTCGAATCGGAGCTATTTGTCGATGACGCACGATTCAAAAGTCGGAAGAAGTTGCTGCCCGATCCTGAGGCAAAGTTACGCTTTGCCCAGCAGATCGGCCAGGCGGATCGTCTCGCTGATTCCGCCCTCCAGAAATCAAGCCGCGATGCAAACGCGCTGTTCGTGAAATCGATCACCTACGGATTGCGCGCGGATTACGCCGGGTTGATAGACAAACGGAGCCTCACCGCGCTGCTCTACATAAATCAAGGCCGTCCTTACGCCGACAAGCTTTTGTCGGTGGATCCGACTGCTTTCGACTCCCACCTTGGCCCTGGGATTGAGAATTATCTATTGAGCCTGAAGCCCGCGCCACTGCGCTTTCTGCTCAGACTTACGGGGTCGGAAGTGGACCGTGAAAAGGGAATCCAACAGCTTCAAATGACCGCCCTCCATGGCTATTACTTTGAACCCTTCGCCAAGCTGTTGCTGGGCGTGGCGGCGTTGCGTGATAAGAATCAAGAGCAGGCGCGCGCAATTCTGAAAGGGCTACGGGATCGCTTCCCGGACAACGAACTGTTTTCGTTTGAGATGGACCGGCTCACTTCGGGAGCCCAATAACTCCAATCCTGAAAGCGTTTCGCGAGAAATCATCGGCATTGCGAACGGAATGATTCACGCGACTTGCATTCAATTTCCGTTGGCGCGCAACACTTACACTAGCCTGGAGCGAGCGTGAAACTGTCCCGAAAATGGAACGGTGCATTCCCACTCGCGGAACATCGGCGTCGGATCGTTCAAGTTCGTTGTATTCGCACTTTATTCGCGATGAATCGTTTACATCGACAATGCAGTTCGTGGCACGCCGGTTGCATAAGGAAATTGCGTCAACCAAGAAACTCTTATGAATAACGAATTCGAATCCACCTATGCACTTCTGGTCCGCTCGGAAGAAAAAGGCCGCGGCGTTCTGGAAATTGTGCTCTACGCGATCTTCGTTCTCAGCGTCATCGCCGGGATCTGGCAGTTCGCGCAAACTCCGGTCAAGATTTCTGCGCCGGGTCTTGAGCCTTGCGTTGCTTGCAACATGCAAAGCGCTCCAGCGGCCGGGCAGAGTTAATCGAGACGAAATTTAGTTCCTTCGGCCGTGGCCGACGATTAAAGATTTTCATGCACGATCTGCGGTACGCGATTCGCCAGCTGGCTAAAAATCCCGGCTTGACGCTGATCGCGCTCCTGGCGCTTGCCCTCGGGATCGGCGCGAACACGGCGATTTTCAGTGTGGTGAACGCAGTGCTGCTCCGGCCGCTGGCATATCCTGATCCGGATAAATTGATCGTGCTGCGGGAGCGCTCGAACAACTTTGAAAGGGGCTCGGTCGGCTATATGAACTGGCTCGACTGGCATGCCGCGCAGCGCAGCTTCACCGACGTCGCACTCGTTAGGCGCGAAGGATTCAACTTCTCGGTGAGCGCGGGAACTGGCGCGCCGGAACGCGTCCGGGGACTTCGCGCGAGCTCGGGTTTTCTTTCAGTGATGGGACTAAAACCGCGGATCGGTCGTGACCTGACTTCCGCGGAGGACGTCTCAGGCGCCGCGAACGTTGCTTTGATCAGCGAGAATTTGTGGCGTCAGCACTTCGGCGGTTCACCGTTGGTACTCGGCAAGAGTGCAACGATTGACGGATTGCTTCGTGAGATTGTTGGCGTCTTTCCCAGCGAGCTGCAGTTCGGTCGTAACCCCGATGTTATCCTGCCGTTGAGCGAGCTGGTGAAAGAGCCCTATATGCAGAGCCGTGACAATCACCAGGGCTTCTGGGGGATCGGCCGCCTCCTGCCTGGCGTGACTCTGACTCAGGCCAACAGTGATCTTAACGCAATCGCCCTCGATCTGGAGAAGAAATATCCGGACACCAACACCGGCCGGCGCGTCACCATGCGCCCGTTGTTTGAGACGACCGTGGGTGATTACCGTGCCAGCTTGAACTTACTGCTCGCTGCTGTCGGCTGCGTGTTACTGATCGCGTGCGCGAACGTCGCCAACCTCCAGCTTGCTCGCGCCCTCGCTCGTGAGAAAGAAATGGCAGTGCGAGCTGCGCTTGGAGCAAGCCGCTGGGCTCTTGCGCGGCAACTGCTCGTCGAGAGTACCCTGGTCGCAATCATAGGTGCGGCCGCCGGTGTCCTGCTGACACTCTGGAGTATGGACGCGATTCTGGCGCTCACGCCGCCGACCGTGCCGCGATTTCACGAAACGAAGATCGACATCAGCGTGCTGGCTTTCACAGCGGTCGCGGCTTTATCGGCGGGGATTCTCGTCGGCATCTGGCCGGCATGGCGAATTTCCCACGCCGCGTCAATTTCGCTCGCCTTGCACGAAGTGGGCGGGCGCGGCTCAAGTGACGGCGCCGGCAGACAACGGATGCGTTCAGGATTGGTGATCACGCAGGTCGCGCTCGCAATCATCTTGCTCGCTGGCGCGGGTTTGACTTTGAAGAGTTTCTGGCACGCCCAGAACGCACCGCTCGGTTTCAATCCGCACGGAATCGTGAACTTTGAGATTTCCTTGCCGGAGGCGAAATATCGCAAAGACGAACAGAAGGACGCGTTTTGGACGCAGCTACTCGAGCGCGTGCAGCGCATTCGCGGGGTCGAGTTCGCCGCGATCAGCGCGAACAGTCCTTTTGATGACAACGAATGGGACAGTTACT
>Ga0207146_10331_pt1 | contig 10814 bp, 11 predicted proteins | sample Alteio_BWMinHeat_36_FD_153539 | JGI IMG/M metagenome (GOLD analysis project Ga0207146, IMG submission 153539) | Enriched cells from forest soil in Barre Woods Harvard Forest LTER site, Petersham, Massachusetts, United States -... | ecosystem: Environmental > Terrestrial > Soil > Temperate forest >...
GATTACATTGTACTTTCCGATCCATACAAGTGCTTTAACTGCGGGATTGAGAAATGCACCTCCTGCAGACCCGCCCTACACCGATCGTCCGAACAAGCATGGACAGCGCGGCATGCATCGGGCGCCCAGATTTTAGCAACTGTCGTAAAATCCCGTGGCTGTTGAAAAAGGAACCAAAGCAGTAATTTCGGTGAATTTCAGCGTCTACGGCCGACGACACTCGTAACTTGAACGAATTTCGCGGTTGAAATTCTCAAAAAAAAAGACTTTTCCAACAGCGTGCCCGGCCGGTGGCCGGGGCAAATCGTGGCCCTGAACTTTATCTCAACCGATTGTCCACTCAGGAGTTCTGTGTGTTGTCCGTCGCTAGGGGTTGCAGCGAGGTGCGCTTCTCCTCTGAGATAACTGGTGCTGCGGTCTTCCTTCCTTGCCAATGTCAAATTGACGCTGACGTTCTCCCAACTCTTCATTCTGGTCTTGGGATCAGCGTCCGGCTCGACGGGTGGTGTCGCCCATGGCACCAGAATTGGTTGATCACCTACATTCTCCAATCGGACGGTGATTGTGATTTTAGTTCCATCGGAAACACGCGGCGCGGCTTGATGTCCATGATTTCGAGTTGAAGCCGCTCTAGCGACTGCTGCACGATTGCGCCGTCACGAAATCCAATTGCGTTGTCGCCCTCGGCGCAGTTTCTCAGTATTCTGCTTGGTGGGGGTGGTGTCGATGGTGACATCGGTGTTGGTGAAGTAACGGGAGAGGCCGGTGCTGTGAAGTCTTTGGTTGCTACCACCCTCTCCGATACCAGAGATTCTAGCTCAATCTCCTTGAGGCCGTTGATTGTTGTAACCAGACGCGGGTGTTGAAAAACTCATTTTCCTCAAAAACCTGCCGAAATTTGGGATAGAAAATCTCCAGACGACCCGAGAGAATCGTTGGGGTATGGCAGACCCATGGGGCCGACCTCCCAGGTCACCTAGTTTTGTCTTGGCAGTGCCCGGAGGTAAGCCACCAATTTCTTTACGTCGTCGGGCTTGATCTTCGCGCCGAAAGCCGGCATCTTTCCTTTGCCCTTGGTGATCACTTCAGCCAGCACCTCATCGGTTTGCTTCTGAACTTCCTCGGAACGCAGATCCTTCGCATGGAATGCCTTGCCGGTTGCGTTGTCGCCGCTGCCATTAGCCGAGTGACACAGGACGCAGTTTGTCTTGAAAATTGCGGCGGGATCGGACTGGGCCTGCATTGCGGATGGCAGAGCCAGGCAGCACAAGACGCCTGCTGAAATAAGGCGCGGAAAAAGCTCTCTCATGTTATCTCCCTGAATTTACTTGTTCCAGCTGCGGCCGTCGGAAAATCGTTTGTCTGGTTCCGGAGCCCCCCCAGCCTGTTCCTTGTTGCACTTCTTTCAGGCCAGGAGTCCGTAATATTTGCGAGGGCTTAGAACACAAATCGTGCCAGCAAATATACCGTGTTGTTTGCGGTTGCATCCCGTCCCGCGCCGTCGTAGTTTACTCGCGCGCCATTGAATCGGAAGTAGCCCGTATATTGCACCGCAAGATCGACGTTCTGTTCAGGCCACCACGACAAATTTAAAGTGTAGCCATTACTCTGAGGCGATCCATTGGCGCTCCCCGTAACCGCAGCCTGGGGAAAGAGCAGTGGGTCCCGAGTTCCGGTTATGTCAAAAAAACCAGCCGTCCCAGACAATTTTGTGCCGTAGTGGTATTCGACATTTGCCTGGGCGGTGTTCAGGTGGTGGCGGGTCTGCTCCGCGCCGCCAGCAGCGACCGTCGCCACCAGGGACGAGTTCTCCCGAATATAAGTACCGCGGACGGAAAGTACGTCGTTCTTGAACTGGGGAATCGTCCGGTCATACTGAAAGTCTGCGGCGAAGTCTGTGTACCCATCCTCCAGGCCGGCGACGCCATTCGGAGTGCTTTTCACATGCGTGCCATAGCCGCCGATTTCCAAGTAATTATTCTTAGTGGAAGCCTGCCAGGCCACACGCCAGTACGGCGCCACACCCCGGATATTGAAGCCGAACCCCACGCCGGAGTTGGGCTGCGCGCCTCCAATATGTTCAGATCTATAGATCGTTCCTGCCAGGTACCAATGCTCGTTCCACATTGTGTATCCGCCCACTCCCGCCACATCCTGGGCTAAACCTCCATTGATCAGCGCGCCGGCGGAGGGTCCCGGAGCAACGTTGCTCCCGACGAACGGGTATCCCCAGGCAGGCGTGCTATTCCAAAGATCCTCGACGCCAGGATTGTTATTCAGTGTTATCCCGTAAGTGAAAGGCTTTCCAAACAGCGTGCTTCCGTGATTCGCATAGCGGATGTCTGTGTTGTCCCAAGAAAAGTGATCGCCCTGGCTATCGTAAGTGACCTGTACAAAGCTGCCGACATGGCTCGTCCAGGCACCGGCCAGGAAGAGCGATGCCGCCTGGGGAAACTGGAAATTGCCGTTCTGGGTGGACGGCTGAGGTGATTTTGTTGCAGTGAACGAAGTATCGAAGATTATAGAAAGAGGAAATGCCTCAAGCAGGTGCAGCGCGGCATTATGATCCTTCTTGTCATCACTCACCTGGGCCTTTGTGGTGAATGTATAACCCTCCAGCTTGAAGGTTCTTCCGAATGGTGTCAGCTCGGGTGGAGCGTAGTGGCAGGACGCGCAGGAGAGTCCTGTCTGGCGTGAATAGCTGGGAACGGCTTGTGCGCCGGGCACGGAGAGAGCAACTAGCGTTATGATCGCAAAGCTTTTCAAAAAGGTTCCGCTTAACAAATACCCAGATTGCGCGTCGAACATTGGTTCCTCCTTAAGTTCTTGGACCCTATGACTTGTCGTCGCCACCCAGCGTTGGTGCTTAGCTGCGCGCCACCTGTTGATCGTCGAACCGGTCAATCTGCACGATGGCATCGCCTGACCATTTCGGTTAGGTATATAGGCGGTGCTTGCCACAATACTGCTCAGAATTGCTCACATTTCCCTAGCTCGCACGGATGTCGTACCGATCGACCTGACCGACGGAGAGGCCCCAGAGCGCGACTTCAGATGCACCGTAGCCTCCGATTGCTTCGGACCGTCTGACTTCCGCCGGGTGTCCCCGATCTTCGCGGACTCAGGCATCGGGAGTACTTGGGCTTGATCCCGTGACTTCACGTAACAACCGGGTGGTCGGTTGTTGCCTGTTTGCGTCATCAACTGTGGTGCTTCACTGTGCTTGACTGGGCGTAACTTGGGGGGCTGGCCGCGCATGTTGTACTCTGCCTAACAAGTGAGCCCCGAACGCCAGCTTCGTATCCTACAAATCGCCTGCATCGTCGTACTCCTTACGACGATTACGGTCAGCCTGATGGTTCAGGGAACGATTCACGGAAGTGCCCTGATCCAAGGGATAGTGAGTGTGCTGGCGCTCTCTTCTGCTGTGCAGGGGTTTACGGCCCAGCGGCAGATAGTCAAAGGCCCGAGTCCATCTCAACCGCGGTCGAGACTATCGACACCGTTTAGCCGTTGGAGAGCAGGAAACCTCGTGCGGCTCGCGTCTGCGACAGCCGTTGGCCTGTGGGCTCTAATCCTCAGCGAAAACGGTGGTCCTGCATTACTAGTCAATGCTTTGTTTGTCGTTGGAATGCTCCTTCTGCTGATATGGAGGCCCGGAGCAAGTCCAGACTCCACGGGAACCTAGCGCCGAAGGTGCGATCAGTAAAACTGGGTCGTAGATCGAAGCGCCCCGAAAGATTGAAAACGTGCGGATACCTTTTTTACTCTTTATCGTCGCTGCTCTTGTCATCGCTGTGGCGTGCTCTTCAGGGTCAGCGCGTCCCCAAAACAGCGATTTCGAGCGTTTGCCTGAAATTCAGGGAAGCAAGATTTATCTCATTCCAATCGGCGACGTTTCGACGGGTCAGATGCAGCAGCTTGGTAACTACTACCATGGGCGATTCGTCCTTGAAATTCCGACTCTGAAAGCGTCCCTGTTCCCGCCAATGCGATGGACAATCGCCGAAACCAACTCATGGCTGAAACGCTGACGAACGAAATGCGAGGCAATTTTCCCGAACTAGCGCATTTGACGACGGATCATGGCAGTCCTTCCTCGGTCGAACCGTTTAAGTGGCAAGACCTTATAGAGCACGGGTGCAAATCATTGCTGTGCAGGGGCTCCCGCTCGTGCGGGATGGTTGCGCCCAAGCTGAGCACAGAATGTATCGGCGTTCGTCAACAAAGCATCGCCCGCAAATTCGAGGCTAGCGATTGAACGCTCGGCGGCATCGCGATGACCGAAGCCACAAGCGTCTTTGACAACCACTGGAATGTAACCAAGATCAGCGGCATGCCGTACCGTGGGTTCAATGCCGATTTCCATGGCAATGCCAACGATGGCAAAGGCATCAATGCCACAATCGCGCAGCGCGAAGTTAAGCGGCGTGCCTTCGAACGCCGACATACTGATCTTGTCGAAGATGGCTTCGCTCGGCAGTGGATTCATCTCCGGCATCAGATGGAACCCCGGCGCGTCCCTCAGGAACCAAGGCTTAACCTGATCTACCGATTTCACACGCTGCCAAGCCATCGCCATGCGGAACTGAGATACGCCCATGAGTTCCTTGGGTAGTGACATATGGCGCGTGAAGAAGACCCGAATCCCCGCTTTTCTGGCTGCATCGAGAACCTGAAGAACTCGATCTATGATCTGCTGGCCATTTTCGATCTGATTCACGATTCCGACTTGCATGTCGTAGACAACTAGAGCCAATCGTGCTGGATCACAAACGTCATCCAACGTTTGCGGAATGCTTAGTCCGAATGCCCGTTGCATAATGCCACCTCGGGAGGTAGTCGAACCTCATTTTAGCCGAGGTGGGGTAGCTGAATCGTGCGGTCGTTTTCAGACATCGAAAAACCTAGCGATGGCGTTTTGGATGATGGGGCTACTGAAAAAGCTCGAAGACGAGATTTCCGCTTGGCCAGACATCTCAGTTTATCCTCACCGCTTCGGAGGAAGGGAATTTCTCTTCGGGAACGCAGATGTCGGACACATGCATGAGGGCGGTATTCTTGATGTCCTGTTTCCTCGGTCGATTCATGATGCGCTCTTGGCGGATGGTTTGGCGGAAGGGCACCGCTGGGTCCCCAATTCAGGCGGGATCACCTTCCGAGTTCGGAGCGAGGATGATCTCAAGCATGCGCTGTGGCTGATGCGGCTGTCATACATTCGTTATGCACTCAAGACCGCAGCCGATCCCCGTGGACTGCTGGAGCAGGAGACCGAAGAATTGCATTTGAGCCCGCAGTTCAGGTCTCTGCTCGAAAAGTTTGTGCCTAAAACAGCCAACCATTCTGCGACGAAGTCACTCTCAGCAGCATAGCCGATTCTCAAGGAGGTCAGAATGGAACCTACTATTTCTACTAAAGACCTGAAAGCCAAGCTGGACCGAAAAGACCCCGTCAAGATCGTAGAGACACTTGCGTCCGAACGCTACCGCGAAGCCCACCTTCCGGGAGCATTGAACATTCCCCCGGAAAAGATTAAAGAACTCGCACCTCAGTTGTTGCCCAACAAGGATTCTGAGATCGTGACCTACTGCACGAGCACGCATTGACACGCCAGCGAATACGCCGCCCGTGAACTGGCGGCCATGGGCTACACGAACGTCGCACATTATCCCGAGGGCAAGCAAGGATGGATGGAAGCGGGGCTTCCAGTGGAGAAGGTTGCTTAGTCTGGCTCCGAGATTTACTCCGCTCGCCTCTTTTTCCGAGGAGGTGTGTGCTTTCGGACAAACGAAAGTCCGCGCTTCAACTCGGAAGTGAGATCAGCCGATTCAGTAGCGATTTGGACGGGCTCGCCAGCGGATTCGCATCCGAGCCAGCGATTCAAGTCATCCGGTGATGCGTGCGCCCGCTCCCGGTGTCGTTCTGATCATCGAACCTCTTCGATTTGTGCTCGATGCGATCAAGCCCGAGGATTCATCTGCTGGAGTTCCCAAATTGGATCGGCGAGGCGCTGGATTTGGACACCCTTGCCGACCGTGTGATCAAGCCCAGGTTCAAGGCAAACGGGTTGAAGTGGAAAGGCTAGCATGCGTATCGCCGAGGCCTAGCCACGAACCTGCATGAACTCGGTGTTCCTGATATTGTGATCAAGCGATACTCAGGCACGCGGGCATCAGAACGACTCAGCGGAGCTACATCAAGACTGTACCGCAGGTCGTCACTGCTGCCATGAAACGGGCTTGAGTCTCAAGTCGCTTGTACAGCACTTGTACAGCAAAAACCGCCAAGCGATTTGGTAAACTAAAGAAAGCAAACACAAAGCCGACGTAGCTCAGTTGGTAGAGCAGCCGATTCGTAATCGGCAGGTCATCAGTTCAACTCTGATCGTCGGCTCCATTCTTTCATAAGCTTACCGATCAGTTCACCGAAACCTGTTGCACAAGTGTTGCACAAGCAATCGTTGATTCCAGCTGTTTCATGGCGTCGGTCACGATGCGCGTAGGTGTCTTGATGTAGCTACGCTGAGTCGTGCTCACGTCTTCGTGCCGCAGAATCGCCTGAATCGTCTTATCATCGACGCCCAGAGCGTGCAGGTTCGTCGCGAGACCACGGCGATAGGCGTGCCAGCCTTTCCACACGAGGTCCTCCGTTTGGAACCGCGGCTTTATTACACGCTGGGCGAGGTTATGTAGATCGAGGGGACCGCCAATTTTGTTGGGGAATAGCCAGCCGCTGGCTGGCTTGACCCGATCGAGAAGAAAACGAAGCGGACGGATGATGGGTACCGCACCTGGGTCCTCTTCATCTTCCTCGGTCTTGGTGTCTTTGACGATCGTCCTCCACACTGAACGCCGTATCTTGAGCACGTCGCCCTCGTCGTCGTCGACCCACAGTCCGCGAATCTCACCCTGCCGGAGTCCGGCGAACGCGGCCGTCCCGATGATGGCTAGCACTGTCGGTTCGTCGTCAAATGCTTGCAGTTGAGCTTCGACCTCGAGCAGGCTGTAGGCAAGGCGCTTCCTGCCATGCTTCCGGCCTTTCGGAATCGAAACTCCGCACATTGGGTTCACGCCATCGAAGATGCCCTTGCGCTTTGCAAAAGTGAACATCGCCGAAAGTGTTACCTTGATGTGCCGGTAAGTGTTGTGCGCCAGATTTGTTTTATTCGCAGTCTCGATCTCAGTCATCAGGTTCTCACCGTCAACCGTCCTGAAATCCCGAACCCGTCCGTGTATACGGCTTTTGATGTGACACCGCCAAGAGTCCTTATAGCCTTTGACCGTCGAGCAAGCTAGCTTCCCGGTTATACCTGGGACGAAAGCCTTTTCGAAGTAATCCACGACCTTGACTCCCGGATCCGACGATTTCGCCGTACGGTTAACTGTCGCCATCTTCTCTGCCGCCAGAGCCAGGACTTCAGATTTCTTTGGATAGTCCTTGGCCCTCGCTAGCCAAATCACTGGTTGTTTGCGCTTGGTGACGCCGTTCTCGACGATTTGCACGTTGTGTCGGACGTACCAAGAGCCGTGTCGTTTGAAAACACTTCCTCGCTGAGCCACCATTTCCTCCTTTCGTATGTAGCTCAGCCCCGCGTAGTCGCCCTATTATACGGCGAGGATTCCTTAAGGCGGCGCCAGAGCCACGCATTCATTTCGGGCGAGCCCCAGCGATAGCGTCGGTGTTTACCAAGACGGAAGACGGGAATCGGATCTGAGGTACGTGAGGGCTTGCTCTCTTCGACGACCCAACTCTCTTTGACCTTCAGCCGCGCGGCCATTTCAGCTGCATCAAGGATCTCAATAGCCGGCGCCATAAAGGGCTGTTCTCGTAAAGACGTTCGATCAGTAGTTGCAACAGGAAGTTGTGAATGTTGGCTGGTTGACATCGCATCTCCGCGTGCCGGATAAACCGGCAAGGTGTTGTGAATGGAAGTTTTCATACGTTGAAGCTGTAGCGAACCAGAGCGGCCCCGAGTCATGCAGAGTCGACCACGGGGGGCGACCAACCGTTGAAACGTGTCCGTGGACATATGAACTCCGAATGGGGGCAGCCGAGGTTTGTGTGACCGAGCCAACTCGCCTCATTCCTGGTGATGCGTCCAATGATTTCTGAGCCCACACCTGTACGGAGGCGAATAGCTACACAAAACGGGATGGGCCAATTCACCAAATTTTCCTTGCCCGAGTCGCTTCACCGACCCGAAGCGCCACGGTTTCTTCGCCACATGCAACAAGTCAACGGTTTTCTCTCCAAAGCGAATCCTGAGCGCAGCTGTGTCGGTCAGCGTGCGTGAGGCGATCCTTTGTCCTTGCCGATCGCGTCAATCACAATATCGCTGATCGTGACTTGTTTGAGCTCGACGCCGTACAAGGGGACTGCCGGATAGTGACGCCAGCCAACTTGCCTCATTCATTCCGCTGTGTCCAATAACTTGTCTGCTGGACATTATGCCGCCAGGTTATAACGGACTGAACCAGATCGATCCTTCCCAAGGATTCTTGTTGCCCAGAGCCGCTGTGTGTGTGCGTAACGTATTGACACGACGTGACTTACGGGAGGAGAATTACTCCACCGAAAAAGCCAGGAAATCCTTGAGTTTCCTGCAAATCCGACCATCTTCCTCTACCACTCGGACGCGTCGCGAGGGGCTCTTACAGACGAAGAGACGCCTGCTTACTGATCGAACCTTTAGCGAAATGATGAGCGCTATGTCTTTTATTGCAAAGTGGATCGAATTTCTCCCTGTCGAAATCGACTCCGAGTTGACCGAGAGAAACTGGCCACGTTTCCGGACTTATAACCTACACGCATAATGTCCAGCAGAAAAGTTATTGGACATCACGACCGAGTGCGGTTAGGTTTGCGCCACAAGTAGCGAATTCAGCTGCTGTCGGAGGCGCAGATGTCATCACCCTGGTTCCAAGTCCATCTGATCCGCTCAAACCAACCGCTTCTTCGGTCGAGGTGGGCGCGTCCAACCGCCACTGTTCTAGCCCTACTTTTTGTGATCCCTGTGGCCGCGATGGCCCAGGGTTCGCCTTTCGACACAGGTTTCAACGCCATCCAAAGCCTTTTCACCGGCACCATTGCGAAGGTTGCAAGTCTCGTTGCAATCGTGATCGGCGGCTACGGCTTCGCGCACGGTGAGCCAGGTGCAAAAAAGGCCCTCGCCGGCGTTGCCGCCGGAACGGGCATTGCTGTTCTCGCGGTGAATGTCCTGAGTTGGCTCTGGGGCGTATAGCGCCTTCCCGGCCATCTTCGACCCCTCCAACCCCGTAGTGCGTCACCCTTGAGCGAGTGGCCTATGCCAGACAAAACACACCAGAAGCGCCGCACAAATCGAGTCTTCAAGAGCCTGCATAAGCCTCTCACCTACTTGGGCGTGGAACGCACACTGTTCTACTTCGTCTGCGTCGGCGCGGTGGGGGCCTTCAACCTCTTCAATTCCATCCTCGCCGGTATCGCTGTCTTCATTGGCGGTTTTGCTTTCGGCCATTGGGTAACGCACGGCGATCCAGCTTTCCTTCGCATCCTGGCAAGGTCCGAGCGCTACAAGTTGCGCTATGACGCGGCCAAGCAGCAAGTCCCCGGTGTGGAGGTCGTCTAATGCTACGTCTCGATAAGGTCATCAAGCCGTGGAAAGAGAGTGCGTCTCTCAACGACCACATCAACCTCTATGGCTTCTGGAATGAGACGGCCTTTCTTACCAAAAGCGGGGATCTCGCCATGGTTCTCAGCATTCCCGGCGTGGACTACGAAAGTCTTGACCGCTCGGAACAGGAGTACGCGGTGAAGCGGTTGGAGGCAGCGCTCAAAGCGTTCGGCCCAGGCTTCCATATTTATCAATACCTCTTCAAATCGAATCGCCCCGACATACCCTTCGCAAAATATGACGACCCGATTGTGGAAGCGGCGATTGACCAGCGGCGGAAGTTCTTTGAAGCGAAGCTCGACCATCTTTATCAGGTGGAAATCTTCTACTGCATTCTGCTCGAAGGCACCAGGTCGAAGACCGGAGTGGGCGCGGCAATCGCTCGACTCTTGCGCGATCCCGCGGGCGCGGTGGGCGAACTAAAAGTGCAGTTCACCAACGACAGCATGAAAACGCTATTGCGTACGCATATTGAGCACGATCTTCGACGGCTCGACCAGAGCGTGCAGGCATTCGCCCGGCAGCTTGCTGATCTCATGCAAATCGAGATCTTGAATCAACAGGGACAGTTCATGTTCTTCCGCCGTTTGCTGAACTATGACGACTGGCGCGTTGCCGGCAAACCGCAGTCCACGCAGTTTCTCGACTATCAAGTTGTCAACTCCAACATCGAAGCTGAACGCGACCACCTGCGCGTCGGCGATCACATTGTCCGTGTACTGACGATGAAGGAAGCGATCACGGAGACGCGGCCCCTGGTGCTGAACGCGCTGCTGAAGATTCCGGCCAACTTCTATGCGGTCACGGAGTGGACTCTGCTCCCGGCGGACAAGGCGCGCAAAGAAGTCAACAAGCGTCGCCGTCACTTCAATATGTCGAAGACCGGGTTTGTCTCTCAGATGGGCAATGACGCCACGAAGACGAATCCGCGCGATGTGTTGGTGGACGAGTCGAAGCAGGCCGACATTGAGAATCTTGGCGACTGCCTGCGCGCCTTGGGCGACGGCCAATCGCTTGGCGATTTCTCGCTCACGATTGTGCTGTACGGCCGTTCAAAACCCGAACTGGAGCAGCTCGGAGCCCAGTTCACTGGCATCTTCACCAACGCGGATGGCAATCTGTTTGCCGAGACTTACAACCAGCTCAACGCCTATTTCGCCAC
>Ga0207146_10263_pt2 | contig 10783 bp, 10 predicted proteins | sample Alteio_BWMinHeat_36_FD_153539 | JGI IMG/M metagenome (GOLD analysis project Ga0207146, IMG submission 153539) | Enriched cells from forest soil in Barre Woods Harvard Forest LTER site, Petersham, Massachusetts, United States -... | ecosystem: Environmental > Terrestrial > Soil > Temperate forest >...
AGGAAGTAACCGCCCTGCAAACATTTCTCGCGAACCAGGGCTTCCTGGCCGCCAAATTACCCCGCGGCGTCTTCCTCCAGAAAACCAAAACCGCGCTCACCCAATACCAACTCTCCGTCGGCCTTAAACCCACCGGCGCCGTAGACCAACCCACCCTCACCAACCTGAACTCCCAATAGCACAGTAGTAAAGAAAGTAACCGTGCCCATTTAACTATTTTTTGGGCACGGTTTTTGTTTCGTAGAGATAGGTTGATAGATAATACGGATATACGGATAATCCGGAGTCACGGATTTGTCGATAATACGGATTTACGGATGTCCCGGAGTTACGGATGTGATTGTTTCTTCGTTTCGTATCCGTATCTCCGGATTATCCGTATATCCGTATTATCAAAAATATCCGTATTATCAAAATTTATTTACATGTAGATCGTGATTGTTGTCCCCCTCTCCCGGCGGGAGAGGGTAGGGTGAGGGGTCACATCCGTATCTCCGATTATCCGTATATCCGTATTATCAAATTGTTTCCACTCACTATGCCCACCGTCTACATCCTCAAATGCGCCGACCAATCCCTCTACACCGGTTGCACCAACAATCTCATCAAACGACTCCGCGAGCATAATAGTGGAAAGCGCGGCGCCAAATACACCCGCGCCCGCCGGCCGGTACGCCTTGTCTACGCGCAAAATTTTAGGACTTTGGCGGCGGGGAGAAAAAGAGAGGTGGCGATAAAAAAATTGACGAGACTCGAAAAAATTAAATTGATTAAAAAACGTCCGCTGACAAAAAAATATTTAGTATGACACAGCTACAATCACTGCGCGCCGACCTCCTCGCCTTGAAAAATCCACCCAAAGCCAAAATCCTCGCCGGCTTTTTTAAAACCGGCCCGGGCCAGTACGGGGAAGGGGACATTTTTTTAGGCATCACGGTACCGCAATCGCGGGTGATTGCAAAAAAGTATAAAGACCTGACTTTAGGTGGTATTAAGAAATTATTAAAATCAAAATTTCATGAGGAACGGCTTGTCGCTTTGATAATACTTGTAAATCAGTTTAGTGGACGTTTAAAGTCCGAACCCACCCCGGCTCGTCGCGAGACTCGCCACCCCGCCCCCCATCGACGCGAGCTCGGGGTCCCGCTACGGCGGGACAATCGTGACCTCGCCAAATCCGTATCTCCGGATTATCCGTATATCCGTATTATCAAATTTCCACATCACAACCCCAATTCAATCTCAATCTCCATCAACCTATTATACTTCTCCACCCGCTCCGACCGGCTCATTGATCCAGTTTTAATAAATTCGGAATTAACCGCCACGGCCAAATCCGCGATAAAAGTATCCGCGGTTTCGCCGCTACGGTGCGAGATGGAGGTTTGGTAGTTATTTTTTTTGGCCAGTATTATTGCGTCAATCGTCTCACTTAAAGTCCCTATCTGATTAGGTTTAATCAAAACCGCGTTGGCCACTTTTTCCTCAATCCCTTTTTTAATGTAAATCACGTTCGTCACGAATAAATCATCGCCCACCAGCGTTACTTTTCGCCCCAGCTCTTTGGTCAATTTTTGCCAATTGGCCCAGTCGTCTTCGGCCAAACCGTCCTCAATGGAAATTAGAGGATATTTTTTCACCCACTGCGCCAGCGTCGCGATTAATTTATCCGGCCGCCAGCCTTGCTTTGATCCGATGAAATAATAACTGCCGTGGCGGTAAAATTCCGACGCCGCCGCGTCTATTCCCAAAAACACGTGCTTGCCCGGCTCCCAACCGGCTAATTTAATCGCTTCAATAATCAACTGTAAAGCGCGTTCGTTGTTCAAAATATCCGGCGCGAACCCGCCCTCGTCTCCCACCGCGGTGCGGTACCCTTTTTGGCTTAAAAGATTGGCGAGGCTGTGAAAAATCTGCGACCCCATGCGCACTCGTTCCCGAAACAGGGCGTGGCGCGGAATAATCATAAACTCCTGAATTGATAACCCGTTATCCGCGTGCCGGCCGCCGTTCAGAATATTCATCGTGGCCACCGGCAAACGGTAACCTTTCTCCGGAATTTTATAGACCTGCCGAATGTATTGATACAAAGGTAAATTCAAAGACAACGCGCCCACCCGCGTGGCCGCCAACGACACGGCCAAAATTGCGTTCGCTCCAAGATTGGATTTATTTTTCGTGCCATCCAACGCGATCATCGCCTCGTCAATTTGCTGAATTTTTTGCGCGTCCATCCCCTTGAGCTTGGGCGCGATTATGGTGATAATATTTTTTACGGCCTTCAATACCCCTTTCCCGCCATAGCGTTTCCCCCCATCGCGCAACTCCAACGCTTCGTGCGTGCCGGTGGACGCCCCCGATGGCACTTTAGCGCTGGCGCTTAAACCATTATCCAAAATAACTTTTGCCTCTACGGTAGGGTTGCCTCTTGAATCTAAAACCTCCCGCGCTGTAATATTATTTATTTTCATAGAATTGATCACCTTACGTTTATCGTCTCGTTTGTATCGTTTTACGTGTATCGTGAATCGTCTTTAGACTGGGAATTGCTTCGTCCCCCTCGGCCCGGCTCGGGGTCCTCGCAATGACAAAACCTGAACTCTTCCTCATTATATCACAAACCATCTCAATAAAAAAGAGCCCTCTTTAGGGCTCCTTTGGTTTTTTATTTAATAACCGGCCGGTAGAATTTTATAGGTTACGTTCACGTTAATCTCCACGTCCTGACTGCCGCTCGCGATGGCCGGCGCGGCTTGGCTTTCCGCCGCCGTGGCCATGGCTAAATTATTGGCCATCGGATAAGGATTCGTTTGCGGACCTTCAAACTCGTTGTAGGCCACCACGTCCGATAAAACCACTCCCAAACTTTGCGCCAACCGAATCGCTTTGGCTCTGGCGTCGGCCACGGCCGTGGCGCGCGCCTCGTCTTTGAGCGCTTGGGTATCGTCCACGGTAAATGTTAGGCCGCCGACGCTGTTGGCGCCGTATTTGCCGGCCAAGGCCAGGACGTCGGAAATCTTGCTCAAATCGCGCACTTTTACCGTGACGCTGTTATTCACCTGATAGCCGGTAAACTGGTTGCTGTTATTAACAAACGTGTACTGCGGATAAATGGAATAATTGGATTCCAAATCTTTATCCGCGATGCCCATTTTTTTAAGGTCGCCGAGCACCTTATCCATCACCGCTTTATTATCGGCCTGCGCTTTGGCCACGTCTTTATCGGTATTAGTATATCCGATGGTAGTCACCGCAATATCATTTTTCCCGGTCTGTTTGCCGTAGCCGACAACGGTAATGGTGCGCTCGTTTTGCGGCGCCATCCCCACGAAATAATATTCACGCATATTGAGGCGCATCAGCGTGCCCAGATAAAAAATCAGATACACCAGCGCGATTCCGATCAAAGTACATAAAATTTTCTTGCCAAAATAAACCCCGCGGCCAACTCCTCGCCCACAGCCCGCCCCGCCGCAACCACAGCCGGAACCCTTGCCCCCTATCATCGCGCCGGGCGGACGATTGGTTCCCTCCATTGTATTATTTTCATTCATCATATATTTCTCCTCACTGAACCCGTCTAGAAAAAGAAGGTTCAGTTCTATTTATTTAACAAGATTACGCGGATTGTTGGCGATGATTACACAGATTGTGATTCGTATCTTTCGTCTTACGTTTATCGTCTCATGTGTATCGTTTTACGTGTATCGTGTATCGTTGCGACATTATAAAAACAAATTCAGTTGACTTGACGCGTATTTAGGAGACACGAAACTACTTTTTCAGAGCCTCAATGCCCGGCAACCTATTCCCGGCCAAAAATTCCAACATGGCGCCGCCGCCGGTGGAAACAAAATCAACGTCAGCGAATAAATTCATCGCTCGTAGAATCTCGTTGGTTTCGCCCCCGCCGCACACCCCAAACGCCTGCCCCTTGGAGCGCGACGCGAACAGTTGCGTCACAGCGTCGGTGCCAAACTCGTATGGGTGCTGTTCAAACATTCCTAAAGCGCCATTATAAATTAGCGTCTCGGCTTTTTTAATATATTGGGAAAAAAGCTGAACCGTTTGCGGGCCGATATCGTAAATCGCCAGCTTCCCGCTTATAATTTTAGACTTTAAATCTTTTACCTGAACCACGCGGGCATTTTTCCCGTTCGCCTCTCCCAAGAGCACGTCCACCGGCGTCACCACTTTTTTATTCCGGCAATATTTAATAATTTCATTTTTAAACTCCTTATCAATCAGCGACTTCCCCACTGCGTGCCCGGTGGCCCATAAATATGTGTTGCCGATGCCCCCGCCCACCAAAATATGGTCGGCCTTAGGCAATAAATTTTTTAAAATCGGAAATTTTGTTTCCACTTTAGCGCCGCCCAAAATCACCGTGAGCGGACGCTTTGGTTTGTTCATCACGCGCGATAAAACTTCCACCTCTTCCATCAAGAGAAGCCCCGCGTAACTCGGCAAATACTTGGCCACGCCCGACACCGATGCCGCCGCCCGATGACTCACGCCAAAACCGTCTAAAACAAAAATGTCCGCGAGCGTGGCCAGCGCCTTGGCCAACCCGGGGTCATTCTTCTCTTCACCCGCCAAAAAACGAATATTTTCCAACATCACAATCCCCTTCTTATTTGATGAACTGTTAATCTTTAAATCTTCCAATCTTTTAATCTTTTTCAGCCGCACCAACTCTCCCAACAACTTTTCCAATTGCCTCGCCACCGGCGCCAGCGTCAATTTCTTCTCAACTCCCCGTGGCCTCCCCAAATGACTCACGATAACTATCGCCGCGCCTTTTTTAAGCAAATACTTGATGGTCGGTAAACTTTTTTGGATCTTATAATCGTCCAGCACTTTCCCATTTTTTATCGGCACATTAAAATCAACCCGTAGCAGGACGCGTTTGTTTTTTAAATTTTTGATTTCTTTAATGGAACGTATGTTCATAAAATCGATTATTGTAGCAAGTATCATGTAGCAGGTATCATGTATTGTGAACGTATATGAATTTAAAAAATATTCTATTTTTTTATTCACTTCACATACATACTACTTGCTACATTATACAACACTTCAAGTATACCACATCCACTTCTTTCTGACGTCACTCCACCAGCTTCCCATACCCCGCTTCATCCGGCCAGACATAATGGCTGAAAGTCCACTCGGCCAAATCGCGCGCTTCGCTAAAGCGGGCTTGGTTGGAATTGGCGCCCAGAACTACCACGCGCAAAGTATGGTGCTTATTGTCCGCCAGTCGGACCGTGAAATTATAGCCGGACTCCACGATGTAACCGGTTTTGCCGGCAATCGTATCCTTGTCAAAATCGCTCGGCAATAAATTTGTTAACAACGAATCGGTTGTCCAAACGCGCCGCGATTTATCGTTATTGATGGGGTGGGCGTAATACTCGCCAATTTGCAGAGTAGTAAAAATCTTATCTACTCGCAAAGCTTCTTTAAGCAAGCGGGCGACGTCCGAGGCGCTACCCACGTTATCGCTGTTCAGGCCGGTTGGTTCCGCGAAGCGCATTGATGACAAATTAAAGTCAGCCGCCTTTTTATTCATGAGCGCGACAAAGCCGTCTTCCGTGAGGCCGCTCGCGTGCACCAGCGCTTCAATGGCGCTGTTGGAAGAACCGACGAGCGCGATGTGCCACAAATCTTCCAGCGTGAACTCTTCGCCCACATTGGTATGGTGGTCGCTCCCGTCGCTTTCTTCAGTTGTGATTATTGTCGTGGTCGCCCAATCCAAGTTCAGATCGTTTAAGACGAGCGCGCTCATCAATTTGGAAATGCTGGCGAGCGGCCGCACGGCCTCGGCGTTCAGGCTAAATAATACCGTGTTGGTCCGATCGTCCACCACGATGGCGGACGCCGCCGACAGCGGTTTATCGAACACCGTCTTGTCGCGCTCCACCGGCACCAAGGGCCGGCTCGTCGGCAAAACCGGATAAGTAACATCGCCGCCCAGCGCTTGCTCGCGCGGATGCGCTATAGGCAACTGGGCGATAAATCGCCGCGCCGGCCGGTTGGTAAACGTCACCGACCCCGCGAACATCAAAATCAACCCCAACAACATTATTCCAAACGAAGAAATAAATTCTAATAATTTTTTATTCATATGATTTTTGTATGCGTCATTGCGAGGCAGAATGATCAAGGAAGTCCCGACGGCGGCCAGGGCACGATTTGTTATATGGCTAAATTATCAAATTGTTAAATTATTGTATCGTTTTACGTGTATCGTGTATCGTTTGTTAGACGAGAATTACGACGTAATTATTATAGACTTCTATATTCTATATAATGACGCTATGGCGTCAGCGTTTTCATCACCGCCTCATGATTATGCAACTGAACATACTCTGGCAATTCCGACAAGTTCTGTAATCCCAAATGCCGCAGATAATCCATTGTCACCTCATATTGCGGCAATAAATTCGTCGCCTCGTCCCGCTCTTTCACGAGGCCCCTAATCATCAAATTGCGTAAAATTAAAGCGCAATTAACGCCGCGCACTTGCTCCAGCTCCGGCTTGGTAATTGGGCCGCAGTAAGAAATAACCGTGAGCGTCTCCAGTTGGGGCCGCGTCAGTTCATCCGATACTTCGGTTTTCAAAAAATTTTCCGCCACGTCTTTATTTTCCGGATGCGATACCATCTGCCACTCGTCATTATTCTGCAATAAGACGATGCCTCCGGTATTCAAGCTATATTTTTGCGCCAATTCGCCCAGCGTCGTTTCTACTTCGCCTTCCGACACGCGCAAAACTTTAGCCAGCTTTTTTGTGGACAAAGGTTTGGACGCGACAAATAAGATTGATTCAAGTTGGGATAACTTAGACATAGATATTTTTGGATTTCACTAATGACCTGCGGGTCCACGAATACCACTAATGCCAATTTTATTCGCAAGATTCGTGGGTCGTTAAACCATTCGCATTATACAACAATCGCATTCGAAAGATTCGTGGCGCCTCAGCGCATTCGTGTTATCCAACAGTCACACTTTAAATATCTCCATCTCCTCAAACGCCCGCGGCTGGTGAATGGACACCTTTTCATCGTTCACGAGCTGGATAAGAGCCAGAAAACTCACGATCACGTCGGTTTTATTGCGCGCCCGGCCCAGCAGATCGCGCCAGCTGAACTTGGTTAAATTTTTAATCCAACTGAAAATAGCTTCTATTTTTTGCTTAATGGAAACCGAATGGTCAATTGATACTTCGGGCAACGGGTCCACCGGTTTGAGTCTCTTCAACAAAAACAGAAACGACTCGCGCAAATTTGCCGCCGCGCCATTCGCCGGCAAAACAAATCCGCTCGGCTCCACCGGCGACTCTATTCTACCATAAGCCACGCCATTTTGCATCCACATCTCCTGCACAATTTTACTGGCATCGGCGTAGCGCTTATAGAGCTTTAACTGCAGAGCCAAACTCGGCCCTTCGTCCGGTTCCGGGTAAAGGTAGGGCAATAAATTTTTAGATTTTAAATAAACCAATTTCGTGGCCAACACCAAAAAATCCGCCAACTCGTCCGAGCGATTTGTGTCTCCCGCCTCAGCGGGACCTCGAGCCGGGTCGAGAGGAATTTTTTCCAAGTACTTAAAATACTGCTCGGTCACGGCCGAAAGGGAAACTTCGGAAATATTCAGCTCTTCTCCTTCAATCAAATTCAAGAGCAAATCCAGCGGACCGGTGAATTTATCTAGTGTAATATGCTGCATAATCTTTTGTTTGACGCACTCGTTCATTGTCCTCCCCTTCTGTAAGGGGAGGTGCCCCGAGCCGGGTCGAGGGGCGGAGGAGTCCAATCACCGTCGCGTTTTCGCCATCTCCTCGCAAGTTTGATATAAATCCCCAATGACTTCATTAATCGTATTAAACACTTGCTCTGCGCTGTATCGTTTCACCGTTATACCTAGCGACTCCAAATATTTTTCTTTCCTCTGGTCTTTTGCAAACACTCGTTCATCGGCGTGAGTGAAGCCATCTACTTCAATTGCTAATTTAAGTAATGGACAGTAGAAATCTATTATGTAATTACCAACACCATACTGCCGTCGAAATCTATGTCCGAGTCGGTCGCCTTTGATATTTTTCCACAATACTGTTTCGCTCTTGGTCATGTTTTGACGCAAATATTTGCGAAACGGTTTATTGCGTGACGTGTTGTAAATTTTGGTCATACCCCCTTTTTGTGATTCTAAAGTGTATCCAGCGCTGAAGCGCGACCGACGACTCCTCCGCCCCTGCGACGGGGCACCTCCTCTTGTGAAGAGGAGGACAAAACCTGTGACTAGTAAAATTAACTACTTCACTATCTTAATATGCGCCTCGCGCAATGCCTGCTCCGGCAATTCGGATGGCGCCCCCATCATTAAATCCCGCGCGTCGCCGGTTTTGGGAAAAGCTATGACCTCGCGGATGTTCGGCTCACCGGCCAAAAGCATGACGATGCGATCAATACCCGGAGCGATGCCGCCGTGCGGCGGGGCGCCAAAAGTAAAGGCCTCCAGCATGTGCCCGAATTTATTTTTGGCTTCTTCGTCCGATAAGCCCATAATTTTAAAAATTTTAGACTGTAACTCGCGCTTATGAATACGAATACTACCAGAAGCCAACTCATAGCCGTTAAGCACCAAATCATATTGCGAGGCGTGCATTTTTAGAGGGTCGGAGTCAAGTAACTCCGGCTCTTTAGGGGCGCAAAATGGATGATGCATCGCCTGAATGACGCCATCTTTGTCTTTCTCAAACATAGGAAAATCAACAATCCAGGCAAACGCCAATTCATTGGGATCGTTTTTATCTTTTCGCAAATCCGGTTTGTCACTGCCATATTTTTTCATGGCTTCGTCATACGAAATACGCGGAAATGGTTCTGTTGACAGTATCTTACCAGGAGTAATTTCTTTTACGAGTGTAATCATTAAATCCTCTACCATTTCTAAAATATCATCTTGCGTCACGAAACTCATTTCAATATCCAGCTGCGTGTGTTCCGGCTGGCGATCACCGCGCTGATCCTCGTCCCGCAGGGCGCGCGCTATCTGAAAATATTTTTCCACGCCAGCCACCATTAATAATTGTTTGAATTGTTGGGGCGATTGGGGCAAAACATAAAACTCGCCTTGGTGCAAACGCGACGGAACAATAAATTCGCGCGCGCCTTCGGGAGTGCCTTTGGTCAAGAGAGGAGTCTCAACTTCTATAAAACCTCGGTCCGACAAATAATTATGCATGAACCGGATAACTTTGTGTCTTAAGTCCAAATTTTTTATCATGCGTTCGCTCCTTAAATCCAAATAACGATACTTAAGCCTAAGCTCTTCGCTAATCCCAATAGTATCTTTATCAATTTCAAACGGTGGCGTTTCGGCGGTATTCAAAACCAAGAGTTCTTTCATGAGAACCTCAATCGTACCCGTTGGCATTTCCGGATTCTTTTGCTTCTCGGCCCGCTCTTTAACAATCCCCGTAATTTCCACCACCCATTCCGGCCGTACTTCTTTTAAGCGCTCCTGCGCCTCGGCCGTGAGTTCGCTCGGCACGCCCACCACTTGGACGATGCCACTGCGGTCGCGCAAATCCAAAAAAACAATCTTACCCATATTGCGCCGGGCGTTTACCCAGCCTTTGAGCAAAACCTCCTGCCCCACCTTCGCGCTTGATTCAACGGCCAGTGTGCGGTCAGCCATACAAAAAAATTAGAAGATTATAAGATTACGACGTGAACATATAGTAACAAACCACCACCAAAAAAGCAACCGCCTATTCTAAAGACGGTTACATAATCTTTTAATCTTCTAATCTTACAGTCTTCGGTTCTGAATCTTTAATCGTAAATCGCCTAAACCCACAACAGCCATGCCAAAAGCGCGATCATAAACACCATTTGAAAAATCACCTGGTAATGCCGCCGCCGCGCTTCCACCACGATGTCAATAATCAAAGCCACGCTGAATAAAGTCAGAAAGACCAAATAAATGTCGCGCGAAACGGAAAAAAGGTTGGTGAGGGGCGCCAGAGTTGTTTTGGCTTTAATATATTTTTCCACCGGCGTTTGACCGATGAGCTTAATATCGTGCCAGTCAATCGTATCATTAATTATGAGCCCGGACGTTCCGATAATGGTAATGTCAGGAGTGATAACCGGATTAAATAAATTATTCGCTGGTTCGTGCACCAATATTCCGCCCGCGTATAACCCGGTACTGCTCGCGTATTTTAATTCAATTGGGTAATTGCTGACCGACACCACCGCCGAGCGCACCGGCCCGGTGATTTTCGCCCGCGCTTCTAAACGCGTACCCTCGCCACTGTCCAGCCAGTACACTGCCGAAGCGGCGCGATCAAACACAATGTCCGCGCTCGTAGTGGCCGCGGCCGCGTTAATTTTGATGCCGCGCACGCGGTTGACGGCCGTGGGCGCCGCGCTGGCCACTGAAACTTTTTCCGAATACGCGCTTAGCGCCGCGCCCCGGGTAGGCGGATCGCCAAAATGTTGCACCGCGAACACGGTGGGCTGGCCGTTGTAATATCCGCTTTCCACCGCCACTCCGATTTGAGAAAAATCTTTATCAACTAAATTGGAATAATGCGACGGACTTTTTATCCAGGCGTCCACCACCGATTCGGCGTCCGAAAATCCCATCGCCAAATTTTCTCCGGCCACGCGGTAGCGGTACCCGGCTTTATTTAAAAAATACGCCAGCGTGCGGTTGTTCGGTCCCACGTGGCTGAAATAGTTGTTGGCTACCATATCGAGCG
>Ga0207146_10332_pt1 | contig 10772 bp, 6 predicted proteins | sample Alteio_BWMinHeat_36_FD_153539 | JGI IMG/M metagenome (GOLD analysis project Ga0207146, IMG submission 153539) | Enriched cells from forest soil in Barre Woods Harvard Forest LTER site, Petersham, Massachusetts, United States -... | ecosystem: Environmental > Terrestrial > Soil > Temperate forest >...
GTTTTCGTGCCGAAGTCTTTTTGGTAAACAATGCCGTCCCGGCTCAAAATGAATGTCATGATTCCTGAGTCTTGATACTTGACCGGCGTAGCAAGGATGGCGAAGCCGCCTGCCATCTTTCGACCTGCGAGATAGCTCTTGGCGCCCTCTCCGGCGTTTTGTCCCTGTGCGGTGAGAATTCGAAATGAATATCCGTCGAACGTGGGGTCAGCATCGGGTTGGGTGGATGAGATGACATCTTTCGCAAAACCATCTAGCCCCAACGGGCTCGACGGCTGATTCTTTGCAGCCTGCCAATACAATCCATCCTGTTTCCCCGGACTGCTGAGAATCTTCTGGGCGTATTCGTGTGCTGGCTTTCCATCGTGAGCACTTTTGAAGTAGAGCTCCTGCGCGTTCGCTATTGCCGAGACGGCATCGATTGCCAGCAATTCATTGTTTCCGATACGGCGTGCGACAATTTCGTCTTCGCCGGCCGCGGTATTGAAATACCACTTCGACGATGAGTCCAGCGTGAGTGGAATCGGATAGGGATAGTTATCAGCTCCGATATAAAGGATCCGGTTGCCATCCGTCATCGTTACCCAGCGATTCATTCGGTCGTACTTGGTGACAAAAGAAGCGAGGGCGACTTCATCCTCTTGTGCGTCTCCGGAATTCAGGATTTCTTTCGAGTCCGGGCCAAGAATGCGGACGAGAGTGGCTTCATCTCTACTCCGCGCTGCTGTCTGCAGGGCCTCGCCGGCTTCCTCAGGCGTAGCGAATGTCGCCTGTGTCTCTATGTCCGAGGCACTGCCAGACTTCCCAGCCTGGCCTCGGCACACCGTCACGCTGACTGTTCCCAACAAGAACAGGGCACATACAAGATGAGCCATCTTACTTTTTGAATTTCCAATGTATAACTTCATAAGTTTGCCTTTCATCGTTGTTTCATTGCACATCGACTGCGTCTGTTGAACTACTTTGGTTGCGCCTATCGCCTGTGGCCACCGGTGTTGCGAGGAGCACTCATGTGCTGAGGGCGTGACCGCATGGAGGCCTGGTGCATGCTGCTGCGGCCACGAAATGACGCAGCACGGTCGCGGTCACCGGTACCGCTCATGTAAGAACGCGACGGGTTCCCTCTTCCAAAAGCATTGTCGCGATCGCGTTCATTGCTGGCCTGCATACGCTGGCTCCCGTAGTCTGCCGCCCCGCGCTGCATGCCATCTTCTCCGCCAATAAGGCCGTGGTTGCCGTTATCTCCACCATTTGGCTGGTTGTTCGGATTCGTGCCGGGAACGTCGTGATGAAAACCACCGTTCGGGCCGTAATAGCCATTCGGGTGGTACCCGCCGTTCGGGCCATAATGTGTATCGGTGCCGGGACGATAGGCTGCTGATTGCCCATGATCGCCGTAGTCAGCAGCCCCGCGCTCTACGCCGCCGTTGCCGCCAATCAGGCCGTGGTTGCCGTTATTTCCACCATTCGGCTGATCGTTTGGATTCGTGCCAGGAACATCGTGGTGAAAGGCACCGTTCGGACCGTAATAACCGTTCGGGTGGTATGCGCCATTTGGACCATAATGCGTATCGGTGCCAGGATGATAGCCATCATTGCCCGGTCCCCAGGGATGGTAGTTGTTGTTCGTGGTCCGGTTAATGACAGTTCTGTTGATATAAGTGTTGTTGTTATAAATGACATTGCCACCCCCACCACCCCATCCCACATTCCAGGAATGCCATCCCCAACCGAAGCCTCCTCCCCAACCGCCGCCAAACGTGGCGCCAACGGCGATACCCGTTCCGAAGTAGAGACCAGCCGCAACGACAGGCACTGGCGGAGGCACATAGAGCGGCACCGCCACAGGTGCTCCGTAAACCACAGCCGGATTGTATTGGGGAACATAAACCACCTGTGGATCGGCAGGCTTGATCACAATGGTTGAAGGACTCTGCTGAACCACCGTGATCTGCGACGAAGTTTGGAGAGTTCCTGCAGTCTGCGCCCTGGCGCGCATGGTCTGCACAGCAGCCATGACATCTGCCTGCTGATTTGTAAATGCATCTCCCAGGCTGGATGTCCACGATAAGTTACGCGCCAGATTGTGCAGCACGGAAGGAAACTGAGTCAGCGCTTTCACACTTGGGTCCCAGGACTGCTGATTCACCGCTTGCGCCAGAGCATCTCCCATGAGGCTCGTGTTCTGCGCGAGCCAGTCATCCGCGAATGCGATCTGGTCTGGATAAGCGGCGGCCGCAACGACCTGTGCCACCAGTGCATCGGGATACAGCGCAATGGGCGCTACCAGAGAATCGAGTTGGTCTGGCGTCAACGACGCGACTGCTGGAGGTGCTGTTGTTGGCGGAGTTTGCGAAGAAGCCTCCGGAGACTGGGATTGAAATGCATGTGCGACATTCAGCGGTCCTGTTACGACCAAAGTTAGACACACTGCTTTCAGGAGAATTTTCTGTATCGTTTTTGTAGTTATCTGTTCCATAAGCCACCTTTTAAAGCCTGAAGTGCACATACTGTTGATCTGCCATTCCTCAAGCCAGGAGGTGTCGATCGGTGTCACATCCATGACCAAAGTCGTTGTGCCTCGAACACGAGAATAGGAGAGTCCCGCAGAGAAACGAATAGAGGTTGCTACACGATAGACCGTGTGGTGTTACATGCACGCCCCGTGTGGTTCCACATGAGCCGTATACGTGCCCGAAGCTTCACCACAGCAGGAAACGCACGTCATCGCGCTAGGGGAGACGAGGCTTAGAAAGGCTTAGGGGGCACTACATCGCACGCATGCGCCATGACACAGAGGACTACATCGCAATTGAGATGAACGGCTTAGTAGGAAGCCTTGTTCTGTAAGGCGAATCGAAGCAACGCATTGGCGCCTTCGCCCTCTAGTCCAAGTTTGCGAGTGATGTTTGTGCGATGGTTCTCAACAGTTCTGTAGTGAATGGAAAGTTCTGAGCCGATTTCCTTGCTGGTTTTTCCGGTAGCAATCAACTGCATAACGCGTCGTTCAGTCGGAGTTAGTTTACTTGCCAAAGATTGGTCTGATTTTGTACCGGATACTTCACGCCGTTGTAGGAGGCCAGCCGTGATGGCGGAACTTAGATAAGGCCGTCCTGCAGCAACAGCGCGGACACCCGCGACAACTTCCTCAGTGGCGCTGTCTTTCAAAATATAACCGGCGCTTCCCAGGTCCATCGCGCTGCGAAATAGATCCTCGTTGGTATGGAAGGTAAGAAAGATAATTTTTGTTTCCAGGCCACGCTTGGCAATCTCGCGGGCAACTCCCAGTCCATCGAGTTTTGGCATTTCAATATCCAGCAGCGCAATATTTGGGCGGAGACTTTCGACGAAGGCCAATGCCATTTCTCCATCCGATGCTTCAGCAACGACTTTCAAGCCGGGGTCTTCCTCAATGCTAAGTCGGAGTCCTTTTCGCATGAGCGGATGATCGTCTGCTATCAGAATCCGAATCTTATCACTCATGGCTGTCTCCTTTTCGCCGGATCTCTATCGTCATCACTGTGCCCCGACCGGGTGTGGATCGCACCTTGAAGTCCCCACCGAGCAGACTCGTCCGTTCCGAAATCCCTGTCAATCCAAAGCCATTCGTCGGCGGTTGAGACGGTTTTTCTGTCGGACTGAACCCGCACCCATTATCCCGAATCGTCATCATTACACTCAGCCCGTCCCGCTTCACCTGAATACTTGCTTCAGTAGCCTGCGAATGCTTCATGATATTGTTTAGCGACTCCTGCACGATCCGGTAGAAGTTGATTCTCAAGTCTTCCGGAAATACATCATCGATGTTGTCGATGTCACTTGAAAAGTGAATTCCTGATGCAGCAGAAACCGTTCGTACCATTGCTTCGATAGCCTTGGTTAAGCCAAGCCTGTCCAATTGAAAGGGCCGAAGATTATAAGAGATTTCTCGCGTCTCATTGATCGCAGCTGCGGCTTCGCCGCTGATCTCTTCCAGCGTTTGCACGTCACGGCCATTGGCATTTTGTTTACTTGACTTGAGTAGAAAGTGCGCCAGATTCTTAATCACGATCATTCGTTGGCCGAGGCTGTCGTGCAACTCCGCCGCGATGCGCTTGCGCTCGTTTTCCTGCGACGCAATCAGCTGCCGGGAAAATGACTGGTGCACCGCATTCGCCCGCTCCACTTGCATCATCCGGTAGCGCCACGTGATCAGGAACAACATACCAATCGCCAGCAACATCAATAACTCGAACCACCAGGTCTGATAAAACGGCGCTAGGAAGGTGATCTCCAGCGTCTTTCCTTCGTTGTTCCAGATTCCATCGCTGTTGCCGGCAATCACATGGAACAAATATTTGCCCGGACGCACGTGCGAATAATAGGCGGTGCGTCTTGAGCCTGCGTCGATCCACGTCGAGTCCAGTCCCTCGAGCTTGTACCTGAAATGGATCTGGTCGGATTTGATGAAACTGAGGGCCGTATATTGAACTTCTACGTTCTCTTTGCCGGGAGCAACTCTTATTGGTGTGTCCAATGCGACAGAGGCTCGGTCGATCGTAAATGATTCTATGACGACCGGCGGCGGCTCCGGATTCGTGGAAACAGCCAGGGGATTGATCACAGCCACGCCGTCCTGCGTTGGAAACCACAGCATGCCATCGTTCGTTTTGGTACCGGCCGGCCATAAACCACCGTTACACTCGACGTTAAGCATGCCGTCTACCTTGCCGTAGGGAACTGACTTGATCATGCCGCGCTTGCCCGCAGCAAAATCATTTAGTTCCCGTTTGCTGACGCGATAGATGCCTCGATTGCAGCTCATCCATAGGTTGCCTTGCCCATCTTCGAGAATCTGAAAAACACCATTGTTGAATAATCCCTCGCGCGTGCTATATCGCGTGAATCTTTCGCCGTCGAATCTGCCAAGGCCGCCATCATACGTGCCGATCCAAACCACGTCATCGCTGTCTATATAGATGGATCGGATGTTATTGCTGGGCAAAACATTGCTGTCTGTCCAATGCGTGAATCGGCCGTTCTGGATTCGCGTCAGACCTCCGTATCCTCCAATCCACAGATCTCCTGCCTTGCTCTCTGCAATGACGCGTACGTCGTCTACTGCAAGCCCATCTGAAACGCTGAAGACTTTCGTTACCCCACCCTTGAATGACACTAACCCGCGCGACGTGCCAAACCACAATGTGCCCCGACTGTCCTCGTAGATGTCCTGTACGATTGCACCATCGGGCAGAAGTAGACCCGTCGCTCGTCGAAATCTGTTGCCTTGATGAACCCAGAGACCTCCGTGTGTTGCAACCCACAAAATCCCATTGCGATCCTCAAGGATCGCGGTTGCAAGGCGGGCGTTCGGAAGATTCGAAAGGGTGAAACTTGTAAACTTCCCTTTGTAAAAGCGGCTAAGGCCGCTGTACCACACCCCGATCCACACTGCACCCTCATGATCCTGATAGATCGGATAGACGTTCCTGTCGATCAAGCCTTGCTCTTTCGAATACACACGGACTGATTCTTGTTGAAGGCGGTAGAGACCTTGTCCTTCAGAACCTAACCAAAGATTCCGTTCACTATCTTCTTGTATCGAATGGAAAGGAATGGTCACGATGTTCCCTCCGGACGAATAGGCCAAGGACCGGGTAAGGCGTGGACCTATCTGCAAAGTCCAGGGATGTCCTCGGTGATCGATATAGGAAGTGGTGAGGATGTGGCCAAATGGGCCCGTCACTTTTCCATCCTGAGCGATGCGGGCGTGCGCACCGTTCGACGTTTCGATCCAGATGATTCCGGTCCCTTCTCTAGCGGCTCCCCATATGGAATTGCCGGGAAGCCATGACGGAAGCGCATAGATTACAAAGCGGCCGTTGATGAAACATTGCAGACTGTCCTTACCAGTCGACCAGAAGCCGCGGTTTTCCCATGCGAACGGCTGATAGCGAGCTCCAGATGATTTTGGGCCGGCATCAATAAATCTGCCCGCGGCTTCATTCCATTCAGCGATGGCTTCACTCGTCAGGATCCACACGTGACCGGTGTCATCACCCGTTAAACCCAGAACAATATTGCCTGGAACTCCCTCCCGTTGGCCGAAAGTCCGAAAGGTGCCATTGTGATATCGAGTAACGCCGCCTGCTTCCGTTGTAAGCCAAAGATCACCCCTCTGATCTTTGTACATAGAGCCGAATCGGTTAGAGGCCATGCCAGGCGTGTTGCTCTTGTTGAAAATAGTGAAATGCATTCCATCGAAGCGCGCCAGCCCGTCAAACGTGGCAATCCAGAGGTATCCATCATTTGTTTGCCGAATACTGCGAATCACATTCTGAGGCAGACCATTATCCGCTGTCCATACATCGGACCGGTATTGCGCGCGAGCGGAGGGGCCAAACCAGATTGAAACGAGCAGGTATGCGAGATAGAAGGCCCAATGGACACAATCCTGCACGCGAAAGAGCAAGAGTTGCCGGAGACAAAAACCAGGATGCGGGTCATCACCTGCCATCAACTCCCTCTGATTTCTTCTCAAAAAATGTCTCTCCCCGAGGGCGTCAGGAATGCGGTCAAAGCGACATATCTTTGCCAAGCAGCATACATGCTGTGATTGCGGCAGACAATCATGTTCGACGGATCATCTTGATTCCATTAGGCCCATTTGATCACCCGTGTGGAACCACACGATATCTGTGTAGCAGCCTCTATATCTTTGTTCCAACAGCTTTTATACATTTGTACTGAGCCATTTCGAAGGATTGTGCCGTCGCTCTAACCGCTCTTTAAAAATACAAATGGGAAAATAATGACAGTTTTGATTGTTGAAGATAATGCCGGAATTCGGCGACTACTGCGGCGCACCCTTGTTGATAGTGCCGGTACCATCTGGGAATGCTGCGACGGGGCCGACGCTCTGGCGAGTTATCAAGATCATCGGCCAGACGTTGTAATTATGGACATGCGAATGCCGCGTATGGATGGACTGACGGCGACAAAACAGATTCGGGAGTACGATCCGTTCGCCCGGGTGGTGGTAGTCACCGATTACGATGACGATGATCTACGGGCAGCTGCCTTTGAATCGGGAGCTGGAGGATACGTCCTTAAGCAGGAGCTATCTGATTTGCCGGGTATTCTTTGTTCGCTAACGAATGCTCGCGACTAACTATCAAATGATGTCTGCCTAGTTAGTCATACCGATTGCTGCACAGGTTTATGGCTGATCAGGATACACACCTAAGGCGCTTCAGTTGCGCTTAAGGTTTAGGAGCTATTCTGACCCTCATGTGCCGTATACAAGGCAACCAGTTTTATTCGGCATCGCGAGCCTGTTTCCTCGCCTGTTTTCTAGGTATCGCTATGCTGGCAAATGCCCAGAAAATAGAGACGGGCGCAGCGGTGATCACGCTCCAGGATGCAATACGTCGAGCCGAGCAGAACGAGCCCGCTTTCGCTAGTGCTGTGGCAGCTGATAAGACTGCATCGATCGACCGCTATCTGGCGAAAGCCGCTCTTCTGCCATCCGTCATGTATCACAATCAAGTGCTTTACACTCAGCCCAACGGGCTGAAGAATCAGGCCGGCCAGACTGGGTCTCAGGCGGCTCCTGTTTTCATCACAAACAATGCGGTTCACGAGTACTCAAGTCAGGCATCGATCAATCAGACGATCGGGCTAAAACAGTTTGCGGAAACTCAGGTGGCTTCCGCAAACGCGGCGCGAGCGTCAGCAGAATTAGAAGTGGCTCGGCGCGGACTCGTCTCTACCGTAGTTGGCCTGTACTATGCTGTTTCGGATTCGGAAACACAACAGCGTCTCCTCGCGGACGCGTTCCGCGAAGCCCAGTCTTTCACCGATCTGACGCAGAAGCGCGAAGCTGCTCGTGAAGCAGCACATGCCGACGTAGTGAGAGCTCAACTGCAGCAACAGCAGCGCCAGCGCGATCTGAGTGACATTACGTTGGCTACTGATAAGGCTCGGCTGGAATTAGCCGTCCTCCTCTTTCCCGATCCGCGTACACCATATTTCACAGAGGGGCCGGCCGGGGCGCCTTCGCTTCCAACGCGGGATGAAGTGAATAGTCTTGCCGCAGCCAACAATCCTGAACTGCGGAGCGCTTTGGCGGAGGTACAGACGAATAATGCAGAAGTCTCTTCGGCAAAAGCAGCATACCTGCCCGATCTTGTTCTGAACTTCACCTATGGTATTGATGCGCCACAGTTTGCGACGCGAGGACCCGATAACGCGCGCAACCTCGGGTACTCGATCAGTGGAACGCTCGACATTCCAGTATGGGATTGGTTTTCCACTCAGAAGCGGGTGAAACAGAGCGAGATTCGGCGAGATGCCGCCAGGGTCGCGTTGACCGCAACCCAAAGAAGATTCATAGCAACACTGGAAGAGGCATACTCGGAGGCATCCGCTGCAAGAGATCAGTTGGACTTGCTTGATCAGAGTGTAAGTTCGGCAGAAGAAAGTTTGCGTCTGACGAAACTTCGTTACTCGGCCGGAGAGTCGACTGCCCTTGAAGTAGTCGATGCTCAAAACAGCTATCTCTCCGCCGAAAGCGCCCAAGCCAACGGCGTTGTCCGGTATCAAACTGCTCTTGCCACATTGCAATTACTAACTGGAACTCTGTGAACATAATCGTGAACGTGACTCAAGGATTTGCCCGCAAACGCCCTTTTCATCTGGCAACCATGTTGCTCTGCGCAATGTTTTTGCAAGGATGCCAAAAGGCGAATGAAGCAGAGACGACCGCTCTCGTGACGGTTCAGGCGGAACGTCCAGAGATCGGCGAAATTTCTGAACACATCATGGCCGATGCTACGTTGTCTCCGCTGGCACAGGCAGCAATTTCGCCGAAGATAACGGCACCAGTACGGACGTTCTACGTCCAGCGCGGCTCAAAAGTAAAAGCAGGGCAACTTCTCGCCGTGCTGGAGAATCGTGATCTCACTGCTCAAGAGATCGACAACAGAGGTCAATACAGTGCCGCGCAAGCCGCGTTCGACATGCAGACGAAGGCTCAGGTTCCAGAGGACTACAGAAGAGCTGAGCTGGACGTCGCGCAAGCCGAGGCTCAACTGAATCTGCAGAGGGATATCACCGCATCGCGAAAGAAGCTGCTGCAGGAAGGTGCAATCGCCGGAAGAGAATACGATACGGCGAATGCGGCACTCGTGCAGGCGCAGGCTTCTTATGAAAGCGCACAGAATCGTCTGATGTCGTTACAGAAAGTGAGTCGCGCAGCAACCATTCGGCAGGCGGAAGGGCAGCTCTCCTCGGCCAAAGGCAGGTATCTCTCCGCCCAGGCACAGGTATCCTACTCAGAGATCCGCAGTCCAATCAGCGGAGTCGTTACAGATCGGCCCCTCTTCCCCGGAGAGACGGCTAACTCAGGCAACACACTCGTCACCGTCATGGATACGTCAGCCCTGCTGGCGAAGGTTCACCTGTCGCAAACGGCCACGCAAAGGCTGACGGTCGGCGATGAGGCATCCGTGGTCATGCCCGGGATGGACGATCCCGTGCCAGCAAAGATAACCCTCATCAGTCCGGCTCTGGACCCTGGAAGTACGACGGTCGAGGTGTGGCTGCGCGTGGAGAATGGCTCTGGGAAATACAAGTCTGGGACACCGGTAAGAGCCTCCATCAGCGGCCGGACTGTCACACAGGCGATCAAGGTGCCGCTATCCGCAGTTCTCACGGACCCGGACGGATCAAAGTCCGTCATGACAGTTGGGGCCGACGGCACCGCTCATAAGCGAGCCGTTCAACTTGGCATCAACGACGGAAAAGATGTTGAGGTGACACACGGAATAAGCGGATCGGAGACCGTCATTATCACTGGCGCCTATGGGTTAGATGAAGGAACGAAGGTCCAGATTGGCAAGGCCGATGAGGACAAGGCGAACGGAGAGAAGAATTGATTGGACAGCCTTTGCCGCCGCACGCAGAAAGGCCGTTCTGGCTTGTCCGCTATCGAGGGCTAATCTTTTTCTTCCTCGTCATGCTCTCGCTAGCAGGCATTTACGCAGCTCAGCAGGTTCCTATCTCGGTGTTCCCGGAGACAAACTTCCCGCGAGTGGTGATTGGCGTCGACAACGGCGTGATGCCGGTAGAGCAGATGCAGGTAACCATCACGAAGCCGATCGAAGATGCGGTCAACTCCGTTCCTGGCCTCGTCACTGTTCGCTCTACCACGAGCCGTGGCTCGGCCGAGGTCAGCCTCTTCTTCGGCTGGAATGTCGATATGTTCCGCACGCTTCAACTGGTGGACGCGGCCATCGGCAAAGTGCGACAGACGCTTCCCAGTACTGCCACAATCACTACAAACCGTCTCACATTCGCAACCTTTCCAGTCCTCGGATACAGCCTCACGTCAGATCGCCTCTCGCAAACGCAGCTTTGGGAATTGGCGACCTACCAGCTTAAGCCACCGCTGAACCGTGTACCTGGAGTCAGCAGCATCACCATACAAGGTGGTAAAGTGCCGGAATTTCACATCGTGCCGAACATGGCGCGCATGCAAACGGCTGGCGTGACGGTCCTCGACCTCGTCAACTCCGTACAGACATCGAACATTATCGATTCGCCAGGACTCTATGAAGCGAATCATCAGTTGATCCTGGGTCTCGTCGGCGCGCAAGCACATAATGCCGACCAGCTTGGACGATTGGTGGTGAAGGCAGCGACAAGCGGAGCACCGGTTCGCGTCTCGGATGTTGCAACCGTCCAGGCCGGAGTATTGCCCGTCTATACCGCGGTCACCGCCAATAGTCACG
>Ga0207146_10334_pt1 | contig 10625 bp, 9 predicted proteins | sample Alteio_BWMinHeat_36_FD_153539 | JGI IMG/M metagenome (GOLD analysis project Ga0207146, IMG submission 153539) | Enriched cells from forest soil in Barre Woods Harvard Forest LTER site, Petersham, Massachusetts, United States -... | ecosystem: Environmental > Terrestrial > Soil > Temperate forest >...
CACGATTACGCCGCCGATCAAGCCATATCTCGAAGAGAAAATGTGGTTCGCCCTCTTTTGGATGCAGCCGTTGCGCGAATTCTGGCGGCGCGAACTCGGCGAAAAATATTTCATCAAGCTGCAGGAGGTGATTCCGTACTCATGGCTGCTCGATCCAACTCCGCTGCCGCAGCATGCGGTCATTCCGCGCCTTGAAATTCACGACTGGCGAGAGGCAGCCAAGCTTAGTCAGAAAGACCGAGATCTTCTTTTAAAGGTAAGCGGATTTTCGCCGCTTGGCTGGGGCAGCCGCGGGATCGCGCTCGGTGCCGATCTTCCGCACGCAGAATGGGAGCAGCGCATCGAGCACGCGCTCGAAACCTTCGAACAATCGCCCACGATTCTCCAGCGTTTTCACAAAGGCCGCTTATTTGAACATCGATACTGGGATCCGGAGTCCGGAGAGTTAAAAACGATGAAAGGACGCGTTCGCCTTTGCCCGTATTTCATCGTCGAGCAAGATCGCGTCAAATTGCGGGGCGCGCTCGCGACAATTGTTCCGGCTGATAAGAAATTTTTGCACGGAATGCGCGACGCGATCCTGGTTCCGTCACAGGTTCTCGGATAAAGCATAAGCAGCAGAATCGCCGGATCGAGATAAATGGCCGATGGCGAATGGATCGAATCGTACGTGCCGGCGCGGCTGGACCGGATGCCGTGGAGCCGGTGGCATTGGCTGATTGTTATTGCGCTCGGCGCGACCTGGATTCTGGATGGTCTCGAAGTCACGCTCGCCGGATCGTTAGGCGGAATTTTGACGCGCCGCGAAACACTGGGATTGAGCGATGCGCAGGTGGGCGCAAGCGCGACTTTCTATCTTGCGGGCGCGGTGCTCGGCGCGCTCCTTTTTGGCTACGGGACCGACCGGCTGGGACGAAAGAAATTGTTTTTCATCACGGTCGCGGTTTATCTCACGGCCACTGGGCTGACAGCGTTTTCCTGGAGCTTCGCGAGCTACGCCTTTTTTCGCGCGCTGACGGGAGCGGGAATCGGCGGGGAGTACGCGGCGATTAATTCGGCAATCGACGAGCTGATTCCGGCGCGCGTGCGTGGCCGGGTGGATTTGATGATCAACGGTTCGTACTGGCTTGGCGCAGCGATTGGATCGGCTGCGACGATCGTGTTGCTCGACCCGCGGCGACTGCCGGTATGGCTGGGTTGGCGCTGCGCGTTTGGAATCGGCGCGACCCTTGGCCTCGTCGTGATTTTCTTTCGCCGATGGATTCCGGAAAGTCCGCGCTGGCTCATGATTCATGGACAAAATGACGAGGCGGAAGAGATCGTAAGCGAAGCCGAACGAAAAATCGCGGCCTTAAATCCCTCGGCGGTCATAGACAGCCGCTACAGTGAGGCGCCGCCGACGCGGATTCGCACGCGCACTCACACGCCGTGGCGAGAGATCTGGAACGCGATCGTGCACGAACACCGCCGGCGTTCGCTGCTCGGCTTTGTCCTGATGCTGACACAGGCTTTTTTCTATAACGCGATTTTTTTCACCTACGCGCTCGTGTTGATGCGGTTTTATGGCGTGCCGGAGGAAAATGTGGGCCGTTATCTACTGCCGTTCGCACTCGGAAATGTGCTCGGGCCGCTGCTGCTCGGGCATTTGTTCGACACGATCGGCCGCAAACAGATGATCACAATCACCTATGGCTTTGCTGGAATTTTGCTTGCTTTGACCGCCTGGCTTTTTCATGCCGATCTCTTGACGGCCCAGACACAAACTCTCGCATGGACGGTGATTTTCTTTATCGCTTCGGCTGCGGCCAGCTCCGCGTATCTGACAGTAAGCGAGATTTTCCCGCTGGAAATTCGAGCGCTGGCCATCGCAATTTTCTACGGTATCGGGACGCTCGCGGGCGGAGCGGGCGCGCCAGCATTATTCGGATGGATCATCGGCAGGGGATCGAGCACGGCGTTGTTTGCCGGATATCTCGTGGCCGCGACGCTGATGCTTCTTGGCGCAATAATCGAGGCGTGGATCGGCGTCCCGGCCGAGCGGCGATCGCTCGAGCACATCGCGCCGCCGCTCTCCAGCCGCGAACTGTAGCGGCGCTCTATGAGCATCCCATTATTTCCAGGAAACGGTCAGCTCGCGTGTGTGAATCGGGCCGGCGGGCGTGAGCTGGCTTGAGTAAAGGTGGAATGACTCCACGTGGACCATTCCCGCATCAAGATCGACATTCGTCTGTAAGAATTTTCGCATCGATTGCGGAGAGACATCGCGACAACGCGCGAGCGTGATGTGGGGATGGAATGGACGCAAATCCGGTTCGAGACCAACGGCGAGGGCCGCATCGGTCACGCGTTTGTGCAATTGAAAAAGGTGCGGATGCCCGCGACCGATGCCGATCCAGATAATCTTGGGTGGACCTTTCGGTGGGAACGTCCCGACCCCAGCGAGAGGCAGAAAAAAAGCGCCGAAATGAATCGCGCTGAGCTTCACGCGAAATTTTGCTTCGGCATCTTCCGGCACCTCGCCAAAGAAACCGAGCGTGAAATGCATCTGCTCGGCGGCGATCCATCGGACGCCGCGAATTTGTGGATCAAGATCGACAAGAAACCTTCGGACTGATTGCGGGAAATCGATCGCAACAAAAAGACGCTTCGGTTTCACTGAAAATCCGAGCCGGCGCGTGAGTCATTGCCACTCGGCCCGACAGCAGATGGCAGATACGCGTTCACGATTTTCATCACGTGCAGGAAGAGATTCGGTAGAAGCGCGTTCGCCAAGATCAGAGCTCGCGCTGAGATCGGCATTATAAGCGCTGGCTTACCACGGATGCAGGCCGCGAGAATCTTGCGGGCGGCATGCTCTGCGGAGATTGATGCCAAGGGCAACGCGCTCGACACAGCGAACCATTTGTATTCGCTGGCGTGGTCACCCTTGAAATTGGCGTGGCCTTGCGAGCCGGTGCGCATCATTCCCGGAGTGACCGTCGTGACGAGAATATTTTCCCGCGCCAGCTCAGCGCACAGCGCATCGGAGAAACCGGCAAGCGCGAACTTGCTCGCCGTGTATGGCGCCATGTGCGGGACGGCGATTTTTCCGCCGATGGATGAAATGTTTACGATACGCCCGCCGCCACGCCGGCGCATTTCCGGAACAACTCGCCTGATCAAGTCAAACGGCGCCCAAAAATGCAATTGCATTGCCCGCTCGAAATCTTCGCGCACCATGTGCTCAAGCGGACCGACCTGGATGATGCCGGCATTGTTAATCAAGATGTCGATCGTGCCGTAACGGTTGATTGTTTCTTGAACGGCGGTCTCTACCTGCGCACGCTCGAGCAGATCGCACGAGATCGTCATTACTTCGCCGCGGCGACGCGCGAGATCGGCTTCGGCGCGTGCTAGCTCATCGGCATCGCGCGCAATCAGCGCGACTTTTCCGTATTCATCACAAATTTGACGAGCGATTACGAGACCGAGACCGCGTGAGCCGCCGGTAATCAAGACGACCTTGTTCTTCAAGAATGATTGGCGTGTGCGGATAATGAAGAAAAAAAGGAGGCCGCAGAAAAGGACAGCAACAATACTTAGGATCAATATCCACATCGCTAGAGCCAACGTTCAACGTCCAACCCGCCTTCGCAAGACTCTACGCCCGCTACGGCGTGACAAGCCGGCGCGGCAGGCGTTCAACGTCCAACGTTGAAATAAGAGATGTCGGTCTAACCGTGTCGTCGATTAAAGCGCGCAACCTCACGCGCCGTCTCACGATCAACGGCGCGCTTCTTTAAGTCCGCGCGTTTGTCGTGAGCGACTTTGCCCTGGGCGACGCCGAGCTCGGCCTTCAGTTTCCCATTTTTCCAGTACAGTTTCAAAACGACAAGCGCGCGACCTGCAACCTGTGTTTCACCGTAGAGTTTATCAATCTCTTGGCGATGTAACAGAAGTTTGCGAACGCGTTTCGCAGCCGGAATTTCGTGACTGGCGCGTTCGTACGGTTGAATGTCGGCGTTATAGAGAAAGGCTTCGCCCTTCTCGATGCGGGCGAAGGCGTCGCTAATGTTTGCTTTGCCAGCGCGGATCGATTTGACCTCGCTGCCTTTCAACTCAAGGCCGGCTTCGTAGCGCTCGAGAATGTGAAAATCGCGCAATGCCTTGCGATTAATGATCGACTCGGTCGCCATAATCGCGTCCGGAAGGCGATGGAAAACTTACGCGCCGTTGGAAGGACCCTTGAGCGATTCGTAAGTGAGCTTGCCCGCGATGATTTCCTTGAGCGCGATGTCAGTGAGGGAAGCGCGTGGACCCACCTCCACCATGGGCCGATGTCCCAAGCCGAGTTGGCGCACTCGCTTGGAAACGACATTAATCAGGAGTTGCTGATTGGGGATGACTTGGGCTGCTTCCTGAAGGAGTTGAGTCGTCATATTGCGCAAGGAACGGACGGGGCGGAATGCTTCCGTCGGGAATTGAAGAATGATCGGCGAGTCGCTCACGAGAGCGGGCGAAGGAGGTAGTCGAGCGAGCATGGCAACGAAAAAGCGAATCGTGACTTTGCTGGCGGCGCACCGGGTTGTCAATCGGATTTGTTAAGCGCTTGCCATGAGCGCGGAAATACGCGAAGTAAAGCGCGGCCGAAACAAATCCGCGGCCGTCAGTTCGGGCTGTGGCTCAGCTTGGTAGAGCGCCTGGTTCGGGACCAGGAGGCCGTGGGTTCAAATCCCACCAGCCCGATAATCTTCATCCGCCACAGATTTTCTTCCAAATTCCGAAATCTGTGTGAATCCGACCAGTTTCAAATTCATCATGCGACTCTGCAATTCGAAACGCCGGACCATGAATGCAGTCTGGTGCCCGAGGAGAGGTCTGATTAACGAGTTGTCTCGGCTTCGGCGCATTCCGCGCAACGAGAGAAGAACTAGTTGAAGTTCGTCGCATCACATGCTTGCATTTCGAGTCGCCGACACGGCATACTGCTGACACCCTTATGGGCTCTCTAAAGAAACGACGCAAAGCGAAGATTTCGAAACACAAACGCCGCAAGCGCATGAGGGAGAATCGTCACAAGAAGCGCCTGCGCTACAAAACGTGAGCGCACGTTGCGTTTTGATTGTTCGTTAGGCTGGCCGACGCTAGGTTGCGAACGGCGCCGCTCACGGCTACAATCGGAAACATGACCGAACAGCAGAACTGGGGTGTCCGCGCTCTCCGGTACCTTCTTTTCGTGCTCGTTTTTTTTCCCTCGGCGAACCTCGGAACCGCGCGGACGGCGCGCCCGCTCTCGCCGAAAATTGAGCCTTCGCCGCCCGCCGCGCAAAAAAAAATCCGTCAGGATGATTCCTTGGACCTCGCGACGGCCAAGGACCTCGCCCTTGGCGCGGATGGCCAGCGCAAGGCCGATGCGCTCGCTCATTTTGTCGAAGGAACGTCGTTCGAAGAGAACGGCGAGATAGACAACGCGCTGGAGGCGTACCGCAAAGTGCTCAATGTCGATCCCGGGCAATCCGAACTGGCGTCGCGTGTGGCCGCCTTGCTGACACGGCAGGACGATTTTCCGCAAGCGATCGATGTTCTAAAAGACGCGATCAAGGCCAACCCCAATGAGCCCGATCCTTATCTCCAGCTCGCTTTTATCTATGCGAAATATCTTAAGAAAACGGACCAAGCCGTCGATTACGCCAACCGGGCCATCGCACTCGATCCGCGTAACATCGAGGCTTATCAGCGTCTCTGCGAAATCGAACTGGCGGCCGGGGAAGAGAAAAAAGCGCGCCAATCATTGGAGCGCGCCACAAAAGTTCATAGCGACGACCCAGCCTTCTGGGCACGGCTGGGGAAACTTTACGCGGCGATCATTTTCAAACCCGATTCCGAACCGAAGCCCGACGACTTGGCACGCGTCAATGAGATCTTCAAAAAAGCGGCGGAAAACGCGGGCGACGATCCGGCCGTCCTCAAAGCCGTCGCGGACTATTATGCATCGTCGCAACAAATAAAGGAGGCTATCCCGCTCTATCTTCGCGCACTCGAATTGCAACCGGAGGACGCGAACGCGCGAGAGAAACTCGCCGCCGGCTTTGTCGCGACGAATCAGCGCGCCAAAGCGATTGAGATGCTTGAGCAAATTATCAAAGAGCATCCGGAAAAATATCAGCCATACGATTTGCTCGCCCAAGTTCTGGACGATGACGCGCGATCGCTCCAGCGCGCAAACCAGGCCGAGCAGGCAACAGCTGTGTTCGCGAAAGCGGAGGCAAATTACGAGCAAAGCCTGTTGATCAATCCCGCTCATGCCATTACCTACCTCCGACTGGCAGAGTTGCTTCTCGGCCCGGTAAAAGATGCCGGTCGCGCTGTGGAAATCCTCACCGAAGCGCGCCGCCGTTTCCCGGACGCGCCGGAAATCGCCTACTATCTCGCCCTTGCCCAGCGCGAAGCAAAACAGACCCAGCAAGCAGTGGCGACTTTTGAGGAAGCACTGCACGAAGCTGAGCTCGAAGACAACGAAATCGTAAACGCGCGGTTCTATTTTAATTACGGCGCGACGGCGGAGCAGGCAGGCCTGTATGAAAAAGCCGCGGATTTGTTTCGCAAATCAATCGCTCTCGATCCGGCTAACGCGGCCGATGCCTACAATTATCTCGGCTACATGTGGGCGGATCACAACCTGCACATGGATGAAGCCGAGGACATGATCAAACGGGCACTCCAGATCGAGCCGAACAATGGCGCCTATCTCGACAGTCTTGGATGGCTCGAGTTTCGCCAGCGAAAATTTGATCAAGCCCTGGCTGATTTGCTCCGTGCCGCGAAAAACATGACACATGACGACCCGGTCGTGTTCGAACACATCGGCGATACTTATTTGAAACTGAACCGCGTGCCTCAAGCGTTGGAAGCATGGCAAAAGGCGATGGCGCTCGATCCGCAAAACAAGCAGTTGGCGCAGAAGATCGAGAGCACCCGGACCACGATCAGCAAAGGCGCGCCAGCAAAGCCGAATCCGCTCCAATAACCAAATGTCGATTCAGCATTTGGCCTTCTTCGGCAAACACAGAGAGCGAGGAGCGTGATGCTTGCATGAACAAATATCCAACGCCCTGGCAGCAAAAAACGATGTGGGCCGCGCTTACCGCTCTCTTCGTTGTTTTTCTCATCACAGTTGTCGGCGGCGTTATCTGGATCGGCGCGAACATAATCAGCTATCTCCAGCCAATCTTAATTCCCGTCGCGATTGCACTGATTCTCGCGTATCTCCTTGACCCGCTGGTGACGAAAATGTGCAAAGGCGGCCTCGGCCGCACCAAGGCGGTCGCTTTGATTTTCGCCATCATCCTTCTCGCGTTTGGTGGATTGGTTGCCTGGATCGTGCCGACGATTTCGATGCAGAGCGCGAATTTCGCGAAGGAACTTCCCGGCTACACGCAAACAGCGCGCGATCGCGTTGTCGATCTTATCTTTCGTTACGACAGGGCCTTTGGCATGCCCAGCAGCGCAAGGAGCAAGTCCGAAGTGCCCACTACCAGTTTCGTAAACTGGCTGCTCGGCTCCCCTGCTCCGCGCGCTCAGGCAACTGCAACCCCATCGCCAGCGGCAACTCCAGCGCCAGGAACGGCCACGTCCCCAAGCGAAGTGATCGCGCCCACGCCATCTTCAAAGCTGACCACGGCCGAACGCCAGCGAATCCAGGACGCGGTGCAAAGAGTAATTCCCGGTCTGGAACGTCAATTGCCTGCCTGGAGCGAAAAGGTTTGGAACCTTCTCAAAAAGAGCATCGGCGGTTTTCTTGGCGTCACCGGTTTTCTGCTGAGCCTCGTGTTGGTGCCGATTTATTTATTTTTCTTTTTAAAGGAAAGACCCCGCATCGAACAAAGATGGAAGGATTATCTGCCGCTGCGCGCCTCACCGCTTAAGGACGAAGTCGCGGAAGTCCTGTCGCAGATCAATCATTACATCATCGCGTATTTTCGAGGGCAGCTTCTGGTTTGTCTTGTCGATGGTGCCTTGATCGGAAGCGCGCTCACAATTTTTGTTGGCCTCAATTTCGCCCCACTCATCGGCCTGCTCGTTGTCGTCCTCACCATGATTCCTTACATCGGCATCGTCCTTTGCTGGATCCCGGCTGTGCTTATCGCCGCTTTTCAATTTGGCGACTGGACGCATCCGTTGATTGTGACAGCCATCTTCATCGTCATCCAAAACCTCGAAGGAATGTTCTATGCTCCGCGCATCGTCGGTACTTCCGTCGGTCTCCATCCGATGACGGTGATCGTGTCGATCTTTGTCTGGGGCTTGCTGATTGGCGGATTGCTTGGTCCAATTCTCGCCGTGCCTCTGACGGCTACGGTCAAGGTGCTGCTGACACGCTATGTTTGGGGGCGGCGCCTGCGTAAACAGACGATTGAATCGATCGAAGAGGTACCCCTCGTCGCGAGCTCACAAACCGCCGGACCGTAGCTCCCGCCCCGAAAGCCTTCGGGGTCGCGAGTTGCATTCCGCTCCGCCCCGAGCATAGGAAAAAAGAGATGGCGGAAAAAATTATACGCGTCCGGCGCAGAAGAAAAATCCGGCCCTTCCCCGGCGTCGAGTCTATCCCCATCTTTGGACGCCACCTATCACCGGCCGGGATCGCTCTTTTAATCGGCGCGACCGCTCTGGTTATCGTTCTCGGCGTAGTCTTCTTCAGCTACGGTTCAAAGCTTTATGACCACTGGCGGGAAACTCGTTTGCTCCAGCGGGCGACTTCGACGCTGGAGCAAGGAAAATTTCAACAAGCGGCGCAGACCGCGCGTGAGGTCCTGGAACTGCATCCGGATTCTTTGCCCGCGCTCTACATTCTGGCGGAAGCAGCGGAGAAGCGGAACCTCGAGGAAACAGTTTCCTGGCGCGCACAAATCGCGCGCCTTCTTCCAAACGATCTCGATAGCCAGCTGAATCTCGCCTCCGCGGCGCTGCGATTTAGCCAACTCGATATCGCGCGAAAAGCGCTCGACCATGTGCCCCCTTACGACCGGGACAGAGCTGCTTTCCATGTTGTCGCCGGCTGGCTCGCACGCGCCGAGGGAAACCTTGCCGACCAAGAGCAGCAATTCGCGGCCGCGGTCAAGAAAGAGCCGGGCAACGATCTTTATCAATTTAATCTTGCGGCACTGCAAATCCGTTCCGCCGACGAGGGAAAGAGCGCAACTGCGCGCGCCAACCTCGAGCGACTCAGCAAAATCGCTCCTTTCCGCACCGGCGCATTGCGGGCATTGCTCAATGACGCGGTCGAGCGCAGTGATTTCGACGTCGCCGACACGTTAGCGCAACAGCTCCAGATGTCGCAGCAGGTCACTTTCGCCGATTACCTGCTCTGTCTGAACTTTTATCGCAAGCTCAACCAGGAAAAATTCGCAGCTTTGCTGGAGAAAGTGAAACCATTTGCCGCGCGCAATTCGTCCGATCTCGCGCTCCTCATGGATTGGATGAATAATAATGGTCTCGCCGCCGAAGTCCTGAAGTGGCTCGACAAGTTGCCTTCCGAAATTACCACTCATCCGCCAGTCGCCATCGCGGCGGCTGAGGCCTTCGCCGAAATGAAAAACTGGTCGCGGCTCAAGCGCTGGACGCGCGGCGGCTCATGGAAAGACGAAGACTATCTGCGACTCGCCTATCAAGCCTTCGCCTCACGCCAAGCGCGCCAATCGATCGCCGACGCGGAATTCGCTTCTCTCTGGCGCGCGGCCGAACGCGCGGCCAACGACCAACCTGACCGCGAAATCAAACTCGCACGGCTCGCAACCAAATGGAACTTGTCGATAGAAGCGGAGCAACTTTGGTCGCGCGTTTCCAGAAATCCCCCGACACGCCGCGAAGCACTCGATACGCTTTACCGGATTTATCGCGCGAACAACGAAATGAAAAAACTCTATGACGTTCTCCAGCGCTTGCACGAAAGCTCTCCCAATGAGCCCGCCATCACCGCGAACCTCGCGCGGCTCGGGCTAAACATCGACCAAAACACATTGGAGGCGCAGAAACTCGCCAAGGAAGCTTACGATCGTGCGCCGAACGACGTTAATTGCGCCGTGACCTACGCATTCTCCCTCTACGGCCTCGACCGCACGGCCGAAGGCCTCGATATCATAAAAAAAATTGCCGCCCGAGCAATTGCACGATCCCCATGCCGCAGTTTACGTCGCCCTGCTTTTGCTCGATGAGAACCAGGCGGATGCGGCCCGGGAGTATATCGAAGCCGCGGAGCGAGGCCCGATCTATCTAGAAGAGAAAAAATTGCTCGGCGAAGCCAAGGCCAGGTTAGCTCCGGCCTCGCCCACTCCATCGCCCTCCCCTTCGCCGTCGGCACCAGCGCCTGCATCCACGCCCGCTCCAACATCGACATCGCCTCCGATCAACAAGTTGGTCGGGCCGAGATCGACTCCGACAATTCATTCATAAACGCTGTGGGCGCTCGCCGCGGGCGCGACCAGCCAAATGTGAATAGCTAACCAACGCCAAACCGCCCTGAGCGCGGCTGCTACAAGTTAATCCTTGTATGGATCGACAGTGTCGCGCCCAGCCATCGCCACGCCGAGCGGACGAAGCATGTGCACAATTCGAATTGTTCCTGCATGCGCTGCTAGCACATCTGGAAG
>Ga0207146_10335_pt1 | contig 10620 bp, 7 predicted proteins | sample Alteio_BWMinHeat_36_FD_153539 | JGI IMG/M metagenome (GOLD analysis project Ga0207146, IMG submission 153539) | Enriched cells from forest soil in Barre Woods Harvard Forest LTER site, Petersham, Massachusetts, United States -... | ecosystem: Environmental > Terrestrial > Soil > Temperate forest >...
GGGCCGGCGCACGATATTCCTGCGGGACGTCCACCGCCGGCCGCTTGTATTTCGGTCCCATCATGCAAGCGGCTTCTAGAATCAGCACGACTAGAATTCCCAAGAGCGCAGTTTTCTTCATAATTCAATCCCCCAGACTGGGCGCCTCGGCGGGCGTGAGTGGCAATGCTCTCCGCTCGGCGCCTGAGAATTTCTCGACTACGTAGAAGATCGCCGGAACAAAGAACCTGCCGATAAACGTCTCCGCCAGCATGCCTCCGATCACGGTCGTTCCTATAATCTGTCGGGCGACTGAGCCTGCGCCCGACGCTATCCATAGCGGCACGCACCCGACAATAAAGGCGAGCGCCGTCATCATCAGCGGCCGGAAGCGAAGCCTCGCCGCCGAAAGTGCTGCATCGACGAGGGACATACCGCGGTCGTAGTCCTCTTTGGCGAACGCGACGATAAGGATGGAGTTCTTGGCGCCCAGGCCGATGAGCATTACCAGACCAATCTGGGTGTAAACGTCGTTCTCCATCTGGACCATGTATGGCGGCATGTAAAGGCCGACTATAAAGCGACGAAGCCACAGAGCTGCGAGAGCGCCGAATACCGCCACGGGAGTACTCAGCAAGACGCTGAATGGCAACGTCCAGCTTTCGTAGAGCGCCGCAAGAATCAGAAAGACAAAGAGGAGTGAAAGTACGAAAATGGCCCAAGCTGGCACACCCTGCCGCGCTTTCTGCTCCTGATAAGACATGCCCATGTAGTCGAAACCCATCCCGTGGGGCATGGTTTGATTGAAAACATCTTCGAGGGCCGCGGTCGCCTGTTGAGAGCTATAACCGGGGGCGGCGCTGCCGAAGATCTGCGCGCTGCGATACTCGTTGTAGCGCAGGGTGAATTCCGGGCCGTAATCGGTCTCGAAGTTCGCGAGCGAGGAAAGGGGCACGTTCTGGCCCTGGTTGTTGCGCACGTAGAACTGCGAAAGGTCTTGCGTATTCGCTCGGTAAGGCGCCTCGGCCTCGATATAGACCTGCCAGGTGCGGCCGAAATCATTGAAGTAATTGACGAACAGGCCGCCCATATATGCCTGAATGGTTTGATAGACATCGCTGATCGCGACACCCTGCTTGAGTGCTTTGTCCTGGTCCACATTGATGTACTGCTCGGGCACGCTCGGGATAAAGGCTGAATTGATCATGCCGATTTCAGGACGCTTGCGAGCGGTTACAAGGAATTGGTTCAAGTTATCGGAAAGAAACTTCACATCTTTTCCAGCGCGGTCTTCCAGGACGAATTGAAATCCGCCGGAGGTGCCAACGCCGGGTACGGCAGGCGGCGAGAAGCCAAAAACAGTCCCTTCGGGAAGACGACTAAGTTCATGGTTCAGTCGAGTTTTTATTTCCTGATACTGTTCCGCCCTGCTCTTGCGATCGCTCCAGGGTTTTAACGTGACGAAGAAGAACCCGTTGTAGCTGGTGTGCGCGAAGCTGAGCAGATTGAAGCCGATAACAGATGTCGTGTATTGAACGCCCGGAATGTTTGCGAGAACGTTCTCCACCTGTCTCCCAGCCTCGCTTGTGCGTTGCATCGACGCCGCGATGGGAAGTTGCATGCTGACGTAGAGGTAGCCCTGGTCTTCATCGGGCATAAAGCTTGACGGCAGGCGGTTACCAAAGAAAAACGCGCCCAGACCGAAGAGAACGAGCAGCACCATCACGAGTGCGCCTTTGCGAATTACCGCGTGGGACCAGCGCACAAAACCATTGGTACTGCGTTCCCAATAGCGATTGAATGCGTCAAAGAACTTCCCAAGAGGTCCGCGGTGCTTGTGGGCGCCTTCCTCTGATTTTGGTCGCAGCAACAGACCAGCGAGCGCCGGGCTGAGCGTGAGCGCATTGAAGGCAGAGAGGATCACAGAAATGGCGATGGTCAGGGCGAATTGCTGATAAAGCCTCCCGGTAATGCCTGGGATGAACGCTGTAGGCACGAACACCGAGGCCAGCACCAGGGCAATCCCCACAACGGGTCCGGATAGCTCTTTCATCGCCTTGAGAGCCGCCTCCTTCGGAGCCAATCCCTCTTCGATATGGTGCTGCACGCCTTCAACCACCACAATTGCGTCGTCAACCACCAGACCGATTGCCAGGACAAGGCCCAACATCGAAAGTGTGTTGATTGAGAAGCCGAATAGCGGGAACAGGACAAACGTGCCGATGAGTGAAACCGGGACTGCCAGCATAGGAATCAGCGTGGCCCGCCAGTCTTGCAAGAACAGGTACACCACAAGGATGACCAGTACAATCGCAATCACCAGGGTTTCGACAACTTCTCTCATGCCTTCACTGACTGGCAGAGTCTCGTCGAGCGATATCGCATAATCGACATCTTCGGGAAAGCGGTCTTTCATCTGGGCCATCAGCTTGCGGACACCCTGTGCCGTTTGAAGCGCGTTGGATCCGGGCAGCTGGTAGATGGCAATAATCGCGGTGGGCTTCCCATTTAGACGGCTGATCGTGCTGTAGTCCTGTTGGCCCAGTTCCACCCGCGCCACGTCTTTCACCCGCACGGTCCCGCCATTCGGGGATTCGCGAACAATAATGTTGCCGAATTGTTCCGGAGACGTCAGGCGCCCCTTCGCCAGCAGCGCGTAGGTGAACTGCTGGCTCTTCTGGGCTGGCTCGCCACCTATCTGGCCGGCTGGATTTACTGTGTTCTGGGCCTGGATGGCGTTCTTAATGTCCGTCACGGTAATGCCCAGTTTCGCCAGCTGATCGGGCTTTATCCAGAGCCGCATGGCATACTGGCCGGCTCCGAAGACCTCCGACCGTCCGACTCCATAGGAACGGCCGATGGGATCATTGAGGTTGATGTAGGCATAGTTAGAGAGAAACGCGGCGTCGCGGGTGCCGTGGGGCGAGTACAGGCCGACCAGCATGAAAGGAGCGGTGGCCGACTTTCGCAACGTAATCCCATAGCTCGTCACCTCGGGCGGAAGTTGACCGTTTGCCAGTTGCTGTCGCGATTGCGTGAGGACAAGATCCGTGTTTGGATCAGTCTTGAGATCAAAATCGACGAGCAGAGACGTTTGCGAACCATTCGTGGCGTTCACGGAATACATGTACGCCATGTTGTCCACACCGGTCACCTGCTGTTCGATCGGCGTGGCGACGGACTGCTCGAGAGTCTTTGCGTCAGCACCGGGGTAGTTAGCTTGCAACCAGATTTCCGGCGGCGCAATGTTCGGAAACTGTGCGATCGGCAAAAGCGCAATCGAGATCGCGCCAACGACCACGGTAAGAATCGCGATCACAATCGCGACGATGGGGCGTCGGATGAAAAAACTTGCCATAATTAGCGCTCCTCGGTTTCTTTGTAAGGCGTTGGGGTCACCAGTTCGCCTTCTTTTGCTTTCTCTGCACCAACCGCCACCACGCGTTCTCCCGGCTTCAGGCCCGTCGTGATTACCCAGAGCGTGCCCACTTTCGGCCCGACCTCTACGGTGCGGAGCTGCGCCCGATTATCGGCGCCGACCACAGTGACCTGATACGTTCCTTGCTGCTGATTCACGGCTGCCTGCGGCACCAGGAGCGCTCCCGTGATGTTTCCGGTGGGCGTCTGAATACGTGCATATTGGCCCGGTCGCAACAGATTCCTAGAATTGGGAAACTCACCCACGATCTGGATGGTTCCGGTCTGCGTGTTTACCTGGCGGTCCGCGAAGATGATTCTGCCCGGATGCGGGTAGACACTCCCGTCGGCCAGAGTTAACTGCAACGGGATTCGTGCGGCGTGCGTCAGAAAGTCCACACTCCCCGGACCGCCGCCGTCCGCCATGCGCAGGTATTCCTGTTCGCTGATGGGGAAATAAACCTTGATCGGACTGACCTGCGAGACTGCGGTAAGGACCGTTGACGGCCCCACCAGGTTGCCCACCTGCACAGTGTTGATGCCGGCGATTCCGTCAACTAAGGAGACAACTCTCGTGTAGCCAAAATTCAGCTCCGCCTGTTCGACCGTCGCCTGGCTGGCCTCAACTGCGGCCTTCGCCCCACGGAGCGACTGCGTGTCCGTATCCAACTGACTTTGGGGAATGGCGTGAGCTTCCGCTTCGGGAATATCACGCGTCACGTTCGTTTCGGCGTTCGCCATCTGCGCCTCAGCCTGCGCCAGCTGTCCTTTGGCTTGATCAAGCACGGCTTGAAATGGACGCGGGTCGATCTCAAAGAGAAGCTGACCCTTCTTGACGAATGCGCCTTCATGATAATCCTGGCGAATCAGGTAACCGCTCACCTGAGGCTGAATCTGTGCGTTGACGTAGCCTTCGAGCGTTCCCACCCACTCGCCCTGAATCGACACGTCTTTTAGAATGACCGGCGCAACTTCGACCTCAGCTGGTGGAGGAGCATTCGACGCTCGGACGTTGCTGGTGCTGCAGGCGAGCGAACTTGATAACAACGCTGCCCCAATGAATCCTGCAAATATCTTCTTCTTCATCGTTCGTTTCCTCGCAATCGAGTTACTGGCGCCCAAGAGCCACGACACTTGCTAAGCTATGTGCGAATGCGGCACGAAGCCCATTTCACCACTTGTGACAGTGTTACAGATTATGTATAATGTGTAACGATTCAAAAATATGCAGAAAAAAACTTTTGATCGAGATGCAGCACGGCGGCGAGTCATCCTCGACGCTGCCCGCAACTGCATCCTCAAATTTGGCTATGCGAAGAGCTCGCTCGAAGATATCGCCAAACAGGCCGCTATATCGCGACCGCTGATCTACCGCAAATTCAAGAGCAAGGAGGAGATTTTTGGGGCCGTTATGGAGGACATCTTCGAAACACAGTATCGGGGCGCGGAACAAGCTCTCACGAAGCCGGGGAGCAAACGGGAAAAGCTTATGTCGCTCTATGAAGCCCTGTTGCTTGTCCCTTGGAAGGAACTGATCGTGGATGCTCCGATGGGCACGGAATTCTATGGGGCATGCAAACGAGTCACGCCGGACATTAACGAAAGGCACAAAAAGATTCAACTGAAGTACACGCAGGCTGTCCTTGGTACTAAGGAGGTATCGGAGGTCTTCATGCTGGCTGTAGACGGGCTTCACCAGGATCTCCCAGCGACAAAAGTTCTCCGCAATAGACTTGAAGTGTTGATTGATCGATTCGTTCATGACTAAAGCCATGCTAGATCCAGGGTCTGTTGAATCTGTGCGTTGACGTAGCCTTCGAGCGTTCCTATCCACTCGCCCTGAACCGGCACATCTTTTTGAATGACCGGTGCGACTTCGACTACCGGTGGTGGAGGCGGGGCCGCAGCCCGCACGGTACCGTTGCTGCAGCCAAGTGCATGGAGCAGGAGAACCGCACTCATTAAAGCTGTAGATATTTGCTTCATCATTTCTTTCCCCTCAATCGTGGTTACTTAACTTCCGCTTCAATCGCGTCACTGGCGCGCCTGCATCGGGACGCTGCTCGGTTGGGGGAAATGTGGCCCGAGAGTCGTCTTGTCGATTCAGGCGCGTCAGTCACGCGATTGCACTCTTCTGCAAAGGCAACTCGCATACCAAAACCGACACGAAGCTAAGTAACGGCAATTGAAGGAAGTTTTCAGACAATGCAGCAAGGGAGCTGTCGAAGTGGTCGAAAGTGTCGAGAAAGCCGAGACTCGACAGCCTAAAAAGGCGCCAGCAACAAATGGCAGCAGAAAGCTAATCGCTTGAAAAACGTGCAGCGGGAAACGAATCGCCCCTGCTGCATTTTGGCAAATGTATTGCGTCACTCCGATTGCAGAGCACGAAGTGCCGGGAAGGCGGGCTCAGGTCGGCTCCGCTGCGCACCCAGTGCTCTGGCCAAAGGATTGCCCTATGGAATTTAGCGAGTACGACTTTATTCGGAACCCAGTGGTGCAAAATAGGGTCTTCTTCCTGGAATCGAAATGTGCCTCATGTGGTTCTTCGATTCTGGCACGCTCAATTGACGACTTGGTCGAACAAGAAGCAGCGCACCGAACGCAGTGTAGGCAGTCAAACTCTGTCGTATGACGCGGCAAGGATGAGAGGTTTTCCAACGGCAGGCCGATTAGTGATTACGGTTTTTCAAGCAACTGATCCCGTATCCTAATGACGTCCCGGCGGTCCAAAGAAAAAAGGCGGAGCTGGATTGCATGGGGCGACTGAGTATCATCCGACGGCAGCTGCACGCTTGCCTTGAGTCTTTTTTCTGCGCCGATAGTCCAGACTTCTGTGCGCAGTCGCCTCTTGTTCTCGCACATTCACTCTGTAGTCCTTGCCTTCCCAGCGATCTTCGTCGACCCACAAGAAAGTGAATTGAACGGGATTCTTCTGCTCTTTAGGCAGCGGAATATCTACGAACTCAATCCCAATCGCTGTTCCTTGTGACCTCACATCTTTCGAGTGTTGCCAGTCGTCGCTCGTCCAATGTAATAGAAACGGAGAGTTCGCTTGTATCCGCAGGAGCGTGCCGGCCGGTACCGTTTGCACCTGGCGATTCGGCTTCCAGACTTCTATGGTCTTGCGTTCGCCCCTTCTTCTGACGTACCGCTCGTGCGCAGCTTCAACTAAGTCGAAGACTTGTCCGTCTGCAGCCGAGCGATGCAGCTTCACGTATTCGGAATGCGCCCATAGCAGTGGCATGGCCGCGTCGGTAGTTCCACCAAAACGAAGATAGTGGTTTGGCAAGTCCGGACCATCCCAGATCTGTTCTGGCATCAGTCCGATTCCTTGCGAGAAGTTTTCCAGAGCCCGCAAGTACGGCGTTGCGTCTCCTCCAGCCGCAATCTCGTAATGTCCGCGCTCGCCCGTCAGTAACGGCCAAGGTCGTCCCTTGCCCCAGCCGGTGTAGGATGAAGCGTCTTCGCGTTGGCCATAGCCATCATGGTTATATCGGCGCCAAGCTGGACCATAGGGCGTTTCAACTTTCAGCACGGCATCCACCACACGGAGCGAGTCCTTAATAATAGGATCGTCTGCACTACGGATGCCGTAACGTACTAGTTCGAGGAACCCGGCGTCAACGATCTCATTCGCGGGAAACTCATTGCGAGCGCCAGGAGGTTGATTGGCGATTACTAACGTACCGCAATTCGGGTCCTCATCGGCGCAGCCAGCTGCACTGGCGGGATTGACACGAATGTAGTGTCGGCTGATCCCCGGGACTAAGGTTCCTTGGGTTGTGACAGTCCAGCTTTCTATATGTGATTCAAGAAAGTCAGCGTAGTCGCGAACGAACTCGGCGGTAGCGTGCTCTCCGCGGTCATCGAAGAACTCAGCCGCGCAAATCAATGCTGCTATATGCACTGCGAGAGTTGATGGAGAATAACCGCTTGCTTCCTCCCAGCGATCCTGCGCGCTGATCGGCCCTTCGCGAATGAGGAAGCCACAGGCGCGCCGAACCATCTCAAAAGGAACGAAGTTGCCCAAAGCTTTGTTCTTCCAGAGTCTCCATGTCAGGAGAACTGGAAACGCAACCTCGTCGAGCTGAACGCCCGCCCAGTATGGGCGGCCGTCTAGCCAGAAGTTTTGGTAAAAACCGCCGTCTTCCCGCTGCGACACCGCAAGATAAATGAGGGAGCGCAGCGGTGTGCTTGTATCTCCGGCGGCCAGCAAGCCAGTGACTGACTTCACCAGGTCGCGTGTCCAAACCAAGTGATAGCCACCCAATTCGTCATCGCTCTTCTGGTCGCCCCAGGGAATACTTAGCGAGGCGATCATGGCGCCAGAGTAAGTCTTGTCTTCGTGCGCCAGCAGAAGATTCACGCTGCGTTCATACAGCTTGGCATTGTTGGACTTCGACGCAAGCGAAAACCGTTTGGAGGTTTGTTCCCATTGGTGAATGAACGCTTCGCGTGTTCGTTCGAATGGAATGTTTAAAGACTGACCAAGAGTACTCAGTGCATCGTGCTGAGTGGTGCCGAAGGCGACACCGACGGTGAACTCTGGACTCTGAGAAAGATCAAGCCCGCCAGTCAGGGCAATGTTGCCATCCAACGCTTCTTCGTACTGCCAATCGAGGCGATAGTTGTCAGCGAGATCAGTCCAACCATCATTCACGCCAACGTATCCGCAAGACGCTTCGGTGAACGGAACCGTGGCCCCAATTGCGAGCCATGTATTTCCTTTGTGTGCGAGCAGAACCTTATAATCCCCACTTTGTAGAATCTCGCCATTGTTGTGCCATCCACCAATTTCGAGGTGCGGCGCACAAAGAACATAGACTTTGAGCTTGGACAGCAATTCGGGCGATGCCTCGACACGTACCCGGATGAGCAGGCAATTCTGATATGGATCTCCAAGGACCGTCTTATGAAGCGTGTACCGCCCTTCATTCTCACGGTTCGTGACTTCAAATCCGAGTGCCGCTTCGGAGACGCAATCAATTTCAGAGGCAAAGTTCCTCCGTTCATCATGGAAAAAGGTCTCGCCATCGGTGAAGAGGAATTGCAGGTCACGTATCTGGGGGGTGTCGATCGTGGGATAGTAGACCTCGGTCACACAACCGGCATCGAGTGTGTACCAGATTCGGCTGGAGGTCGAATAGGCCGTACCGACCGCAACTTTGGCGCCGTGTGTCCACCGCGGCTCGATGCCCGGGCCGCCTGGTGCGCGACGTAGAAAGCTTTGATTCTTCATTGTCTGACCTTTCAATAGGTGTTGCCGTACAGTCGCGACTTGGTTCTTCAAAGTGTCTACCTCATTCAGCTTTCCTATGTTGTAGGTGTTGAAAGGGTGCCGACAGACCGATTGTTAACGGCGAAGATTATCAGTCCCCGCTTTCAAGAGAGACTTCCCGTAGGCGATTGGGATGGCGAAATTTGATCCTCCGAAATCGCGCACCATGGCGAAGTTAATTCCGATGACTTTGCCCTCGCTGTTGAAAAGAGGACCACCAGAGCCGCCGACGGACGTTTGGGCATCGTAAATGATTTTGTCGGGCAGGACGTCGCCGATGTGACCTTGGGTGACCACCGGGCGTATCAAGTGCCGCCGTGCAAGTTCTTCCACCATTGCTTTCGGCTCGCCTTTGGTTGCAGTCGCAACGGACTGGATTGTTTCTTCGCCGCTGCGAGCAAGAATTGCATTGACACCCGTGGGATATCCCAGGAGCACGACCGGCCCACCGCTAACGGCCGAGCGATCACCTTCGGCAAAAGTGACCTCTTTGATCTTCGGTCCTGGAACGTTGCCCTTCAGGAGCGCTACATCCGCCTCCGGCGAAATTTTTTCTGTAGTCATCGAGATCCCGTGGCTGATGCCGGGAAAATATGCCGTCATTTCGATCACAACTGGGTCAAGCCCTTGGTCCGTCATCTCCTTTAAATCATCGTTGTCCCACCACGGTTCAGCCACGTGATGATTGGTGAGGATCTGCCCCTTGTCCGAAACCAGAAAGCCGGTGCCGAGAACATTGACGTGTACCTCCGGACCTCTGCCGGTAACGCCCGCGAGCGGATTGCTGTGCTCGTCTGTCGCAGGTTCGCCGGTGCTTGTCACGCCCTCGTAGCGCAGTCTCAATCCAGTAGAGCGCTCGCGGAAGGCAACTACAACATGAATGAGGCACACGCTGGGCTCGTAAGTTTGGATGATCGTCTGCGCGATCTTGCCTCCAGCCTCAAGGCGCTGCAAGCGCTCTTCCACCATGCTTAACTGACTTTGCAATGCAGAGATGTTCTGGGTGCCGCTGCTTGCAATCTGTGATCTCAGGTTTTGGCTCTGCTTCTGAAGTTGAAGCTCCTCGGAATCACGTGGTGGCGATGGATCATTTTGCACGTGTTCCAGGACACGACGCGAACGGTCCATCAGTTCTTGTTCCGTCAGCGCCTCGGTCTGTAATCGAGTGATCGCCGCATAAACGCGGGTGTTCTGTTGCTGAGTGCGGTGATAAAAGGTCAGAAAAGCCACAGCCGCAACCCCCACTATGGCAAGGGCGATTATCCGGCCAACTCTAAGTGTCCGCTGTTCCTCGCTGACCGCGGCTACCACCTGCTGGGCGGCATTATGGTTCTCTTCGACCGTGTGGGCCTGCTGCCGAAATTCCTCAACGGCGTGTCTGTTCCGCAGTTGCCAACGCACCCGTGACAACAATTCATGAGCATCGAAGGGCAGTGACAGGACATCATCGGCGCCGAGATCAAGCCCGCGAGTCCGCTCGGCTGATCCTCCGGGAGAAAGCATCACGACACGGATATTCTGAGTGCGCTCGGATCCTTTGATTTCGGATAGAAGATCGCAACAATCCAATTGGGGCGGTTTAGCGCCCAATACAACTGCATCGGGACTGAACTTAAGGACAAACTTCATTCCTTCGCGATAATCGGTAGAAACCTCGTATCCGGCATCGCTCAACTCACCGACGATGCTACTTCTCAATGCATCATCTGACTCGACTACCAGCACTCTTTCACTACTTGACTCTTCCATGACTCTTCACCTGTGAGATGGTCTCAGACCTTCCCGGGATGCAGTCGAGCCGATTCCGCGCGGCCCCTCGCGTATTCGTTGCGCTCACCCATGATTTTTCCCTTTAGGACTGGGCGGTCAAAGTTCTCAGCATCTCTGGTTGCTACTCCTGCCTCGTGCCTCCCGGGATGCAGCTGACCGCCTGTTCTGAAGTCATT
>Ga0207146_10337_pt1 | contig 10572 bp, 10 predicted proteins | sample Alteio_BWMinHeat_36_FD_153539 | JGI IMG/M metagenome (GOLD analysis project Ga0207146, IMG submission 153539) | Enriched cells from forest soil in Barre Woods Harvard Forest LTER site, Petersham, Massachusetts, United States -... | ecosystem: Environmental > Terrestrial > Soil > Temperate forest >...
TATTTTGACCTCACCAGCCGCTATGGTCTGCTGTTGCTCAGAGTCAAGAATTCAGGAGCAGGTGTGGCCTATAATGTGCGCCTGAACTGGAAGACACATCCTCTTAACGAAGAAGGCGAAGAGATGTCGGCGCTTGATACCATCTCAGTCCTCATCCCACAGGATAGCGTTTCTGTATTGTTGGGAAGACCGCATCAGCTTTTTCAAAAATACCCCGCGATGCGCTTTGAAGGAACGGTTACCTTCAAGGATGTTACTGGTAAGGAGATGAATCATCCTTTTATCTGTAGCGCCGACGAGCACCGCCAACGTCTAGTGCACGACAATGAGTTTCCTCGGACATTGCACGATCTGCAGCAGCTCCCGAAACAATTGGAAGAAATTGCCAAGGCAATACGAGATGGAAAAACTGAGTAAGGTGGAATACAAATACAACTGTAGTGGCTGTTAAGGCGCGTGATAATCCGGTTTATCGTGTGGTCGACAAACATGGCTAACAGGGCGCATCTGGGAAAACTGCACGCTGCTCAATTGACATGTTTAGCGCCCTGCTGCAACATCCTTTAAATCCTGCAGACCCTCAACGTGGATTCTGCGAAATTCCACCTCCTGGCCGCCTTTATGGCAAGCCATTTGCCACACCTTTCCAGTTGATTGATCCAAGAGAAATGTGTGTTGGACCTGGGCACCGCGGGGACCAATGTGTCGGGCGCTCATCGCCACGCTGTACCCAAGCGAGGGCGGAGCAGGTTGTACGGTCACTGAGCATGGCTGAACACCTGCCTTATCTTTGGAAGACGCGCTCGCGGTAAAGACACCAACTAGCAAAAAAGTGGTAATGAGAAGCATGCTCGCGCAAAATGTGGAGAGCGTGCTGTAGTAAAAGCGGTAATACCACTTCTGCGCGCTTCGCATGGGCGCGGGCATTTGACGAGTTTCAGCAGGCTCTATGGCCGCGGAGCGATCAGCAGGAAGTTGCTGTGGGGGCCGGTCATTCTCGCGGAGGTTTGCGTAACGGTTGAGCCAGAAAGAACAGAAAACGCCGCAGAGTATCGTCGCGAGCAGGGCAACGGCAGAGAGGACAAAGAATATCTTCTGCGCGGTTGCACCCAATGCGAGATCCTTGTAGAGTCCAGCACCGAATGTCAATATGCCTGATGCCAGAACAACTAAGCCGTTCATCCCTTCTCGCAACCATCCCATGGTTGTCGGGACGGAGGCCGCTTGAGGGTTACTATCACCGCTCGCCATAGATCATTGTCCGCCTATCTATAATCTGGAAAATCTGGAGGGGGAGGGCAACGCTCTTCAGCTTCTCTAACAGCTGATATTGAAAGAATGGGAGTGCGGCCCTCCGCGCTCGTGCGCCAGTATGCGCCCTGATCAGCCGAGAAGAGGTTTTCTCTGAAATTGGGAGCGCGTTCGAGCCACTGTCTCACCAATTCTGCTTCACTATTCGTTTCAAAGGCGATAGCCAGCTGTTTTCCGAAGTTGCCTACTAGCTCCGTGATAGCGTCATTTTGCATAGCAAATCTGCCTCCTCTCATCAGTTCTCGCATGGCAGATACGGTAATCCTGACTACTGACGCAACGTATTTCCGATCTTCCTCATTCATATTTTCCCTCTGCTGGAACTGCAGCAGGAAAATCATAGCCGATCCGAGCGGATATACGCATATTTTCGTTAGCGGTCTTGTTCGTCGCCAATAGTGCACTGCTATCTACGTAGCGATCTCCATGGATTTTCCTATGGTGCCCTGCATTTATTTCGTATTCCTCAGTACTCCACATGAAATGTCGGTAAAGAGACGTTTCTAAAACGACGAGGAAGGGTAGAAGCGAAGCTATCATCGCAACTGCCAACATTAACATATTTGCAATCAGTGGATGTGCAGTCGTAAATTCGTTGCTTACGATACCTTTCAAAAGTCCTTGAAATGACCAGGTAAGCAAAGTGGAACGCCACAGATAACTCCACCACACTCTAGCTATGACTGGCACGACACAACCTATTTGCTGGAATTATGTCAGCAATGACACATGCCAACTCCACTGCCACACCATAGACCACCAAAACTCTAAGGCATCGGCCCAAGAAACAATCATGCAGAGTAAAGCTAGTTGTAGTTAATACAAACTAGTTGTGGTTAACATAGGTTATCTACAATGCCAATAATAATTGCAACGTTATTTGATTTTGTTTCGGAATTCCGGGGACACAATACTTATCGCCTTTCGTTAACTCATCTATCTGACTGCTTCACTGCTTCTAGCGTTTTGCGTCTCCCATCTGACGTTATAGTCTCTGTAATGAGTGCAAGGATCCATGAATTCATGACTGGCCTGATCTGAGAGTAACAATGCGGAAATGGTACTGAGCCGGTCCTCCTTCCACCTCCTTGATCAGCTTTTCAGATTGGACTGCAGCTTCTTTGGCAACTTTGAAAACACGATCTCGTATGCTTGCAGGATCGATTGCTTGATTTCGGTCTTGTTCATCACCGTTTTGTCCTTGAGGGCAACCCATTGGGACTTGGCCAAGTATGGCGCAGGGTCAATCCCTTGGCGTTCGATCAGTTCCGCAAACCGCTCAGGTGAACACTTGAACGACATCCAGTGCTGGCTCGGCTCGAGGGAGATGACCGCGTACATCTTGCCGCCGATCTTGAAGACGAGATCATTGCCCCATTGCACCGTTTCAGTTGTATGCGGCAGGCCTAGGGAATATTTTCGAACCTCTTCGATTTCCATGTCTTCAGTATCTCTCTGGAGCCGAGCATGCTGGCAAGCTAAGAATTTGGCATCTAGACGATCCGCGTGGTGGTGGTGGATTCTACTGCGCAGCAAAGCGCAAAGCCGGAGAAGAATTTACTTCGTGTCCCTCAGAAGATGATTCAGAGGTTGGGTCAGCCTCGCCGAGGAGGATGCCATGACTCAGGCCGAGCCCGTGCAGCAACCAACATCGTTGCTTGAGGCTCTGGATTGCTCCTGCTCCCGCTGGGCTCCACGTCCGGCTCTGGTATGCGGTGGCCATTCAGTGCGCTATGAGGTGTTTCGCAATCGCGCCCGTTCCCTGGCCAGTGCTTACACCGACCTTGGCATAAGGCCTGGCGACCGAATTCTCTGCCAGCTTTCAAATTGCCCAGAGCACCTGATTGCGGTATATGGGGCATGGACTTGCGGAGCAGTGCATGCAGGCATTGATCGGCAATCGACACCGGCGGAGTTAGCTTCGCGGGCGGCCTTGATTGACCCTGCCGCCATCGTGTACGAATCTCCTTCAGGAGATTGGGACGAAGCCTTACAGATGTTGCGCCGGCGATGTCCTAACGCTAAGATCATTGTCAAGACTTGTGCCCGCATAGCTCCGGGCTTTTTGAGCTTGGGCGAGCTCATTGGTACGGGTGCTGCCTCCAGCGACTTCCAGAAACAGCAGTCCGATTGTCCCGCCGTCATCTTTTTCAGCTCCGGCACTACAGGAAAGCCCAAGGCTGCCATTGGTCTCCATGACAACCTTCAGAAGCGTTGGCTACGCCTTTCGATGAAGTTGGGCTTCAGCCCCGAAGACGTTCATCTGGCACATCTGCCCCTCGCGCACGGGTTTGGACTGATGATGGCCATGTCCGCTCTCCTTACTGGCGGGCGGCTCGTGCTCATGGATGGATTCTCGCGCGATGTAGTGTTTCGGATTCTTGAAGAGGAGGGGATCACTGTACTGAACGGTTCCTCTGCCCATTTTCAGCTTGTCGCGAGCCGTTTGGAGTGCGGCCAATCCGCGCCAGGAAGTCTTCGAGTCGGAGTGGGCAGTGCAGCTGCATTTCCCCTTCCGCTGCTTCGAACCATTTTGAATGAATGGGGCATCCAGTTCATGTTCATGTATGGGTCAAGCGAAGGAGTTGGAGTGGTAACGACTGATCGCAACGACATTCTGCTTGGGTCGGTTGGTCGACCTGCCCCTGGATCAGTGGCTATTCAGGACACCGAGGGGTGTCCACTGCCGGTGGGTCAAGCAGGAGAGATCGTCTTTTCGCGCCGTGTGTTTCCGGTACGTTACTGGGGAGCGCATGTCGACGGCGCCGGCGTCGAAAATTCTGCAAGCATTGGCGACTGGTTTCATTCCGGTGATCGCGGCCGCCTTGATGAAGAGGGGCGTCTCTATGTACTCGGTCGCATGCAGTTACAGATCAACCGGGGCGGCCTGAAGATTGACCCGGCAGAAGTTGAACAGGCGATCCAGGAACTCCCCGGTATCGCGGACGCCATTGTAATTGGTGTTCACGACAGCATCGTCGGGGAGAGAGTCTTCGCATTCGTTGTACCTGCAGACGAAAGCGCGCTGACGTTGGAATATCTGCGCATCGCGTTGAGCAAGTCGCTCGCTCATTTCAAGCTGCCGGAAGGATTACAGATTCTCGATCGAATTCCTCTCACGTCCGTTGGTAAGCCCGATCTGGAAAGTCTGCGAAAGGGAGCACCTGATCTGGTGCGGAATGACATTGCGCAAAATTGAAGAAGTGGCAGAAATTCCCACTAAAACGACGGCACAGCTACACGCAGCGCTTCCGAATGCCGTTGCGGCGAAGCACATGGAACTTCTCGGGATAGCAGTCGAGAAGGAGGATCGTTTACATCCAGCGGAAGAGTTGCGGGTATGTGGAGAAGGTGCTTCCAGCAAAGGTGCCGCGTGCAGAATTGAGTGGCAGCCCGGCGGGGTTCCAGGCGCGGAAGCGACCACGCAAGCGATATCTGGATTGATGGAGGTTCACGGCCGGGACCGCGGAATGCCGCGCAGACTGGGACTGCCGGTGTCCTCGATCGGTGCTGGCGTTCTTGCGTCGCAGGGTTTGTTGGCAGCACTGATCAGCAATCTGCGCGGCGGCCGCATCCGAGAGGTCCGGACTTCCGTTCTCCAGTCAGCATTGTTTTTCATCGGCCATCATATCGCCATGAGCACGAGTTGCGGCGCTCCGACACAGTGGCCGATCGCTGATGGAGAAGGTGAGCGGCCACCGTTTCGGACTTGTGATGGAAACCGAGTCGAACTGGAGTTCCTCACATTTGAGAGCTGGAAGGCCTTCTGGATGCGGCTGGGCGTCAGCGAAGCAGGAGTAGCGGCGGCCTGGGCCGTATTCATGTTCCGGTACCTTACCGCGAGAAGCAGACTGCCCGTCGAACTCCACTCTGTGGTGTCGCACCACGCGCTTGCGGACATTCGCCGGATTGCCAAGGAATGCGGCGGTGCAGCGTGCCGTTTACGCTCCTATGTTGAACTCGAGAGCGGAGCGGATTCGCCATGGGCTTTCACAACCGGCTGTTCCTTTGCCCCGTCTGCCGAGCCTCCTTCGACACCGCGAACCGAGGCAGGGCCTCTGTCGGGAATGCGCGTGATAGAAGCGTCATCGCGCCTGCAGGGACCGCTCGCTGGTCTGCTCCTGAGCATGCTTGGAGCGGAAGTCATCAAGATTGAGGCGCCCGGCGGAGACCTTGGCCGCACCGCTCCGCCGGGATCGCTTCGGAGCGCTTACTTGGCATACAACCGCGGCAAGCAAGTTGTGGAGATTGATTACAAGACCCCCACCGGCAAAGCAGAGGTGATGAACCTGGCAGAATCGGCTGACGTATTTCTGCATAATTGGCGATCTGGCCGGGAAAAAAAGCTGGGGCTCGATTATCCCGACTTCGCAAAGGTGAACGCCCGGCTCATCTATGCTCATGCTTCGGGATGGGGTTCTCTCGCCGACCCGCCAGCAGAGATTGCCGGCGATTTCCTTGTGCAGGCTCACGCAGCCTGCGGAGATGGTCTGAATCCAGCGGGTACCGAGCCTGCCCCGTCCCCGGTCACGCTGGTGGATGTGACCGGCGGTCTGATCGCCTGTGAGGGAATTCTCGCAGCCCTCTATTGGCGTGAGTACAAGGGTCGCGCCGGTCGCGTCGATACTGCCCTGATGAGTGCGGCTCTGACCCTGCAGCAACCCTGTGTTGGAGCGGACGGACGGTTCAGAAGACCCTGCTGGGAGCCTTGGGATGAGCCCCTGAAAACAGGCGACGGTTTTCTTGCGGTGGTGCCGACCCGACCAGAGCACATCGAAAAAATTCGGTCCATTAGCGCAAAGGCGAACACAAAGGCGTACGCAAATGCGCTTGCGGAGCGGACGGCGAAGGAGTGGGAAGCAGCTCTCTGTGCAGAAGGCCTGTTGGCGTCAGCCGTGACCACCGACTTGAGCAGCTTGCCAAAGGATGTGCGCGTCAGCGGTCTGCTGGAACAGGTTGAGGAACTCGCATGGGTTCCCGGTACGCCGTGGAGTTTTCTTGATTGAGTACGGCAACTTCTGAAATCGCATACCGAACCGCCGCTTCGGCCAGGAACTGCGCGGGATTGATGATGTCTGGAGCCTCAGCCGCCATTTCGACAAGCAGGGGCAACTCGGTGCATCCCAGCAAAATGGCATCTACCGATTGTGCTCGCATCCAGTCCACCGCAGCCAGCGCGGCTTCTCGCTCTCCGAGTCCATTGCTTCCTTCCATCATTGAGAATACCGCCGTGTCCAAGGGGCCCTGCAAGTCCGCGGGCAGTGTCACAGTGCTAATATTCTGGTGCCGCAGAGGACCCGTATAGACACGCGTATCACCCAGGCCGAGCACTCCGATTCTGCTCGGATTACGACGGCGTACTTCATCGAGCGTCACATCGACAATGCTCAGGACTGGCCCTGCGAAGGCATCGGCGAGCTCCGCACGAAACACATGCGGGGCATTCGCCGTGATGACAAGAAAGTTGGCCCACTGCGCCATATTGCGTGCAGCATCCAGAAGGCGAGAATCGGGCTGCAGAGGTAGAAGCGGAGTTTCATCTTCACCCAGAAGGAAGGGAGGGAAACGGTAGTAATAGACCAGCATGGGAGGATATCCGCCGCTGCGCCGGGCGGGGATCAGTTTACGGGACACGGTATGTACACGAGCCTCAAAGTCCATTGTTGCCTGCGGACCCAACCCGCCAAGCACACCAATCGTCTTCATACCGATTTGCCAAGGGCGCAAAATGGGCGACCGCGAAGTATGCGTCATAGCTTAGCCGCAACGATATTTTCGATCTTGACCTGCACCGGAGTTCTGCCTCCGACTGCAGTTTCCAGCAGTTGAAAATTCCGGCCAAAAGAATCACCAAATGTAGAAATCAGGCCGTCCCTGCCGAGTGTTGGCGGAGTGCTGTTGATGCCGTTCTGGGCCAGGTTCGCAGCGACAGCACGAACATCCGCAACATGAAACACCGGGGTGACGCACTGCAGGTGCGCAACCGTTTCATCCCCTTGTTCGGGTACGTCACGGTAGTGCGTGGTCAGCATTAGTCCACCCGTGTCGTACTTAACCACCCCGCGAGCATTCTCCGTGGTTCCTCGCCGGCATGGCCTGCATTCCAGATAGTTCAGCCCCAGCACACCGTTGTAGAAATGGAATGCGGCGTCTGGGTCGGGGATAAACGTGAACAGATAAACTACCGCACAGCCCTTCAGCCGAGATTCGACAGGGCCTGCCGGACCCGCTGACGATCCGTAAGCATCCGGATTCCCTCCACTGGCTCGTATGACTGCCTTCAGCTTCTCGCTGCTTGGCCACGTCATCGCGCCTGCGGAGGGTTCATAAAGGGAAATCCAGTGCCCGTCGGGATCGAAAAAATCTACTGTGGCTCCAATCTCATAGCGCAAGGTCTCGGTCATCTGAACACCCTGCGACACCAGTGCATCCCGCGTGCCGACTAAATCTTCAACCAGAAAGGTAAGGTCTGCCGAACGGTCCCGGCGGGGAACTGCTCCATCTTGAACGGCCTTGCGTTCGAGACACAGAATGATCTGTCCAGTATCGTAGTCCGCCGATTGCTCGTCGGACTGAAGCAGCTCCAGGTTCAGCGAGTCCTCATAGAAGGCGCGGGATATGGCTAGGTCGCGGACGTAAAAAATGAGTTTAACTATGCGCGAGTTCTCGACCGTATCCCGATTGGCGGCGAGCGCTCCTTGAGTCTGCATCTGCATTTGCATGGATTCACCTCGTCTTGCCGACCCCTGACCTTGTCAGGCGTGCTCCCTCAATATTCGATTCAGAATAGGGTAGTAATCGATGCGCATGCCCGCGTGAACACCCGGGGGCGGCTGCCATAGCCACAGATTGTGCCCATCGGGATCGGCGAAGTAGGCGACTTGCCCCGCGGAGAGACTAGTCTCAATCCCATCCGTGAACCTCACCCCTTGCTTTAAGAGGTTGTCAACTTCCGCGAGGATATTTGGGGTGTGAAAGATGACTTGGTCTCGCAATGCCTCTTGCTTCTTGAGCGAGTGCACGAGACCTGGCTTCGATTCGGGCTTGATGGTAAGAATGATGGGACCGGCGTCAAAGCTGACTTCTCCGGCCGAATTATCCAGTTCCACGAGTCCGAGTACCTTCGAATAGAAGGAGCTGGACACAGCCAAGTTTGAAACCATGAGAGTGATTCGTATCAACGCCGGGGCGGGTGGCGCAACGGGAGAGGCCGCATCGACGCCAAATCCTCTCAGTGTTAGAAGGGAGCGCAGTTTGCCTCCCACCTTGCCTTTAAACGCGGCCTCGGTGTGCTGGGTAAATGTGGTCAGGTTGCCATTGTGATCGAAAAACGATAGCTGGGTATGAACGGCCGTCTTGGAGATGTTTTTCTGCAACTCCGCAACGGGCACGTTGCGGAGTTGGGCGGCCTGAGGAACGAAGCCGGGAACATCCGTACTCGCGAACTCGAGGTTAGTGGCTGGGTTGATCACAGGATTCACATCATCGAGGAACCTCTTCGAGCAACCCTGACAGTCAATAAAATTCGTGTGTTGCTGTCGGAACCCGTAACCGACCATCGCAGTTCCGGAATCGCAGAGAACCATGTCTTCAGGATCTTCTCCCACTACGGGCAACTTCATTCCAGTCACGGTCAGCCTGCTGATTTCTAGACTCTGCGCGCCCCTGTTTACCATCACAGCCATTGGTTTAGTTAGCATCGGGATTCTCCTTCGGCTTAATCAGTTTTCAGCAACTGCCTTGTACACGCTTCTCTGGAATTGCTGAATGTTCCCGGATTTCAATTGTGTTGCCCTCTGAACTTAACCCGGTGGAGAGACGGTCGCCGCCCTTTTAAGCAGACGCCATTTGCTCAACAGGTCATCTTCGGAGAGAAAACATCCCACCACATCGCGGTCGACTCCTTTAAAGGAACGACGGCCGTGCAGGATCCGGGCATTGTCGAAGATGACCATGGAGTCGGCAGGCAGGCGAATCGATAGCGAATTTTCCTGGCGCTCGATGATGTCGCGGAAACGAAGGAAAGCTCGGTAGAACTCGATCGGAGTTTCAACCGGCAGGACCATTTTGTGCTCATTATGGCGAACACTTTGAAATCTAGTGGAGTCATCGAACGCCAGAATAGTATGCACCCCACGAAAGTCGACGGTCCCGCTCTTGGCCATGAAGACCACCGGGGTAGTTCGAAGCAGCCGTACATCTTCCTTCTCCAGCTGTTCGATAACTTGGAGGGCGTCGACAAACACATTCTCGCCCCCTTCGTCGGCAGGCTTCAGAACATGGAGGAGCTGGATGTCTGGCGGGTGCTGCTTGTACACAAGATCGATGTGCAGGGATATAGCATCGGCGGTTTCTCCTAGATTCGAGGCATTGGCAGTCCCGCGCAGACGAAATGTTTCGCCGAGGTGCGTAGGCTGTACTGCGGAAAAGCGGGTAGCGGCGTTCAGGATCTCGCTCTCGTCCCGAGGTGCGCCGTTTAAGAATGCCATTCCGTATTGCAGGAAGCTGTCCAGCAGCTCGAGCAGCGACGCACGACTAGTCATCACATTCCCATAATCGAATTCCGGAAACTGCGTGTGGCTGTGCCAGGGAACACGAGCATACGGCAGGGCTACTTCGGATCGGAGTATACGTTCATGCAGTTCTTCGAGGCTGAACTCGTGATGTAAGCCATTCCGCCACACCACTTCAAGAGTCCCGGCGAGTTCGTTCAGCGACGCAGTCTGTATCATGTCGCTGTCGCAGACAGAGATGTCGCTCTCAGAGTTGCCAAAACGCTGGAAGTTGGAGCCGTCGGTCCACTCAGCAGAAATGTTCGCGTAGGTTGAATCCTTTGACGCCGCAAGTTTCAGCCAGAAGGAAGGAATTAACACCGGTTTCGCAATAGCAGGCAATAGCACCTCGACTCCGGACTCTAAGACGACAAGACTCGATGGCCGCGACCCTTGCAAATCTGCGCGAGGATTCACTGGGCTACTCCCACTGGTATTGGAGGAATGTTATGGCATCTGCGAAAGAAGTTTTCGGGATCGTACTTTGCCTCGAGTGTGGCCAGCCGGCCGTAATTAACGCCAAAGGCTTCTCGGACGCGCTGCTCTCCCTCTTCGCCAAGGAGATTTACATAAACGCGCCCGCTAGAGTGTGGCTGGATTGACTTCCATAGGGTCTCGGTCCAGTTGATGTTCCGTTCGTCCTCCGCTAGGTCTGACCAGGTAGAGAGGATGTGGAGGTTGAACTGGTTACATCGATGGGGAAAGGCAG
>Ga0207146_10311_pt1 | contig 10561 bp, 7 predicted proteins | sample Alteio_BWMinHeat_36_FD_153539 | JGI IMG/M metagenome (GOLD analysis project Ga0207146, IMG submission 153539) | Enriched cells from forest soil in Barre Woods Harvard Forest LTER site, Petersham, Massachusetts, United States -... | ecosystem: Environmental > Terrestrial > Soil > Temperate forest >...
TCGCTGCCTGAGGCAGGTTTGGCGGCAGGATCGACAGCGTAGACATTGAAATTCTCGTCACCGTCGTTGTCCTTTACGTAGAGGATGGATTTGCTGTCGTGGGTCCAGAAGTAGCCAGGAATGGGACGCTTGGTTTCGGTGGTGAGAAGGCGAGCTGCGCTGAAGGGTTCGTTGACGGCCTTGACGTAGAGGTTGCGGGTGTCCTTCCACGGCTTGAGAAAGGCGATGTACTGACCATTGGGAGAAATTTGCGCGGCGGCGATCTCCGGGTTGCCGAAGATGATTTCGCGATCGATCAATGGGGGTAAGCCTGTCGTAGTGGATTTTCCCTGCGCTTCCGCGGCAGGACCTAACAGGAGCAAGGATAAAGCTGTGCAGATAACATGTTTCACAGGTGTTCCCCCCGCGATGAGCAGTTACGGGAATCGGTCCGCGCGGCAATGATACGGACTTGCTCAGGTAGACTTGCGATGTAGAGGAATGCTACACGAAAACGGCACCCAGAAACATCCCTTTGCTGAAGCGCCGAATACCTGGATGAGTGCTTCGGCCTGATATCGTCAGTTGACCATCCGTCCTGCTTCACTCCTCGCGCATGAGTTTGGATGGATCGACGGCGAGCGCGCGCCGGGCTGGGATGGCCGAGGCTGTAATGCCGAGCAGCGCCATGGTCAGCACTGCACCACCTACAACCACGGGATCGCGGGGATTGGCCTGATACACAATCTGTCCCAGTAGGCGGCTCGCGAAGATTCCTGCCAACAGACCCAGGGCAGATCCCACGCAGAGCAGGAAGATGGGACGGCCCACGGCAGCGCTCATTACATCCACGTTGTGCGCACCCAATGCCACGCGGATGCCCAGCTCCTTCATGCGCTTGCTTACGCTGTAGGTCGCCATGCCGAATATGCCCGTCACAGCCAGCATCGCCGCCAGAAGGCCGATTGCGCCTAATGCCGCAGTCGCTGCTCGCGATGGCAACAACTCGCCGTCAAGCGAATCGAGCCAGCTTTGCACCTTGATTGGCACATTCGGCTCTACGCCGCTCAGCGCGCGTTCGAGCGCCGCCGCCATCTCGTTAGGCGCACGTTGCGATCGCACTACGAAAACCGCTTCGCCCAGATCACCTTGTGAGTACGGCTGATACACCACAGGCTGCGGCGCCTCTTCCAAGTCGTGGTACTTGCCGTCTTCGACCACACCCACAACTTCTGTCAGCTGACCTGACACAATGAAGTGCTGCCCGATGGCAGGAGAGTCGCCCCACATCTTCTGCGCGAAAGCCTGGTTCACTACCGCAACGTATGGAGTCCTGGGGTTGTCCTGCCACGAGACATCCCGGCCGCTGAGCAGGCGAGTGCGGGCGGCCTCAAGGTAGCCCGGCGACATCTGAAACACGTATGGCGCCAGCGCGGCTTTGTTGAGTTTGAAATCGGTGGTGCCGGGGCGGAAGACCGGAATTCCATGCATGCCGCCGGTGAAGGGCGTGCGACTCACGATGCCTACGGCGGCCACACCGGGGATGCTTCGCGCGGCGTCGATGATTGCTTTCTGCTTCTCGAGCACCAGGCCGTCTGATGGTTCGGACTGGCTGAGGTCCATGTCGACAAGCATTGCGCCCGGCGGCTGGAAGCCCAGCGGAACGTGCAGCGTGCGCACCATGCCGCGCACGGCTACGAGCGAGGATGTGACCAGCAGCGTGCAGATGGCAATTTGCGCACCCAACAGGAGATCGCGCAGGGCGAATCGGCCGAGGTGCATTGCCTCCGTCGGTGCGTTCTTCAGGCTTTGCAACGGACTGCTCTGCCATGCCTGCCGCGCCGGAACCAGCCCGCACAGAAGCACACTCACGAATGTGAAAGTGAGGCCTGCGAGGTACACACGAGCATCCATGCTTGCTACCAGATGGCTTTCAACGAGCGGATGCCAGCGATTCAATGCGCCCAGCAGCAGATAGGCGCTGCCGAGCCCGGCTGCTCCGCCCATGAGCGAGACCAACACCGCTTCGGTGAGCAGTTGGCGGACCAGGCGCCAGCGGCTCGAACCAAGGGCCACACGGAGAGCCAGTTCGCGACTGCGATCCGCCGTGCGCGCCGCAAAGAGACTCGACAGGTTTGCGCAAGCGGCCGCGAGTACCAGCAGCGCGAGCGCGGTTACGCTCCAGAGAAATCCGCGAATGACATCGCCCTCGTCGCCGATGAGTCCCGGATGGATCAGACGCAGCGGTTGCCCGTTGTCGGTCTCGGGATACTCCTTCGCTAGCTCGGCAGCGATCGCGTTGAGGTTATCCGTTGCCTGCTCGGGCGTTACACTCGGCTTCAACCGGCCGATCACGGTCACGGTTATGGATGCTCGGTTATGCAGGGAGTCCCAACCCTCCACCTGCTGCTCGTTCACCATCGGCATCCAGTAGTCCGGCCACTCAAACCGCTCTGTGCCGTGGAACTGGGCTGACGCGACGCCGACCACCGTGAACGGATGCTTGTTCAGATCCACGATTGCGCCGACGACACCGGGGTCGGCATGAAACGCGCTTCGCCACAGAGCATCGCTCAACACCACGTATGGCACTGAATTCGGGCCGTGCTCGTCGGCGGCATGGAAGAAGCGTCCCACCTGCGGCTGCACGCCCAGCAGGTCGAAATAGTCGCCGGTGACTTCATCCCCGGAGATGCTGATCACCGTATTTTGCCAGCTCAGCTTCGCGTGAGAATAGCCGTAGATTCCGGCCATCGCGCTGAAGGTGGCATTGCGTCGCCGGAAGTCTTCAAAAGTAGGATAGGACATCGTTAGCAGCCTTCCGGTCATCCATGGCTTATGACGAATCTGGACAAGGCTCTGTGGTTCCTTTACTTCGAGCGGGTGCAGCAAGATCGCATTGAGCACTCCGAAGACAACGACATTTGCGCCGATTCCCAGCATCAGAGTCAGGATGGCGACGACTGTGAACGCGGGAGACTTACGAAGCACACGGAACGCATAACGAACGTCCAGCAGGAAGATCTCCACGAAGGGCAGGCCCTCTTCGGCGTGGTAGTGTTCCCGAACGGCCTCCACAGCTCCGAACTTCAGGCGAGCGTGGCGGCGGGCTTCGTGGGGAGTCATACCGGCGCGGATGTTCTCTTCTGTCAGGGCCATGAGATGCGACTCCATCTCTTCCCTCAGCCGCTCATCGCTGCGGCATATGGTCATGACGTTGAGTAAGCGGATGAAGAACCGACGCAGGGCTCTCATGCGAGATCCTCGGCTTTCACTTCAATGAAGTGCGCGATGATCACCGCTGTCTGCTCCCAATCGCGTTTCTCAGATTCCAGCAATTTGCGTCCCGCCCGGGTCAGCCGATAAAAGCGTGCGCGGCGATTGTTTTCCGAGGGCCCCCACTCTGACGCGATGGCGCCTTCCTGCTCCAGCCTCAACAGAACAGGATAGAGAGTGCCCTGATTGAGCGAAAGCAGGTCCCCGCTGATCTGCTCGATCCGCCTGGCGATGCCGTATCCGTGCAATGATCCCAGCACATCGAGCGTCTTCAGAACCATCAAGGCCAGCGTTCCTTGCTGGACATCCTTTTTCTGCTTCATTCGTTTTTGCCCCGCATGACGGTCCTTTGGTTTACCAACAGGAGAATGCCATATTTTCATTGGGAAAGCAACAGGTGAGCTATGATGGCCCTCGGCGACGGCGAGTCGCCTACGCCCGGCAAAATGGCATCGTGCCTGCCTGGACCGTGGAGGCTCAGAAAAAGAAGACGGCCGCCGCCGCTGCCAAATAAAGGCGTGTGACTCCCCTCTCTCTATGACTCAACGCTCGTATCGATCCCTGGGATACAGATTCCGAGTGGCATGTCGAACACATCCATCACCTAATCGACGCTATGTCATCTGCCGACCGAAAGTTTGGCCCGATGGATTGATACTCCAGATAGCCGACCACATCCACTTCTTGACTTCTAAACTCGATAAAATCCATTATCGCGTTAGAACAGGCCGCGCAGGGCGGCGAGCGATCTCGTTCGCTACTGGTGAAGAAGAAGTCAACGCCTGCTCAGTTTAACGGCATCCCCGACGTTCCCAACGCAAATCTTCATCCCGAATCGGCTACGAATAGAGCGGCAGTTACTTTTTATGTAACAAATTCTGTGACACTTTGTAGTCATTCGGACCACCGGTGACGGCTATCGGAATCAACGCGCCGGCATTGTCTTTCCTGAAAAACGGTATGAGCGGCTTCAACAGTAGAGACTTGAAACCAGTGGCCACATGCGAGATGTCCGAATCCATACTAAGATTGCCGACGAGATGCACATTCCCACTGGTCAGATTGTAGTAACCGTTCACGTTGGCCGAGGCCCCTGGTAGCGCAAACGTAAGCCGCTGAGTCGACACCACGCCGTCGCGAATCTCTACCTGTCCCTCAAGCGATGAGAGAACATCTGCGGTCGTATCGGCGCCGCCTTCGCTTGCCGGATCAGTCTTCGGCTGCTTGGTAACCTGCGCCCGCTCACTGAAATCGGTAAGAGTCTTCTCCTTGGCGGGATCAGTTACATGCTCGTGTGGAAGATCAAAACCACCATTTACAGTCAGACGGTCGAGAAACTTCGCCTGATCATGCTGCGGCGCCAGGCGTGCATGCGCCTTGAGCGTAACTACTCCCGCAATCGGCGGCTGGCCCTCTAAAAATGGATGGAGAAGGTCCTGTGAGTGGCCTTTCGTAACCGTGAGATCGAGATCGGTCGCTTTCGGCGTGTTTGGGGTGCTTGTGACACTGCCAGCGGCGTTTACCGTGGTGGCGCCGAGCCTGCCTTCGATCTTGTGAAGAACAGTGTTGCCGTTCAGTGCGTTCACTGTGCACTGTACCGATCCATGAACCGCAACCGGCCTTCCCTTGTTGACAGCGAAGTCAGGTGTTTCTGTAGTCGCATATGCCTCAATTGCCGACAGGGTGCCAGTGAAGCGTCCGTTGGCAGAGAGCGTGCCGCGCAGCTCTCCGATCTCGCGGAGATTCACTTCAGTAAGTGTGAATGTACCGGAAACATGCGTGGACCCAAGATTCGTGGGTACAATTGGACCAAAACTGCCACTCGCCCGAATGCGTCCGGTTGGGCTGGCATTTTGCATATCAAGGAGATAAGACACAGCATGCCCCTTCTGCACGCCCCGCATGACGACCTCGTGGATCGGAAAAGTATACTTGTCGCCGTTCACGCGCAAGATGTCGAGGACCGCGCCGTGTATGTTGAGCTCTTCGACGGTGGTCGATGGGCCGGAAAAGTCTCCACTGCTACCGGCCGGGAAATCCTCCCGGTTCGCCCTGCTTCCGACTGGGGGGATCACGACATGCAGCCCCTTCACATCTACCAGCCGCACCTGCTTGCGGAACAGCAGCAGATCCGTCCATGTTCCCTGCACGATCAAATCCTCAGTAGAGCCGATCGGCGGCAGATCGGGCGCCGAATTGCGGCGCAGCGTCAGCCCTTTGGCTACAAAGCCGGGATGGGGAAAATAGATGCGGTGGTAAGCGCCGACGGTGATCCTGCACGCGAAGACCTGCTCGAGCAGCGGGTGGACATTGCGGTAGCGGAATGGCCAATGCTGGTCGGCGAAGTAAATGCCTACGGCAAGCAGAGAGGCTAAGGGCAGCACAAGCCACAATGTCCACCGCCGTTTCTGGAGGTGGATCCTCAGAACCGAAGCCCGCGAGCCGGTTGGTGTTTTTGTTATCTGAGATCCATTCACAGGGGACCGCTTTCGCTGTAGTTGCCATTGATTGGGATGCGCACCTACCATGAGGAGCCAAAATCTTTCCTGCTAACGACGCACAGTAGGTATCGACTCCACCGTCGATGATCGCGTGGGCGATTTTGCTTAGGCTAGAATCCAGCCCAAACCTTAATCGCGCTGGTTCAAAAAACACTGAAAGCGCCGGCTTCTCCAAGAACACCAGGTGTTTGAGCCTGTAGTTCGCGATTTGCGCTCGATTTCGGGCGGCGAACTATTACCGTGGGCAAATCGAAGACCAAAGGCGGCCAAGGCCGAGTGATACCCCTCATCGACGAAGCTTATGAACTCTTGCTCGAATGGCACGCGCGTTTCCGAATCCGCAACCAGATCATTACGTTTTCCCCTCTGAACGCTATGGATTCGACGGAGAGGATGGGCACTTATATGGGACCGTCAAAGTATGGGGGCTGGATCCGACAAGGCCGATGGGCTCGATGAAAACTGCGTGGGTCACGTCCCGCAAGGCGGCTGGAGTCTGGTGCCGCCTGCACGATCTTCGTCACACATTTATCTCGACCTTGGGAGAGGCGGGTGTGCCGGAGTCGACGCTAAAGGCCATTGCGGGCTGGATGTCAGCCAAGATGCTGGAGCGGTATTCACACATCAGAGATCAAGCAAAGCGCGAAGCCGTCGAAAAGCTTCCTAGACGCCGTCCAAACCCCTACCCGGCTTGAAGAATCATTGAGATGATTTCCGCCAAAATGCCGAGTGTCAACCTGTATGAACCCGACGTAGTGGGTCAGTTTGAATCCAGCATCGAGAACAGCACATATCCGATTAGCCGGTTTATCGGGCACTGCTTACCGATCGACAAGGAAGCAGAACAGACATGCATGTACCGGGCTGAGGAAGGTGTGTGTTGCTTCGTACTTGAAGGTGTCCACCGTGTTCGTGGACGATGGTGGAACTCAGCCAAAGGCCTACGCCGGATCCTTTGAGGTCCTTGGTTGTGAAGAAGGCTTCGAAAATCCGTTTGATGTTTTCAGCCGGAATGCCCATTCCATAATCCGCAATTGTGACCCGGACGGCGGGTTCTGTGAAATCAATACCCAGCCTGCTTGGTGAAATCTTGATCCGTATTTTCCCGTCCGGACGGGAGGCTTCGACAGCGTTGCGAATCACATTGGAGAAGACCTGCCGCAACTGGGCTGGAAATCCTTGAATGAGCAGCGAGCAAGTCGAGCCCTTCTCGACTTGCAGATTCTTGTTGGCGATCGTTCGATTGTTTAGAGCAAGAACGTCGTCGATAATTTCGTCGATCCGAATCTCAACCGGCGAGGACGATTCACGGTTGAATGAAAGTATCTGTCTGGAGATGCGCGAGACTCGTTCGAGCTCACTTGCGGCTGAGTTTATATATTGTTGTGCGACTTGTGGTTGGTCGAGCGAGCGCTGCATAAGATAAACGAGATTCGTGATCGCTTCCAGAGGGTTATTGATTTCATGCGCAATGGTGTGTGCAATGCGACCGGTCGCCGCAAGTCTTTCACTGATTAACAGGGCCTCTTCGGCAAGCTTCTCTTTGGTCGTTTCTGCAACGATGAAGATGCTTCCAGTCAACTTACCCTGCGAATAGACCGGGTCAAGACTAAACCGGAAAAATCGGTTCTCAAACCGTACTTCGCAGGTCGTGTTCGCCTCATGTAGCGTCAGCGTAAGAGCGAAACGATTCTGAATCAGATCAACAAGGGGTCTGTCCTCAATCTCTCCATAGGACGTGCCGAAGATTTCTGTCATTGAACGGTTGCAGCGCTGGACGATGCCTGAGGAGTCAATGATCGCGACTCCTTCATTCAATGCATCAAAGGTCGCCTGCCATTGTTTTGCTGCTATTTGCGCCTGAGATTCAGCGCGATGAAGTCGGACCAGCGATTTGACGGTTGCGACCAGCACAATAGGATCGGCCGGCTGGATAAGATAGGCGTCCGCACCGCTCTCCAGAGCATAGAGCTTGCTTTCGTTGCTGAGAAACGCCGCCGACAACTGAAGAACGGGAATGTGGCTGGTTTGCGCGTTGGCCTTAATGCGACGACACACCTCGTAGCCAAGAATGTCCGGTAATTTCACGTCCAGGACAATCACAGTCGGAAGCTGTTTCGACAATTCCAGGGTTTCTTTGCCTGTGGCGGCTTCTATCACCGCAAATCCGGCTCGTTTCAGCGCATGGGCTGTCGTATATCGGTTCGCCGGTCGATCGTCGGAGACGAGTACGGTGATCTGTTTCAAAGCCATTATCCAATTCCGACAGTAGCGAGAATCTCGCGTAGCTTTTGCGTGCCGCTGTCGCCACCGAAGTCTCGTTTTGGAAAGATCACCGCTCCCATGCTGGAAAGGTATTCCACTTCCTGAGCAGACAGCTCTTTTGATGTGTGAATCACCACCGGAATGTCTTTCGTCGAGGGGTCGTGCCTCATCTCCCGGAGAACCTCGAAACCTGTAAGATCGGGCATAACAATATCCAGGAACATTCCGGTTGGGATGTTGCTTTCCATGATTCGGATGGCTTCGCGTCCGTTGCGTGCCTCGACGATGCTGTATCCCAGTTTGGCCAGCGCTTCTCCCAGCACGTAGCGCGTTACCTCGTCGTCATCTACCAACAAAACAGTGTGGGAAGTCCGTTCTTCAATCAATTCGCGAAGAGTGTTCGCCAAAGTAAAGGGCGCGACCGGCTTTGCCAAAAAAACATCAGCCCCTGCACCAAGCGCCGCTTGTGGCTCGTCGATGACACTGATGACCGCTATGGGGCCATCGTAGCCCTGCTCCTTCAATTCTTTGATGTAGAACAGTGCATCTTCCCCGTCGATAAAACGATCGAGAGCGACCACAGCCGGGGTCGACTTTCTCATCGCTGCCCGGGCCTCTGGAATATTGGCAGCGAAAAGTAAGCGGTAGTTGCTTGCCCTGAGCGCAGACTCATGAACAAAACTCGTGTCCTGGTTGTCTTCAATGAAGAGAATCGTTGGGCCCGTGGACTGTGGGAGCGGCGCTTGGACGACATGAGTCGGCTCGGGCTTGCCAAAGGAAATAGGCAGCCTGACGCTGAAGGTTGAACCAACACCGACTTCGCTTTCCAGAGTGAGAGTTCCGCCAAGCAGCTCTGCCAAGCGCCTGGAGAGCGGCAATCCCAGTCCCGTGCCCTTGACCTTGGCTTGCAATTCGCCTTCAATCTGTACGAACTCTTCAAAAATTCGTTCCTGGTCCTCCGGAGCAATTCCGATCCCCGTATCCGATACTCGGAAAACGATGAACCCATCAGTATCCAAGTGAGTGCTAAGGCTGACGTGACCCCGTCGAGTAAACTTTAGAGCATTGGAAATCAGATTACGGAGGATCTGGGAAACCTTGCCTTCGTCCGTATACAAAGGAGGGAGTGCAGGGTCGGCATCAAAGATCAACTCAAGACTGTTGCCGGTCAGGAGCGGTTTCAGCATTCCGCGTAATGCGCCAAAGACATCCTGAACCTCGAAGTGCTTTGGTTTGATGTCGATTTTTCCCGCCTCTACCTTTGCCAGATCAAGGAGATCATTGACCAGCTCTGTAAGCTCGGTTGCCGATCGTTGAATGTAAACAACCTGCTTCTCCTGTTCAACCGACAAATCCCCGTCCGATCGACTATGCAGTAAATGACACAAGGATGTTATGGAGTTAAGCGGAGTTCGAAATTCGTGAGAGAGATTAGAAAGGAAACTGGTCTTAAGTTCGGAAACACGCCGCAAATCATCAGCATTCTGATCCAGTTCCGCATAGAGAGCAACCACTCCGCGATTCGTGGCCTCAAGTTCACGATTGAGCTCTGCAAGCTGATCCTGTTTTTCCCTGAGCTCGGCAAGCGTCTTCAGCAACTCCTGATTTTGGCGTTCCACTTCGTCGAAGGGGTCGGTTGCATTCCGCGTTGCCAGATCGCTCGTAATCCTTCGTACGCGATCGGCATTTATCAGGGGGGCCGTCTGCGGCAACAGTTTGCTGGCTTCCACGCGCGTCCCGTCAGCTGACGAGCTGATCTGGAAGTGATCCATCAGACGCTTTGTGCCGATGATGCCTTTTCCAAGACCCGTTTGGGATACATAGCGACCGTCCAGAATTTCAGAAAGGTTAGGGATTCCCGGACCTGAATCCGTGACCGAAATCACAAACAATTGAGGGTTTGCATCTCTGACCAAAAACTCAACCGTCCCATTTGTTGCATACCGGAATGCATTGCGGGCCAGCTCGGATGCTGCTGTCGCCAATCGAATCTGTTCCTGATGCTCGAAACCGAGGAGCGCGGCGATCTCCCGCGCGCGTTGGCGGGCATGGACCACATGCCGCTCATGGCGTAACCGAAGCGTAAAGATTGAAAATGGCCGAAGATTGGTCATGACTAGATGCGCGAAACTAAGATCGTAGCATCGTCGCGTTTCCGGCAGAAGTCCCGGTAAAGTACGCCTGCCAGCAGGGAGGGGTGCCGCGAAGCGAGTCCAGGGTACTGTTCTACATTCCAGCGGGTCCCGAGTCCATCGGAATGCATAATCAGTGCGGAGTTTTTCTCCCAGGGATAAGAGAATTGCTGGAATTTGCCAACCGAATGCCCAAGGGTCCCGTTCATGGAAACCATACTTCTCGTTTTACCATTGAAACAGATTGCGGCCACGATGTTGCCGGCTCCGGCGTAGTTCACGACTGCCTTTTCGTGAAGAATTTCCGCAATCGAGACTGCGGCCCCGCGTGTCTTGCCCGTGTACTGCGGACCGCCCAGCATGTTGAAACTGAAGCGCAATCGTACGGAATGAGCTCTATTTCGCTGC
>Ga0207146_10017_pt1 | contig 10542 bp, 9 predicted proteins | sample Alteio_BWMinHeat_36_FD_153539 | JGI IMG/M metagenome (GOLD analysis project Ga0207146, IMG submission 153539) | Enriched cells from forest soil in Barre Woods Harvard Forest LTER site, Petersham, Massachusetts, United States -... | ecosystem: Environmental > Terrestrial > Soil > Temperate forest >...
CTACTGCCGGAGTCGCGGAACTTGCGGCGGTGCGTCAGCTATACTATTTCACTTACGAGCAATTTCACTGACGAGCAATTTTACTTAGGATCAATGAAAAAGATTGCCTTTGCCCAGCATTGCAAGAAGAGGACTGCAACATCAAGGATCAGGGATTAAAGATTGCAAGGAACTCTTGCCTGTCGTTCTACGTATCAGCAAACAGTTGGAAAAAGTGTAGGCCACTGCGTCTCGAGCCGAATCGCTTAAGTTTTAGCAATGGAGATGATGCGAATGCAACGTTCCACAGTGTTGACTGCGTTTCAGCGGGCCGCCGCCCTTTTTCTTGCCGCCAGTATGGTCCCTGCCGCGTGGGCCCAGGATGCCCCACAGGTGCCCAGCGCGCCGTCGGCGCAGATGCCTGCCCAACAGGCCGTGCCGTCGAAGTCGCAGCCGTTTGACGTGAAGGAGTACTCGAAACCGCGGTCGGCCTTCCCCAACCTGCTCGCGCCCTACACTGCGCGCCACGTGGCGCCGCCGAATGTGGCCAACACGCCGCGCATCGACCAGCTCTTGCACGATGGCAAACTTTATATCTCGATGAACGACGCGGTCGCTCTGGCGCTCGAAAACAACCTCGATATCGCGATCGCCCGCTACAACCTGAACATTGCCGATACCGACATCTGGCGCGCCAAAGCCGGCTCCAGCATTCTGGGTGTAAACAGCGGTGTCGTGCAGAACACGCCCGGCGGCGGCATAGGCGGACTCGGCACACAAGTTGGCTCAGGCCAGGGCGGAACTTCGGTTGCGGCAGGTGGCGCCGGCACTGGCACGGGCGGCCTGGTCGTATCAACCTTGGGCAACGGCCCGCTCATCGCCAGCTTCGACCCAATTCTCACTGGCACGTTTCAACTGGATCAGAATCGTACTCAAACGGTGAGCCCATTCGCCCCCCCTTTCTCGGACAGTCATACGAGCACATGGGACTTTGGCTACCAGGAAGGGTTCCAGTGGGGCACGAATCTTTCCGTCGGTTTCAACAACACTCGGGGCACCGCAAGCCCAGGTGGCGAGTTTTGCGACCGCGTCCAAGATTCCCACCGAAAACTGGATACAGGCGCTCAACGATATTCTGCCGGCTTCGATCCGGGTGCTGGAGGTGACCGAGGCCGCCCCCGAATTCCACGCACGCAAGTCGGCGCGCGCCAAGACTTATCGCTATCGCATTCACCGTGGAGCGATCTGTCCGCCGTTTCTGGCGCGGTATGTGTGGCATTACCCTTATCCGCTCGAGGAATCGGGGATGGTTGCAGCCGCCCGCGTGGTTGTGGGCGAGCACGATTTCACGTCGTTCGCGGCGGTGGATGCGGAGCGGGTCGAACGGATCGCTGCTGGCGAAGATGTTCACACGACTAATATTCGGACGATCTTCGCTTCCAGTTGGACGCGCGAAGGCGAAGAACTAATCTATAGCGTTCGCGGCAACGGATTTCTTCATCACATGGTGAGGAACCTGGTCGGCACATTCTTGTTGGTGGGGAAGGGAACCGTGAGCCTGGAAGATTTGCGCCGCATCCTCGACGCGCGTGAGCGCACTGCCGCCGGAGCAACTGCGCCTGCCAGCGGACTGTATCTGGTCGAGGTGGAATACTGACGCGAACATCACTCAATTCGTGAAAGAGGACGTGCCGGAAAATGTGGCGCGCCCGTTCGGTCCCGCGTACACTTCTTCGCAGATGGCTGCCAACGTCGAATTCGCCTTGTCCCGCATCGCCTCCGTGAACCCGGCGACGGGCGAAGTTCTGGGCGAACTGGACAGTGCCGGCACGACCGAAGTGCGCGCCGCGGTGGCCCGCGCGCGCGCCGCACAGCCAGACTGGAACTCCTGGGGAATCCTCAGTCGCATCAAGATCCTGCGCCGTTTCCAGCAAATTCTTCTCGCGCACAAGACCGACATCGCGCGGCGCATCACTCAGGAAGCAGGCAAGCCCGCGGTCGAAGCGCTCGTCACCGAAGTTCTAGTTGTGCTCGATGCGGCGCGATTCCTGATCGACAACGCCTTCGCCATCCTGCGCGAAGAAAAGCTCCCGCACGGAAATCTCGCGCTCAAAACCAAGTCAGGGCGCATTCTGCACGAGCCCTATGGCGTGATCGGAATCATCTCCCCGTGGAATTATCCTTTCTCGATTCCGGCCAGTGAGGCCATGGCGGCGCTGGTGGCGGGCAATGCCGTCGTGCTCAAGCCCTCCGAATTGACGCCGCTGATTGCACTCGAACTACAAGCGCTGCTGCGCGAGGCGGGAGTTCCCGACGACATTTTCCAGGTGCTCCCAGGCGAAGGCGAGACAGGGGCCGCGCTGGTCGGAAGCGAAATCGACAAGTTGGTCTTCACCGGAAGTGTGGCCACGGGCCGCAGAATCGCGCAGATCGCTGCCGAACGCCTGCTTCCCGTGGTGCTGGAACTGGGTGGCAAGGATCCAATGCTCGTGCTCGAGGACGCCGACGTCGATGTCGCATCGAGCGGCGCCGTCTGGGGAGCGTTCGTGAACGCCGGTCAGACCTGCTTGTCGGTCGAGCGCTGCTACGTGCATCAGAGTTTGTATCCCGCATTCTTAGACGCCTGCTCCGAGAAGGCGCGCAAGTTGCGCGTCGGCAATGGCATGGACCCGGCCACCGAGATCGGTCCCATGATCCACGAGCGGCAAGTGCGTGTGGTGGAATGGCACGTGGAGGATGCGAGGCAGCGCGGCGCTCGCGTGTTGACCGGAGGCGCGCGACTGCGCGAACTCGGCCCAACATTTTTTGCGCCGACTGTGCTGGCCGACGTCGATCACAGCATGCGCGTGATGCGGGAAGAGACCTTCGGTCCGGTGCTGCCGATTGCGGCTTTTGCCGATGATGATGAGGCGGTACGCTTGGCCAATGATTCCCACTTCGGATTGGCCGCCAGCGTTTGGACGCGCGATCGCGCCCGCGGCGAGCGACTGGCGCGCCAGATCGATGCCGGCACGGTAATGGTAAACGACGCCGTGTCATGTTTCAGCATCAGCGAAGCTCCACATGGCGGCGTGAAGTTGAGTGGCCTGGGTCGCACGCATGGGCGCTGGGGCCTGGAAGAAATGGTGCGCGTGAAGTATTTCGACAGCGACCTGGTTCCGTGTATGAAAAAAATCTGGTGGTTCGGCTACGGCGGCGGATTCACGGGCGAGATGGAAAGCTTCCTCGACCTGCTGTACGCGCGGCCGCTGCGAGAGAAACTCAAAGCCGGTATCCGCGCGGCCGGAGCCCTGTGGCGGAGAAAACTGTAAGAACCAGTTCTCAGTTATAAGTTATAAGCTAAGGGATCTTTCTGAGAACTGAGAAACGGGGAACTCGACTATGACCGACTCTCGCACCTTCTTACGCCACACCCTAGCCACCCTCGCCTATCGCGGAGCGAAAGCCATTCGCAACGCGGGGCCGAGCTTTGCCGATTACAGTTGCGGCGAAACTTCGCGCACGCCGGTGAGAATCCTTGCCCACATCGGCGACCTGATGGACTGGGCCCTCACCATGTCCGAAGGCCACCGCGAGTGGAAGGATTCCTTGCCGCTTCCGTGGGAAAAAGAATGCGAGCGCTTCTTCGCCGCCGTGAAAAAGCTCGACGGCTACTTGGCGTCGGAAAAACCACTCGAAGTCTCCGCCGAAAAATTGTTTCAGGGCCCGATCGCCGACGCGCTCACCCACGTCGGGCAGATCGCGATGCTGCGTCGGATGGCCGGTATCCCGATGAAAGGCGAAAGCTATTTCGTGGCCGAAATCACAGTCGGACGCGTCGGCGCGGATCAGGCGTCCCCACGCAAGGAATTTGACTGAGGGACGGCTTGTAATTTGGAGCGAAGTCAGATCAGAACCCGATACTCGGTGTGAACGCCTGTTCGCGATGCGGCCTCGTCACTCAAATGAACTTCTTACTGCAACTTGCTGATATGAAAACCACTTGGCGGAGAACCTACACTTTATCCGGCGTGCAGTGCCAGCCGCTTTAGGAACTCCAATAACGGCGATCGGAGAGCTTCACCAGACCTCAGTGAGGAGTGTCGCTCTATGCAGACTCCTTCCGCCCGCCGCATACTGGCATTTGCGGTTCTCGCTACCTCAATCTTTTCCTCGGCGAAATCCCCTGATCAGGCGGACTCTTGGCTGGTTCTTAACAAGATCACACACAAACGCAGCTATACGATCGAGACTCGCGATCGTAAGACCTTTGACAGATTTCGGCGAGTATTCTTTGGATTTGTGGCAATCAAGCGAAACGAAAATACCGTACTTCCAATTACTTGGTTAGCATTCGTCGTCGAACTTGTCGACTCACATAAAGTAAAATAGCAAGAAGCGGCCCTTTGACAAAGCCGCGCAGGAGACTCAATGGCTTCCGGTGAAACGGCGACCGCAATCACGAGCACGATTCCGCAGCTTCCTAATCACAAAGTCAAGATCAAGAAACCGGGACAGCGTTCCTGCAACGAGAAAAACGAAAAGGGCAAGTTCTGCGGCGGACACCTGAAACGCTGGTTCTACGCCGCCGACGTACTCGAACAGGAATGCGGTGATGTGGAGAAAGCCTGGGGAGCGGACGCCGAAGTGTATCGCTGCGAGTTTTGTCAGACGCTCTACCTGCCGAGTCCTGAGGATGCGCGTGGGATGAACGTCGCGGGCCCCGGGCAATATTCGATTTTCGGTTTTGTTGTTCCGCCGAAGGACGAAAAAGCGAAGGACGAAAAGAAAACGTAGAGGCGCGGATTGCCGCGTCGCCAACCTGTGAACATTTCTGATCTCATCTACGACTGGAATGCTCCGTATCCGAAGTCGTTGCATCCGCCTGGACATGTGCGCCTGACCGATGAAACACTGCGCGACGGCCTGCAATCGCCTTCGGTCCGCGATCCATCCATTGATCAAAAGCTGGAAATCCTGCACCTGATGGAAGCGCTCGGCATTAACACGCTCGACCTCGGACTTCCCGGAGCTGGTCCGCGCGCGGTCGAACACGTCACGGCGCTCGCGCGCGAAATTGTCGCCCACAAATTAAAGATCACGGCATACTGCGCCGCTCGCACTGTCGAGAACGACATTCTTCCCATTGCCGAGATCGTCCAGAAAACCGGCCTCCCCATCGAGGTTGCTGCATTTATTGGATCGAGTCCCATCCGGCGCTACGCCGAGGGTTGGACCGGCGATTTCCTTCTAAAAACCACCGAAAAGGCCGTCAAATACGCCGTCTCGCTCGGCCTCGAAGTCATGTACGTCACCGAAGACACCACCCGCTGCGATCCGGAAACGGTGAAGCAGCTCAACTCGGCGGCCATCAATTATGGAGCGCACGCTCTGGTACTCTGCGACACCGCCGGACACGCCACGCCCATGGGCGCCACCGCGCTGGTCAAGTTCGTGCTTGAAGAAGTGGTTAAGCCTTCCAGAAAAAAAATTCGCGTCGACTGGCACGGCCACTGCGACCGAGGATTGGCAATTGCCAACTCGATGGCGGCTTTGGTAGCGGGCGCGGATTGCGTGCACGCGACAGCTCTCGGCATCGGAGAGCGCGTCGGCAACACCCAGATGGACCAGATGCTCGTCAACCTGAAGCTCATGGGGATCGCGCCATGGGATCGTCAGGACCTGACCAAACTCAAACAATACTGCGAGGCTGTCTCCGCCGCCACCGGTGTTCCCATTCCCGCGAACTATCCGGTGGTTGGCGAGGACGCATTTCGTACCGCAACCGGCGTTCACGCCGCTGCCGTCATTAAGGCTTACAAGAAAAAAGATATTGAACTCGCGAACGCCGTGTATTCCGGAGTGCCCTCGCACTACTTCGGCCTGGAACAAATCATCGACATCGGCCCGATGAGCGGAAAATCAAATGTTCTTTTTTGGCTGGAACGCCGCGGCCTTCCGGCGAACGATGAGGTAGTCGAGCGGATATATAAGTACGCCAAGTCGAGCGACCACACCCTAAGCGAGGCCGAAATCCTGGAGTGCGTCCAACCCGCGCCGTGACGATGGAGCAACGGGCGTCCTCGCCCGTCCTCTTCGCCGCGTCCGACTCCGCCGGGCGAGACGCCCGGCTCTCCACTCGCAAGATTGGATAGCGGTTCTACTCCGGCTCTCGCGCCAGTTCCGGACTCGGCACCGTCTCTCCCTCTAACTCCTTGTGCCGCGCAGCCCGCTGTTCATTCAGCATCTTCGTCGCCGACGCCAACTCCTCGCGGCCGGCTTTCTCGCGTCCCATGCGGGTCAACACCTGCCCGCGCAGGTACCGCGCGCTGGCGTTCCCGCTATCGAGCCGGATGACCTGATCCAGTTCCGAGAGTGCCGCCGCGTAGTGGCGCCGATGCTCTTCGATCTTCGCGAGGCCCATGTGCGAGTTGATCCGCTGCGGATCGAGTTTCAGCGCGGTGCGATAATTTTTCGCCGCCTCGTCCTCATTCCCAGCCGTCGACTCCAAACTTCCCAATTGCTCGTATGAGAACGGCACGTCCGGCTCCAGCGCGATGTCTTTGTGAAACTCGTCGCGCGCCCGGTCATAATCCTGCTTGTGCACGTACGCCAGACCCAGATTGAAGTGCACGAACGGCAGCTTCGGATCGGCCTGCGCCGCGGCTTCCAACTCTTTCACCGCATCGTCATACTCTCCGCGATTGATGTGCGCCTTGCCCATCAGCAGGTGAAATTCGGGAGAACCTTCTCCAATCTCAACCAATCGCGCCGCCGCCTTTTCCTCCAGCGCCGTGTTCTTGGCTTTGTCTGCGGCGTGCTCCAGCACGTAGAGATAGTTCAGCTGGTCCGACGCTCGTCCCCACAATGGTTCGAGGGCGCCGATCGCATCCGTCCAGCGATCGTTGAAGAAGTAGCAAAGGCCCAGCAGATAGCGAGCTTGATAGGAATCCGGCGACTGCTGCACGACCGACTCAAACGGACGGATCGCTCGCGCGAAATCGTTCTGGCGGAAATACGCGAGCCCGATGTTCAACCGGATTCCCGCAACGTCTGGCGCGAGCTTCTCGGCTTTGTGCAGCATTTCGAGAGCCTGCGGCCACTGCTTGCGGCGCATATGAATCACGCCAAGATTCGCGTAAGCCCCCGCCACACCGGGGTTGATCGCCAGCACCTGCCGGAACGCTCGCTCGGCTTCATCCAGCTTGCCCGCATGCAGCGCGGCTTCTCCGGCTCCAAACAGCTTCTGCGGATCGCGCGCCGACGGCATTGCTCCGGCTGCTTTCTTCGCCGGTGCCGTGCTCTGGACGCTTATCGTATTCGCTGCACCACTCGTCATCCCACGCGAAAGAAAAAGCAGTAAGAGAACAACGAAGATCACGCCGATGCTTGACACTCGATTCATCGTCCTGTAGTGTCCGCCAGCAAGAGGCTTAATTCAAGGAGCCGTGAGCCTGCTGAAACATGGAATCCGCCGATTCGAAGCCTACGCGAAGTGCCTCCTCGGCGAAATCCCGCCGGGCGTCAATCGCCGACTCCTCTCGCAAACGGACGCAGCCGGCCGCAGTCACCATCCGGGACGTAGCTGAGCGCAGCGGATTTTCTTCCGCCACGGTTTCCATCGTCCTAAACAACGCGCCGCTCGCTCGCTACATTCCCGACACCACCAAAGGACGCATCCACAAAGCCGCGCAACATCTCGGCTACCGTCCCAATCTTTTCGCGCGCTCGCTGCGCGGCCGGCGCAGCCACACCGTCGGCGTCATGGTTTTCGACATGACCGACCCTTACTGCACGCTCGTGCTGCGCGGTATCGAGAACACTCTCTACCAATCGTCGTTCCTTCCCATCCTCACCGACGTGCACAACGAGCGCAGCCGTTTCGAGCGCTATCTGGAAATGCTGCTCGACCGCCGCATCGAAGGCCTGGTCGTCCTCGCGAACTGGCTGTTTGTGGACATCAACGTCCTCGCCGATCTGGAGAAGAACAACATTCCGACCGTGACGGTGGGCCGCGAACTCAAGAACGACAATATCAGTTCGGTGATCGTCGACAATAATCTGGGCGCGCGCGCAGCTCTCGAACACCTGTATTCGCTAGGCCATCGCAAGATCGCGTTTATTCGCGGCCCCCGCCAACTGTCCGACACCGAGCCGCGCTGGCGTGGCGTGCGGACGCTCGCCCGCGAACACAACCTGGAACTCGACCCGCGAATGATCGTCGACCTACCAGAATCTGGAGATCCGTTTTCAAGTTTTGAACAAGGATACAAATTAACGGAGGAATTGCTGCATCGCCGCCGTCCCTTCACTGCGCTGATGGCCTTTGACGACATGACTGCCTTTGGCGCTATTCGTGCATTAGCGAAAGCGGGGATTCGCGTTCCTGATCAATGCTCGGTGGTGGGCTTTGACGACGTCTCGCCTGCCGCCATCTATTCTCCCGCGCTGACGACCGTGCGCCAGCCCATGGAGGTTATGGGAACGGCCGCAGCGACTCTCGTGCTGGAGGCCATCAACGCCGGCCTGGAAAAGAAACTAGTCCGCACCATTCACCGCAGAATCGTTCCCGAGCTGATCGTGCGCGAATCCACGGGCAACGTAAAGTAGTGCCGCCAGGCACAACTGGTTTCAAACTCCAGCTTGCGTAGGGCTGGCCTCACAGGCCGCGGAAGAACTATGAACTCGTGTAGAGACGGGTTAGCGTTACTTTTTTCTGCCGCGCATTTTCTCTTGACAGATAGAGATACCTGACGCAGTATTGATACGTTTTAATAAAGGCATTTGACCGTTTTTGAGGATGAACGCTGAAAGCGCCGGCAAGATGGAAATGCATGGGCCCGGTGCCAACAGGTTCTGATTGGGAGCCCCAGACAACTCTTTGGTGAGAGTGTCTTGCTGAGAAGCGTCTGGCATTTGTTCTGCGTCGAATCGGCGAGGAGTTATCCGAGGAGTTAACAATGAGAAACCGTCTCTTCTGTGGAGTCGCAGTGCTGCTGGCAGTGTTCGTGGCAACCAACCTTCACGCCCAGGACACCGGCGAGATCACCGGCACCGTCCGTGACAACAGCGGGGCCGTGATTCAAGGAGCCGACGTTAAAATCAGTGGCACCGCGGGTGGCATCGAGCGCACCACCCATACCAACTCCGATGGCGATTACTTGGCTGCCGGTCTGCCGGGTGGCACTTACAACCTCGCCATTACTGCGAAGGGTTTCAAGACCTTCAAAGGTAACGGCGTCGTATTGCGCGTCGGTCAGAAGGCGAGAGTGGACGCAGCGCTCGCCGTAGGCGACATCGGAACCGAGATTGTCGTGCAGGGCGAGCAGCTGAATCAGGTCGAAACCCAAACCTCGGAACTGGCGGGCACTGTTACAGGCCGGCAGATGACGCAACTGGAGCTGAACGGGCGCAACTACACGCAACTCCTCTCACTGACACCGGGAGCAACGAATCAATCAGGAAACGACGAACCAACCGGCGGACTGGATTCCGTCGTGTACAGCGTCAACGGGGGCCGCACGGAATACAACAACTGGGAGGTTGATGGCGGCAACAACATGGATGACGGGAGTAATACCACCCTGCTGACCTTCCCCAGTGTCGACGCCATTGCCGAAGTACGCGTCCTCGCGTCCAACTACGGTGCGCAATATGGCAGAAACGGCTCCGGCACAGTTGAGGTTGAGACCAAGTCCGGCACCAGGTCCTTTCACGGCGACGCTTACGAATTCGTCCGCAACGATGCCTTCAATGCCCGCAACTACTTTGCCTCGAGTGTTACTCCGTACAAGAAAAATGATTTCGGGTACACCATCGGCGGGCCCGTCTTCATTCCCAATGTTTATAACCAGGATCGGACCAAGACTTTCTTTTTCTTTTCCGAAGAGTGGCGACGCAACCGCATATCGACACTCTTCAACGTTCCCGTTCCTTCCTGCGCGGAGCGGGGCTTAGGCGCCGACTGCTCTCAACCGCAGGCGGCAGTTGGGGACTTCAGTGAACTGTGTCCGGGTTCCGACTGCCCGATCAATCCAGCGACTGGCAACCCATTTACCAACAATCTTGTACCGATAGATCCGAATGCGATTCCACTACTGCCGCAGTTTCCGCTGCCAACTACTGGCTCGCCCGGAAGTTGGGCATTCAACAAAGCCGTACCGACCCCGACCGACTGGCGGGAAGAATTGTTCCGCATCGACCACAACATTAATTCCAAGCTCCATGCCTCAGTCCGTTACATTCATGACTCCTGGAACCAGGTCTATCAAACTCCCCTTTGGACCAATGCCACAACATACCCGTCGATTCAGACTGCCTTTGGACAGCCATCCACCAGTCTCGTAATCCATCTCACCGCTACCGTAACACCTACTCTCCTGAACGAGTTCGTAGCCAGCTATTCCACCAATCACATCACGACTCAGAACATAGGGCCTTGGCAGCGGCCCGCTGGCTACAACATAGGTTTGTTTCCGAATAACGCTGGCAGATTGCCCGGCATCCAGCTCAACGGAGGCATTTTTGGCGGGCTTGGAGACTGGTGGATGGCTGTCCAAAGGCAGTCTGAATCGACGGGTATGT
>Ga0207146_10261_pt2 | contig 10532 bp, 14 predicted proteins | sample Alteio_BWMinHeat_36_FD_153539 | JGI IMG/M metagenome (GOLD analysis project Ga0207146, IMG submission 153539) | Enriched cells from forest soil in Barre Woods Harvard Forest LTER site, Petersham, Massachusetts, United States -... | ecosystem: Environmental > Terrestrial > Soil > Temperate forest >...
GCAGGGGAGGGTTGGTTATCTCTCGCGGGAGACGGTGAAGTGGTTAAGAATCTGGCTCTGGCTCGAGCACGCGGCGTTCAGGGAGGCGATATTTCGCCGGTTGATTGGTCGAAATGAAGTTGGCGACGCGCTGCATTCCGGCAGCATTGCGCCGATATTCAACGGGTGGCGCAGTGGATCGGGATGCCGGCGAGATTCGTGGCCAAGGTAAGTGGGCACTTCACCCTGGTGGGGCGCTGCGCAGGACCTCGCGGAAGTCGACATCGACTTGGAGGCGATCACGCAGGCCGGCGGATGGAAGTCTGCCGGATGCCGCTACAGTATGCCGAGAAGATCGATGCGGCGAGGTCGGGGATGGCGAGGGCGGCGGCGGCTCGGGACGAATCGGTCTCTGAACAAAGGGGTTGAAGTGCTGTGGCAGGTATCTACAAGAATCCTACCGACGGACCTGTAGCGTGCTACTCTCAGGAACCACGGCCGGCGCACCGTCGAAGTGGGGCAGCGTCCACCGCGACGGTCTTGGCTCGTTATGGCGCCTAAAGGTATGGAAGCCGAAACTAAACCCTCTGTCCTGTTCTGCTGGCTACACTTGTCGGATATCCACTTTGGGTCGGGTAATCAGGAGGGCAGGTCGAGCAAGCAGTACGTGACCAACCACCTCATCGTGGACCTCGAGAGCTGCTGGTCGCGCGCCAAAGATGCGCCTCCCCATCCTCAAGCCATCTTCGTGACCGGCGACATAGCTCATCGGGGCGCCGACGACGAATATGAAAGCGCGCGCGCTTGGTTCAAAAAGATTTTCTCAACGACGGAATTGACTCCGCGCGACCTGTACCTAGTCCCAGGCAACCACGACGTCCGTCGAACGCCCGACACCGAGCGGCAGACCAAGTGTCGATTTCATTATTTTGTGGCCAAAATTTCAGGATTTTCTGTCCATTTTGGCCCGTTGAACCGGGATTTTGGTTGCTCAGGGGTAGGATTTGCCCAGCAGATGCGGCGATACCGGTCAGGCCACGCCTGCATTCGGGTCGAAAGCCAACTCCGCGCGGCTGGCGAGATTGCTACAATATGCATGTCCTGACGGACTGTCCGGCGGTACGCCGTCGGACGGTCAGAAGCATCTTGGTGGAATGATGCCATCACTGAATGCGCGAACCAAAGCGCGCTACTTCGCAAGCCGGGATTTTCAATATCGACGAGCGATCGCGCTGACCGATCAGCAGGATAATCGGCCGAGGTCATTCTTCGATGTCGAGAGAGGAGTTGGTGCGTTTCCGAGATCTCGATCGGCGTCAATTCCTCGGCCAGCGACCAGCTTCGGACGGGTTCGAAATGCGTGAGCGACCAGGTCGTCACGTCGCGAAGCACGTGCAGAAAGGCCTTCGCATTGATGGCGCCCCATTGGCGCCGTCGCGGTCGAATGCCAGCGAGCGCATTGTGAGTCGCTTTTTGAAGTTCCAGAATCGCGTATTGAATATAGAATCGGGTGTAGGGTTCGCGAGGGAGACCTTTTAGGTCTCGATAACCGGAATCCGCCGCAAACTGGACGTCTTGCTGCAGTTGGTGCCTTGACCAAGACGGCGCAATCGAGGAGACCGGTCGCTGCAACAGCGGCAATTGGTGAATACCACAGACGGTGTACCAGGCTTGCTGCCATACCCGGCGACCGTAAGGTGTCTCGCCGCGGTTAAGATCGTCAAGGCAGCATTGCGGGCAATAGGCTCGAAATTCCCGTCGCCGCAATTCCCAACCTGTACGTGTTCCCCTTAAATTGGACAACTGACATGTCGGTAACCCGCTTAACGCGACGAGCCGTTGCGCAATCTCACGGTTGTTGGCCAGCTCGACCCCTACATTAAATGCACCTTGACGCCCCGGACGTCTTGGCAGTCCACGTGCGATGCTGCTTAACAACCGGTGAGCAGAAAGACCATAAGCCGCGCCTACTCGCTCAAACCACGAGTGCAGTGATTCGCTTCCGTAGGGGGGCGGGCAGACCGGCCAAGGGGAAATCGTTGCGGTCATGACGCCGCTGCGCGCAGTCGATCGTGGTGTTTGACGAGCATGGCCGGGTCAATGGACTCGCTGCCATCGAGGATGGCGGCCTCGGCGGCGCGCGCCAGGAGTTCGGTAACATTACCGGTGATGCCTCCACTTAGATCGAGGAGCGTGCGGATCATCTGCGCATCGCCAAAGGGGGAGGCCTTGCGCAGAGGTAGAAGCCGGCCGAAACCCGTGACAAAGCCACGAAAGCCATCGACCTCGGTCCAATGAGGCAAAAACAAGGGTGCAAAACGGCTCGCGACCTGAGAATCGATTTGAATCGCATGGAATGCATCGATGGTACCCACCGCAATGACTGCAATCCTAAGCTCATTCGCCATGAACTTAAGCAGATTGAGCGCGCGTCGCTGCTCGCGATGGGTTCCAGCGAGCAAATGATTGACCTCGTCGATGCACAGGAGCTTCGTGCAGATTTCGTGCAGGATGTGCAGCACGCGGCCTTCCAAGGCACCAATCTGATCGTGACTCGTGTAGGGGGCGCCCAGGAGTTCCAATAGCCGCGTGTAGAAGCGCCGCTCATCGGGACTCGCGGTCATTTGTACCCGCAGCACCGGGCGCATTCTTACACCCCGGCGTTCATGAAGGGAATCGGGATGCTGGCGCTGCATCTTCTCAATCAGCATCGTCTTGCCCATACCGCTGTCGCCATAGAGGAGCATGCAAGGCATGCGCGCGCAGGTAGGGTACTGAAAGCGCCGCTCGAGCTCTTCAAGCGCAAGCCGCCCGCGGGAATATTCCACCCAGCGTTCCGTTTGAGCAAAGCGGATCCGTGTCGGTGCATCATTGAAGGCTTCCTCCTTCACGGTCGCGGCGAGATGCGAGAGGTCCAACGTCATGACCGATCGATCCAGATTTCCCCCGGGGAGGGGATAGCCTCTTGTTCATAGTCGATCGCACTGACAGCCGGCTTGACAGAAACCGGCCGTCGCTGGCTCTCAACCTTGCGCCGCATTGCTTTGGTGGCGGCGGTGGCGGACTCGACAATCTCACACTGCTTCGTACGAAACGCGAAAATCTGACCTTCATCCACGTTCTTCTTGCCTTGCGCCCTCAGCGCCGCATAGGCGTATCGAACTTCTGCTAGCGAAATCGATGGGCGAGTGACATTGGCGTACGGTATTGGGTGGTAGTGTTGATCTTTGCCGATCACGTAGAGGCGCGAGATATCCCGAGGATCGTAGCGCACGATTAAGGGCTCACGCGGCTGCGCGATGACCGGCAAAACATCTGCCCAGTAGCGAATGCGCTCAAAATGCAAGCCATTGCGCTGCAGGCGCCGGCGCGTGACGGGCAGGAAGCTGATCAAGAGGGCCTCCGGATGAGCAGGCACAACTGGGGTCACGCCGGCCGCGAGGCTATCGCTCCATGCTGTGGCCGGCGTGGTTCCCAAGATCCGATGTTCGTGATGGTGATACTGACCAATCTCAAGCGAGAGCCACCGGGCGAATTCCGTGAGCGTCAGCACTGCGGTAGCTTCCGAGTCATAGCCGCCACGGGCACCCGGCGACGAATCGGTTGTCCCGGGAAGTAAGTGCACGCGGCCCATCATGGTCCCGATCAAGCGTTCGATGTGACCGCCAAAGTGTGGCCGGGCGACGGGGCGATGGAGGAGGGTGATGCCGTATTCCCGGCAACCACGCTCCAATGCGGTGCCGTGAAACTCGGGGCCGTTGTCGACCAGAATCGCCTCAGGGATGCCAAACATCGGCCACGGCGCCTGTGAGTAGAGGAGATTTCTCGGTCGGTCCTTGGGCAGGCAAGCGTGTTCGATACATAGCGCGACTGATAGTCCCGAAGGCGCTTCAATCGACACGTGGGCGCCTACAACGCATCGGGTGGCGACATCGATTGCAAGCGTAAGCCATGGTCTGCCGATCGGCTGTCGGTGACGCGAATCGACGATGATGACGTCGGCAAGGGTGTGATCTATCTGGATGAGTTCGAGCGCTTCGCTCGCCTCCAATGCGCCCGGAGTCGATTGCGCGATCGCCTGTGCAGCTTTCGCTCCCAGCCGTTTGCGAGCCGCCAGCCGCGCGTCGAGGTCGCGGATGCGTTTCAGAACGCTGTTTCGCGCTGGAGCCGGCAGCGCAAGTTGCTGACAGCGATGCACGATTTGGCGGTACGCCTCTTCCATCGGCGGTTTCGGGCGGACCAGGTAGTGCGTTTGGACCGCCTCGTCGACGAGGCGCTCTCGTGCAGCACCTAAGCGCCGGCGCTTTTGGTTGGGCCCGCGCACTTTTGGCACAAGACTTGTCGTTTGCGACGACACTCGGTACCGCCTGATAAATCGCCGCACAGTGCGCTCACTGACGCCCAGTGCCTCGGCTGCAATCACTACGCGCTTTGCCATCGGACCATCAGCGTAGAGAAGATCTCGAATGATCGACTCACGCTGCTGCGCCAAGCTCCAACCGGCGTCCGCCGTCGTGCGGAGTCGATCGAGGCGCCGATCAAACTCTTCGGACGGAAGGGTCGGCATGCCACGCAGATCTGCCACCTGCACCTCGCGCAGCTCCGCCGTCACGGTATCGCGAATGCGCGCCGCACTGCCGTGAAGGGAGACAAACCGAAATGGACGCGCTTGCCACAGGACCCATTCGCCAGGCCGCAACTCGAGCCGGATCGCTGAACTCACCCGCTCCACTCGCATAAATTCTGTCCTGTAGGATGTGGACAGGAATTCCTATTGCGCGGCTCGATGGTGCCATAAATTGGTGAAATAATTATGTCACGTCGCCACGATCGACAGCGCTATACTACGAACGCTAATCGCAGGTAATATCAACCGCTTACGATTCATTCTGCAATCGAATTCGACTGACAAATTGGTGAAAGTTTGGGACAGGAAATAGTGACGTCGACACGAGTTCCTCACATTCAACTGGGAATCGGAACACCCCACGCAGGTTGATGCCTTCGGTGCGGGTCGCGCAGAAGCACTCTCACCTGCCGATAATCACGGCGCGATTGACCCAGTCGCCGGTAGCCCCCTTATGCTGCGATGCAGCCAGACTTCGCATAAATCCTCATCATTGCGCCTTACAATGAGCAAGTGTTCGATTTGAAGAATCGGATGCCAAACGCAAGGATCGGTACAGTTGATAAATTCCAGGGAAAGGAGGCGCCCATCGTGATTAATTCCATGACCACCTCGACGCCACGGATGCGCCTCTGGATATGGATTGCCTTTACAGCTTGAACCGATTGAGCATCGCAACGTTGCGGGCGAAGGCTTTGAGCATTCTGGTGCGCTCGCCGGCGCTGTTTGAGCCGGAGTGTAAGACGCTGGAGCAGATGAAAATGGCGAAAGCGTTTTGCCGGTGATTTGGAGATGGAGGCGGTGTAGGTTCGACGAGAGGTGGGGTGAAGAAGTAAAGCCTCAGACAGGATAAAAAGCAAACGGAGGGGGTGCTATGAACTTCACGACAGAGCAGCTTCTGTTGGTTGCGGGGATTGTTCTTATTATTTACGCTTTGGTCGGAGCTCTTGGCATTAGCATACGCCAAGTTAAATTGCCTGCGCTGCCGCCGCTAACGCGCGTCGCACTTTGCTTTTTCGGTGTGGTACTCATTTTCCTGGGAATCGCAAATCAGATTCTTCACACTGAAAGGACCTTCGAATCCCCAACCATCGATTCTAAACGACTAGATATCTGCCTCTTCCGAGGCGGAAACGCTTGTGGCTATGAGGCCGCGACGATTTGGTGTCGCACTCAGGGCTATAAGCTCGCCTCAATTTGGACCGTCGATAGCGCGGTGGGTCACACGGAGGTGCTCAGCAATCGCAGCGACTGCGGTTCCGATGATTGCTCCGCGTTTAGGACTATTACTTGCATGCGTTGAGCCACCGCAACACGGCGACAGTGTCGTTTGGAACAGTTAAGAATGTGGGGTAGCCAGTTCCAAGGGAGGCCGATCTGGCTTGTACAGATAGCCGGGAACCACCGCTGAAATCGTGCAAGCAACTCGCCGTTGAGCACCGCACATCGGACCTGCAGAAGCAGATGGGCGCCTCGGGTTGTCCAACACATGTGCTGTCCCTTGCCGAGCCGTTGTCGATTGGAACCGTCAAAAACTGTGGGGCGACTGCCAGAGTCAGCGGGGATTCCACCTTGGAGCAGCCGTGTTGATGCCCCAACGCCACGGTTTCGGCTTGTGAATGTCCGAGAGCAGCCATCTGACCCCACCAATCTTAACGGTTCCAAACGACAGCCTACAAATCAGCCACCGGAAAGCCATTGCAAATGACGTGATCGATGACGTGGTCAAGGAAAAGCATGGACAGCGTTAGGGCAAATCCACATACGTCGCCAGCAATGAAATACATCATTGCGAGCATTGCAGCGCTCACACATACCGAGAACGGCAATGCGGGTTACAACCAGTTCTGCCCTCCGGTGTTGATGGGTTGCAGCCATCCGGATGACAATCAGCGGCGATACCGCTACTATCGGGCTCACAAGCCGAAAAATGGTAAACCCATGGAGTCGGGTATGCCACTGTTCCAGATGGTTGCTAACGAACTGACGCTAATTCGTGCGGACTTGCAAGAGTTGAAGCGGTGTCAACTTGCTTACTTCACACTAGCTATAACAGGCACCAGTGGAATTCTGGGTATTCTCGCGCCCCTCAAGCTGAGTAATTGGCAGCCCGCGTCGTCGAATCTCGCGGCGCTGGCCCTGCTCGCGCCACTGCTCATCCTTTTGCCATGCTGGCTGATCTTCTTCGACAAGGCGACAACCATCACAAGATTGGTTGGTTACCAGCGAGCGCTTGAGCACATCATTGCGCCCAATGGATCCGCCATCCGATATGTAGGTCTCGAGAATGCACTCTCAATAATGCGGCAAGCGGAACCATACTTAGACGCCACCGCGCCGGTTGGCAACGAGCGGTCGTCGACGATTCTGGATCTCATAATTCTGCGCAAGAGACATCGCTACTGGATGATTAACTGGTATACGTTTGCCACTCTAGCGTTCATCTCATGCACGCTAGGATACAATTGCTTGGGATTGGTTGAGCAAACATTGCTGTTTCCCCTGGGCTTGAGAGTGATCCTTCCCGAACGCACGCTTTGGGGCGGAGGCGCATTCCTAATCTTCATTGTGACGTCCGTATATACACTATCCCAGGTTTGGCGAATCACGATTGGGAAAATGTCGTACGATGCGTACGCCAAGAAATGGTTAAGGGCATTAGCGCCAAAAAAAATTCAAGAGTTCCGTGAGGAGATCACGCTTCTGTACCCTGATATTTCTTGAGATCGGTTCCCTTCGTATTTTGCTCTAGATGTGGATGTCAGCAGATCGTGTCCTATTGGCAGCCAATGATGTCCTAAATCGGAAATTCACCCCTTTGATTGATGATGGCCGGGAGGTGTGCGCCAGCAATCAGCAGCTGATCGATTCCGACGGACTTCGACTTGTGTCCGAGCGCATCGACAGCGGCGCGTCGAAGTAGGTCGATGATTCGGCCGGTTACCCCATCGGTAAGAGCCAGAACGTACTCGATGAAACCCTGGTCGATGGCCGCGGAGTTCTTACGAATGGGCAGCATGGCCAGATACCCGGCAACGAAGCGCCGGAGTTCATCAGATTCCGTCCACACAGGCAATTCCATCTGCTCGAATTGGCTGGCACTCTGTCGATCGAAGCGCATGACGTGGAGCGCTTCATGTGGTGCCGGCGGCGACTACCGCGGCGTGATCGACGGTGCATCGAAAGAGATGAATATTCCCATGACGATGCGACTCGCCACGTCGATTGCGAGGGTTATCCACGGGCGGCCCAAAGGCTTTCGAGTGACTTCACTGACCACATTCGCATCAACGCGTGTGTGATCGATCTGCATGACCTCAAGCGGAGCACCGACGTCGTAATGGCCGCCTACGGGACCGAAGGCCGTTCGTGCGGCCTTGCTGCCGTGTCTACGAGAGGTTACCAAACGGGGATCGAGAGACGCGATGCGCAGATCAATTGCCTTGCGCGATACCGGCCTCAGGCCCGCCGCGCGGCATTGTCTTTCGACTTCCTCTGTAACGAAGGACACCGTGGCTCGGGGTCGGCTGAGAAAGCGCTGTTCAATACACCGCGTAGCGATGGCTTCGCGAGCGGCGGTAAGTCGGCGGCCCGCCGGGAGTGTCCCACAGTGTTTCTGAATCAGAGTGGACGTTTGGGCGGCGGCGCGGTACGTGGCCAGAAGCCGATAGATACTACGTCTCGACAGGCCTAAGGCTTCACAAGCAATCTGGATTCGTGCCGATGCGTTGCCGTCTCCTGAGATGTATCGGTTGAGGACCCGATCACGACGCCGCGCCTGCTTCCATTCGGCTTGGGTGGAGTCCCGAACTAATGCCCATCGGCGTTCATCGTTCTGGACATGGCCAACTGCGGGAATGCCTTGGAGTTCGTCCACTGGGACGTCGTGCTCATCGCGTGTTGCTACGTCGCGAACACGAGTGGATGAACCGTCAGATGTGGCGACGATGACGACTGTGCGTGCGTTCCACGCGGCCACGACGCCAGGTTTGATCGGAAAGAGAAGCGGCTTCTCGAGCATTCCATTGCTCCGGCGCTGAACTGGCTTCGTGCCACGTTGAAAGCATGTTCGCCCGGGTGGTGTCGCGATGACGGCAAAACACGGAAGAATGCTACAAAATCAAGATAGTCACTTGTTGGCTCTATTGCAAATTTTTATTCATCGAGGAAACCAGTCGTTCATCGGTCTCTATACCGGAGGGTTTGTGCCGCCATGGAAGGCGGAAAATGCCAACATGAAAGAAAAACGACAGCGGTCGTGGCCAGCGAGGGCCTTTTGCCAAACGCGGCCGAGGAAGATCTGGTAGCCCTCGGGTAGATGGCGCTGCTCGTGGGCGTAGAGGTCCTGGAGCCTATGCAAGGCTTGGAGGACCGGGTGATTATCCGCCGCAGCCCAAGGCAGACGCACGGGCGCGCCCAGCAAAGAACGCACCGGACGAACGCCATCGATAAGGCGTCCGCGGACAAGCGCGGCACGGCTTGCTGGCCGGCGCGCTCGATGCTCAGTGAGAAGCGAGTGCAGGTGCTCGCGAATCTGCACATCACCGGCCGCCGGCTCCGCGAGAATCGCGCCGAGCGCTGCCAGCAACTCCTGGTACAACAACGCCCAATCACTATGCGTGGCAAGCGCCCCAGTCGCTGCCCGACGCCACAGGTCGGCAACCTGGCGGCGGACCATCATCAGCCGCCGATCGGTGGCGAGCAGGAGGCAATATCACAGGAAGCAGGCGGTCTCCACACTGCGCGCGGGTTCCTGAATCAGCGCTCCGGCTGAGGGCGGCCGCCCTGCCAGCCGTCGGGCGTGGCGGCGCAGCAGGTCGTCGGGAAAATCGCCCATGCGTTCGTGCACGCGCAGGGAATACAAATGCTCAATGCGCTCGATCATCTCCTCGATCTGGCGCGAGGAGTGCTTGGCGGGCGGCGCCCACAGCCAGGTCTGCAGACTCGGGCCTACGCTCTGCGGTGCCGCGAGCGCTGTGCGCCACCGCATCATCAAACCGGGCTCCACCGCTTGGTCGATCTGTTGCGCAAGCTGTGCCTCATGCTGGCGCCGAGCGGCCGCAATCATCGAGCGCAGATGTTGACGTCAGCATTTTATGGCCAAAATTTCAGGAATTTCTGTCCTGAATCCCCAGTAAGAACAGAAAACCGTTGTGAAATCAGCGTGGCAAGGCTCGCTGCATCAACAGCTCGCGGATGAGGACACGATTTGCTATTGCCGAGCGTGATTTGGCTACAAATTGCTGAAATATTTCTTGTCACGCCGCAGCATCAACGATCGCGGTGCATCTACCAAGATTCGTTAGATAGCTCAAGCCGTTACTTTGCGATCCGCAAGCGAAATCGAGTGCCGCATCGATGAAGTTATTGGCCACAAAATAGTGATGTCGACACCTATACCGAGCTCAGTCCGGAACGATTTAAGGACTTCTCGAAGGAGTGATCGACGATGGGGACGAACGAAGTTCTGGCGTTCGATTGGGGTACAACCATCGTTGGAATCTTGGATGTTGAACGCAACGTGTACACACCTCATCGGTTTGGAGAGGGAATGTTTGAAGGCGCGAAGAGAATTGCCACATCCGTCGATACCATCGTGAGTTTTAACGGCAATGGGCGGGATCTGATCGAGATCGCAAGAATATTATCGATTCCCTCAAAGCTATTATTGTCGCTCCGGTGTCAGCACGATGATATGGCGGATACTATTTCCGCGATCCGTTGGCCACCAGATCCTGGTACGGCCCCAATCCTAGACCAAAGTTTGAACGACCCCTATCGGCATTATTTCGCCGGTCCATTGCCTCCTCCGCCGGCCCACGTTCACGACGGTTATGAGGTGGACAACTGGGCAGACTACTCCCAGTCAACCAAAAGGGCTAAGATCGAGAAAGCGTCGTTCACGTTAACCTGTCGACGTTCACAC
>Ga0207146_10298_pt2 | contig 10437 bp, 12 predicted proteins | sample Alteio_BWMinHeat_36_FD_153539 | JGI IMG/M metagenome (GOLD analysis project Ga0207146, IMG submission 153539) | Enriched cells from forest soil in Barre Woods Harvard Forest LTER site, Petersham, Massachusetts, United States -... | ecosystem: Environmental > Terrestrial > Soil > Temperate forest >...
GTCTTGCCCCCGGACTGAACACCGAGAACCGAATCTAGCTTTTGGCAACCGGCCACTGGTGAAGGAAAACTGCCTTCCGCTGACAAACTTTCCTCTGACAAGCTTTCTTCTGACGAACTTTGGATGGAGGAAGCTCTCCGCTGCGCCCGGCGCGCGCTCGAGGCTGGCGAAGTGCCGGTGGGTGCGGTCGCGGTGCGCCAAGGGCGCGTGGTTGGACGAGGATGGAATCGCAACCTCACCGACTGCGATCCAACCGCTCACGCTGAAATCGTGGCGCTGCGCGAGGCGGGACGAAACGTCGGTAACCACCGGCTCGTCGACTGCGAACTGTTTGCTACAATTGAGCCGTGCGCCATGTGTGCGGGAGCGGCAGTTCACGCCCGCCTCCGCCGCCTGGTGTACGGTGCCGATGACCCGAAGGCAGGCGGCATCCATTCGATTCTGCAGGTGGTGAATCACCCCGGTCTGAATCATCAGATGGACATCCGGGGCGGAGTCCTAGCCGGACGTTCGGCAGAGTTGCTGCAATCGTTCTTTAGAAACCGCCGTTAGCCGCCGGTCGTTAGCAGTTGCTTTTCGCTGAGAGCTGAGGCCTGAGAGCTGACAGCTGTTGTTCCGGAGAGGTGCGTGAGTGGTTGAAACGATCCGCCTCGAAAGCGGACATACCTTAACGGGTATCGTGGGTTCAAATCCCACCCTCTCCGCCATTTATTTTTTCAATGACTTAGGTATGAATTATGATTTTGTCGGGTAATAGCCGGCAATCCGTTCTACTAATGTTCGCGTGCATCTGAATCTCTACCGTCGGCACCGCCAGGATTGTAAAGCCGCCCACATGGAAGAATCCCGCTCCTCCGCAGTGCTTTGACGCAGGGGCAGCGAAATCGACAGCCGGCGGAGTCGCCCTTTCCATATCCTGCTCGAGGAGCGGGAGTATCTTCCCCTAGACTATCCCTGCCAAACATGGTTACCGCAGCTGCACGTTACGGTTTCGGTTGGATGTTGCTTGGTCAATTGCTTTTTGCAGATGGGGCACGGTTTAGTTATCACGTACGTCATGGTCTTTACTCCTAGACTGAATCACGCGATGGCGACAGCTGATTACAAGTTCATAGTCTCGTCTGGCATGTGACGGACTATATACGTTGATGCTACCAACCCGGGTCCGACCTGTCTGGTCAAGAACGCTCACATCACGGCACGGTTCGTGACCTGCCAGCTCTTGGGGAGCGGCTCTTGCACGATTGTTGGCGGCGGCGGTAGGGACGATCATGTCTACGCTTCACTGAATCCCTCGCGGTGTCAGCGCAAGACTCGGGGTCGAGTGGATCGCTAATCCTTTCCCGTAAGAATTTTGCATTCTCTGCTTCATGCCGGCTTAGCCCGGCGCTTTCTAACATCCCCATTTCACTAACAACCGGGTAATTGGCGGTGAAAGACTGACCTCCGCGTTGGGAGTGGGTCGTGGCTATGGGAAGCCACTCCACAGCTCAAGAACACTATCAGCTGATCGAAACTGCTCAGACGGGCACTAACTCCACCAGCTTAAACTCCCGACTATGACAGTAGACGTGGAAGCAGCCGTATGGGTCACCCGGAGTGAGAGAATCAAACGGTTTGCTGGGTCTCAGGTCGCTATTAGAGTCGCCCTCGTCTAGCCGACGATGAACCCAAGCGATAGAGTCCCGCTTTTGACTCGTTCCCCCCCACCATCCTACGGATATCCAAATTGGGAAGTCTGGTCTATTTGACCATGGCAGCCTTCTGGCTGATGGTCTATGTACTCCGCCTTTCAGGACGCCCTTCGTTGTTGCACAAGAGCAACCAGTCGCCACTTGCCCTCTTTGATCTTGACCTCATCCCGCTTCAGCATCTCGTAGAGGGCGGCGCGAACGTCGGCACCGCTAGTGTCGCGTTTGACAATTCGTAAGTAGACCTCGGAGCAGTGACTGTCGGACCGCTCCCGAAGGTCACCGCGAACATGCTCCAGTATTTGCTTCCGATCCGTCGAACGATACCTGACTGTTCTCGGAGTGTCCTGTGCCGACCTTTCGAATACGAAGGTTGAGGAGTATTTAGATAGCCTCACACCGCATAAAGCAGGGTGGCGAAAAAGGACGTTTGGGAGAAGAGGATAGAGGGCCACTACTCCACGCAGGCAACGAATTGACTGTGTGCAGCACGCTCCTTTCATCTCAGGTGCCAACACAGATGGTGCGCCACAGCTCTGTGCGGATCTACTTCTGTGCGGATCTACTAAGATGAAAAACAAACTACGATGGAGTTAGGTGTCGTGTCTGTTCACTTTTGAACAGGTGATGAAATAAATAAATTAAGACTCCCGAGAAGGACGCTAGTGGATATGGAGTGGCGATGTTATGGGCAACAGACTTTTCCACCGAACAGTGCAAATCATTGTGAAAATCTCCAATTGGGATTGCGGTTGTTCCGTACGCTGAACAACATAGACCAGATTGCAACTAAAGCGGGGCAGTAAGTCGGAACTTGGGCTTCTCCGGCAGAAGCTAGTCGTGGAGTACGATGTTGAGAAGTGAACTGCGGACTTCAAGCCCACCGTTGCAGCGACCGAAACCCAACTTCTGTTCGTGAAGAAGTTGACTCGCGAGCGAGTTTGTACCCACCATCTCCGCTAGAGTTTCCTGACTGATCTTGGGAATCACGACTTCGGGGTTTCCGCCTTTGCCGAAACGAGCAAGCAATAGCAAACTCCGGGCCAGTCTTTTCTCGCTGGAATTGAAAGGCTGGGCAACCAATTCCTTTCGTATCGGATGTTTCGTGTCAACAAATATGCCACGAACATATCGGAAAACGCGTGTTCCCGGTAAAGCACTTCTATCATGGACCTTTTGTCGATTTCGCATCACCGAGCAATCGGCCATTGCTGTTGCCGAGCACATGCGGAGGGCCTGCTCCCCAAGGCAACCTTCTCCAAAGAAATCCCCTCGTTCAGAATCCCTATTGGTGCTTTCCTCGCGCTCGTAGCTACAACAGTGAATCTTACCCGCCCTTCTTGAATGTAAACAACAGCGTCGTACAAGTCGCCCTAAGCAAAGATCGTCTGCTTTTTGACAAACGATGAGATGGTTCTGCCTGCGTCGATGGTCGAAAGAAATGGTTGGGGATCGAATTTGCGGCGTTTCTTGGCAGCCGCTCCGGGTGTCATGATTGGCCTCCTTTCGAGAATTCCGAATGCGCAGAAGGGAACTTCCCATGAACAACGATGTTACGTCGGCGGATAAACTGCGAGCCGCCCGCCGAAAATAATGACTCCAGCCCTTGGTGTCGAAAGTCAACCTATTCCCACCTTAGCTTTCCTGAGCTACCTTCCCACCTGGACAGGTTGTGTGCACCCAGATTGTCCCAGAATTATGCCTTTGAAAAACCCGAATGTCGGCGATAAGTCCTCGCAGTTCAGCACGGATTATCTTACCTCGTCGATATATGCTGATCCCGCTGCCGGACTATCGTCACTTTGCCAGCATATCGGCAGTCCTTGGCCTGTGGATTCAAACTGAGCCACTACCCCGCCTCACGGAATCATTGGATTCTTAAGAAAACACACAGACAAAGGTCCGTTTATTAGTGTGGCGGTGTAACTGCTCGAAAGGAAGACGAGGGCGGAGACCTTCGTGAGCAACAAATCAGATTCTGGTCGCGGCTTATCATGTCCTCGGAAGGAATGTCTCCCCATGGACAGGAAGGAGCTTATGAGCAAAATCCGGGCGGACCTTCGAGAGCGGCCCAACAGCCACTTCTCCGAGATTTACTTTCGAGTGACCGCAAACAGAGTCAGCAGCACGGAGGTTCACAACGCCCTCTATGAACTGTTGAAGAGGGATGAAATCAGCACGACGGGCGGAAAGTGGAGGCTGATTGAGGAACGCCGCAAGGCTTCCTGAGCTACGGAACTCGGTTCTTACTACGATGCCCACAGCGAAACACAGGCTACCCGTGGGTCAGCGTGGATACTCTCGATTCAGATGCCCCCGGTGAGCGCGAGGACTGGCGTAGGCGTTTGGTGTCGCCATGCTAATGGAGGCTTTCTTCAACGCTGTTGATCGAGCCTTTAGGAGAGCGGCGGCTAGAACACTGCCACCGTTTCATCTGGAATGAAAGACCTCATTCGAACCACCTCAATGCATTGCCGCAGAGACCTTTGAGGTGCTGATCACGGACCTGCACATGCCCAACGCGGAGTCGCCGTTTAGGGGAAGACGTGTTTAGAAAAATCGCCAGCGCCGGCCGCAGATTCGGGTTTCTGAAGTGCTGCCCCGCCAAAGTGGGTAATTTTGGACAGACACGAGTCGAGAATCTTTTCTAGCCTTGCTCGATTCGAAGGAGCCCGCAGATGAAAAAGCTGTTGCTGGTTTATTTCGCATGCACCGTACTTGTATGTCTGGTCGCTGTTGCTCAGTCCACCAAGCAGGACTACCCGGCAACCCAGGACACCACAAAAACGAACGGACAAGAAAAGCAAGCCGAGAAGCCCGCCAAAGGGACCACGACAGTGACGGGTTGCTTGCAGAAGGGCGACGCGGTCGGCGAATTTTCCATCGCAGGCAAAGATGGTAAAGTGTGGGGCCTACGTAGCGGCACGGTTAAGCTGGAAGACCACCTTGGCCACAAGGTAACGGTGGCCGGAACGGCCAGCGGAGAATCGAAGGCTGAGGCAAAAAAGGAAAAGAAGGAAGGAGAAGTTGAGAATGCCTCCCAAAAAGAGGAGTATCGCGATCTCAGCGTTACGAGCCTGAAGATGATCGGCGATACTTGCGCCAAATAGCGCAATGAAAATCGCGGTTTCCTGGGCCAGCGAGAGTGCTGGCCTTTTTCCTGGTGAAAAGTGCCTCCGTCCCTTGGGGTGGCGAGGGGGCACCGCTTGGGGACCACTCCTTGCTGTCTCTCTGTTCGGGTCTTCTCCAAGTTGATCGGCGTTTTAGCTTGCTGCCGCGTGAGAGGACAAATCCATGCCGAGCGGTGCCGAGGCTTTCTCCGCAAGTGTGCAGAATTGACCAGTCATTAACATTTTGAATAGGTATCGTGTTTTTCTTGAAGTGAGAACGCGGAAATGGTTGCTGTCTGAAAACCCGAATAAGACACGCGTAAAGTCCCCGGAGATCACAGTGGCGACTTGTATGACATCCGCGACACCAATGAATGTCCCCCCACCGGCAGAGGGGATTCCGCTAAGGGCTGAAAAGCAGCAAGATGATTCCGAAGGTACCCTCGTTCAGCGTGCACGGCGCGGCGACGGGCAGGCCTTTGCCACACTCTACCGGTTGCATAATAAGCTTGTGTATTCGGTGTGTCTGCGGATGACGAAAGATGTGGCTGAAGCAGAAGACCTGACGCAGGAAGCTTTCATCCAGGTGTTTCGCAACCTCAACTCGTTTCGTGGCGGTTCCGCCTTTTCCACTTGGCTGTACCGGGTTGCCGTGAACACCGCACTGATGAAGTTGCGTCGTAAATCCCCAACAGTTCTTTCGCTCGATGAGCCTGTATCGAGAGACTCGCCATCGCTCAAACGGGAGATTGAAAAAGAGGATCTGAACCTCCGTGGAGCAATTGACCGTATTGCCCTGGGCCGCGCCATTGAAGAACTGCCAGGGGGAGCCCGGCAGATCTTCGAACTGCACGAGGTTGAGGGATACGCGCATCATGAGATCGCCGAACAACTGCAATGCTCCGTTGGGAACTCAAAATCACAGCTCCACAAAGCGAAGATGAAGATGCGCGACCTTTTATTTCCGCAGAGGAACGGCAACAGCAGCCACGTGACAGGTAGAGGAAGAGTGGCACAGAGAGACTAAGTTCCGATATGTGCGATGGATTGTTGGCTGGGGGTGATGAGTTTGGCAGAAGTTCGACTCCAAGAAGGCGAATCATCGGAGAGCGCCCTCCGTTGCCTCCAGCGGAGAGTGCAGACGGAAGACATCATCAAGGAAATTAACAACTTGCAAACGCCACAGGAAATCTGGCCGATCTGACAAATCAAGAGCAGTGGATGGGACTTTGCGAACTGGCCTCCAATGAACAGGACCAAGACAAGCTGGGGGCGCTCTTTGAAGGAATTCTTTGCCTTCTGGAAGACCAATTGGCGCGGCCTGACACCGCTGCTGACGGCATGCCACACCACACACAACCATTAACTTCAAACTGAACGATTCCGGCCGTTTGCGGTTGCCTTGCGCGTATTCCCTCAGCAGCCCAGCCGAGCCATTCCCACGGGGCAGGTCAGAACTGAGGCAGGTGCGGGGCATTCCATAACTTACGGACGAATTTTCGCTGTTGAAATTCCCTAAAAAAGAGTTTTGCAACAGCGTGGGGCCCGGCGGGTGGCCGGGGCAAAGCGGAAAGGAACTTGTGTTCTGCCAAGCCATTTCTGCATTCTGAGACGAGAGTTCCTTTGGAAGCTACGCCTGGTTTCAACAGTTATCGCATTTCGAGAGACTCGTGACAGAGCCGCTCGGCTGAGCGATGATCTCCATGTGGGAACTAACCCTTGAACCAATCAATCGCGCTATACTGTGCGAAGCTTTGCAGACGAGAGTGGCTCATGTGTCGCATACAAGCCTATTTCGCAATAGGTGGCATTGCTTTTCTCCTCTCGTCACCTCTCCAGACACAGACTGCGCAAACCAATGCGACCACATTCACATCGTCCACTGAATTGGTATTAATTCCGACTGTCGTCAACGATAAATCCGGGGCCCACATTTCGGGTCTCACGAAAGAAGAGTTTGCGTTGAAGCAAGACGGGAAGTCTCGACCGATAGCGGTTTTTGAGGAAGTGAAGACAAATTCTGGCCGGGTGCGTCGTTCCGAAGGTGAACATGGGACCTTCAGCAACTTCGACCCAGGCGAGAGTGACTATCACCGTCTTAATATCATCGTATTCGACTTTGTGAATACTTCGTTCCCTGACCAGGCGAATGCCCGAATTGCACTGCTCAAGTTTCTTTCAGAGGTCGCGGAATCTGGCGAGCCCATGTGCCTGCTGGCGCTCACCAGTCGCGGCCTAACTTTGCTTCACGACTTCACTGATGACCCGAAGCGTCTGGCAGAAGGGCTGCGCAAGATGGGGTCCAATACCCAACCACTGATCCACGAATCGACCGTGGATCCAGGGCACCCCCCGCCGAGCGATGCGCTGGGCGCACTGATCACCAAGCTCATCAGGGGACAATTGCAAACCGAGGCCCAGTTGGCCTCCATGGAGAGAAGAGAGACTGCGTCCGTTACAGTCCAAGCCTTGCAGCAAATCGCGAAAGCCTTCCAAGGTTTACCCGGACGGAAATCACTTATCTGGGCGAGCTCTGGTTTCCCGTTCTCGTTGAGTCCGCCCTCCACCCTTATGTGCGAACCGGCCTGTCCCGCCCATCAACGCGATGAAATGCAGTCGGAATATGACAATCTCTGGAAAATGATGAACGATGCTCAGATTGCTATCTACTCTGTCGATCTGCGATCAACCACTTCCAGAACGTCGGCGGATGAAAATACCTTTACGCATCCCTATGATATCGGGGACCCTCAGTTCGACACCGCCGCTCAAGCGCAATGGAAAGAGGGGGATACGAGCAGCACGCTCCAGCTATTTGCGGAGAACACCGGAGGTAAAGCCTTCCTCGGAGGCAACAATCTAGTCCAGACCTTTCGTCAGGCGACTCAGGATGACAGCAGCTACTACATGCTCGGCTATTACGTCAGTCGAAGCAGCACCAAGGCAGGATGGCATCAGGTGTCGGTGACGATCAGCAAAAAAGGTGCACGCGCGCGCTATCGGAACGGTTTCTTTCTTCCCAAGGACACGTCCACAACCTCCGCTCGGCAGGACATGCACTTAGCACTAACCTCTCCGCTTGATTTCGTTGGCGTGCCGGTTTCGATCACGTGGTCGGGCACAAGCGCTGGCAAATCTGTTGGCAAAACCCGAGTGAAATTCGACCTTGTGATGCCAGCCAACTTCACTTCCGTGGATGAAGCCGATCGGAATCACATGGTTGTCGATATCGCTGCAGTGGCAAGAAACCCGGTTGGAGAAGTGGTCGCAGAACTCTCTCAACGTATCGACAACCACCTGAGCCCTGATGGTTTGGAACAGATCCAACACCATGGCATGACATACCGCAATGGCCTCCAGCTTCCACCCGGAGAGTATATGGTCCGCTTTGTAGTTCGGGACTCGTTAGGCAATCGCCTGGGAAGCGTCGCTGCGCCTATCAAGGTGGTGCCGTAATCGGTAAAACTCACGGCTGACTTTGTGATTCAGCCGCGAAAGTTTTCTTATGTGCAGAAGAGCACCTTCGGACCCGTTTCTGTCGTGTTATCGCCATTTACACGAACAATCCCTCAATTAAGTGAAGTCGCCCGATGGTCGCGTCGAATGGCGGTCGGCATTCTTTTGGTCGCGTGGGGGTGTTGCTTTCGTTTTGCGTCTTGATTGCTTGGGTGAAGCTGTATCCAGAGGACTACGACCCCAAGAACATCGACTACGTGCTGTGCGTCGGTGCTAAATTCACCGAAATTAGTGCCTTGGTTCATTCTTCGACAGCCACGCCTCTTTGCAACAATTGATCCGTGGTCTCCGCTGGTGATGCGACTGTCTCCGCTGCCAGAGACTCACGCTCTCACAATCTCCCGTATTGCGCGATAGCCCTGGTCGATGGCGGTGTTCGTGTAGGCATGGCCATCGGAGTCTGAGTTCGCGATCTTGATTCTCCCGAACGGTCGCCGCCCAATTACACACGGACGCTCGGATGGCGACTGGTCTAGCGGTTCGAACAATTCGTTGTATTCGTATGCGTATCCGTGAGGCCAACGGTTGACTGTGATGGCCTGAATGTCGCGAGCGGGATCGAAACCACCGGCGGAGAGCGCGCGGCCAAGTTGATCTCGCACGTGACGCTCGAAGGTGTCAAATTTCGTGCTGACCAGTTCCCACCGTCCGGCCCGGTACTGATCCTTGCAATTCGCGCCTGGCTTGCACGGAGTACGCAGAAGGTGGAGCAGGCAAGATTCATCTGGCGAACTGGGATAGTGGTAGCCACCCATGGAGACCGGGAAATCCAACGTAACATTGCTGAAGTACGATCCCGGAGCATAGACCGCGCTCAGGCCGAGTTTCTGAAACGCCTTCCAGTTGCGAATCTGCACGTTGGTGTAGACAAGCGGTATCTTTACACAATACGCGAGGGCTTCTTTTTGCTTGTCTGACATCTCCGGACACAAATAGGGAATGACCATGTTGTAACAGGCCAGCACGCAATTTGCACCGCGGACCCGGTGGGCCTGTCCACCGCGAACGTAGGTTACTTCGACTTCCTTCGCGGTAGCGGGATCTCCGACGTGCCTGACTTTCACCGCGGTGCTGTTCAGGCGGATGCGAATCGGGGAGGTGGCATCGTCGAGACGAGCATAGTTCGCACGGGCAGTGACGATGTCCTCCATGGTGTGGCCGGAAAGAGCGCCGGGCACCAGCGATCGCACCAGCATTCTGGCGATGGAGGCGTTGCCGTCGGGAAAATGGAAGATATAAGGCTCGTCCTTCTCGGCATTCTCCTCATGGCGTTTGGGCAGGCTCATTCCCTTGAAGCCTGGAAATCCCTCTTTGGCGCATTCAAAGGCTGAAACAGCATCGATCCCGACGGCGTATATATCGTGGGTCGAACTCTGAAACACTTTGACCACATCGGGGTGAACCTTAACATATTGCAGTAAGAAGTCTTTGTAGCTGGTCTTGATCAGCTTCGATCTCTTCTGTTCCGGAGTGAGGTCTGGCATGTAATCGACGCTGGCATGTTGCAGACGGAGGAGATCCTGGCGGGCGGTCTCTGTGATCGGAATCTGCGTGACATTCTCCAATTCGAACTCGACGCCGAAATAGTGGAGGCCTTTCTGGTGCACCAGTCGGTCGGAGCCAAATGTCTCCTTATCGAAAAACACGGCTTCGGTCAGATGCATGGAGTCGAACACTTCCTGGTCGTAGTATTTGAAGAAGCGCTTTACATCGATTCCCAGTTCTTTCAAAAGTCCAATTGCTTCCCTGCTGTAATTGCCGGGTGCCTCGATGGATTGGGTCCCACCGTATCCGAGCAGCAGTCGTTCTCCCGCATGAAATTCATTTCTCTTGGCGTGGCCGCCAAAATCATCATGGTTGTCGAGGACTAGGATCTTGGATTGCTGTCCCGCAAACTTGCGGTAGAAGTATGCCGACGCCAAGCCGCTGATGCCGGCACCCACAACGATCAAATCATAGGACTTCCCGTCGTCCACGGGTTCGGCCCAGCCCTTGTCGTTGCCATCACGCAGATCGTGCGCGACTTCCCATGCCCCATCGTGAGTGCCGCGAAGGCCGGTCTTGGCAGGCGGATAATAACTGGGGTCCTTCTCTGGAGCGAACTCGGGAGCGAACGGGGA